>Ga0307380_10005892_pt1 | contig 16230 bp, 12 predicted proteins | sample UN3MG_FD_202239 | JGI IMG/M metagenome (GOLD analysis project Ga0307380, IMG submission 202239) | Soil microbial communities from Risofladan, Vaasa, Finland - UN-3 | ecosystem: Environmental > Terrestrial > Soil > Coastal area > Acid sulfate soil | place: Finland: Risofladan, Vaasa | collected...
CGACGGCCATGCTGGCTCTAGGCATCGTGCTCGTCATGCGAATCGTTGGCTTTCTCCGGCGTCGCGTCGCCGGACGTTTCTTTCGGTTCCTCCCCGCGCGGCAAGGAAAAGGGGACAGTCCCCTTAACGCCCAGGGGGACAGTCCCCTTTTCCGTTTCGGGGGCAGGGGAGGGCCTGCGGCCCTCGAGGATGCGACGGATCTCGTGAAGCCGGTGCGTCTGCTTTAACCGGAGGATGAGGGCCAGGTCGGCAAAGACCGATTCGCCGAACAGCCGCTGGCCGCCGGGCGTCTGGCCTTCCTCGGCGATGAGGCCGATGGTGGCATAGTTGTGGATGGTCTGGCGCGTGAGGCCCAGGTGATCGGCGATCTCGGAGACGCGATAGAGTTTCAGCGGCGGCCGGAGCGCAGCCGCGCCCTCGCCGGCGAGCGCACCGATGTCGTCGGTGGCCGCCATGGCGCGCCGAAGGTACTCATCCGCGCGGCCATGTCCGCCCGTGGTCGTTCTGCCAACCGCCATCCGCAAGTCCCCACCCGCCCCCCATAAATAAGGCGCTTTGGCCAAAGGGGCGCAAGAAATGATTTTGACAATTCGTAAAAACTACTTTATCGGACCTAAGTCAAGAGAAAAGTGTTGGAATCTGGCGAGTAGTGTCACTGTTTTACCCCGGCCGATGTAAGTGGTCTCGGCCGCTAGGGTTGTCATTCCGAGGAGCGAAGCGAGTCGAGGAACCTGCCGGCAGGCAGGTCTCGCCGCGGTCTCTGCCATTGGGGGCACGGCGAGATTCCCTTCGGCGTTGCTCAGGGCAGGTCTCGACTCGGTCGCCTCAGGCGCCCTCGCTCGAAATGACATCCCCTGGACGAGCGCCCGTGCCGGCCATCGTCTGTCTTGTGCGTCTTCAGGGAACCCCTGCGGTTCATTTGCGGTTGCCGCGCGGCAAAGGATGTGATCCAATACCCCCATGGACCGCCTCTCGCTCGAACTCGACGTGGGCCTGGCCGATGGCTATAAGAGCCCCTCGCAGCGCGCCCGGCGGATTACTGAAGGATGGTATGCTGAACATATGTACTGTGTGGCATGTCCTTCGCCGCACTTGGACCGCACCCGCGAGAACACGCGCGTGGTGGACTTTGTCTGCGGTTCGTGCGGCGCGGAGTACCAGGTCACGGCCAAGGCTGGGGCACTGGCGGCGCGCTTGCGCGATGCCGCCTACGCGCCAATGATGGAGCGCGCCCTGGCCAACCGCAGCCCGCACTTTGCCTTTCTCGGCTATGACAATGCGGCGTGGTGCGTGCAGAACCTCTTACTCGTGCCCGGCCACTTCATCACGTCCGAAGTGATCGAGCGATGCCGGCCGCTCTCACCCACCGCGCGGCGGGCCGGATGGGAAGGGTGCAACATTCTGACGTATCGGATTCCTTCCGATGGACGGTTAGCAGCGGTCGAAAATGGCCGAGTGGTTCCACCTGCCAAGGTGCGAGCAGGGTTTCAACGGTTCGCGGACCTTGCGCAGGCGCGACCGGAAGCACGCGGATGGACGGTGGATGTTCTTCGTTGCGTTCGCGCCCTCGGTGGCCGGGAGTTCACGCTAGCAGAATTCTACGAAAGGTTTGAAGAGAAACTCGGTGCGCGCCACCCGGCCAACCGTAACATTCAGCCGAAGATCCGCCAGCAGTTGCAGGTGCTACGCGACCGCGGCGTCCTCCGGTTCCTGGCTCGCGGGCGCTACGTCACGGAATAGGGTTTCCTGGCCGGCCTTCTGGTCTTGTGCCCACCGTATCCATGCCAGCAGAGTCCGCGCACGTCGCTCGCAGGTGCACGCGCTCAAGCCGGTGCTGGCGTAGAGCAGGCTCGCAACTGATTGAATAGCGCCACTGGGAGCGCACGATTGGCGGGTCTTGCGAGCGGCCAGCGCCACAAGCGGATGATTCAGAATAGCTTGGGCCACAACCATGCGAGAATCGGCGGCGCTGGCAGCGCATGCGGCTTGGCCAGCCGGCGTTAGTTGCCATCCCATCGGAGACCGCGACAGGAGTCCGAGCATCCACGCCGCCTGTTTGTAGTAATGCACTTGGCGCTCGGTTACGTCCAATGCCGCCGCGAGGTCAGCGGTTCCCGGTGCTGCTTGGGCGTGTGCGCGAACGGTTTGCAGAATGCGTTCAGGGTTGTCGGCCTGCGGCACGCCGAGAAATCGGCGCGTAGCCATGTCAAGAAAACTGGCGTCAAGGTCCATCCCTGTGTACGGCCGGTTCAGCCGCGCCGCGGCGATGCCGGTGGTTCCGGAACCGGAGAAGGGGTCCAGGACCAAATCGTTTTCGTCGCTCGAGGCGGCGATGATGCGTTCCAGGAGCGCGAGGGATTTCTGGGTCGGGTGTTTGCCAAAAACCTTTTCCTCGCGGCGGGGGACCTCGATGGTCCACACCGAAGTCATCTGTTTATTGTTGTTCAGCCGCCGCATGAGGGCGTAGTTGAATTTGTGGCGGCATTTCTTGTCGCGGCCGGCCCAGATAATCGTCTCGGTGGCGTGGGTGAAGTAGCGGCAGGAAAGGTTCGGCGGCGGGTTGGGCTTGACCCACGTGATGTCATTGAGCGTCTTGAAGCCCAGTTGCTGCATGGCGTATCCGACGGAGTGAATAATGTGGGCCGTGCCGCTGACCCAGATGGAGCCGTTGGGTTTCAGGAGCCGCTGGCAACTTTCAAGCCAGCGAAGGGTGAACGCGTGGTCGGCCTCGGCGCCCTTGGATTCGTCCCATTTGCCCTTGTGGACGCTGACCATCTTGCCGGCGTGGCAGGTGATGCCGCCGTTGGAGAGGAAGTAGGGCGGGTCGGCGAAGATGAGGTCGAACGTGGCCTCCGGCATCCGGGGCATCAGGTCCAGGCAATCGCCCTGGTAGAGCCGGAAGCGGCCGTCCGGCGACTCGAACCATGGCGCTGGAAGGGAAGATGGCCCGTCTTGCATCATGCCGCGCTCCGAGTTCCGCGTTCCGAGGGCCTGATCTGAGATCACTTCGGCGGGAAAGTCAATGATCAAATTCGGTCCATGCAAGGCGGCGGAGATTTTCCGGCCGGCGGGCACTTGAAACGGCCGATAAGCGGGATATAGTACAGGGCCGGTCAGCGCGGAACCCGGAGCGCGGAGCGAAAGGCAGAAACGGCTTTAGGAGCAGGGCGGTCTTTCGTTCCGGGTTCCGAGTTTCGCGTTCCGCGTTAAAGTGGGCCGGCGTAGCTCAACGGCAGAGCACCGGTTTTGTAAACCGGGGGTTGGGGGTCCGAATCCCCCCGCCGGCTCCATGAACGGCAACGCGGAGCTCGGAGTGCGGAGCGCGGAGCACGAGGCGAAACGGCCAACGTCGGACGGGCCTTTTGTTCCGCGTTCCGCGTTCGGCGCTCCGGGTTTGAAGAGGTGGTCAGGTTCCCGAGCGGTCAAAGGGGGCAGACTGTAAATCTGCTGGCTCAGCCTTCGGAGGTTCGAATCCTCCCCTGACCACCAGTTTTAGCGCGGAACTCGGAGTGCGGAACTCGGAACCAACGGCCAAAGCAGAAGCGGTTTTGGCTTTTCGCTCCGCGTTCCGCGTTCGCCGCTCCGCGCTTGCTCTGCGGGCGTAGCTCAATGGCAGAGTGCCGGCCTTCCAAGCCGGCCATGTGGGTTCGATTCCCATCGCCCGCTCCAACAACAGCAGGCAACAGGGAACAGGCAACAGGGAACAGGCAACAGGGAACAGGCAACAGGGAACAGGCAACAGGGAACAGGGAACAGGTGACCGCGAACCGATGGCGCGGATTTTTTAGGTTGACAACTCCCGGTCGGGACCTATGATGCACAATTCTTGCGGCGGGAGGGGATTCTGCGCCTGTCGCAGGATTCCGTATTTCGGGGTTTGGACCTGCCTGCCGGCAGGCAGGCTTGACATGGCCGAGCGCTGGTGTAGCTCAGTCGGTAGAGCGCGTCCTTGGTAAGGACGAGGTCTCGGGTTCAAATCCCGACACCAGCTCCATCCGAGAACATCCGGGATCTCGGGCCGCAGGCCGTAGCGCGGCCGCGGAATCGGCCGGACGGGGCGGGAAGGCGGAGCACCGGTTACTGAGGGGCGTCGGATAACGGTTTAGGGTAGGAGGCTTCGCGCAAGGGCGCGAGGCGTTCCCATTCACGAACCTCGTACGAGCAAGGAATCAGGGCCATGGCCAAGGAAGTCTTTCAACGAACCAAGCCGCATGTGAATGTGGGCACCATCGGTCACGTGGACCACGGCAAGACGACGCTGACGGCCGCCATGACGCGGGTGATGGAGTTCGAGGGCTTGTCGAAGTTCAAGTCCTACGACGAGATCGCCAAGGCGTCGGAGTCGCAGGGCCGCCGCGACGAGACCAAGATTCTGACCATCGCCACGGCGCACGTCGAGTACTCGACGGCGAACCGGCACTACGCCCACGTGGACTGTCCCGGCCACGCCGACTACGTGAAGAACATGATCACGGGTGCGGCCCAGATGGACGGGGCGATCCTGGTCGTGAGCGCCGCCGACGGCCCCATGCCGCAGACCCGCGAGCACATCCTCCTGGCGCGCCAGGTCGGTGTGCCGAAGATCATCGTCTTCCTGAACAAGGTGGACCTCGTCGATGATCCGGAACTGCTGGACCTGGTGGAGTTGGAAGTCCGGGACCTGTTGAATAAGTACGAGTTTCCGGGCGACGAAACGCCGGTGATCCGCGGGTGCGCCCTGGCGGCGATGCGGGCGACCGCCCTCAGCGACCCGGCCTGCAAGGCAATCGTGGACCTGCTGAAGGCAATGGATGAATATATCCCGATCCCGCAACGCGATGTGGACAAGCCGTTCCTGATGCCCGTCGAGGACGTGTTCTCGATCAAGGGCCGCGGCACGGTCGGCACGGGCCGTATCGAGCGCGGCCAGATCAAGGTGGGCGACGAGGTCGCGCTGGTCGGCCTGAGGCCCGATGTTCGCAAGACCATCGCCACCGGCGTCGAGATGTTCCAGAAGACGCTCGACTCCGGCCAAGCCGGCGACAACGTCGGCGTCCTGCTGCGGGGCATCGAGAGGGACGACTTGGAGCGCGGCATGGTGCTGGCGAAGCCGGGCTCGATCACGCCGCATACAGTGTTCGAGGGCGAAGTGTACGTCCTGACGAAGGAAGAGGGCGGCCGTCACACGCCGTTCTTCACGGGCTACCGGCCGCAGTTCTTCTTCCGGACGACGGACGTGACGGGGTCGATCGAACTGCTGGGCGGGGCCGAGATGTGCATGCCCGGCGACAATGTGACGGTGAAGGCGACGCTGATCACGCCGATCGCGATGGAGCCGCAAATGCGGTTCGCCATCCGCGAGGGCGGCCGCACCGTCGGGTCGGGCGTCGTGACGAAGGTCATTCAATAGGAAGGTCGGCGAACGGTTGGAGCGCGGCGCGCTCGCCCACGGTTATCGCCAGGTGAGTTTCGGGCGGCGAATCGGGATGGCGAGGCGTGCCCGGGACAGAAGGGGCGGCCGGCCGTCCCCGCGAGGCGGGGAGGCGGCGCGTCCCTTGCCTTCTAGGAAGCGGTCGGCATGGCGCGGGAATACGTGACATTGGAATGCACGGAGTGCGGGGCGCGGAGTTACCGGACCCAGATGGAGACGCGCGGCGACGCGAAACTGCGCCTCAAGAAGTACTGCCCGCGCCAGCGGAAGCACACGGAACATCGCGAGCGGAAGAAGTAAGCCGCTCAAGGCGCGAAGGGGCGTGGCTCAATTGGTAGAGCACCGGTCTCCAAAACCGGTTGTTGGGGGTTCGAGTCCCTCCGCCCCTGCCATGGCTGGCGGCGGATAGCGAGAGCGAGGAACCCGTAGCGTGGCTCTTCAGATTTACAAAAGCGGCCAGGGGCGGTATGTGCTGGTCGGGACCGCCATCGGCGCCGTCATCGTCAGCCTCACCCTGGCTTACTATACGTGGCTGATGCTCGACCGCCACCTGCCGGGCCTCCCCAAGGCGGGGCAGGGCTCCGCGGACATCGGCCTCCTGGCCACGTATAAGTCGTACGTGGAATACGCGATTCCGGCGGTGCTGCTGGCCGTGCTGTGCGCGCTGACGGCATATTTCCTCAACAAGCCCGCGGTCGTGGATTTCCTGATCGCGACCGAAAGCGAGATGAAGAAGGTGTCGTGGTCGAGCCGCGCGGAACTGTTCGGTTCGACCACGGTGGTCATTGTGACGGTGCTCCTGCTGGCCCTTGTCATTTACATTGTGGACTATGTGTTCATCTTTGTACTGACGCGGGGCCTAGGGCTCTGGTGACGGAAACCATGGCGAAGAACTGGTACGTCTTGCGCGTTCAGTCGAACAAGGAAGAGACGGTGCGCGAGACCCTCGATCGGAAGACGAAACTCGAGGGTATCACGGACCTCCTGTCGCGCGTCGTCGTGCCGACCGAGCGCGTCTCGACCATGAAGGCCGGCCGCCGCCGCGTCACGGAACGCAAACTCTACCCCGGCTACGTCTTCGTCGAGATGAACGCCGAGGAGGACGGCAGCGTCCCGGAGAAGGTGTGGTTCCTGATCCGCGAAACGAGCGGCGTGGGCGACTTCATCGGGACCGAGGGCAAGCCCACCCCCATGAAGCCGCACGAGGTTGAGAAACTTATCGGCGAGGCCGAGAAGAGTGGCGAGGCGGCCCCGGCCCTCAAGGTGGATTACGCCCCGGGCGACCAGATCAAGATCAAGCAGGGCCCCTTCGAGAACTTCGAGGGCGTCGTGGACGAGGTCCAGTTGGACAAGGGCCTCGTCCGGGTCATCGTTACGATCTTCGGCCGCGCCACGCCCGTCGAACTGGAGTACTGGCAAGTCGGACCGATATAACGTTTAGCCGCCGGGCTTGCCCGGCGCGTGTTGTTAAAACGAGCAAGGGGCTTACGCGATGGCGAAGCAGATAGTCACGAAGATCAAGTTGCAGTGCCCGGCCGGCCAGGCGACGCCGGCTCCGCCGGTGGGTCCCGCCTTGGGCCAGCACGGCGTCAACATCGGCCAGTTCGTCCAGCAGTTCAACGAGCGGACGCGCGACCAGCAGGGCACGATCATCCCGGTCGAGGTCACGGTTTACAGCGACCGCTCCTTCGCCTTCATCCTGAAGAGTCCGCCGGCGGCGGTTCTCCTGAAGCAGGCGGCCGGCATCGCAGTCGGCAGCGGCGAACCCAACAAGACCAAGGTCGGCCGCGTGACACTCGAACAGGTCCGCCAGATCGCCGAACGCAAGCAGAAAGACTTGAACGCGGCCTCGGTCGAAGCCGCCATGCGAATCATCGAAGGCACCGCCCGCAGCATGGGCATCGAAATCGGCGAGACGAGCGGTCCGATCGCCCCTCCGGACGAGGGCGAGGCCGCCAAGGCCGGCCAGCCTGCGGCCACCGGGCCGAAAGCGGGCGGATGAGCACGGACACACTTTGTGGGACCCGAGGCGCTTAGCCAAGGGGCTTGAACCACGGAGGATATCATGGCGCACGGAAAACGATATCGGACGGCCCAAAAGGAGATCACGAAGCCCCTCTATCCCCTCGAAGAGGCCGTCCAGCTCCTCAAGAAGATGCCGCCGACCAAGTTCGACCAGAGCATCGAACTGCACTTGAAACTCGGCATTGATTCGAAACAGTCGGACCAGAACCTGCGCGGAGCGGTCAGCCTGCCGGCGGGCCTGGGGCGCACGGCCAAGGTCGTCGCCTTCTGCCCGCCCGAGATGGTCGAGGGCGCCAAGAAGGCCGGCGCCATCGAAGTGGGGGCCGATGACCTGGTGGCCAAGATCCAGGGCGGATGGATGGATTTCGATGTCGCGGTGGCCCATCCGCAGATGATGCAGAAGGTGGCCAAACTCGGCCGCATCCTCGGGCCCCAGGGCAAGATGCCCACGCCCAAGGCCGGCACCGTCGGCCCGGACGTCGCCAAACTGGTCACGGAGTTCGCGGCCGGCAAACTCGAGTACCGGAGCGACGCCGGCGGCAACGTTCACGCGATCATCGGCAAGATGAGTTTCACCGAGAAGGCCCTGGTCGAGAACGCCCTGGCCCTGGTAGACCACATCCGGCGCGTCAAGCCGGCCTCGGCCAAGGGGCAGTTTTTCCAGAAGGCGGTCCTGAGCGCGACGATGATGCCGGGGCTGATGATTGACCTTAAGACGCTTCCCATCGGCGCGTAGTGGCCGAGGCCGCCGCGGACCTGTCCGCCGAAGTCCCGGCTGGCGGGACGAAGGTGGAAGCGGCGGCGGGCTTGCGGTTGGCGAACGGCTGACCGAGCCAGTGAACGAGAATAGCGAGACGATGCGATGAGCCGCCTTGTCAAAGAAAAGGTAGTCGAGAAATACCAGGCCCGCTTCCGCGAGGTGGCGGACGCCGCGGTCGTCAATACCAACGGCGTGGGTGTCCGGGCGATGACGGCCCTTCGGCGTTCCCTGCGCACCAAGGGGATCCGGGCGATGCGGGTCCAGAACCGCCTTTGCCGCCGAGCCCTGGAGGCGACGCCCCTGGCGCCGGCGAGCGGTCTGCTGCACGGTCCCAGCACCCTCGTCTGGGGCGCCGACAGCATCGTGACGATCGCCAAGGCCCTGACGGCCGAGGCCAAGACGGTCACGAAACTGGAGATCCGCGGGGGCATCAGCGCCGGGCAGGTCCTCACGAAAGAGGACATCGAAACCCTCTCGAAGATGCCCAGCCGCGAGGAACTCATCGGCCGCGTCGCGGGCCAGGCCATGAGTCCGGCGGCCCGGGTGGCGAGCCTCCTCGTGTCGGCGGGCGGCCGGTTGGCGTCTCAGGTTCGCGAAGTGGAAAAGAAGGCCACGGCCGAAGTGCCGGCCGAGGGCGCCGCACCAGCGGCCGCGGAGGCGGCGCCGCCTGAAACCCCGGCGGCGCCCAGCGCGTAAACGTCGTTTGGTTAGCCGCCCCGCTTGCGGGGCGCGATAGTTAGCCCGCCGTGAATACATGGCGGGGCGAAACAAAGGTAAAGGCCCGCAACGAGCGGGTGAGCACAAGTGAGCGGAGGTACGTAGCAATGGTGGAAGCGACAGCGGAACGGACTTGGAACGCCAAGATCAAGCAACTCGGCGACGAGATCGTCGGCTTGACCGTCCTTCAGGCGAAGGAACTCGGCGATTACCTGGAAGAGGTCCACGGGATCAAGGCGGCGGCCGGCGGCGTCATGATGGCGATGCCGGCGTCGGGCGCGGCGGCAGCGGCCCCGGCGGCCGAAAAGGACACGTTCGACGTCGTCCTGGTCTCGGTCGGCGACAAGAAGATCCCCGTGATCAAGGTGGTCCGCGAGATCACCAGCCTCGGCCTCAAGGAAGCCAAGGACCTCGTCGAAGGCGCCCCCAAGGCCGTGCGCGAGGGCGTGGCCAAGAAGGAAGCCGAGGACCTCAAGAAGAAACTCGAAGAGGTCGGCGCCAAGGTCGAGTTGAAGTAGCGCCTTGGCCGATCGAGCGCGCGGCCAGCGGAGTGCCGATGGCGTTGGACGACGTCGTCAAAGCGATCTTCGAGGCCCCCCGATGGAGGCCCGAGGTGGCGCGGGCGCGCTGCGCCCGCCGGCGGAATCTGAAGGTGGTAACCTGTCGAGGGTGACACGGTGAGCGATTACTCACAGACCAAGATTGAGATCATAAACATTATTCGCGAAGGAAGGCTCTCCAAAGAAAGAGCCAGGGATAGGATATATGATCTCTGGCTTGAGAAGCCAAGATACAAAGCCTTGCGAGAGAAATGGATGTTTGAGATTCCAGGCCTTGAGGTAATGTGGGTGGTTACGACCAATCTTGATGGCAAACCTCTTGGCGATCTGGAACTTAGAGCCCTTGAACTGAAGTTGATCTTAGAGCATCCATATACTTTAACCCAACCACGACCGCGATTCAATAGTGATCCCAGGGATATAGATGCCGCAAAACGCATTATTGAGAGAGAATGGGGACCCGAACTCCAACGCTTGTTCGAAGACTGTCAGAAGCGGATGCTTGACTTTACGGCAAACTGGCATGATTGCCGCAAGGGCAGTCCTGATCCTGAAGGACGACTGCAAGGCATTTACGTTTTTCGAGACCGTAACACCAAAAGGGTTAAGGATGGCTATGTTGGAAAGGCTAATCCCGAGGTAGGCAAGGGAACGAGTACGTTAAAGAGTAGGATTAGAGAGCACTTCACAGACGACCCGATATCGGACAATCTTCTTAAGGCATATGCCCAAGAGGAAACCGATATGATGGTTCGTGAGATGTTTCCTGAACTGCCGTCTAAGGAGGAAATCGAAAGACGGAATTTCGGGCGGGTCCAGGAGATCCTGGAAGTCCCGAATCTGACGGAAATCCAGACCCGCAAGTACGAGGAGTTCCTCCAGTTGGACGCCGAGCCGGCGAAGCGCAAGGCGACCGGCCTGGAATCCGTCCTGCGCGAGGTGTTCCCGATCACGAGTTACGACGGCTCCCTGCGCCTTGACTACGTCTGCTATCGCCTGGGCCGGCCACGCTATACGCCCGACCAGTGCCGGGCCCTGCGACTTACCTACGCGCGGCCGTTCCGCGTGACGGTCCGCCTGTCGGGGCAGGCCTGCGCCGAGCCGATCGAGGAAGAGGTGTACGTCGGGGAACTCCCGATCATGATGGGCGGCGGCGAGTTCATCATCAACGGGGCCGAACGCGTCATCGTCAGCCAGATGCACCGCTCCCCCGGCGTGGACTTCTCGATGAAGCTGGAGGCCGGCGACCGGCGGCTGCATTCCTGCCGCATCATCCCCGAGCGCGGCTCGTGGATCGAGATGAACGTCTCCAAGAAAGACGTTCTCCAGATGCGGATCGACCAGTCCTCGAAGATCCCCGTGACGGCGTTCCTCCGGGCGATGAACGCGAAGTTCGCCGACACCGAGACCCTCATCCGCCTGTTCTACGAGACCAAGTCCCTGAAGATGGGGTCCATCAAGCCCGGCACGCCGATGCAGGATATGTATGTGGCGTCGCCGCTGGTCAATAAGGACACCGGCGAGGTGATCCTGGCGGCCGGCGAGCGGATCGGCGAAAAGTGGGACACGATCCGCAACTCCTCCATCAAACAGTTGGAGGTGGTGGCCGACCCGCAATGCGACCCGCTCCTCTTGAACACCCTCGGCGAAGATAAAACGTCGAACTATGACGAGGCCATCCTCTATATCTACGGGCGCCTCCGCGTTGGCAACCCGCCCAACCTCGATAAGGCCAAGCAACTCTTCGCCGAGAAGTTCTACGACGTGAACCGGTACCGCCTGGGCCGGGTGGGTCGCTTCCGACTGAACCGCAAGTTCGGCACCAAGGTGCCGGAAGACGAGATGACCCTTCGGCCCGAGGACTTCATCGAGTGCATCCGCTACGTGATGAGGCTCAGGCAGGGCGAAGGGTACGTGGACGACATTGACGACCTCGGAAACCGGCGCTTGCGGACGATTGATGAACTCGCCGGCGACGAAATCCGCAAGGGGTTCCTGAAATTGCGGCGCACCGTTCAGGAACGGATGAGCCTCAAGGACCCGAAGGAACTGACGCCGCGCACGCTCGTCAACTCCAAGAGCGTCTCTTCGTCCATCGAGTTCTTCTTCGGCCGCAGCGAACTCTCGCAGGTCGTGGACCAGACCAACCCGCTGGCCCAACTGGCAAACGAGCGGCGCCTCTCGGCCCTGGGCCCGGGGGGCCTCAACCGCAAACGCGCGGGATTCGAGGTCCGCGACGTTCACGTGTCGCACTACGGACGCATCTGCCCGATCGAGACCCCCGAAGGCACGAACATCGGCCTGATTGCCCAGTTGGGTATCTACGCGACGGTGGACCCGTACGGCTTCCTCATCACGCCGTACCGCAAGGTGGAAAAGGGCCAAATTCTATCTGGTGGTAACGGTGATGGAAAGCGTGACAGTGATAATGAGCAGAATCAGGCGCGGGAGCTCCTTAATGCGGAGGACTATCCTTACCCGCCCGGAATTCCACAAAAGGCCATGCAAGACCTGCGACTATTACATGCGGCCAAGATTACTGAGGCATGTAAGCAGGGTCATCTTGCAAGGGAGACTCGGATTGGTATTTTCGAATCTATTAGGAAGAAGGTGCAATCAGTACTAAACGAGAAGGGCGGAACGTGGAACAATAAAGACTTCAAGAAGAGGTACTTCCAAGAGGAACCAGGTTTCCAGGTAGCATGGGTGAAGACAACTGGCACTGATGGCAAGCCGCTTGGCTCCACTGACTTGCAACTTGTTGAGGCGGCTTTCCTGCGCGACTATGCAAGCCGAGATCATTCGGACGATGATAAGTTTCCAAGGCTTAATAACAGCCGCGGCAAGAAAGGAGATATGAGCGAAGAGGCGCTTAAGGCCTACCTTAAGTGCCAGGCGGAATTAGCCAAGGCTAATTGGATACCCATTAAAGACGCGAAGACGTTAGATTTAACTCTAAAAAAGATAATGTGGTCCCCTGAGGATATAAAGAACCTCAGTGAATCTGAGATTGAGAGCGGCCCCCAAGGACTTTACTTCTTTCAGCCTGTAGGCGAAGATCTGAATTCCGGATATATAGGAATAAGCGGCAAGGTCAAGGCCGATGATCCCGAAGCCAAGGGTTTGATAAAACGCATGCATGAGCACGCTTGGACTGGAGATTGGGGGCCTAGGTCTGAATCATCGGGACAGTATTCGGGTACGGATAACACATTTATTGAATCAATTATTGCCGATTGGGAGTTTCGCGCAATTGAGAGGTTCTTTGAATCTGAACTGAGGCGCAAAGCGCGTAAACTGGAGAGAGGTAAATTGGATTCGGCCGTCCGCTACATGCGAGCCGACGAGGAGATGCAGCACACGCTCGCGCCGGCCGACATTCCGACGGACGCCCACGGCCGGATCACAGCCGACGCCGTGGTCGCCCGAGTCAAGGGCGATTTCCGCCGCATCCCGAGCGACGAAGTCGAGTACGTGGACATCAGCCCGAAGCAACTGGTGGGCGTCTCGGCCAGCCTGATTCCGTTCCTGGAACACGACGACGCGAACCGGGCGCTCATGGGCTCGAACATGCAGCGCCAGGCCGTGCCGCTCCTGGCGCCCCAGCCGCCCATCGTGGCGACCGGCATGGAAAAGCCTGTGGCCGAGAACTCGGGCATGGTGGTCCGCGCGGCCGAGGCCGGCGAAGTGACCTACGTGGACGCCAACCGCATCGTCGTCCGCAACCGCGACGGCTGGGAAACCGAATACGTGCTCCGCAAGTTCGTCGGCCTGAACGAGCGGACCTGCCTGAACCAGAAGCCCATCGTGACGATGGGCCAGAAGGTGAAGCGCCACGAGGTGATCGCCGACGGGCCGGGCATCTCCCAGGGCGAACTCGCCCTCGGGCGCGACGTCGTGGTCGCTTTCGTCACCTGGGACGGCTACAACTTCGAGGACGCCATCCTGGTCTCCGAATCGTTCCTCAAGGACGACCGGTTCACGAGCATCCACATAGACGAGTTCGACGTCGAGGTGCGCGAGACCAAACTCGGGCGCGAGGAGTTCACCCGCGACATCCCGAACGTCTCGGAGCGGCAACTGAGAAACCTCGACGAGCAGGGCATGATCTGCGTCGGGACGCGCGTTGGCCCGGGCGACATCCTCGTCGGCAAGATCTCGCCGAAATCGAAGACGGAACTGTCGCCCGAGGAAAAACTGCTGCACGCGATCTTCGGCCGGGCCGGCGAGGACGTCAAGAACGACTCGCTCGTGGTGCCGGCGGGCACCGAAGGCATCGTCATCAGCGCCGAGAAGTACTCGCGCGTGGCCCACCTCTCGGACACCGAGCGGCGCCGCCGCAGCCGCGAGGCCCGGCGCATCGAGAAGGAGATGAACGAGAAGATCATCGCGGCGTTCCGCGCGCTCGCGGAGAAACTCAACGCCCTCCTGCACACCCGGATTACCGACCCGGTGACGGGGGCCGAGTACGGCAAGTCCACCGACGAGGTCGTCCTGCTGGAGCAGATTGAGAAGTTCGACTACGAGCGGCTCGAGACGCGCTCGCAGTCGTTCGACGAGGGGCGCGAGGTGGTCCGCCGCGAGTGGCCCAAGATCCAGGAACTGATGGACGACAAGGAGCGGCAGGTGGCGCGCCTGCGGCGGGGCGACGAACTGCCGACCGGCGTCCTCGAGATGGTCAAGATCTGGATCGCCACGAAGCGCACCCTGGCGGTGGGCGACAAGATGGCCGGCCGCCACGGCAACAAGGGCGTCATCGCCCGGATCCTTCCGGTGGAGGACATGCCGTTTCTGCCCGACGGGCGGCCGGTCGAGATTCTCCTGAACCCGCTGGGCGTTCCGAGCCGCATGAACGTCGGCCAGATCCTCGAAACGCACCTCGGGTGGGCGGCGGCCGTCCTGGGCTTCCAGGCCATCACGCCCGTGTTCGACGGCTGCAAGGAAGACACGATCCACGACCTGCTGGAGCAGGCCGGCCTGCCGCGCGACGGCAAGACCGTCCTCCACGACGGCCGGACGGGCGAACCGTTCGACCAGCGCGTCACGGTCGGCCATATCTATATGATGAAACTGCATCACCTCGTGGACGACAAGATCCACGCGCGGGCCACGGGGCCCTACAGCCTGATCACGCAGCAGCCCCTCGGCGGCAAGGCCCGGTCGGGCGGCCAGCGGTTCGGCGAAATGGAAGTCTGGGCCCTCGAAGCCTACGGCGCCGCCTACATTCTCCAGGAACTCCTCACCGTCAAGAGCGACGACGTCGAGGGCCGCACGAAGATTTACGAATCCATGGTCATGGGCCGCAATACCCTCGAGGCCGGCACGCCCGTGTCGTTCGACGTGCTGTGCAACGAGATCAAGGGCCTGTGCCTGAACGTCCAGTTGGAGAAGAAACGCCTGTAACGGCTTATTGGCGCGCTCAATCCATTCACTGGAGGAGCCGATCACGATGGCGACGGAAAACACGGTGTACGAGAGGATTAACGATTTCGGCAGCGTTCGGATCTCGCTGGCCAGCCCGAACGACATTCGCAGTTGGTCGTTCGGCGAAGTCCGCAAGCCCGAGACGATCAATTACCGCACCTATCGGGCGGAACGCGACGGCCTCTTCTGCGAACGCATCTTCGGGCCGGAACGCGACTGGGAGTGCTTCTGCGGCAAGTACAAGGGCACGAAGCACAAGGGGATGATCTGCGACCGTTGCGGCGTCAAGGTCACCCATAGCCGCGTCCGCCGCAAACGCATGGGCCACATTAACCTGGCGGCCCCGGTCGTCCACATCTGGTTCTTCAAGGCGATGCCCAGCCGCCTCGGCACGCTCCTGGACATGAAGGTCTCGGACCTGGAGAAGGTCGTCTACTTCCAGGACTACATCGTCGTGGACCCCGGCCCGACGCCCCTGAAGTACAAGCAGTTGCTGACGGAGGAGGAGTATCGGGCGGCCCGGGAGAAGTACGGGGCCGAGTTCGACGCCGACATGGGCGCCGAGGCCTGCAAGAAGATGCTTCAGCGGCTGGACATGGCGGCCCTCTCGACCAAACTCCGCGAAGAACTCGACACCACCCGCTCCAAACAGAAGGTCAAGAACATCACGAAGCGCCTCAAGTTGGTCGAAGCCCTTCGCGAATCCGGCAACCAGCCCGACTGGATGGTGCTGGACGTCATCCCGGTGATCCCGCCGGACCTGAGGCCCCTCGTGCTCCTCGATTCGGGCAACTTCGCCACGAGCGACTTGAACGACCTGTACCGGCGGATCATGAACCGCAACAACCGCCTGAAGAAACTCGTGGACCTGAACGCGCCCGAGGTCATCATCCGCAACGAGAAGCGGATGCTCCAGGCGGCCGTGGATGCGCTGTTCGATAACGCCCGCTGCCGCCGGCCCGTTCTCGGAAGTTCCAACCGGCCCCTGAAGTCCCTGACGGACATGATCAAGGGCAAGCAGGGCCGGTTCCGCGAGAACCTCCTCGGCAAGCGCGTGGACTACTCCGCCCGCAGCGTCATCGTCATCGGGCCGGAACTGAAACTTCATCAGTGCGGCCTGCCGAAGGCCATCGCCCTGGAACTCTTCCAGCCGTTCATCATCCGTCGCTTGAAGGAACTCGGCTTCGCCGACACCATCAAGAGCGCCAAGCGCATGATCGAACGCCAGGACCGCGAGGTCTGGAACATCCTCGAGGAGGTCACGCACCAGCACCCGGTCCTTCTGAACCGCGCTCCGACGCTCCACCGCATGGGTATCCAGGCGTTCGAGCCGG
>Ga0307380_10005893_pt1 | contig 16228 bp, 13 predicted proteins | sample UN3MG_FD_202239 | JGI IMG/M metagenome (GOLD analysis project Ga0307380, IMG submission 202239) | Soil microbial communities from Risofladan, Vaasa, Finland - UN-3 | ecosystem: Environmental > Terrestrial > Soil > Coastal area > Acid sulfate soil | place: Finland: Risofladan, Vaasa | collected...
CGCAGGGTGGCCGTACTCGGCCAGCCGGGGTCTTGTGACCCCGGTTCGTCCGGTTCTGCCGAGCCGACCGAAGCGTTACGGGAGCTGCATGCTCTTGGTCTCGAGGAACTCCTCGAAGCCGTGCGTGCCGTACTCGCGGCCGTAGCCGGACTGCTTGTAGCCACCGAAGGGTGCGTTGGCATTGAACGAGCCCTGGTTGACCTCGATCTGGCCGGTGCGGATCCGGCGAGCCACGGCCTTTCCGTGCTCGAGGTCGCCACTCTGGACACCACCGGACAAGCCGTAGTCGGAGTCGTTGGCGATGGCCACCGCCTCGTCCTCGGTGTCGTAGGCGATGATCGACAACACCGGGCCGAAGATCTCCTCCTGCGCGATGGTCATGTCGTTGGTGACGTCGGAGAACACCGTCGGCGTGACGAAGTAGCCGTCGGGGTTGACGCCCTCGGGTGCCTGCGGACCGCCGGTCACGATGCGGGCGCCCTCGTCGATCCCCTTCTGGACGTAGCTCCGGACACGGTCGACCTGGGCCTGACTCGAGAGCGGGCCGAGCATGGCGCCCTCCTCGAACGGGTCCTTCGGCTGATACATCGACTCGACGACCACCGCCGCCACCTCTTCGGCCTTGGCGAGACGATCGCGCGGGACGAGCATGCGGGTGAGTGCCGTGCACGTCTGGCCCTGGTTGATGTAGCACTTGCCGATGCCATCGGTGACGGCGGCAGCGAAGCCGTCGTCGTCGAGGTCACCGAGCAGGATGTTGGCCGACTTGCCGCCCAGTTCGAGGGCGACACGCTTGACCGATCCGGCCGCGGCGGCGGCAACGGCCTTGCCCGCTCGGGTCGAGCCGGTGAAGCTCACCATGTCGATCTCGGGGTGAGCCGAGATGGCCTCACCCACGACCGCACCGACACCGGGCACGAGGTTGAACACGCCGGCAGGCAGACCGACCTCGTCGATGACCTCGGTGAGGATGTAGGCGTCGACCGGGGCGATCTCGCTCGGCTTGAGCACCACCGTGCAGCCGGCGGCCATGGCGTAGGCGACCTTCGCTGCGATCTGGTGGAGCGGATAGTTCCACGGCGTGATGCAGCCGACGACACCGACGGGCTCCTTGACCACGAGGCTGTTCCCGACCATCGTCTCGTACTCGTAGTTCTCGCCGATCTCGGCCGCGGTGTTGAAGCTGTTGATCGGGAGGCCCGCCTGGACGATCGTGCTGAGCCACTTGGCCATACCGGCTTCGCGGCTCACGACGGTGGCGATCTCGTCCATGCGGGCCCCGAGGCCCTCACCGATGCGGCTGCAGTACTTGGCACGCTCTTCGGGCGACTTGGCGGCCCAGCCGTCGAAGGCGACACGGGCAGCGTTGGCGGCCTTGTCGAGGTCCTCGGCCGTGCCGCTGGGGATCGTGGCCATCACCGAACCGTCGGTCGAGTCGAAGACCTCGATGGTGTCGGTTCCGGTCGATGACACCCATGCGCCATCGATGTAGATCTTGTCGTACTCCTGCACCTGATCCCCCTGGGGTTCGTCGAAACAACGTCGATCCCGAACGCTATCGGTCAGCGGACGCCATCACCACTGGCGGGCGGCCTCGGCGTCAGCGCAGCGCGACGTACCCGGGCACGTCGGGGTGAGCCGTGTCGAGGTAGACCTTCGCCTCGGGCGGGGCGCCGAACCGGCCATGGCTCCATCGCACCTCGACGTGGCCGTCGACGTGGCGATCCTCGCCTCCGCTGCGGGGTCGCACGACGGCCCTCCACTCGACTCGGGGCTGCCCTTCGCGTCCGCCCCACACATCGAATCGGCGAAGTTCGTACGCCTGACGCCAGTCCCACGGGGTCATCACTCGGAGTCGGAGCGTCGCCTTCCGCGACGACCCGAGCACGAAGTACGGAGCTCCGGCCATGCGGAGCAGCCGCCAAAGCATCCGCTCCTGGGCCCGCCGACCACCGAGCTGCGCGCGCCAGCGGGCGGCCGACACCTCGCCGACGGCGACCGCGAGCGCGCCGTACGCCTCGGCCGCCTCGGCGCCGAGACCCGAGCGAAGTCCGTCCTTCAACAAGGAACGGTGCACCGGGGTCAGATCAGCGACCCTCGACGGCAGCGCATCGCCGCCGACGACGTCTCGCCGGACCTCGTCGTACAGCTTCTGGTACTGGTCAGAGGCGACCTCGGCATACCAGTCCGTCGAGGGGCTGAGCCGTTCGGACAGTCCATGATCGAACAGCCGTGAGGGCGAAGCATTCGCGAGCACCGACGACAGGTACTTGCAGCTCACCAGGTAGACGTGGTCGATCCGAAGATCGGCAGGAACGGTGTCGTCGCCGGGCGGACGGCTCGGCCCCCGCCACTCGACCCGCAAGGGTGGCCGGCTGCGGAGACCTTCGTCGGCATCGAGGAACGCGACGCCGTTGGCCCACGCGGCCGCGAACTCTCGGCGGTGCTCGTCGGCACGGTGCAACGCCTGCAGTCGGCCCCACACGTCTGCGCTGACGTTGGCGAACCGGTCGGGCGGTGAGGCCAGTGCCGTGTCGAGGTCGCGGAACCCGAACATGGCCAGACCCGTGACGATCTCGGTGATCTCGGTCTTGGCCGCGGGCATCAGGCTCGCTCGTGGGCAGGTTGGCCCGTCGTGCTCAACGGAGCCCGAGGTTGTGCAAGACCTCGGTGGCCGCCTCAGAGCGATTGAGGGCGTAGAGATGGATGCCCGGCGCGCCCTCGTCGAGCAGCCGCCGGCCCAGTTGTGTCGCCGCGTCGACCGCGACCGCCCGCATCTCGTCGCTGAAGTCGGCGACCCCGTCGAGGCGGGCGAGGAGATCCTCGGGAACGTGCGTGCCGTTCATGGCGGACATCCGGGTGAGCCCGCCGACCGTGTTGAAGAGCATCAACCCCGGGAGGACCGTGGTCTCACACCCCAGCGCCGACAGTTCGGCGACCATCGACCGGTAGTGGGCAGCCTCGAAGAAGAACTGGGTGACCCCGAAGTCGGCGGCGGCGAGCTTCGCCGCCAGGTGTCGTCGGTCGGTCTCCCGGTCGGGCGACCGGGGGTGGAGCTCGGGAAAGGCGGCGACCCCGATCGAGAACGAACCATGGGTGCGCACGAAGGCCACCAGTTCGTTGGCATGCGTGAAGTCGCCGTCGACCTCGGACCCATCAGTGGGCGGATCGCCTCCGAGGGCCAGGATGTTCTCGACCCCCGAGCGCGAGTACTCGTCGAGCAACGTCGCGATCTGCTCGCGGGTGTGTCCCACGCAGGTGAGGTGCGCCATCGCGGGGAAGTCATGGGTCCGATTGATTCCGATGACGATGTCGCGGGTCCGTTCGCGCGTCGACCCACCCGCCCCGTAGGTGACCGACACGAACGTCGGATCGAGCGACGCGAGGTCGGCGACGGTCTTCTCGAGCACCCGCCCCGCCTCGTCGGTCTTCGGCGGAAAGAACTCGAAGCTCACCGTCGGGCCGTCGTCGAGGAGGTCGGCGATCCGAGTCATGGCCCGCAGGCTATTGACCCACCCAGTGCCGTGCGAAGAGCGTGTGGCTTCACCCTACGGATTGGCGGCTCGGCCTCCGGCAGCCCTCGTAGGGTTTGCCCGATGCGACGAACACTGCTTCTTGTCGGGATCTGTGCCTTGGTGCTCGCCTCGTGCGGAGGGAGCGACGACGACCCGGCTCCCACCGGAACGCCCGCGCCTGACCCGCCCGCTGCCGCCGAGGGGCCGACCCTCGACGAGCTGGCGACCTTCACGTGGCAGGAGGTCAACGACGAGGCCCCGTGGGAGGCACGCGCCGGGCTTCGCGTCGTCGAAGTCGACGGACAGCTGCTCCTGCTCGGCGGCCGGACCCCGAACGAGTCGACCACGCCGGGCGACAGCACCATCTGGGCCGACGTGTGGGCCTCCGACGACACCGGCGCGACCTGGACGCAGCTCCTGGACGGGACCGAGCCCGACCTGTGGCCGGCCCGGGCCTACTTCCAGGCGGTGGTCAAGGACGATGCCGTGTTCGTGATCGGCGGGCAGGACTTCGGGCTCGAGGAGAACCCCTTCTGCGCGCTGCTCGAACAAGGGGTCGAACCGCCGCCGGGGCTCGGCATCGATCCCGACGCGCCATGCCCCGAATTCCTGCCGACCTCGAACTTCTTCAACGACGTGTGGCGCAGCACCGACGGCGTCAACTGGGAGGAGATGACCGCGGCGGCGCCGTGGGAGGGCCGCGCCGGACTGTCCGCCGCCGTCCTCGGCGAGCACATCTACGTGTTCGGAGGTTCCACGAACGACGATTCGGCGATCGTCGGCGCCGCCGGCCCCGAGCGCCAGTACTTCAACGACGTGTGGCGAAGCACCGACGGCGTCGACTGGGAACAGGTCACCGACGCAGCGCCGTGGGAGCCGCGGGCAGGCGCTGCGGTCGTGGTCAAGGACGAAAGGATATTCCTGCTCGGAGGTGAGGACGGGTTCACGTGCGAGCCTCTCCCCGATTGCGAGGCGCCCTACTTCAACGACGTCTGGACGACGGCCGACGGGACCACCTGGGAACAGGTCACGGCCGAAGCGGGGTGGAGCCCGCGCCCAGGCCACGTGTGCGAGCTGTTGGGCGAACAGATCGTCTGCTTCGGCGGCTTCGGACTGACGACGAATCCGACCGACGTGTGGGCGAGTCCCGATGGGGCCGAATGGACCGAACTCGCAGGGCCACCATGGAACGCCGAGGATCCGACGGCGGTGAAATACGACTTCGATTCGGTGGTGGTGTCCGACGGCGACGGAATGCAGATCCTCACCGCCGGCGGTGACCGCGAGACGTTCGACTTCACCGATCCCGAGAACTTCCAGCGGGTCGACAACGACGTCTGGGTGTTCGCGCCGCCGGCCTGACGTGCTCGGCGCACATCGAGCCGACCGATGTCAGCCTTCGTCGGAGGGGCCGGCGATCTGCGTCATGCAGGCGGGCTGTCGACCCGATCAGGGCCCGAGGAAGAGCAGACTCGATGCGAGGAGCCCGAACGGCGCATCCATGAAGAACGCGCGCGGCTGGTCCCACCAGAGGAGATCGTCACCCGGGCCGGCCCCGAACTGACCGATCAGCGGAGCGTCGCCACGATCGATCGCCAGCCTGCTGCTCGACCGGGTCGGGCCGAGCCTCCAGAGGTAGTCAGGGTTCGAAGCGGGGATCGACTGCCACAGGATCTCGTCGGTGCCGTCCGCGTCGTGGTCGCCGACCTGCGGTCGATACGTGCCGTAGACCTGCTGTGGCGACGACGCGAACACCCGACCCGACGAGGTCCAGAGGTGATCGAGACCCGGACCAGCCCGGTACCAGAAGAGGTCGTCACCCTCGTCGCCCACGAAGTCGCCCACCAGCGGCTGATAGGTCCCGTTCACCCGAACCGGCGCCCGGGTGAACGCGCCACCGCCGTACCAGACCTCGTCGGATGCGAACCCAGGGGCGTACCAGAACACGTCGTCGACCCCGTCCGCATCGAAATCGCCCACCAGCGGAGTCGAGCTGGAGGGCATGGTCAGGCGTGACGAGCTGAAACGCTGGTCGTCACCGAACCCGGTCCAGATCCAGTCGGCCGAGCCGCCGGGCGCGTTCCAGAGGACATCGTCTCCGCCGTCGCCGTCGAAGTCGCCGATGACGGGCGCGTAGACACCCTGCACCGAGATCTGGTGCACGCCGAAGTTCGCTCCTCCGCCGAGCCACAGGTAGTCCGCCGGGGCCCCGGGCGCGTACCACAGCACATCGTCGCCTCCGTTGCCGTCGAAATCGCCGACCAGAGGTCGATAGGTCCCGTTGATCGACAGCGCCGACCGCGTCAGCACCCCGGATCCCCCTGCCCTCCACAGTCGGTCGGCACCGGGCCCGGGTGCGTAGTCGATGACGTCGGTGTCGCCGTCACGGTCGAAGTCCCCGATCACCGGCTGGGCCGGGGCTGGAGGCGGTGCGATCGACTCGCGCAGCACATATGCGGCAAACACGCTGGGAGCGGTGTCGCTCGGTGGCGCGTCGAGATCTGCGAGGCCATCGGGCGGGCCGGGCGGGATGCGCATCTCGAAGTGAAGGTGGGGCGCCGTGGTCTCGGCGTTCCCCGAATCGCCGAGATAGCCGACGAACTCACCGGCGATGACCCGACTGCCGACCTCGAGGCCGGGAGCGAACCGCCACTCCGGGGGATTGAGGCCGTCATCGGTCCCGGGGGTGTCGTTGTTGACGTGGAGATACCAGTACTCGATCCCGTCATCACCCTCGAGGATCAGGTAGTTCCCCGCGTTGTTCACCGGCTCGTCGACAACGGCCACGATGGTGCCACTGGTCGTGGCGAGCAGACGCTGGAGTCGATCGGCGTGCAGGTCGAAACCGGCGTGGCGACGCGAGCAGCCGTCGCGACACCGGCCGAAACCGTCGTCGAACAGAACCGGACCCTCGACCGGAAAGACGATCGGCGTCACTTCTGCCCGCGATGCTCCGCCTGAGGGAGGCTCGAATGCCTCCGACGGCAGGTCGGGACCCTCCTCGGCCGAGGCGTGTGACGGGGAGACCGCTAGTAGAACGACCACGGCCACGACTGCGCAGATCGGCCGCCTCAACGCCCGTCCCTCGACACCTGCGGCACGCTGATCGAGCTCAGCGATCGACCGAGCGCTCTGCGGCCTCGACCGTGTTTCGCAGCAGCAACGCAACGGTGGTGGGTCCGACGCCGCCCAGTCGCGGAGTGATCCACGAGGCGACCTCGGCCACCGATTCGTCGACATCGGCGAGGAGCTTGCGGCCCTCCCACACGATCCCTCCGCTGACGACGACCGCTCCTGGGGTGACCATGTCGGGGGTGATGATCGAGGGGCTGCCGACCGCGGCGATGACGATGTCGGCGCGGCGAGTGTGCTCGGCGAGGTCAGCGACGCCACTGTGGACCACGGTGACGGCGGCGTTGGCGCCGGGGGCCTTCAGCGTGAGCAGCAGCGCCAGTGGACGACCGAGGGTCGGCCCACGACCGACCACGACGACGTCCTTGCCCGCGATCTCGATGCCGTAGTGCACGAACATCGCCTGGATCCCGGCAGGCGTGCACGGGCGGGGTCCGTCCTGCTGGAGCACCAACTTGCCGAGGCTCATCGGGTGGAGGCCATCGGCGTCCTTGGCCGGGTCGATCGCCCCGAGCGCGGCATTGAAGTCGTACTGCTCGGGCACGGGGTGCTGGATCAGATAGGCATCGACGCTCTGGTCGTGGTTGAAGTCGGCCACCGCTGCGAGCAGATCGTCCTGGGTGCCGCCGGCCGGCACATCGATGTGCCGGCTCGTGATCCCGAGCGCATCACACGTCTCGTGCTTCTTGCGGACGTACCCGGCGCTCGCCGGATCGTCGCCCACCAGGATCGTGCCGAGACCGACCGACTTGCCTCGGGCGGCGAGCGCCTGGGTGCGCTCGTGCACGTCTTCGAGCACCGCTTCCGCGACGGGCGCGCCTTCGAGGAGTTGCGCTGACATGCGCCCGATCCTAGGTGGCCCGGGTCGGGGGTCACGATGACCAGCGCGGCACTCGACCGGTGGGTTGGCACCCGGTGCTGCGAAACTGGGCGTTCGGATTCCCAACGACCTTCGATCTGGAGGCTCCCATGCCTGTCACCGATCCGCGTCCCGTCGACCCGACACCCATGGCCGAGATCTCAGCGATGGTCGACACCGCCAGGGCGATCCACCGCTCGGGACGGTCGCGCCCGATCGAGTGGCGCCGCCAGACCCTCCGACGGCTCCGCGATCTGATGGTCGAGCACGAGGACCGCCTCGTGGCTGCGCTCGATGCCGACCTCGGCAAACCGGGCGTCGAGGCATTCGCCACCGACATCGGATTCGTGGTCAGCGACATCGACCACACGCTCGCTCACCTCTCCGACTGGGCACGGCCACGCAAGGTGCCGACTCCGATCGCGTTCCAGCCGGCATCGTCGCAGATCGTGCGCGAGCCGCTCGGGGTTGCGTGCGTGATCGCACCGTGGAACTACCCGGTCCAACTCGTCGTGCTTCCGGCCGTCGCGGCGATCGCCGCCGGCAACACCGTCGTCTGCAAGCCGTCCGAGGTGGCGCCCCGAACCGCGGAAGCCGTCGGCGATCTCTTCGCAGCGCTCGCCACCGATGCCGTGCAGGTCGTGCAGGGCGGCATCCCCGAGACCACCGAACTCCTCGCTCAGCGGTTCGACCACATCTTCTACACCGGCAACGGTCGGGTCGGCCGGATCGTGATGAAGGCCGCCTCCGAACACCTGACTCCGGTCACGCTCGAGCTCGGCGGCAAGAGCCCGACCGTCGTGACCAAGCACGCCAACCTCGAGGTGGCTGCCAAGCGCATCGCGTGGGGCAAGTTCCTCAACGCCGGCCAGACCTGCGTGGCGCCCGACTACGTCCTCGTCGACCGCACCGTCCAGGCCGAACTCACCGAACGGCTGGCCGACGCCATCGGCGAGTTCTACGGCGACGACCCGCAGCGCAGCGACAGCTACGCCCGCATCGTCGACGACCGTCACGTGCAACGGCTCGAAAAGCTCGTCGAGGCCGGGACACTGCTGACGGGCGGAGCCGTCGACCGCGACGATCGCTACGTCGCACCGACGATCGTCACCGACGTCAGCCGCGACGACGAGATCATGCAGCAGGAGATCTTCGGTCCGGTCCTGCCCATCATCGGGGTCGACTCACTCGACGAGGCAATCGAGTTCATCAACGCCGACGACAAGCCGCTGGCTCTCTACGTCTTCACCGAGGACGACGACGAGCAGCAATTGGTGCTGGCCCGTACCAGCAGCGGCGGCGTGTGCGTGAACGCCACCGTCATACACCTTTCGAACCCCCATCTCCCCTTTGGTGGCGTGGGTGAGAGCGGCATGGGGTCCTACCACGGCGAGGCCGGGTTCGCGACCTTCAGCCATGAACGCTCGGTCATGGCGAAGAGCACCAGGACCGATCCGTCGATCCTCTATCCGCCGTACACCTCGTTGAAGGAGAAGCTCATCCGCAAGGGCATGACCTTCCCCGATCTCCGCGACATGTGGGCCAAGGCCAGACAGAAGGTCAGCCGCAAGCCCTGACCTCAGCCGGCAGACCGGTGTCAGTGGAGGAAGTGGCGTTCCCCGGTGAAGAGCATGCACACGCCGAGCTCGTCGGCCTTGGCGATGTTGTTGTCGTCACCCATGGACCCGCCGGGTTGGACGATGACGGCGACCCCGGCCGCTGCCGCGGCTTCGATGCCGTCGGGGAACGGGTAGAACGCGTCGCTTGCACACGCTCCGCCCTCGGCCCGCCCCGCCGCCTTGGCAGCGGCGATCTCGCCGGCTTCGACCCGGTTCTGCTGCCCTGCTCCGATCCCCCACGCGGTGCCGTCCTTGGCCAGGACGATGCTGTTGCTCTTGACCCAACCGCACACCCGCCACGCGAACGTGGCGTCGAGCATCTCGGCGTCGGTGGGCTTGCGGTCGGTCACGACGTCCCACTCGTGGGGGTCGGCCACGAAGTGGTGCGCATCCTGTACCAGCCACGAGCCACTGATCTGGCGGAGCGACCGGCGGTCGGGTGTCGGCGGCCCGGCAGTGAGGATCCGGGTGTTCTTTCGCTTGGCGACGAGCGCGTCGACCACTCCGTCGTCGTAGGCGGGCGCGATCACCACGTCGGCCTGAGCAGCCTCCACCATCCGCTCGACCGTTGCCGAGTCGACCGGTTCGCTGAAGGCGACGATCCCCCCGAAGGCCGACCGCGAGTCGCACTCGTAGGCCCGCTGGTAGATGTCGGCGAGGTCGGTGCCCACCGCAGCGCCGCAGGGGTTGGCGTGCTTGATGATCGCCACCGCCGGTTGGCCCGACACTGCACCGAGATCGTGGGCGAGGCCCCAGGCGGCATCGGTGTCGAACAGGTTGAGATAGCTGAGTGCGAGGCCGCTGTGCTGTTCGACGGTGTCCCACCACGAGGTCGAGCCCGCCTGCCGGTAGCGAGCCCCGACCTGGTGCGGGTTCTCGCCGTAGCGCAGCTCGTCGGTGCGCTCGAGCGCCAGATGGATCGTCGGGGGGAGCGCCTCGGACTCGTCGGATGACTCGTCGAACCACGTGACGATGGCTGCGTCGTATGCCGCGGTGTGTGCAAAGGCAGCCCGCGCAAGCGCTCGGCGGGTCTCGGCACCGAGTGATCCGTCCCGGCGGACCTCGTCCACGACGTCGTCGTACTGCGACGGGTCGGTGACGACGGCGACGTGCGCATGGTTCTTGGCTGCCGAGCGGACCATCGCCGGGCCACCGATGTCGATCAGATCGATGCCGGGCTCGAGGACGTGCCCACCGATCTCGCCGGCGGTGTCCGAACCGAACGGGTACAGGTTCGCCACGAGCAGACCGATGGGGGTGATGCCGTGCTCGGCCATGTCGGTCTGATGGCCAGAGTCGGTCGGGTCGGCAAGCAGCCCCCCGTGGATCTTGGGGTGAAGGGTTGCGACCCGGTGGCCCAGGATCGCGGGAAATCCGGTGAGTTCGGCCGTGTCGGTCACCTCGACGCCGCCGTCGCGGATCGCTGCCGCCGTGCCGCCACTCGACACCAGCTCCCATCCGAGATCGGCCAAGGACCTGGCGAGCTCGACAACACCGGTCTTGTCGTAGACCGACAGCAGGGCACGGGGCTTGACTGGGCTCACGGGTTCTCCTGGGGGATCGTCGACGGCGTCACACCGGCACGTGGTCGAGCATTGCGGGGTCGGCCACGACCTTGCGAATCGTGTCGGGGTACAGACGACGCTCGACCTGCTTGATCCGCTCGTGCAACGAGGCCTCGTCGTCGTCGGGGTCGACCACCACGGCCTCCTGGGCGAGGATCGGCCCCGCGTCGACCTCGAGCTTGGCGATGTGGACGGTGCAGCCGGTCACCTTCACACCGTGCGCGAGTGCGTCACGCACGGCGTGCCAGCCCTTGAACGAGGGCAGCAGAGCGGGGTGGGTGTTCAGGATTCGGTTGGGGAACGCATCATGGATCGGCTTGTCGAGAATGGTCCCGTACCCCGCCATCACCACCAGATCGATGCCCTGCGCGACGAGGGCCTCGACGACGTCATCGGTGTAGGCCACCCGGTCGAAGCCTGCGTCGAACGACGTGCGCTCGACCAACACCGCGTCGACGCCGTGCGCCGCAGCAACGTCGGTGGCCGGACACGGCCGGTCGACCACGACCAGCGCCACGTCGATGCCGTCGCTGAGAATCGCATCGAGCAGGGTTCCACTGCCGGATGCGAGCACGGCGGTACGCACCCGTCCGACCGTAGCAGTGGCGGGGCGGAACACGGTCACGACCGACGTCCCCGGATCAGGTCCCTCGTTTGAGATACCGTGCACACCGACGCACACTCAGCCCAGGAGGCGGATTCTTGGATCTCAGCAAGCTCACCACATCGGACAAAGTGATTGCCGGTGGCGGCATCGTCTTGTTCATCGCCCAGTTCCTGCCCTGGTTCAAGATCTCCTTCGGAGGCGACTTCGGGTTCGGCGGCGCCTCGGCGACCGGCAACGGCTTCGACGTCGGTTTCATCTGGGGCACGTTCCCGATGCTGCTCGGCCTGATCATGCTGGCCCAGGTGGCCATCACCGTGTTCGCCCCCGACACCAAGCTCCCCGATCTCCCCGCCACGTGGGGGCAGATCCACCTCGGCGCCGGGTCCCTGGCGGCCGTGCTCGTCGTCCTCAAGCTGCTGATCGGCGAGAGCGACGATGGGATCCCCGGGGTCGACGTCACCCGGCAGTTCGGAATCTTCCTCGCCGTGCTCGCCGCCCTCGCCCTCGCTGGCGGCGGCTTCCTCAAGTTCCAGGAGGAGAAGGCCGGCGGCGGCGGAAGCGGCCCCGCAGAGCCGGGCAGCACCCCCCCGCAGCCGTTCTGATCACCTTCGTGAGTTGATCGATGCCCCGCCTCGGCGAGGCATCGATCGTTTTGGCTGCGTCGGACTCTCTCGGCATCAGGCCGTGTACCTCCGGTGATCGCCCAGCTCCTCAGAGCGCCTTGACGATCTCGACCATCAGTTCGCCGGCCTCTGTCGGGTTGCGCCCGACCTTCACCCCGGCGGCTTCGAGCGCGGCCATCTTCGACTTCGCGTCGCCCTTGCCCCCCGACACGATGGCGCCGGCGTGTCCCATCTTCTTGCCCGGAGGAGCAGTGACACCGGCCACGTAGGACGAAACCGGCTTGCTCATCGTCTTGATGAACTCGGCCGCCTCCTCCTCGGCCGAGCCGCCGATCTCGCCGATCATCATGACGGCCTGCGTGTCGGGGTCGGCCTCGAACGCTTCGAGGCAGTCGATGAAGCTGGTGCCAGGCACCGGATCGCCGCCGATGCCGACACACGTGCTCACCCCGATGTTGTTGAGCTTGAGTTCGTACAGCGCCTGGTAGGTCAGCGTTCCGGAGCGGCTGACGATCCCGACGGTGGGTTGACCGTCGATGGGCTCCTGAGCGATCTCGCCGGCGGTGATGCCGATGTTGCACTGGCCGGGGCTGATGATGCCCGGGCAGTTCGGACCGAGCAGGCGGACGTTCGGGAAATCGCGCTTCAGCTTGTTGAAGAAGTACGCCTCGTCGTGGGCAGGCACTCCCTCGGTGATGCACACGATGAACTCGACGCCGCCCTCAGCCGCTTCGAGCACGGCGCTGCGCACTCCACCCGCCGGAATGAAGATGCACGATGCGGTCGCGCCGGTGGCCTCGACGGCATCACCGACCGTGGCGTAGACGGGAACACCGTCGACATCGGTCCCGGCCTTCTTGGGGTTGGTGCCGGCGACGACCTGAGTGCCGTAGTCGCGGTTGCGAAGCCCGTAGAAACGGCCCTGCGAGCCGGTGAGGCCCTGGTACACGACCTTTGTCGCTGCGTTGACGAAGATGCTCACGAACTGGTCTCCTGGTTGGTTCGACGTTGGATGGCCATGTTCAGGCTCCCTTGGCGAGGGCGACAACCGCCTCGGCGGCTTCGACCATGGTCGGCTTGCTGATCAGCTTGTCGGACTCGTGCTCCTTGAGGATCGCTCGGCCCTCGGCGGCGTTGGTGCCGTCGAGACGGATGACGATGGGGGCGTCGATGGTGACCCGGTCGAGTGCTTGGACGATGCCGTCGGCGACCTCGTCGCCCTTGGTGATGCCGCCGAAGATGTTGATGAAGATGGCCTTCACGTCGGGGTCGTTGTTGATGACTTCGAGGGCCCCGGCCATCACGTCGGCGTTGGCGCCGCCGCCGATGTCGAGGAAGTTCGCCGGCTTGCCGCCGACCTGGTTGACGATGTCGACCGTGCTCATGGCCAGGCCGGCACCGTTGGCGATGACGCCGACCGTGCCTTCGAGGCCCACGTACTCGAGGCCCTTGGCGTGGGCGGCTTCTTCGCGCTCGTCGCGCACCTGGGTGGCGATGTACTCGTCGTACTCGTGGCGATACGCCGCGTTGTTGTCGAGGCTGACCTTGGCGTCGAGCGCGTGCACCTCGCCAGTGGGCTTGAGGATGAGCGGGTTGATCTCGACGAGGTCGGCATCGCCTTCGGTGTAGGCCGTGTACAGCTTGAGAAGGATGTCGACCGTGCCCTCGGTGGCATCGGGGTTGAGATCGGCCGCTGCGACCCACTCACGAGCCCGTGCATCGGTGAGACCGTCGACCGGGTCGACGTGGATGCGGGCGATGGCGTCGGGGTTCTCCTCGGCGACGGTCTCGATCTCGACACCGCCCTCCTTGGAGAGCATGCCGAGGTGCTTCTTGGCCGAGCGGTCGAGGGTGAAGCTTGCGTAGTACTCCTCGGCGATGTCGGAAGCGACCTCGATCCACACGATGTCGACCGTGTGGCCCTTGATGTCCATGCCGAGGATGTTGCCGGCGTGCTCGCGCACCTGATCGGCGTTGTCGGCGAGCTTGATACCGCCGGCCTTGCCGCGGCCACCCACCTGGACCTGAGCCTTCACCACGACGGGGTAGCCGATCCGATCGGCGACCTCGACGGCCGCGTCGACGTCGGTGACGGCGTCGCCGGCGCTGACAGGGATTCCGTAGGAGGCAAAGAACTGCTTGCCTTGATACTCGTACAAATCCATCGGACTCAGATGCCTCCAGGCAGTCGCATGAACGAACTGGCGGCCGACTTCAAGTGCGTGGGCGCCGCAGCGGATACTAGGTGGGTGCCGATCAGCGCCAGAAAGCCATGCCTTCAGCTCCCCGGCCACGCGTTGTCTCGGTCGCTCGCACGCTCGCTCCCTGGTTCGCCAGGCGCTGGCGCTTCTCGGTGGCGAACGGGCCGCAGTCGGTCGACCCCCCGGACGCTCACATGAGTCCCGTCGCGCGGAACGACCGACATGCCGGCAAGGCACTGCTGGTGGCGGGTGTCGGCGTCGGCTTCGCCATCGGCGTGGCCTTTCTGTTCTCGGTGCTCGCCAACCGTGGCGACGTCGAGGTCCGCCTCGGTGACGACCTCTTCGACGCCGGCCAGGTCGAGAGCATTTCGGGCCCGATCGACGAGACGGGCATCCCCCTCATCTTTCCCGACGCCGCGTTCGGCGGGCGGCCGATCCACGTGCAGCACCTCGGCGACGACCCGCAGACGGGCTGGCTCGCCTTCAGCGCCTTCGACCCGAACGACGCCGAGTGCATCGTCGAATGGGTCCCCGCGCAGGCACTGTTCGTCAACCAGTGCGACCCGAGCCTCACCTATCCACCCGACGGCACCGGACTCCGCCAGTATCCGACGACGGTGACCGACGGACGACTCCTCATCGACCTCAATTCGGTCGAACGACGAGCAGCCGAACAGGACGCCGAGAACCGCGGCGACTGAGCCTCGCTGGGACGCCAGGAAGAAGCGCCAGCGCCTGGCGAACCAGGGAGCGAGCGTGCGAGCGACCGAGACAGAGCGTGGCCGGGGAACGCCACTCCACCAAAGTCACGCTGCGCAGCAGCCAGCCAACACGAGGCCGACGAGGCACGAGGAGGCCGGCCAACAGCGGCCTGCGTGGCCGGGGAACGCAACTAGTCGAAAAGGCTGACCACTTCTCGGCGTTGGATCTTCTCGGTGCCCGTGCGTGGGAAGTCCTCGACGACGAGAAAGGTGCTGGGGATCTTGTAGTCGGACATCCGTTGCTCGCAGAACGTCCGGATCGCGTCCTCATCGAACGTGGCGCCGGGTTCGATGCGAACGGCTGCGGCGACCGATTCGCCGAGACGTTCGTCGGGAAGCCCCACCACGGCCGCTTCGGCAATCGACGGGTGTTCTTCGAGGTCGGCTTCGACCTCGACGGCGTAGACCGAATAGCCGCCGTGCATGATGACGTCCTTGATGCGACCTGCGAACCCGACCGTACCGAACGGCCCGCGACGTGCGGCGTCGCCGGTACGGAGCCAGCCGTCTTCGGTGAGCACCGCAGCGGTCGCCTCAGGCGCGTGCCAGTACTCGTTCAGGATGCCGGGGCCCTTCACCTGCAACTCACCGGTCTGGCCCATGGCGACCTCGTGGTCCTCTTCATCGACCACGCGCATCTTGTAGCTGGGCAATGGAAACCCGACCGAGTCACCGAGTCCGATCGGCAGGAACGGGGGTGAGATCTTCGTGGCCACGCCACCTCCGACCTCGACCATGCCGTACCCCTCGACGAACGTCGCCTGCCCGACCGGACCGATGATCGGCAGGGTTGCCGTTGCGCCCATTCGTTTGAACTCGGCTGCCTGATCCGATGGCATCACATCGGCGCCGCTCGCCCAGACGCGCACGCTCTTGAGGTCGCGATCCTCTGCGCCGGCATCGAGCATCATCCGATACATGGCCGGCACGCCGACGAACATCGTCGCTCGCCTCGTCTCGATGGCATCGAGCACGGTGTCGGGGCGGAACCTCGGAATGAAGTAGGTGGGGATGCCGACCGCCGCCATCCCGAGCAATGCGGCGAACCCCATGATGTGGGCCACCGGCAAGCTCATCACCACTTCGTCACGACGGAGATTCGACGGCACGACGACAGCCGAGCTGATCGAGCCGGTGAGCGAGCGGTGCGAGAGGGCAGCGCCCTTGGGGGCACCCGTGGTCCCCGAGGTGTAGAAGAGCGCAGCGATGTCGTGCGGGTCGGCAGCGACCGAGCGCGTCAGAGGCTCGGCCCCATCGACGTCGGCCGCGCTGCGCAGCACGAGCGTGGCGCCGCTGTCGTTGACGACGTGCTCGATCTCCGCGGCGGTCATCTTGTCGTTGACCGG
>Ga0307380_10005894_pt1 | contig 16228 bp, 12 predicted proteins | sample UN3MG_FD_202239 | JGI IMG/M metagenome (GOLD analysis project Ga0307380, IMG submission 202239) | Soil microbial communities from Risofladan, Vaasa, Finland - UN-3 | ecosystem: Environmental > Terrestrial > Soil > Coastal area > Acid sulfate soil | place: Finland: Risofladan, Vaasa | collected...
TTCTGTATCAACTTGACGGCAAATGGTTCTGGGTGATTTTGGCGGGGGCCTTGGTAAGCTGGGCGCCGCTGTTTAAGCAGACCGGACTCTCGGCGGTTGGAGCGATAGGGTTATTTGTCATAGTACAGCCGCTGCTAAAGAACAGGAGCTTTAAACAGACAGGACGTGATATCCTGCTGTTGTTGGCCGGCGCAGCGGCGGCGATTGGGCCGTTATATATCTGGATCATTGCCTGGGACGTACAGGCAGCTCTGCCGTATTCATTTGTATGGAACACAATCGCAAAGATGCTGCCGGCTGCCGCAGAACCAGGGCAGACAAAAGCGGTATCGAGTTATGTTGCGGGCGCCCGAAAACTCATACCCTTCTCAACACAATGGCCCAGGGTATTACGATACTACGGCGCTCTGATACTGCCGATAGCCCTGGCAGCCGGTGCAATTGCAGGCCGGTTAATCAGAATGATTATACGGCTGACGGGCAAATTAGAACCCCAGAACAAGAAAGATTACGACAGGTTTGTACTGCTCTTTACCGTCTGGTGGCTGCTCGATATGGGCTTTGTCTGGATAAGCCCGCTTTCGTATGAGCAGTATTATCTGCCGTTGAATGCCTCATCCGCAATGCTCGGCGGTTACTTAATCGCACTTTACACCGATAAACTCACAAAAACTGTCGTATATAAAACCCGATGGCGAATTGTCGGCCTTGCAGGGCTTATCTGTATGATAGTAATGTCGTGGCATATTTTCTTCGGCATAGAAAAAAGCCCGCACTCCGGCAGAAACTACGGCGAAAAACAAAGGGGGTACATACAGAAGCTAAACGAAATCACTTCTCGCCGAAAGAACAAATACAAAGGCCCGTGGGAAATAGCCGGCGAATATATCCGCATTAATTCCGAGCCGACAGACAAAATTTACGTTTGGGGCTGGTATCCCGGAATATACGTAAAAGCCCAGAGATTCAGCTCTGCCGCAAAGGCCTTTAGTATGCCTCGGCCGGCCCCGCAAGTAATGGAAAAGATTGTCGAAGGACTTATAGAAGAATTTGAAAAAGAGCCGCCTAAATTCATCGTCGATTCGCGCAAGCTCCACGTGCCGATGGAGAGACCGGCTTATGTATTATGGCCGATAGCACCTAAAGGAGTTGTAAGCAAAACAAAGCCATGGTTCCTGCCTCCAAACCAAAACCTAATCGATGAATATGATATGCAGTGGGCCCAGATGCTTCGTACACGATTTGACGAGGACGAGGCCGCCAGATACGAGGCATTAAAACCGCTTCGAGAATATGTTATGAAAAACTACGAAATTGCAGAACCGGGGTATTTTGTACCAGTTAAGGACCAGCGTCTTATTCTGCACAGACTATTCGGCCAGCATATTCTATTTAAGTTAAAGAACCCCACACCAACAAAGCAGGAACAATAGTTGTGGCGAAATTGAATTTACTGATGCTCAATTATGAATTTCCACCCATCGGCGGCGGCGCCGGCAAGGCGCATCTCTGTCAATTGAAAGAGTACACAAAAACAAACGAGTTGAAAATCGACGTCCTCACTGCTGCGCCGAAACCCGGTTTCACCAAAGAACAATTCTCCGACAACATCACTATCTACAAGGTCGGCCTGCACAAAAAAAATCTGCATTTCTGGCGTAAAATCGAGGTGCTCGAATGGCTGTTCAAGGCACAATATCATTATCGCAAAATGCTGCGGGAAAATAACTATGATTTGGCGCACGCATTTTTCGGCTTTCCAACGGCTTACCTATGTTTGAGAAGCGCCAACAAACTGCCATATATAATTTCACTGCGAGGCTCTGATGTGCCGGGGAAACACGCAAGGTTGAAACTTGATTACAAAATTCTTGCTCCGGTCTTTAAGGCCATTTGGAAAAAGGCTTCTGCGCTGGTGGCCTGCAGCCAGGGACTGAAAGACCGTGCGCAGCAGTTTATGCCCTCTGCCGCCATCGACGTCATCACCAATGGTATTGACCTCGATATGTTCCATCCCGCCCAAAACGATAAGGCACAGCAGGAGCTGAAGCTTTTGACCGTTGGCAGATTATCCGTCACCAAAAGGTTTGAAATGCTGATTGACGCCGTTGAAATATTGCACAAGGCCGGTCGCAATCTTCATTTGACTATAGCCGGCGGCGGCGCAATGCTGGACGGTTTAAAACAAATCGTCTCGCAAAAAAACCTTAGTAATATTATCGACGTAAAAGGCAGAATAGAGTTCGACCTGATGCCGGATTTATACCGCCAAAACGATATCTTTGTCAGCGCAAGTATGCAGGAAGGAATGAGCAACGCAATGCTGGAGGCGATGGCCTCGGGGCTTCCGATTATCACAACACGCTGCGAGGGTGTCGATGAATTAATAGCCGATAACGGAATTGTTGTTGAACAGGCCCGACCCGATGCAATTGCCGACGAAATACAGAAACTCGCTGACGATAAGAACGGCTATGAGTTAATGTGCAAAGCGGCAGGAAAAAAGGCCGAGCAGTTCGGCTGGGATAACATCGCCCAACAATACCTTAGGTACTACAGGAATATCGCTAACCGGTACAGATAAAAAAATGTCCGACAAACAAACACAAGATAAAATATTAATCACCGTTGGTGTTCTCAATTATAACGGTGCAGAGAAACTAAAAAAAGTAATCCCTGCAATTTTGGCACAGGATTATGAGCCGAAGGAAATTATCGTCGCAGATAACGGCTCAACTGATGAAAGCGTCGAATATCTCAGGCAATTTGGCGAAATTAAAGTCATAGAGAACAAAAGTAATCTCGGATACGGCGCGGGAAAAAACGCTTTAGTCAAAAACGCCAAAGGCGATTACGTTCTCACGCTTGATAACGATATTGAGCTGCCTGAAAGCAATTCCCTCTCGAAACTATTCGAAGAATACAAAACACTAAGCACCCCTGCCTATCTGTCACCGTTATTGCGCGATATCAACAAAGATTATATCGATACCGGCGGGCTGTACTTCAACCGACCCAACAAAAAGATTGATCTGGCCGACATTCTTGGAACAGGAATAAAAAAAGTGCCGCGTTACCGGGGCGGCGCCTGCTTTTTCAAAAAAGACGTGTTTGAAAAATTAGGCGGTTTTGATGAAATTTACCCGATGAACATAGACGATTACGATATGAGCGCAAGGGCATACTTGAACGGCTACAGCAATTACAGAACCACAAATCTGCTGGGCATTCACCTCGGGGTCGATACGCGGACAAACATCGACGCTTTGTGCTGGAAAAATCAATATTATCTGTGCGGCTTTACCAGAATGATTTGGAAGAATTACAAACTAAAAAACCTGATTGTATGGTGGCCAGCCTCGTCGCTCTGGATTCTTTATAAATTAATCAAAATGTCACTCAAATATAAATCGCCGAGGCCGCTCTGGGCATATATAAAATCGCTTTATTTCTTCCTGCGGGACTTTCCCGATACCCTCAAACAAAGAAAAAAGATTCAGTCGCAAAGAACCGTAAAGGACGACCTGTTCCTGAAAATTTAGCCAGACGGAGTTTGATTAAAATGAAAAACATCTCAGTTGTAATGTCGGTATATAACGAGCCTTTGGACTGGCTGAAAGGCAGTATCGAATCCATACTGAACCAGACATTCACCGAGTTTGAGTTTATTATCGTCAATGACAACCCGGCCGGAGAAGAACTCCGAGACGTACTCAAAAAGTATAAAAATCAGGATGAAAGAATTACAATTATCGAAAACCCTGAAAATCTCGGACTCACCAAATCCTTAAACATCGGTATCAAAGAAGCAAAAGCCAAATACATAGCAAGAATGGACGCCGATGATATTTCACTGCCGGAAAGGTTGAAACTGCAATACCGGTTTCTCGAAAATAACAGCGATGTTTTTTTAGTCGGCACTTCCGTCCAAATCTTCGACCTAAACGGCCAAACAAAAGACAGAGTTATTAAAGCGCAGGACCACGACCGCCTTGTCAACAACTTACTCGCCGGAAAATTGCCTTTTTATCACCCCACTATTATGTTCAGAAACGAAAATATCTTCTACAGGGAAAAGTTTCAAACCACTCAGGACTATGACTTATATCTGAATATCCTCTCAAAAGGCAAAAGGTTCGCCAACCTAAAGGACGTCCTGTATTACTACAGGGTATCGAACAAAAGTGTTTCAATGAACAAAAGAAGAAGGCAGATTATTTACAAGAAACTGGCCTTCAAATTTTATTACGAAAGATTGCAGAAGGCCGGTGATTCTTATTCGCAGCTTGATTTTAATGACGACCCGGCCCTTATCGAATTCCTTGGTATAGACAGCGACAAGCTGGAGTCGGAGGCCTTAAGAGAAACAATAGTTTTTGCACTCGGCGCAGGCGATTATAAAGCAGCTTGGCAGGCATTTGCCGATTACAAAAACCACAATCCCCAAAAAACAGAAAAATTTATCCTGGGCCTTTTTATTGCCTTCCCCCACCTGCACAAACTGTACAGAAAATTAAGATATCAGATATTGAGAACATAAAGATACAGCTAAAAAGGCCTGAAAGATTATGACCATAAAAACACCAAAAATCCTGCACGAAGATGACTGGAGAAATGAAAAGAAAGACTATGCCTTTCTGAAAGACGATAAAGATATTTCGGAAAGAATGGCTTTGTTAACAGAATTCTTCAAGAGAATCAGCCCAAAAAAAATCCTGGATATCGGATGCGGCTCAGGATATCTGGGGCATTTAATTAAGAAACTTGACGGTAATGTAGTTATTAACGGCTTCGACGTCTCCGAGCACGCCGTTACACAGGCACAATCCTACGATAAAGTGTATTGTTTAGACCTCGACAAGCAGGATGTCCCCGAACAGGACGCCTTCTTTGATATGGTAGTTTGTGCCGAGGTTTTAGAGCATATTTACGATGTTGACCACTGTCTGGCTGAGATAAAAAGGCTCCTCAAGCTGGGCGGAAAGGCCATTCTTACAACCCCGAATTTCGGTTACTGGAAATATCGAATATATTGCCTCCTCGGCAGAATGCCGAAATTACTCAGGGACCCAAGGCATATTCATACTTTTAATCATAAATTCCTGGCTAAATTATGTTATAATAGCGGTTTTGATATTGCCTATACCGTTAAAGAAAAGAATGGTCCTTTGGCAAAGGCAGTGGAAACTATTTTTAATAAAACTATCATATTAATTCTAACAAAGAAATAGTATGAATAAAATATGTTTAGTCTTTCCCGACAAAATGAGGTTGCCAGATTATTTCCGATACGCAACAAATATCTCCACAGATTTAACTGAAATCTTGCCGCCTCTTAGCCTTTTATACATCATAGGAAATTCCAAATATAACATTGATTTTATCGACAACAGAATCAAAAAGTATAGCTTTGAAGAACTCTCTGAAATCTTGATGCAGTACGATGTTATAGGCTTTGGCGGCACAATTTTTGAAATAAAACAGGCTCGACAACTCTCTGTATACCTTATCAGTCAAGGCAAGACAACTATCTACGGTGGACCAAACGCTACGGTTAACTGGAATCTGTATCTGGGCTTTTTCAGTATTATCTTCAGAGGAGAAGCTGAACTGGAATTTGATAATGTTATTGATAATCTTGATAAACTTCAAGAGATAGGCTTTACAAAACTAAATAATACATTTGTTAATCTTCAGCCCTTCAGAATAAATGAATTAGATAATTTGAATTATCCCGACAGAACAAAAATAAATCTTGATGATTACAGAAGAACCGTACAAAACTACCTGGGGGACACAAAACCCATAGATATGGTTGTAAGCAGCAGGGGATGTCCCTTTGACTGCTACTTTTGTTCTTCGAAAGTTATTTGGAATCAAAGGTACACTTACCGCTCGATCGACAACCTCATAAAAGAAATTCAGTTTATGATAGATGAATATGGCACAAAAGGGCTTTATTTCAGGGAAGACAACTTTACTACAAACAGAAAACGGCTGCTTGAATTTTGTGAAAAAATAAAAGATTTCGGATTAGTCTGGCTGTGTGAATCTCGCGTGGATACTGTAGATGAAGCAACGCTAAAGTCAATGGCCCAGGCAGGCTGCAAAGGCATCTGGTTTGGAATTGAATCAACTGATAACGAAGTTCTCAAAAAAATCAGAAAAAACACCACCTATGACCAGATTAAAAGCACAATTGACCTCTGCAATCAATTCAATATCACCTCCGGCGGCGGCTTTATGCTGGGATTTCCTTTCGAGGACAAAGAATCTATAATAAGAAATTATAAATCCTCAAAAACATTAAAACTTAAGGTTTGTTTTTACAACCGTATCTGGGCTATACCTGTCTCAGAAATGCACAGCCAGATAATCAACGAAGGCTTGGATTATTATTCATTTGAGAATATAGTTTTGCCGGGCACGAAAGACCTCACTGCCGACGAAGTAAACAAGTTATACTACAAACTTGTTTCAAGAAAAGAAAAGTATAGAAAAAAACTTGCCCAAATGATGGGTAAGAAAGTTGTTGCATTCATCAGAAAAAAATCCCCCTCTCTTTATAGTATTGTCGAAAAACTTTAAAAAAGTCAAGTCTTTCTCGCAACAACGACGAATCCAAGAGTAGTGCATTTCAGGAAACGACATCTGCTTACAGCACAGTCTAAAATGTAGAAAAACCAAACAATAGGTGCAGTAATTGGCATACATATCACTCGTATAATTTTACGTAGAAGTGTATTTTTGGATATATCGGAAAAGGCATATATGATATCCCCAATTTGCCTTCCCAATACTGCTATTGACGTTCCAACATTGTGAATTTCCAACGGTTCCAACTTAGCTTCTTGTAATATAACCTTCAAAATATGGCAACTAAATCTATAGTAATCATAAGGCTCCCCATGCAATTTGTGGATGAATGGAGTTGAAAGGATTAGGTGTCCTCCAGTTTTAATAACTCTGGTGATTTCCCGAACCGATTCTCTTGGATAGGGCGTATGTTCTAACATCTCAGTACATATTACCGTGTCGTAAATTTGACTATCAATCGGCAAGCCTTTGGCGCTATCTGCAACAATGTCCACCCTTGGCCCATCGACTATATCCACGCCCGTGTACTTTTCTACATACGGCAAAAATATATCTTCGTAGGGCCTTTTGCCACACCCTACATCTAAAAGGTTGCCATTAACGTATTTGGTCGTTTTCTTGAGCTCTTTCCGCAATGACCTCGCCGTGAGGGCTGTAGGTGCTAAATAATTAAACTCGATTTTGCTTAACCATGTGGTTATTTTTTTTATATTAATTTTATCATTCATTTTGTTCTGGACTTCCCAAAAAATAAAATTAGCAAACTTGTTTCGGCTAAATAAACATCTCATTTTATGGATGTATAAGCACAATACCAGCAAAATTTGTCAATAGATTACGCAAGTTTACAGAGCAAGCCTGCTGTGAAGGTCAACTCGCTATATTGCATAAATTTTCATCAATATGCTTGACAATTTGCAGCCCATAAATTAAACGTGCTGTGCTCATAATTTTAATTGCCGCTTAATTTTTATCTGAAAATGCAATTCAAGTACAAGCACTTTGGCAAAATAAGAAATTACTGTTGCCACTGCTGCCCCCATCAGGCCCATCGCCGGAATAAAAAGCAAGCTGAGTCCGACCTTAACAACCGCCTGAACAACATTAAAGACCTGAAGAATTTTATAACGATTGGCGGCGTTGTAGATGACATGATAAAAAGTGCTGTATAAATACAAAATACTGCCGACCAATAAAACCCTTAACACATTAACGGCGCCCCGGTACGTATCGCCGAATATAAACCCGAATATATAAGGCAGCAGAATAAATAAAACCACAACACAAACTATTGCCGGGGCCAAAATCATCGGCCTTTTCCGCCACAGATAATCTCTTATCTTATCAGGGTTCCCAATGTTCCGGCTGATAAAAGGCAAAAAGTAAAAGCCCACAACCATTGTTAACGTTACAAGCCCCTTAAAAATCTGGTATCCAACGTTGTAAACACCGATGTCCGCCGTAGAGACAACAGACCCGAAGTATCTAAGGACCAGATTATCACCCCAGTTGATGAAATAAATCGCCGTTGTTCCAAGAAACATCCACTTGGCAAAATCAAACATCCTGCCAAAATATTCCCTCTCAAGCTCAAAGGGAAACAACTGCTTAAAATCAACCAGCCAAACAAAGATAATGAGCACAACGCCGGCCGAAATCGGATAAACCGAAAAAACAGTCCGCAGGTTTATCCAATCGAGAAAATAAAGTACGAATATCAAAGCCAGACTGAAAAAACCAAAAGTAAATTCCACAAGTGCGTTTTTTACCCTCTGCCCCATCGCCATAAACAGATTGCATATAAAAGTCTTTAGCGCAATTCCGAAAAAGGCCAGCAGGATAAATAATAAATCCCCCCGATTTATCTGTGCAAATTTTACGATATACTTACTCAGTGACAGCGTTATCGCAAGGAATATACAAAAGCTCAAAATCAAAAACGTGCTCTGAATGGAAAAAGCCTTGTTTATTTTGCCGGTTTTTGCCTTCTCCTGATTTGCGAAAACGATAAACGGCACCTGAGTAGAGGCGATTAATATCATTGTGAAGAAAAAAACCACCGTTTTAGCCAGTGAGTAGCTGCCGTACAGCTCTTCCCCCAGCACCCCCTCGCCGGCGAAATACTCCGCAATCACCAGAGGCGCGATCATACCAAGCCCCTGGCCGAGCCCCTTTAAAAAGCCGAACTGCAGCAGCGTTTTGCCCTGCTTAAGTTCCTGTCTGATTAATCGCAGCATAATATTCGTGGAAGATTAAAATTTCAGAGGCCTTTCGAATCGTTTTCTGAAAAACCACTCGCCGCAAAATCCGCCCCCCAATCACTTAGCAAAAAAATTCGTCACAACATCGTTAAACGTTACGTAAAGAAAAAACGCGCCAATAAGCACCCACCCCGCATAAGCCATAAACTCCTGGGCACGCACGTTCAGCGCCGAGCCCTTGACCTTCTCAATCAGCAAAAGCACGATATGCCCGCCATCAAGAGGCAACAAAGGCAAAAAGTTGAACACTGCTATACAGGCGCTTATCAGCCCGAGAAAGTAAACATAATATACCGGCGGCCGATATGCAACTATACGATAGCTCATCGTTATAATCCCAACAGGACCCGAAAGCGCCCTGATGTCAACGGCCCTGCTAATCAAAAGCTTGATAGTCAGGTAAGTCTGGGCAATGAACATTATGGTCTTTCGGTAACCCATCACCATTGCTTCAACAGGATTGTCCGCTTTATAACACCTCTCCAGCCCTTCAAACGGAATAAATTCAGCCAAAGTTGATTTGACCGTTACAAAATCCTTGTCCCCGCTCAAATCCAGAACAACGTCGCCGAATGTCTCCTTACCGAGACGATAATCAATAGTAACCTGCCGGCCGGTACTGCTGCGAATCTCTCTTAGCAAATCATAAAAGTTGGACACGCCGACCTCGTTAAATTTCGTTATCACAGCGCCTCGCGGAATCCCCAGCTTTTCCGGCCCGTTCTCAGTTTCTATGCTCCTGGCAACAACCGGATGCTCCATATCGAGCGCAACAAATACGCCAATCACCACTCTGGCCTGCACACGCCTGGGCTTGAGGGCAACCGTAATCGGCTTTTCAACTCCGTTGCCGTCCACACGCAATACCTTCAAAGACAAATCCTCATCTTCATATTTTGCAACAAACCTGTGCAGTGCCTGCTCATTAAAATCGGCAACAACAGCGCGCATCTCTTCATAGCTTTTTACAAGGCCATCTAACCTCCTGTATCTGCGCCTAATGTCACACGGGTCTCTCTCTTTGTAATCGGCGACCAAATCAGCCAGCCCTTCGAATGTATATCTTCTAACAAAATCATGCAGCTCTTTGTCTCTGGTGATAACGTAGCGCATCTCCTTATAAGTGGGATTTTCAACGTCCCCAATTGCAAGGATAATATCACCGCTTTTAAGGGCAGGCTCTGTTTCGACGATTTTTTCCCCTATACCAATTTTATTCAGCAAATGCATAAGCTTCTCAGACAGAACAATGAGTTTACTTTTCGAAGGTGGTAAGTACGCTGTTACACGCAAACGCGGCACCATAGAACATATATGAAAAAGTTCGGATTCGTCTTCGATGGCGTAACTGTCGGCAAAGCTCATCTCCATCTGCAATTGCGTCTCAACTTTTTCAATACTGCCGTCTTCTTTTTTCCGCTCCGCAAGGACCGCTACTTCCGGCACAAGCGAACTCTCAACTATCTCTTCAAACTCCCAGTGTGCCTGAACATCCTGGCCGTTAACAGACCTGACCTTATCGCCCGGAAGCAATCCTATTCTTTCAAACAGCGCATTGGCATCGCTGACCTGCCCGACTGTCAGACTCATCGGCATCAGCTCACCGAAGCGTCTCATCTTTTCACCGGGAAACTGCTCAGCCACAAGCTCAAACTCTTCCACTGAGCCGTCCTCGTGCTCGACCTTCACTTTAACTTCCTCATTCACGTCCGACAGCGCCGCCGCCAGGGCGATACTGCTAAAATCCAAATCATCATTTTTGCCGTCAATCTCGATTATCTTATCACCGGCTTTCAAACCTGCCCGTTCTGCCGGCGAACCCGGAATCACCCCTCCTACCACGGCAGGCGGAAGATTTATGCCTATAAGAAAAACCACCATAAAAGCTATAGTAGCGCTGATGGCGTTAAATAAAACTCCTGAAGCTATGACGGCCATCCGCGCACCGACCGACTTATTGGCATACGAACGCGGGTCATCGCTTTTTTCAACCTGGCCAACGTCTTCCTGACCTAACATCTTGACAAACCCCCCAAGCGGGATAAGACCAATTCGATATTCGGTCTCGCCCGCCCTGGTCTTTTTGCCGATGGTAAAACTCAGGCCGCCATCGCCGGATTCATCATTTTCTTTCTTGAAAAACTGAGGCAGAATACGTATCCGCCAGCCCCTCTCAGTACGTAAAATCCCCACCAAAGTCGGCGGAAAACCAATCGAAAACGCCTCGACTTTTATCCCCGACAGTTTCGCTGCGATAAAATGTCCGAACTCGTGAACAAGAACAACCGCCCCAAATCCAATCATTACCAGCAGTATATTCCCGAATATACCGATGTTTCGCACAATCAAAAAAATAGCTGCAAAAATGACAGCTATCCAGAAAAACACTCGAAAATTCTTACCCAACAGCCTTTTTGGTTCAGACATTAAAACACCTCCAAAATCAGCGGACGGATTAAACGCCGAAGATTATACGCTGCACAATAACTCAGAAACTTCTCTTCTCGCCCAGGCATCGGCCTCAAGCAGCTCTTCCAGCGACACTTTCGTTTTAACATTGTGTTTACTTAGACATTGCTCGATTAGCTCGACTATTCTAACAAATTTAATCCTTCCCTCAAGGAACTCTTTGACGGCCGCCTCGTTAGCCGCGTTGAAAACGACCGCCGCCGTACCGCCAGCCCGGGCAACATCAAAACCAAGTGACAGTGCACGAAATGTCACCGGATTGGGCCGCGAAAAGGTAAGCCTCCCCAGCTCTTCAAGCTTCAAACGCCTCGCAATACCGCCAACACGCACAGGATACGTTAACGCATATTGAATCGGAAGACACATATCAGCTCTGCCAAGCTGCGCTATCACCGAGCCATCAACGAACTCCACAAACGAATGAACTATCGACTCCGGATGAATCAGAACATCTATTTTCTCGACCGGCATATCAAAAATCCAGTGGGCCTCGATAACCTCAAGCGCCTTATTCATCATAGTTGCCGAATCGATGGTGATTTTAGGTCCCATATCCCAGACCGGATGTGAAAGTGCCTGCTCAAGAGTAACATTCTGTAGTTCTTGCGGCCCAAGTTCCCTGAAAGGTCCGCCCGATGCGGTCAGAACAATTTTATGCACTTCATTCCGATTGCCTGACAGCATCGCCTGAAAAATCGCAGAATGTTCACTATCCACCGGCAGAACAGTTGCATTGTTTTCTTTTGCCGCCTTCATAAGCAGTTCGCCCGCAATAACAAACGGCTCTTTATTGGCGATTGCAAGATGTTTACCTTTGTTAGCTGCCGCAAGCACCGCCTCTAATCCCGCCGCTCCAACGACCGCTGTAAGAACAATATCAATCTCTTCAAGCTCTGCTATCTCTTTCAACCCTCCCGGCCCGCCTAAAATCTCAACCCCCAAACTACCCACCAAATCACGCATCGGCATAACATAATCAACTGCTGTTACTGCGATAACTTTCGGCTTATACTTTCGCACCTGCTCAGCCAAAAGCTCAATATTGCTGTGTGCGCTTAATGCGACTATTCTATACTCCGGCCCAAGTGCATCGATTACCCGCAGTGCGTTTTTACCTATCGAGCCTGTCGAGCCCAAAATAGCGATTTTCCTGACCATAAGCGCATTATTATAACAAACCCCCCGAAAAACACAAGACAAAAGACGCAAGACAAAAGACACAAAACAGAGAGAACAAATATCAAAAATCAAAATGCAAAAATACAAAGAAAAAATCAAAAATAATTCAGCCACGAATTTGCACGAAGAACACGAATAAATTTAACCACAGATTAACCCCGTTAGAAGTCTGCGCTGAGGGCGCAATAACTAATGAAGGCGACTTACTTCTAACGGGGTGAACGCTGATTTGCACTGATTTTGTTGTGGCCACAAAAGTGCCAAGATACAAGGGGAATATCGAATAATGAATGTCGAATTATGAAGTTGAGAATCTTTGCTTTGAAAGTGGGCGGGAGAGGGTTTTGTGTTGTCGGCAGCAGCTATATTTTTTTGAAGGCGGCGATTTTTTTCTTTAACATTCGGCAGGCGGCAGCGGGGTCGCCGGCTTCGGTTACCGCAGAGCAGACGGCAATAGCCTCGGCACCGGCAGTTAAAACTTCTTCGAGATTGTCCAGCGTTATCCCACCAATAGCTACGTGTGCGATACCGGTATCGTTTAGAATATTGGTAGCCTGTTTGACATAGTCAAGCCCGACAGGCGGTGCGGTGGGCTTTGTCGGGGTAGAGTACACAGGGCCGAGTCCTACATAAGTCGGCATTTCACGGCAGGCGGATTTTAGCTGGTCGATTGAATGGGTGCTCTTTCCAATGATTAACGGCGTTAGCTGCAGCCTGCGGGCCTTCTCAACGGGTATGTCGTTCTGGCCGAGATGTACACCATCAGCCCCCGCGGCGACGGCGATATCGACCCGGTCGTTTATGATGCTGAGGACTTTGGCCGATTTGCAAATCCGGACGAATTCCTCGGCAAGTGCCAAGAGCTTATCGTCCTCGATGGTTTTTGCGCGGAGCTGGACGCAGTCTGCCCCGCCGGCAACACAGTAACATAACAAAGAAAGCACATCGGCCGGCAGAGAGCTGGTAATTACTATGTACAATTTCACACTTTTGAATCTTTCGAAGGCGTCGCTGAAAAGAACGATGTCTCTTTCGAGGGTGTAAGCGGCGTAGCGGAGTTTTTCGAGAGTTTTTGCAACGTGAGGATTTAGTGTTTGGGTGGTTTCGGCAAGGGTTCGTAATGCCTCTGTAAGTCTTTTGCAGCCGGCGGTGAAGCTGTCCTTTAGATTACCGCGGGCAAGCTGATTATCAACCGTTATTTCCACTCCGACGTCGCCGGGGGTATCTCTGCTTGACATAAGTTGGCCGGCATCAAGTTTACCGATGGCCCCCGAAAGCTCGTGGCGAAAGCGTTTTGCGCGCTCGGTCAATGGTGCGCAGTTTAAGGCAAACCTGCAAAACTCCTCGATTACGCGAATCGCCTCACGGGCACGGTTGAAATTGGCATCGATAATTCTGTAAATCGACCGCTCCATAACGGGTCTGATTATATAAGCTTTGGGCTGTGTTTAGTAGTGAAAATTGATACCGGGCAAATAGAAAAGATGAATTTTGGTGAAGCTGCCTGGCGAAAAAACGGTGAGATTTCGTAAAAAAAGCGGGCCGTTACCTCCTCCGAAACGGCCCAGCTCAATATGGTAAACAAAATCAGAACTGCGATTAACTTGTTTGCAAAGCTAAAAGCCCATACTGATTTTGACATTTTCGAAATCGGGCGGACTCATCCTCCTCCGATTACGTTTTTAGGACGTCCGCCCAATAACTCTTCGGTAATTTAAGCCGAAAAAGAATTATGAGCAAAAAATATGCCAAAAATAACAAATTAGCCAAACGGCCTTTTGTCTTTTGCTTAACAATCCACCGTAACAATAGTTATGTCGTTGAATATGTTTTGAGTCGGCGAAGGGCCAAACGGCGTACTTTAACAACACGTTGTTTTTCTGCAACGCCAATCTCCCGTAACTATCCTAATTTCACATTTATCGGACTATAAGTCATTGAAAAACAAAGTGATTTATCTGGCGTTTACAAAAAACAACACTCCCGTGAATAAAAACAACATCTAAAGGGTGATTTAAATAGTAAAAATGCGCCGGTGTATATAGCAAAGTAACATAAATTTAAGGTATATGGCCGGAGTTGAGCGTATAAATCGACATCATTTTTGAAAGGTACAATGCAATAGCCATTTGCCTTTTTTGAGGTGGGAAATAGCGTGCAGAGGCTACCTGCCATTATTCCCGTTGGTGCTGTCCTTTTGATAATCAATTATAAAGGTAACCGGCCCATCGTTGATACTGCTGACGTGCATATGCTCGCCGAAAGTTCCCTTTTCAACGGTAATTTTCCTTTCAGCGATGAACTCGATTGTTTTCTCGTATAGCTGTTGTGCCAGGGCCGGCTCGGCTGCTGCATCAAAACCGGGACGACGACCCTTTCGGCAATTGCCGTGAAGTGTAAAATTGCTGACCAAAAGAATGGCTCCGCCCACATCGAGCAGAGACCGATTCATTCTGCCCGCCTCGTCAGAGAATATACGCAGCCCGACCAGCTTTTCAGCTATAAACTCGGCTTCCCGGGGTGTATCGCCTTTGCCGACACTGATGTAAACAAGCAAACCTTTATCGATTTTGCCGACCGTTCGGCCGTCGATTTCAACCTCTGCCTGCAAAACCCGCTGTATAACCGCTCTCATTACTATTGGTACCCGGATTAAAATTCAGTTCCAGCAACTCAAATTTCCTCTCGAATTGTAACAGAAAAGTATGAACAACAAAACCCTATCTTTTCGACATATACTTTTCCATATTCCAAAGGGCTGTAGCTGTGTGGATACCCGTATTTTCGATTATTAAAACGGGCCTGAGATTTCAATTGCAAATTTACACAATCAAAACCCCGGGCCCGCTCTGTTATGAACTGCATAAAGTAACCGGCTGGGCCGGTAACATTTGCATATTCAGTCTGGCCGGTACGACCGGGCTGTTGTACTATTTATCGTCTTTTGTCTTTCGCTCGCGCTCTTTTGGCTTTAGTTTGAGACTATTGGGGTCTCTCTGCCGGTATTCGCCTCTTATTCCTCTTTCGGTTTCAGGTCTGCTCGAGCGCTCACGAAAACGCTCCTTCGCCCTTTCCATCATCTCTGTTCTTTGCTTGAGCTGTTTCCTTCTTTCGGCCAGGAGCTTCTCGACGGCCTCCGCCGTTTCTTTAGCATTTTCTTTGACAGCAAGCTTGTGAATCTTCTCAAGTTCCCCGATTAATTGCTTTTCCACTTCCATCATCGATTCTCTGCCACGGTCTCTTCTTTCCCGGGCTTCAGGACTGTTGGGGTCAAGACGCCTGGGCTCACGCATCCTCTCTCTACGAATTTCCGGCTGGTCCCTGTCTTTGTCCGGCTTGGCGCCCTTGCCTTTTGGCTGCGCCAAAACAGGCGAAATACCCGCAAAGACAAACCCCACAATCAGCATCAAAATAGTTAAGCGTTTCATTGTACAATCTCCAAAAATAAAGGAATAATATGGTAAAACCAATCTACGCCATTATCTCATTATTTTAACCTAATCGGCCAATTTGTACATTCATTTATTAATACGTTTGCGGCCTTCAAATTATTTCACAAAATTAGGAAATTTCAATCAAAAAAGGAAATAGCGTACAGCGTTTAGAAAAAATCAGCCACAGAGGCCTCAGAGAACACGGAGAAAAAATAGTATTTATATAGAAAAGGATTGTGGGTTTGGGTTTATATAACAGAAAATAAAAACAGCCCACCTGCGGCGGAT
>Ga0307380_10005898_pt1 | contig 16220 bp, 7 predicted proteins | sample UN3MG_FD_202239 | JGI IMG/M metagenome (GOLD analysis project Ga0307380, IMG submission 202239) | Soil microbial communities from Risofladan, Vaasa, Finland - UN-3 | ecosystem: Environmental > Terrestrial > Soil > Coastal area > Acid sulfate soil | place: Finland: Risofladan, Vaasa | collected...
CCCCCCCCCCCGCCCGAGCGGCGGGTTGACTCTGGCCGGATTTGTGCTATAATAGGACGAAGGGCTTGGTGCGCGTGGAGATGAGGTTGGACGGGGAGATGGCTCCCCGGCCGGAGAGGGCGACGATGAAGCCTGTGACGGGCGGCGGGCATCTGGCATGCGGCACTGCGGTGTTGTGCCTCCTCGCGGCGTTCTCGGGCAGCGCGACCGCGAAGTCCCTGTACGTCATCAAGGACCTCAATAACCGAAGCCCCATCCGGGCCTATGGGATCCAGCCCGCGCCCCAATATCTGGGGTTCCAGGCCGATTCCGGCCCCACCGACTACGGCGCCCTCGGCCTCGCCATTGACGACGCTTCGGCGATGTTGTTCGTGACTATTGAGATCGAGAACGCCGGCATGCTGGTGCTGGTGGACGCCCGGACGCTCGAGGTGCTGGGCACGGTGGACACCCCTGGCGCCGCTAACCTGGCCGGCATCGCTGTGGACCCGACGTGTCACCGCGTCTACGTGGTCGAGCGGTTCACCAACCGCCTGTATGTGTACGACTGGAATGCGGCGGAGCGCACCCTCACCCTGGCCGAAACCGTGACCCTGCCGTGGGTGCAACAGGCCATCGGCTTGGCCTTCGACCCCGCGACCGGCTGGCTCTTTGTCACCGACCTCGCGACCACCACGGTCCGCTACTTCCAGGCCGCCGACTGGAGCCTCGCCGGCAGCTTCGCCGTGCGGCAGACGCCGATGGCCATCGCCCTCGACGCCGCGAATGGCCTCGTCTACACCGGCAACGCCGCGGTCCCCTCGTATCCTCAGTGGAAGTACCCCGCCCTCCTGAGCCAGCTCGACCTCAAGACGGGCACGGAGAGGACCGTGGACCTCCGCGCCCTCACGGGCGACCCGGCCGACTGCGTGGTGGGCATCGCCGTGGACCCCGACACGGGCCTCGTCTACATCACGACCGGCAATGAGACCTGGGGTGGCACCAGCCGCGTGATGGCCTTCGACGCCGACCTCGCTTGCGTCTACACCGGCGAGGCCCTCGGCAACCCCACGGGCATTTGTGTCCCTGCGGCCAACATCTCCTACGGCAATCAGCCCCCCGTCGCCGTTGCAGGGTCCCCCCAGCTCGTCGAGCAATCGGGCCTCGACGGCGCCACCGTGACCCTCGACGGCGCCGCCTCCTTCGACCTCGATGGCGACGACCTCACCTACACCTGGACGTGGCCCGGCGGCTCCGCCGCCGGCCCTGCGCCTGTCGTCACCCTCCCCCACGGCACCACCACCGCCACCCTCGTCGTCAGCGACGGGCAGGATGACTCCGAGCCCGTCTGCGTGGACGTGACGGTCTGCGACACCACGCCCCCGCTCCTCGTTGCCCCGGCCGACATCACGGCGGAGCAGACCAGCCGCGACGGCACGGGCGTGGACATCGGCCTGGCCATCACCGCGGACATCTGCGACGCCGACGTCACCATCACCCACGATGCCCCCGACGTCTTCCCCCTCGGCGCGACGGTCGTGACGTGGACCGCCACCGACGCCTGCGGCAACACGACCACGGCCAGCCAGACGGTCACGATCGTGGACACCACGCCCCCTGCCATCCTCAGCCTTTCCGCCACCCCGCACACCTTGTGGCCGGCCGACCACACCCTTGTCCCCATCACCATTGGCATCACGGTCGAGGACGCCTGCGACGCCGCGCCCGAATGGCGCATCCTCTCCGTCGCCAGCAACGAGTCCGACGACGCCAAGGGCGACAGTAACACCTCGTTCGACTGGGAGATCGGCGGCGACCACACCCTCAAGCTCCGAGCCGAGCGCTCCGGCAACAGCAAGGCCGGCCGCATCTACACCATCGTGCTCAGCATCGCCGACGCCAGCGGCAACACCACGGTCGCCGACCTGGTCGTCACCGTGCCTCACGACCAGGGCAAGAAGACGGGCAAGAAGTAGCCCGGCCGCGCCCTCCCCCATCACCGACGCGACCACGGCTCCGCTGCCGGCGCGGCCCGTCTCGGCACCCACGCCGGCAGGGGGGCGGTTGCACGGGCCGCGGGGCAGTGGTATGATGGGGCGGGTGAGGTGGTGGGGATGCTTCCATGAGACGGCTCGTCGTGCTGATGCTCTTGGGGGGAGCGGTGGCGCCCTGCGCCGGCGCGCAACTCTACCTGGTGGTCACGAACGGCGCCGAGGCGGACCAGGACGCTGCGCCGCTGACCGTGGGCGTGCCGTGGCCCGCGGGCGCGCTGCGGGCGACCGAGGCGCTGCGCCTGCTCGACCCCTCGGGCGCCGAGCGCCCCCTCCAGGCCGAGGTGTGGAGCCGGTGGCCCGACGGGTCGGTGAAGTGGGCCGTGCTGGACTTCCAGGTCACCGTGCGGCGCCAGGGCATCGCCACCTACCGGCTCGACTATGCGGCGGGCGGCGCGCCGCCGTCCACCGAGCCGGGCGCCGCCGGCTTCCCGCCGGTGAGGATTCGGGAGGAGGACTCCCAGATCGTCGTTTCGACCGGGGCCGCGAGGTTCCGGCTGCCGCGGGACCGCTTCGTGGTCTTCGACGAGGTGACGCTCGACGGCCAGGATCGCCCTCTGGTGGCGCCGCACGACGGGCGCGGGGGGCTGGTGGGCCTGGAGGTCGCCGGCGAGGGGGGCAAGCCGCGGCGGTTCCTGTCGAGCCGCGGCGCCGCGAGGGCCGAGGTGGAGACGAAGGGGCCGGTGCGGGCCGTGGTGCGCGTGGCGGGACGGCTCCAGGCCGAGGATGGCGCGACGCTGGGCGACTACGTGGCGCGGCTGCACTTCTATGCCGGGAAGCCCGCGGCGCGCCTCCAACTCACCGTGCTGAACCGCGAAGAGCCCCGGGCGGCCGCAGGCGCGGCGCCCGAGCCGTCCCCGTTGCGGGTGGCGGACCTGACGGTGTGCGTTCCGCTGCGGCTGGGCGAGGGGCTGCTGAAGTGGGTGTTCGCGGGCGAGCGCGAACGGCTGGGCACCCACCCGGGCAGCCTGCGGACCCCGACCGACCAGGCGGCCCTCGTGCAGGGGGCCGCGCGGGACCGCGCGGCGTGCCGCTATGCGCTGGTGCACCGCGGCCGGGAGGCCGCCTCGGGCGCCCTGGCCGGCGGCGCCGTGAGCCTGTGGGGGAAGGGCGGCGGGGCCGCCGTGGCCGTGCGGCGGTTCGCGGCCCGCGGCCCGAAGGCGCTGCGGGTGCACGGCGCCCCGCGGATCGAGGTGGGCATCTTCCCGGCGGAAGCCGGGCCGTGCGAGGGGTTCCTGGCGGGCCGGGCGGCGACCGACGACGTGCTGTTCTGGTTCGCGCCCGGGGAGCCGCCGTCGCCGGCGGCGCTCGGCGCCGCGTTCGACGGCCCCCTGGCGGCGTGCGCGACCGTGCCCGAGGAGAGGGCGTGCACGGGCGCCTGGTACGCCGCCACGGGCGCCGTGGCGCTCGCCCCGCTGGGGGCGCGCGACGCCGGCCTGCGCGTGCGCGCCGACCTCGAGCGGGCCGTCGCGGCGCTCGAAGGCGACGGGGCCTGGGGCGCGTGGCGCCACGGCGCGCCCCTGTGGGAGCGCTTCGACCCCACGCTGGCCCTCGCGCGCGAGTTCCTGCGGCGCGGCGACCCGCGCCTCCTCGACGCCGCCCACGCCGGCGCGCGGCACGCGGCCGACGTGGCGACCTTCCACAACGTCGCCGGCGGCGACGACCGCTGGACCGGCGCCTGCTACGCCCCCGCCCCGCAGGGTGCCCACCCCCGCCTCGACCCCGAGGCGAGCTGGTATGGCGGGGCCTGGCTCGCCGCGCTGGTGACCGGCGACCGCGCGATCCTCGACGCCGCGCTGCGGAACGCCGAGTGCGCCACGCGCCACGCCGACGACCCCGACACGTCGCCCCTCGAGGCTGCGCTGGCGCTCCTGAACCTCGTGCAGGCGGCCGACGTGGCGCCCGTGTTCGCCCCGCAGCACGCCGCGGCCTTCCAGGTGGCGCTCGACCTCTACCTGGGCAAGCTCCTCGACGCCCAGCGCCTGGGCGGGCACGGCCTTCCCACCGACGCGAGTGCGGAGGCGGCCGTCGCCCTCGAGGCCCTGGCGGCCTGCCAGCGGCGCAAGCCCGACCCGCGGATTCCGCCGGCGCTGCTCCGCGCCGCCGAGGCCCTCGCCAGCCCTGCCGCCTTCTGGTCCGGGCACGAGAAGGTCGGGGGCCTCCGCGCCGCCGATGGCGCCACCGTGAAGCCCTACGGGACGGCCGACGGCCTGGTGGCCGACTGGGCGCGCCACCCCGAGGCCGCCGCCCACGGCATCCCCTGCGCCCCGGCCCTCCCCTGGCTCGCCCGGGCCGCCGAGGCCACGGGCGACACGCGCTTCCTCAAGAGGGCCTGGCGGCTCGACCGGGTGGCCGACCTGTTCCCGTGCGAGACACCTCTCGACTTCGCCCTCCGCTATCGCCAGGGCGACCTCTTCACTGCCGCGTGGGAGCGCTACGTGGCCGCGGGCAAGGACGCCGATGGCCCGGCCTCCCCGCTCGCCCTCGGCCTCCAGTGCCACCTGGAGAGCGCGGCCGACGTGGCGCTGCCCGATGCCGGCGTGGGCGGGTGCGTCCTCTTCCGGCCTTTCGTGACCCTGCCCGACGGCGCGCGCGCCTGCCTTGTCCAGGGCCCGGGCGCCGCCGGGCACCCCCATGCCGGCGTGTGGTTTCCCCTGCTCGACAGCGGCAACGTGGCCGAGGCCCAGGGTGCCATCGAGTTCCGCCTCTGCTACCGCAAAGGCCCGGGGGAGCAGCCGAGCACGCTGTTGCTGAGCGGCGAGCCGGAGGCGAACGGCTTCACCCTCACCCTCGGCCGCAAGGGCCTCGAGCTCTTCAGCCGCACCGACAAGCGGCACCTCACACGCGTGCTGGCCGACCAGGTGCGCGTGAAGCCCGGCGCCTGGCACCACGTGGCCGTGGCGTGGCGGCTGGCGGGCGAGATGAGCGTGTTCTTCGACGGCCAGAAGGTGGGCGCGAGGACGGGTGGCCGCCTCGCCATCGGGTCCCACCTGCGCATCCCGTGCGACCCGAACGACGCGGCCAGCGAGATCCTCGTCCGCGACCTCCGCACCTGGCGACGCCTGCCCGAGAGCTTTCCCGCCGCCACCGACACGGCCCCGCCTGCTGCCGTCACCGACCTCCTCCTCGCCGCCGCCGAGGGGGGCAAGATGCTCCTGAGCTGGACCGCGCCCGGCGACGACGGCACGCGGGGCCAGGCCCACCGCTACCACGTGCGCATCTCCGCCCAGCCCTTCGGCACCCCTCTTTCTGGCAGGGAGAGGGGTGGCGATCCCCAGGGCCTCGTCCGCTGGGCCGAGGCCGACCGCGTGCCCGCCGCTCCCGCGCCCAGCCCTGCCGGCCGGCTCGACAAGCTCCTCGTCGGCCCGCTGCCTGCCGACCGCCGCGCCTACATCGCCCTGCGGACCGAGGACGACGCGGGCAATGTCTCGCCCCTCTCCAACGTCGTGCGCGCGGGCGCGAACCGCCCGCCGGTCGCCGATGCCGGGCCGCCGCTTCGCCAGGCTATCGTCGGGGCCACCGTGCTCTTCGATGCCCGCGGCTCGAGCGATCCCGATGGCGACGAGCTGACCTGCGAGTGGTCCAACGGCCTCAAGGGCGCCTCGGGCGCGCTGCGCTACGACAAGCCCGGCCACTACGAGGTGGCCCTCACCGTGTCCGACGGGGCGCTGACGGCTAAGACCTCCACGCGACTCGTCGTAGGCGACGCCGTCCGCGTGAGCTTCCAGCCGCGCCGCTTCCCGAGGTGCCCCGCGGGCTTCGTGGCCGACGAGGGGGCCCCCTACTCGAGGCTCCGCGGCTACGGCTGGCGCAGCGTGGCCGGCGGCGCCCGCGGCTTCCTCCGCCGCCAGCCGCCCGGCCTCACCGTCGAGGCCAGCACGGGCCTCGCCTTCGCCGGCCCCGCCGAGTGGGTTTGCGACCTGCCCAACGGCACCTACAAGGTCACCCTCGCCCTCGGCGACCCCGCGAGCCCTGTCGGCCGTCGCCGCGTCGCCCTCGAAGGCAAGGAGGCGGCCGCCGTGGACCTCGCGGCGCAGGCGGCCCCTGTGGTCCTCCCCGACCTCAGGGCCGCCGTAGCCGATGGGCAGCTCAGCCTCCAGCTCGACTCGCCGTCGGGCGCCCCGGGCGCCGAGATCAGCTACATCCTCATCCAGCGCGAGTAGCCCCGACCCGCGTTGGACATGCGCCGCAAATCGGCTACAATGCCTCTCGCATCCAGGATCACCCGGCACGCCCCGGAGGACACGTCGCATGCGAAAGGCACTCGTCGTCGCCCTGCCCTGGACCCTCGCCCTTCTGGCCTCGTGCGACCTGCCCGAGGAGGAGGGGCCGACCGCCCCGCGGCCCGCCTCGCGCCTCGAGGGCCGCCTCGCCCGCCGCGAGAAGGGCCTCGACGCCGCCCGCGCCAAGCTCGCCGAGGTGGCCAAAGGCGTCGGGCCCAAGGCCGACGACGTCCCGGGCCAACTCGACGATCTCGTGGGCGTGGACCGGATGCAGGCCGAGATCCGCAAGATCCGCGCCGCCGCGGCCAAGGTGGTGGTGACCGACGACGATGTCGCGGGCCTCGCCGCCTACTGCGCGGGCGACTCCGCGCGGGCCCGCAAGCACTTCGCGGCCTCCGACGCCCAGGAGCGCAGCCGCGAGTTCCCCGCCTTCTTCCTCGGCGCCATCGCCCTCCAGGAGGGGGAGTGGGCGAACGCCCGCGACTGGTTCGCCAAGGCGGCCTCGCGCAACCGCCAGTGCCGCAGCGCCATCCTGCTGCGCCGACTCGCCACGCTGTGCCAGGGCCGCGGCCCGGCGAGCGCCGCCCCGCTCCTGCTGCTCTTCGAGCAGGCCTGCCGCGAGGCCAGCAAGGAGCTGGGCCTCGACCCGAAGGCCCAGGCCCCCTCGGTCGCCAACGTCCTCGTCCCGCCCCTGGCCTCCGACCCCGTGCTCTTCAAGGCCCAGGTGCTGCTCGGCGACATCGCTCGGAGGCACTTCTGGGACCTGGCCGACGCGTTGGCCGACGCGAAGACGCCCGAGGAGAAGCTCGGCCTCGTGCTGCTGATGGGCGACACCCCGCTGGCCGACACCCTCGTCCAGGGCCTCGCCGAGGAGTATCGCACCGACCGGGAGATCCAGACTTTCGCCTTCCTCCACCGCCACTTCGCCCGCTCGCGGCCGGCCGGCGTGTTCGCCGCCGACCTCGCCGGAATCACCGCCTTCGACAAGGACAACGGCGCCCTGCTCCTCCTCCGCATCGCCGCGCAGCGCGACGAGGGGCCGGCCCCTCCGCTGACCGACGAGCAGATCGCCCTCCTCGGCAAGGCCGCGGGGGCCAAGGAGTTCCGCAGCTACGCCGCCTTCCGCCGGCCCCAGCGTCTCGCCGCCTACCTCGCCGCCTTCGGCGGGCTGCTGCCCTACGCCCCGATGACCAGGGTGCCCTCCATCTACGGCCACATCGCGGGCGTCGCGCGGCGGGCCGCCGCCACGGTCGGCCTCCTCCTCGAGCAGGGCAAGACCGAGGACGCGCTCAAGCTCGCCGCCGACACCGAGGCCATTGCCGCCCGCGCCTGGGACGAGGCGAAGAGCGCCCGAGCCCAGCTCCTACAGGACGCCGTCGTGGACGCCCTTTACGCCGCCATCCAGGCCTGGGCAGAAAAGGCCGACCGCAAGCCCCTCGTCGCCTCGTGCGTCGAGCGGCGCGCGGCCGTCTATCGCCACAAGGCCGACCGCCTGGTCGCGTGGGACACGGACCTCGTGACGCTCTTCCGGATGCCGGTGCGCCGCCTCGTCGGGGCCGCGATGGAGGCCGAGGGCTCGCCCGCCCTGATCCACGAGTTCGCCGCCCTCAAGCTCAGGGCCGAGCCCGACCGCTACTTCAAGCAGGCCATGGACCTCCTGGCGAAGGTCGGCGACGGCCCCCTGCCCGAGGGCGCCTGCGAGCAGGTCGTCCTCCTCGCCGACCTGCGGAACCGCAACGCCGTGCCGCGCCTCATCGCCCTGGCCGGCCACCCCGACCGCCTCCTCGCCCACCTGGCCACCAAGGCATTCACCGCCATCGCCGAGGGCAAGGAATGACCCGGGAAAAAGACACCCGCTGTCTTTTCCGCCGCCGTTGCCGCCAGCGGACATGTAACCGCTGGACTCAACTGAAGTTACGTTTCTTCAACGCGATCAGTGGCAAGAAAAGACACCCGCTGTCTTTTCCGCCTGTGGAGGCCAGATGATGCTTCGCCTCAGCATGGTCGGCGGAACCATGATCTACCACGGCAAGTACTTCGCACGCATGTACAACGGCTGCGAGCCCGAGCCGTGGGCGAAGCACGGCCTCGGCGGCGACCCCAACGCGGGCCGCCGCTTCGACGACGCCCGCATCGTGAAGGTGTGGGACGAGAAGCCAGAGGACGCCGAGACCCTCGCCGCGATGTGCCGCATCCCCACCGTGTGCGACGACCCCCGCGAGTGTGGCGAGGGCGTGGACGGCATTCTCTTCCCCGACGACTGCTCGCTGCGCCACTACCGCTTCGCCGAGCCGCTCTGGGCGACGGGGCTGCCCATGTTCATTGACAAGCCGCTCGCCGGCACTATCGAGGAGGCCGAGGCCGTCGTCGCCAAGGCCGAGCAGCACGGCGTGCCCCTCTTCTCCGCCTCGGGGCTCCAGTACGCCCGCGAGATCGAGGAGGCGAAGCCGGCGGCCGAGAAGCTCGGCCGCCTCCTCGTCGCGCAAGCCGCCTCGCCGAACGAGCTGATCTTCTACGGCATCCACGGCCTGGCCATGCTCTGGGCCGTCTTCGGCCCAGGCATCGAGAGCGTGCAAAACGTCGGAGAGGGCGACGTGGACCTCGTGAAGTACCGCTGGCGCGATGGCCGCCTCGGCGTCCAGCTCGGCCTCGAGAGCGGCCGGCCCGGCTGGCGTGTCACCCTCTTCGGCGAGAAGGGCCGGCTCGACATCGAGGTCGGGGATGCCGACTACTTCTACTGGAACCTCAACCGCCACTTCCTCGACATGGTCCGCACCCGCAAGCAGCCGCTCGCGAATGCCGAGATGCTCGAAATCATCCGCGCCCTGTGCCTGGCCAAGAAGTCCAAGGCAAGCGGCAGAGGCGAGGTGTTCCGATTGTAGGCGGGGCGTCTCTGCCCCGCGTCGGCCCTCAGACCAAGGCAGAATCGCGGGGCAGAGACGCCCCGCCCACAACCGAAGGAGGCTGCAAGTGTACAAGAGTTGCTGCCTTGGTTGCGGCTCGCGCGCCCGCGGCCATGCCGATGCCTACAAGCACGTGAAGAAGTCGCGGCTGGAGGCCGTGTGCGACATGAACGCCGAGCGCCTCGGCAGGTTCGCCGACGAGTTCAAGGTGCCGCGCCGCTACAGCGACGTGCGCGAGATGCTCGAGAAGGAGAAGCCCGACCTGCTGCACGTGGTCACCCAGCCGCAGCAGCGGCTCGAGTTCTTCCGCCTCGCCGAGGAGTTCGGCGTGCCCGCCGTCCTCGTCGAAAAGCCGCTGTGCCTCGACGCCGAGGACTTCAACGCCATCGCGGCCTTCGGCGAGACCGCGAAGACGCGTGTCATCGTAAACCACCAGCTCCGCTACCATCCGCGAACGCTCGCACTGCTCGACATTGTCTTGGGCGGCGAGATCGGCGAGGTGCGGCTGATTGACGGCAGCGCGCGGCTCCCCCTCGCGGGACAGGGCACCCACGTGCTCAACCTGATGTTCGCCTACGCAGGCGACCGCCGCCCCGTGCGCGTCTTCGGCCAGGCCAGCGGCAAGCGCTTCTGGATTCCCCACCATCCCTGCCCCGACAGCGCGGTGGGCGAGCTGGTCTTCGATGGCGGCCTTCGACCGGCTCAGGCCGCCGTGAGCGCGTCGAGCGGCGGCGCCCACGCCCTCCTCGCCTGCGGCGACAACGCCCCCGTCGTCCACGACCCCGACGTCTCCTGGATGCACAAACGCGTCGCCGTCTACGGCACCCGGGGCTTCGTTCACTGGACAATGAATTCGTGGGAACTGTGCACCCCGGGCCGCGGCTACCAGCGGGGCGAGCACGAGTACCGCGACGAGGACGTGCTCGGCCAGGCCGCAATGACCGACGCGATTTTCGACTGGCTCGAGGACCCGCTGAAGGTGCACTGCAACCGCCTCGAGGTCTCGCTGGCCGAGAGCAACACCGTGCTGGGCCTCTACCAGAGCGCCCTCGAGCGCGCCATCGTCCCGCTTCCCTTCACCCCCGCGGGCTGCCTCCTCGATGCCCTGCGGGCCACGCTGTGAGCGGCCCTCCTCGGGACGGCAGGTCAACCCCCGCCCTCTCAGGCGGATCTTTGCCCACATCTTCGAGGAGGAGCGCTCCCAGCCCCATCAGGGGCGTCAGATGGTAGCCCACGGCGTAAGCCGTGGGTTCAGGCGGCCGCAAGGCCCACAGCCCCGTAGGGGCGGCAGAAACCCTGGTCGCGGGCGTTCTGTCGCCCCTACGGGGCTTGCCCGTGGGGGAACGCCCGGCGTTCCCACGGCTCACGCCGTGGGCTACCATCTGACGCCCGCCCTCGGCGGGCTACGGAGCCCGAGATGTGGGCAAAGATGAGCCCTCTCAGGAAGGGGCGAGGGGAGGGTCATGGGCCTCGTCGTGGCCCCTCGCCTCTGGAACCATGCTCCGCGCCACACCGCCGGTTGACACGCGGCGGCAAATCATAAGAATAGAAGTAGCTAGTCGCACCTCTTGCCCCCGGGGACGACGCTGTGATCGTGATCTGCCCCAGTTGCGCGGCATCGAACTCCTGCCCCGACGCGGCGGCCGGCCTGACGATTTGCTGCCGCAAGTGCAAGACCCAGGTCACACTGCCGGAGGCCCCAGCCACCGCGGCGCCACCATGGTACGCGACGCGCTACTGGCTGGCCGTGATGGCCGTCGAGCTGCTCGTGGTGGTGGGCCTCGTGGCGTGCATCCTCCTGTACGCCCGTGGCGAGCCGCCGGCCGGCCTTCCGCTGCTCGGCGCCGACGTGGCAGGTGGCGCCCCGCGGCTCGCGGCGCCCGGCGAGTTCCTCACCTTGACGTGGGACGCCGGCCAGGAGTCCGCCGGCGGCTACTTCATCATCGAGGGGCAGCGCGTGGCCCTCAGCGGGTCCGGCGAACTCGAGCTTCCCGACGTCACGGTCCGGCAGGCGCGCTGGTCCCACGAGGTCTTTGAGCCCGGGCAGGCCCCGCCGCCGAGGCCCATCGTGCTCGAGTTCCAGGTGCTGCTCCCCGACGACCCGGCCCTGGCCGCGCAGGCGGTGACCCTGCGGATCGCGGCGAACCTCGAGTACCCGGGCCCCTCGAGCCCCGGCGGCCCGGTGACGGTGCAGCGCCGCGCCGTGGCGAGGGACTGGTCGTTCACGGTCGCCACGCCAAGGCAGCGCGCGCGCTTCGCCGGCTACCTGCGGGCCCGCACCTTTCTGGGGGTTGGGGTGGTCGCCTGTGCGGCGCTGGCGCTCGCGATCGGCCTCGCCGCCGTGCCCCTCGCCCGCAGGCACCTCAGCGTCCAGTGCCCCAAGTGCAGCCGCATCACCATCTGCACCTACTACCTGGGCGGCACCAAGCTCCACGTCTCCGCCTGCCCCCACAAGGACAGCCGTCCCGTCGGCTCCCATCGAGGCTAGATCGGGCCAGGTCGCGAGGGGCGCGCTGCCCAGACCCGGTTCGAGCCATCAGCCCCGTTCGGCCAACGCGCCCGCAAGGGTGTGACCCCGCCGCACGTGTGGCCCGCGGCCTGACCTGGTCCCCGCAGTTGTCGTGCGGGCCGGCGTGTGCTATAAGGGAGGACATGGTGTTCGCTCACCACGTCGCGATCGAGGATGGCGTCCGATGCGCGGAATGCGAGGTGGCTTCGTCGCGGTCGTGCTTGTTGCGTCGCTGGGCCTCTGCGGCGCGGCCGAGAAGGCCGGCGGGGCGAAGGCGCTGACGCGCGAGCAGGTGCGGGCACTGCACCAGCCCGGCATCTATCTGCCCCCCATCTTCGGCACGCCGAGCACGCCCGAGACCCGCACGCTCTCCGAGGCCGAGGCCGAAGGGGCGCTCGAACGCGACTGGCTGTTCCAGGCGATGGGCGAGGCGCTCCTGACCCGCGCCGCGAAGGAGATCGCCTGGACGCGAGAACTCGCCGAGCGGCTGGCCCGCGGCCCGAAGCCGCCCGACCTCTCCGCCGAACTGGCCGAGCTGGCGACTCTCGAGAGAACCCTCGCCGAGGTGACGACGAAGGGCACGGCGGAGCGGCCCGTCATCAACGCCGCCGCGGGGCTGCCGAGCTGGATCTGGTTCCCCGAGGGGAAGCCGGTCGAGGACGCGCCCGCCGAGGCGCGCTTCTTCCGCTGCACGTTCGACCTGCCCGCGGCCGGCGTCCGCGCCGCGGAACTGCGCATCTCCGCCGACGACGCGTGCGAGGTCTTCCTCAACGGCACGCGCCTCGGCGCCAACGACGCCTGGCAGCGGGCCGCCGCCTTCGCCGTCGCAAAGCACCTCAAGCCCGGCCGAAACGTGTTGGCCGTCCGCGCGCAGAACAACCCCTTCGCCGGGAAGAACCCCGCCGGCCTCATCGCCCTCCTGCCGATCACCCTGGCCGATGGCAAGCCGATGGCCGTCGTGTCCAACGCCTCGTGGCGGGCCGAGAAGGCCGAGCGGGCCGGCTGGCAGGAGCCGGCCTTCGACGACTCGGCCTGGGCGAAGGCCGTCGTCGCCGCGCCCCTTGGCGGCGGCCCGTGGGGCCGCATCGCCGGCCTCGGCGGCCCCGAGGACGCGGGCCCGGCCTATGCCGACATTGATCCGGAGGTCAGGGGCCTCTACCTCGCCGTGCGTAACGTCAAGCGCCGCATCACCTTCCGAAACCCGGTGCTCGACTTCCAGCAGATGCTCTTCATTGACCAGCCCTACCCCACGGGGCCGGAGACGCGGCACGAGGCCATCCATCGCATGGGCATCTGGGCCACGCCGGGCGGACGCCTTCTCGTCCTCGACGGCCTTCACCCCGGCGGCGCCGTCCGCAAGCTCGCGCCCGACAAGCCCGGCAGCTTCTGGCGGCCCGACCTGTCGTTCGACGCCAGGCGCGTGCTCTTCTGCTATAAGTCTCACGACGACAAGAGTTTCCACCTCTACGAGATCGCCACCGACGGCACCGACCTGCGGCAGCTCACGAGCGGCGACTACGACGATGCCGACCCCATCTACCTGCCCGATGGCCACATCATGTTCGTCACCACCCGCGGCAACTCCTACGTCCGCTGCGGGCCGTTCATATATTCATATATTCTGGCACGTTGCGACGCCGATGGCTCGAACATCTACCTCATCAGCATGGGCGGCGAGCCCGATTGGACGCCTGCCCTCCTGCCCGATGGCCGCGTGGTCTACTCCCGCTGGGAATACACCGACAAGCCGCTCTGGCGCGTCCAGAGCCTCTGGGTCACAAACCAAGACGGCACAGGAACTTCCGTCTTCTGGGGCAACCAGAGCGTGTGGCCCGACCACCTCTCCGAGCCGATGCCCATCCCCAACTCGCGCCGCGTGATGTTCAGCGGAGTCGGCCACCATGAATGGTGGAACGGCTCGATCGGCATCGTGGACCCCGAGAAGGGCCGAAACTTCCCCGATGGCCTCACCAAGGTCACCGGCGACCTCCGCTGGGCCGAGTGCTCGAACCCGCCCCTCGACCCCGTCGAGGCCCCCGACTACCATCCCGCCGGCCGCTTCACGGGCTACAAGACGCCCTATCCCCTTTCAGAGCAAGACTTTCTGGTCTCGGCCTGCGGCAGCGGCCACAAGTTCCGCCTCTACCTGATGGACGTCCACGGCAACCGCGAACTGATCTACGAAGGAGCGCATAACGTCTTGCACGCCATGCCCTTACGCCCACGGCCCGTCCCGCCGGTCCAGCCCGACCGCGTGGCCTGGCCCGGCACGGGTAAGGACCGCAAGCCGTCCGAGGGTGGCGTGTTCTTCAGCGCCGACGTCTGTCAGGGCGTCCCCGACCTGCCCCGCGGCAGCGTTAAGTACTTGCGGGTATGGCAGATGGACCACAAGACCTATTCGACCTGGCGGAAGACCTATCGCAACTCCGGGCCCCCCGTCTCCATCGTCCAGGAGGAGGGCGTGAAGCGAATCCTCAGCGAAGTGCCCGTCGAGGCCGACGGTTCCGTGCACTTCAAAGTGCCTGCTGGCAAGGCTTTACACTTCCAGCTCCTCGACGAGCACCGCCGCTGCCTCCAGACCATGCGGAGCTTCACCGGCGTCATGCCGGGCGAGGTCCGCGGCTGCCTCGGCTGCCACGAACTCCACAGCGCCTCGCCCGCCCCCCACGCCGGCGCCGCCGCTTCCCGACCGCCCAACGACCTCATGCCACCCCCGTGGGGAACGCAAAGCATTGGCTACGAACGACTTGTGCAACCTGTCCTCGACAAGTACTGCGGCAAGTGCCACCAAGGCGACGGCAAGGGCCGGGCGAAGCTCGACCTCACGCTTCGCCCAGGCGTCAGCGTCTTCAAGGAGCCGTACCTAACTCTAGTCGGCGCAGCAGGTTGGGGCAATCCCGTCCGCGGCGGCCGCCCAGGCTATGGCATCGCCGCCGCACTCCCCGTCGAGACCATAGACCCCTCGATGAACGACCCGCGGGCCTACGCCACCTTCCGCCCGATGACCTATCTATCCTACAAATCGAGACTTATAGAGAACGCCATGAGCGGCAAGCACAACGGCGTGAAGCTCGACCCTGAGAGCCTCCACCGCCTCATCGCCTGGGTGGACGCCTGTTGCCCCTACAACGGCGACGAGGAAATCCGCGCCATGCCCGACCCCGATTTCCCTGGGATAGACGAGCTACCCATCCGCCCCCTGGTCGGCACCGCCCCCGTCATCGAGCGGCCATAGAGGCCCGTGCGCCACCGCGCGCCGTCAGCTTTCCTGGACAACTGCCCCCTGCGCAAGTCTTGCATTTTCGGCATGGGTCTTGCACTTTCGGCATGCCCGGCGCTCGCCACAGAGACACCGAGCGCACCGAGAGGAGAGGGCACCGCGGCACGCCGCGGCCGGTCGGCACGTGGCACGCGCCAGTCGGCACTTGGGACTGCGAGCCGCCGGGTCCGACCGTTTCCTCTTGTCGCCTGCGAAGAGAAGATGCCCACCACAGATTGCGCGGATTCCACGGATCACGAACGGCCGAGTTGAGCCGCCGAATCTCGTAAGTTGTCACCCGAACTACCCCCCGAACTCCCCTAACTCTCCAACTCCAGCTCATTCATCTTCTGAGGGTCTTCCCAAGATCCAGAGCTTTTCGGAGACCAAAGTGAATCTCGTACCTCACATGTGTCCTGACCTTCGGTGCAATGTTCGTCGCCGTCCGCTCTCTGAAGCACCAACCGTAGAAGTGTTCATCCTCGGATTCCGCAATGTAGCACAAAGCGGCCAAGTCAAAGAGAAACTGCAAAAGAGAGTCAGCGGTCACAGCAAAGCTCGGCTTCGACTCGCCATTCCTGCTCAGGAACTGTTCGTATTCACGATAGGTGGACACATAGTCGTCGTATGTGAACGACCACCTCCCGTGAAAGAACTGGAAGAACTTCAGGAACTTGTCCCAGTCTTCCGCGGGGTAGTAGAAGGAGAGGTGGTCCTTCACTTCACCCAGAAGATAGTCGGAGTACTTTCGCGTGAACATCGGATCCCTGAAATCATCTGCCTTGAACACCTCGTTGCGGCCTCGCCTCTGTTCAATGAAACTCTCCTTGAGTATCGCGAGCATCGCAAGAATATCCCGCGGGCGGTACAGGGAGAATCGCAGGAACGGTATGAAGGACGATGGTTGTATCTGCACGCTCTCCAGGTTGGGCGCTTCGAAAGGGAAGTAATAGTCCCATGCCTCCCCCTCAGCACATTGATTCTGTTGCTGAAATGCTAGAAGTTTGTCCGACATGAGGAAAAGGTTAGACCTGCGGTATTCGGAGTAGGTGGTTAGCCAATTGAGTACAACGCTGTTATCGCGCAGCTTACTGTTCTGGTTCTGCAGGCCCAAAGAGTTGAAGATGTCCGGGCGAAGCAGCAAGACAACGCGCAGGCGACCTTTCGAGTGAGTCAATGCTATTTTCAGTTGAAATTCTGCGGCTCCCGGAAGTCGGTCATGCCACCTCCTTTCCTGCCAGTTCCTCGGCTTCGTGAGTTCCCTGGCCGAGCTGGCTGAGTTCCTGCTGGATGGCC
>Ga0307380_10005907_pt1 | contig 16208 bp, 10 predicted proteins | sample UN3MG_FD_202239 | JGI IMG/M metagenome (GOLD analysis project Ga0307380, IMG submission 202239) | Soil microbial communities from Risofladan, Vaasa, Finland - UN-3 | ecosystem: Environmental > Terrestrial > Soil > Coastal area > Acid sulfate soil | place: Finland: Risofladan, Vaasa | collected...
CGCGCGGTTTCAGAAGATCTGGCGCAAGTCGATATCCAGCGCACAGGCAATCTTCCTCAGCGTGTCGACCTTGGATCGGTCGGGATTCCTCAGCACGTGGGAAATCCTGGCCGGCGTCACGCCGATTCTCTCGGCCAGTTGTTTCTGGGTCAGGCCGCGATCCCTGATGATCCAGCGCAGTCTGGCGGCAACCGTCTTGGAGGCCGTGTCCGGGTTGACCTCGAGTACTTCCAGCTTACCGGCCCTTTCCAGGGCGTCGTTCTCGTCGATCGCACGCGCGAGTTCCTCGATCAGGGCTTTGTCATCGCCTTCGGAAGACGCGTCGGCAGAACCGGTCAAACCGGCATCACGATGCATCGGCCCGGCTGCGTCGGACTTGGAAAGTTCCTGTACAAAAACCGCCAAGGCGCGAGCAAACGGCTCGGCGTAGCGCTGCATGATTTCGTTTGTAGAGTTTTCCAAGGCTGCCATCTCCTGCCGGATATATGCATAGGTTAATTCGTTGCCGTATCTATATATTACTATACGCTATCAGCTTTTGTCAAGGTGCATGAAACACAGCCACAGGGTGGTGGAGGCCAACACTTGGATGGTAGTTCCGGCTCTATCCGACTCTGACCAGCTTGATCAGCTCAATGCGAAGCGTGTCGGGAACGCGGCGGTTGAACGTCAATCTGCCGGGTCGAACCCGTCCATCAAGTCCAGCAGTTCTGCATTGCTGTCCAGATTGACACCCGGGCGCAATCCACTGCCATGGTGCTTCGGGAGAGAAACTCGCTCCGTCGGTTGCTGCCGCTTGCGTCGGGCAAGCACCTCGCGCAGCGCGTCTTCAATCACCGCGCTCATCGTCCGGCCGGTCTGTGCCGCCCACCGTTTGACCTCGGCGTGCAGATCGTCGTCGAGTTGGATGGTCACCCTCATGTCCATAAGGATATAATGAGGAGGTCTACGTGCCAATACTTAGCTGTTTCTCTCGGGCGCAGAAAGCCTCATGCTCACCCGTGAACTTGCCATCGCCGACTACGACGCCGGGCGGATTCTGCCGGATCGGCTTTCGCGGAAAACCCATGGGCAATATGTCGGTTACGCCGAGCGGATGCTGCACGTGTATCGAAAGGGCGTCGGGCGGACGCGGCGGGAGTTGCACCGGGCGGTGGGGGGAGTTTTCGCCGACGAGGAAGATTGCCCCAGACGGCGGATCGACGCCTTCTGCAAGCTGCTCGACGACGCCGCCACCTACGACCGGGACACGCGCGGTCGGGCGGCCGCGCTGCGACGCGAAGTGTTCCGCACGGCCACGGAAAAACACCCCCTGGTGCGCCGGGCGGATCGGCTGTTCGAGTACGAAGAGGCCCAAGTCAAGGCCGAGATCGCCGCCCGACTCGGACGCCCGTGGACGGAGATCGATCGGGAACTGTTTGCCGACGTGATCGAGTTCCATCGGCTGGCCTCCTTCGAGGGCTATCCGGACGCCGCGGCGCTGCTGGCCCGATACAACGTGGCCCAGGTGCAAGTCGCCCTGTTCGACGCCGTCTCGATGAGCGTCTGGGCCACGCAGGACTTCAAGACGATCCTCCGCTACGCCAAGCTGGCCCGGCTGATGCACACGATCGTCCGCAGCGGGGAAGATCGATACTCCTTCCGGTTCGACGGGCCGGCGTCGGTGCTGCGGCAGACGCGGCGTTACGGGGTGGCCATGGCGAAGTTTCTGCCCTCGCTGGTCGCATGCCGCGACTGGCGGATGCACGCGGTAATTCGCACGCGGCGGCGGGGGTTTCACGTCAGCCTGGACCTCTCGTCCGCCGACGGGCTCAACAGCCATCTGCCCGCGCCCGAGGAGTTCGATTCGAGCGTGGAAGAGGCGTTCGCCGAGAAGTGGGGCCTGGAGAAGCGTGACGGCTGGACGCTGGTGCGCGAGGCGGAGATCCTGCACCGAGGGCAGAAGGTTTTCGTGCCCGATTTCGCCTTCCGCCACGACGACGGGCGCACCGTGCTGATGGAGATCGTGGGATTTTGGACGTCGGAGTACCTGCACCGCAAGCTCCAGACGCTGACGCTTTTCGCCGATCATCCGATTCTCTTGGCGGTCACCGAGCGGGTGCAGGAGAAGATGCCCGACCTGCCCTCCGACGCGATTTCCTTCAAATCGGTGCTGAAGATCAAGGACGTACTCGATCGGCTGGAAAACGGCGGTGCGGCTTGATATGATGGTTCGTTGTCGAGATAATCCGACTCACCCCACAACCCCAGGAACACGACACATGAACGGACGATGCAACCCGGTTTCTCTCCTCTTGATCCTCGCCCTGTCCACGCTCTTCTGCCTGGCCGGCGGGAGCGTTGGCCCCGCCGCGGAGAAGGGCGAGGCCGTGGAACTGTTCAACGGCAAGGACCTCGCCGGCTGGAAGGTGATCACCTGCGAAGCGGTCGTCGAGGACGGCGCGATTCGGCTGACGGCCGGCAACGGGCTGGTACAGACCGAGCGCCGCTACGCCGATTTCATCCTCGAGGTCGAGTGGAAGGCCCTGAAGCCCGACCGGTGGGACTCGGGCGTCTACTTCCGCTACGACTCGGTGCCCGAAGGCCGCCCCTGGCCGCCCCGTTACCAGGCCAACATGAGGAAAGGCATGGAAGGCAACGTGGACCTCGCGGGAGCGACCAGCACCGGGCTGGTCAAGCCGGGCGAGTGGAACCACTTCAAGCTCACCGTGGTCGGCACCAAGGCCGAAATGGTCATCAACGGCCAGCCCGCCTGGAAAGCCGACGGACTGGAAGCGCCCGAAGGATACATCAGCCTGCAGGCCGAGGTGCCCGGCGGCGGCGAGTTCCTCTTCCGCAATATCCGGATCACGGAGTTGTAAGCGCGCAGGAACAGCTTGTGGGTGGCACGCCCTGAGGAACGAAGGGCGTGATGAATCGGCCAACCACGCCCTTCGTTCCTCAGGGCGTGCCACCCATGCGAACAACTCGTTCTTGCGCAGTCAAAAGAGAGTGTGCCAAGCGATGCAGACCCTTGAAGAAGCCTTGGCGGAGGACCGCTTCGCCCGGGCCAACGGGATCGAGGTGATCGAAGTCCGGCCCGGTTACGCCCGGGCACGGATGACCGCCGGCGAGGACCACCTCAACAGCGTCGGCCTGGTTCACGGCGGGGCCATCTTCACGCTGGCTTCCGTGGCGTTCTTCGCGGCCTGCAACGCGGCCGGCAGCTTGGCCGTGGGAATCAACTTGGGCATCTGCTATATCCAATCCGCCAGCGGCAGCACGCTCGAAGCCGAAGCCACCGAAATCGGCCGCAGCCGCAAGTTATCCACGTGTACGGTCCGTGTGACCGACGGCGACGGAAACATCGTAGCCCAGTTTCAGGGAACGGCCTACGTCAAGAACGAGCCGTTTCCACCGCGAGAGACACACGCTTGAGTTCGCCTTCGGCGAGCCGGGCCCCATGAAGGAGAACATCCCATGAGAGACGAACGACGGCTGCACGTCGGCCTGGCAGTTGTAGCGGCGGTCCTTTTCGCGGCGGCTTCCCGAGCCGACGAAAAGATCGAACAGATCGACGTGTTCACCGGCGGCACCGGGGGTTATCACACCTACCGCATCCCCGCCGTCGTGCTGACCAACCAGGGCACGCTGCTGGCGTTTTGCGAGGGAAGGAAGACCGGCGGCGGCGACCACGGCGACCTCGACCTGGTGCTCCGCCGCAGTGCTGACGGGGGCAAGACCTGGGAGCCGATGCAACTCGTCTACGAAGAAGGCGGCACCGCCAAGATCACCATCGGCAATCCCTGCCCGGTCGTTGATCGCAGCACCGGCACCGTCTGGCTGCCCTTCTGCCGCGACAACGATCGCGTGCTGATCACCCACAGCACCGACGACGGCAAGAGCTGGGCCGAGCCGGTCGAGATCACCGCGGACGTGAAGAAGCCCGAGTGGGGCTGGTACGCCACCGGCCCGGGCCACGGCATCCAGCTCGCCGGCGGCCGGCTGGTGATCCCCTGCGACTGCGGTGAAACCAAGGGTTGGGGCCAGTGGGACAAGAAGGGGCGCTCGCTCGTCTTCTACAGCGACGACCACGGCAAGTCCTGGAAGCTCGGCGGCGCGACCGATCTGGGAATGAACGAGTGCGAAGTGGTCGAGCGGGCCGACGGGTCGCTGCTTCTGAGCATGCGGAACTACTTCGGCAAGAACCAACGGGCGTTCGCCGCCAGCACCGACGCGGGCTCGACCTGGTCGGCGCCGCAGCACCACGAGCAGGTCTATTGCCCCACCTGCCAGTCGAGCATCCAGCGGTATTCGCTCGAGCCGAAGAACATCATCCTCTACTCCGGTCCCGGCGGTCCGGGCCGCAGCCACATGACGGTCCGCCTCAGCTACGACGAAGGCAAGACGTGGCCGGTCGCCAAGGTGATCTACGAAGGATCGGCCGCCTACAGCGACCTGGTCGTCCTGTCCGACGGAACCATCGGCTGCCTCTACGAACGGGACGGCTACGGCAAGATCACCTTCGCCCGGTTCTCGCTCGATTGGCTGACGAGCGAAGATTGATATTCCCTGCGCTTCTGTAGGTCAGGGCTTGCCCTGACAAAACGCCCTCAGCCGAACGTTATGCTTCAGCCCGTAGGTTATGCTTCAGCATATCGGATCGCCGACGCCAAGAACGGCTACGGGCTGCCCCAGTACGTTGCCAAGAGGCGGTCGACGGTCGCTTCGGCGGCGGTCGGTTGATCGGATGGGCGCGGCGGGCGGGCGGACGTGTCGAACTCGTATAACCACGACCACGCCGCGGACAACGCTTCCGGCGGGTGGATCAGCCGCAGGGATGTCAGGAAACTCGTTTGATTGTTCCGGGCCAACAACACGTCGGTCGAGTTCACCCGGGCGTCGCGGTTGTAGTCGTAAGCGAAGTCGATCTCCGCGGGGTCCAGGAAACTCCGCGGGTTGTTCCGCGCCAGCAGCAGGTCGACGATCGTCACCTGGGCGTCCGATGGCGAGTTGCCCGACTCGGCCACCCCGTTGCCGAAGTAGAAAACGTCGTCGGCCGGCAGGCCCGTCCGCTCGGCCAGCACCGTCACTTCAAGCCACTGGTTTCGGATCGCGCCGTCGGCCCAGGTGATCGTCACGCGATCGGAACCGGCGTCGCCGGCGCCCGGGCGGACCGTCACTGCCGCGGGATTCGGGGCCGCCGTCCAAGCGCTCCGGTCGTCGTTGTTGCCGACGCGGAACTCGAAATACTCGGAAATCGTCCCCACGCTCAGCCCGGCGGCGTCGGCCAGGTTCGCCACGTCGACCATGATGCCGTTGATGCCGCGGCTGTAACTCGTGTAATTCTCCGACGTGGCCATCTCGTCGGGCAAGAGCGCCTGCACGTCTAGGGCGATCGCACTATTGTCATTCTCGTTGGCCGCCGGGTCGTCGCCGTCGAAGGCCGAGTGGTTGTAGAAGACGTGCCGGCCGACCATCAACGCTTCGACCGTCCACGGCACCACGCCCGGCGTGGGCAGCGCGGCGTTCCAACTCGCCGCCGCGTTGCCCCAGGCGTCGCTCGTGCCGCGATGCAGCGAGTCGCCGCCGCCGTCCGCTTCGCTCGGCCACAATCCGTCGGGCGCGTAGTCCACTTCGTCGACCAGCAGCCAGGGGATCACCGGCGGATCGTCGGCCGTCGGTCCGTCGGGACGCAGCAGCCGCAGCGTTTCGCCCGCGTTGTCCAACGCGCCGGCGTACGGCCCGAAGATCTGCACGTCCGCCGGCACGCCGTACCGCGCGCGAAACGCGACCGGATCGCTCGGCACGACCAGCATCACCCCGCCGGGCGGAAGCTCGACGTCGCCGGGAAACGTGAAATCCAGCCCGCCGATCTTCCACGTGTTCGACGGATAGGCCGGATCGTACAGCCGCACGGTGTTGCGCGAGGCGTTGTACAACTCGACGAACTCCTCGCCGCCGACGTCGGGCACCGGGTTGTACATGATCTCGCTGATCACGACCGGGCCGACCCGCGGACCGGTGTTTTCACCCCCAAGGGTCACTTCGGCCATCGGGACCATCGGGTCGGCGGCGGTGGGCCAGCGGCCGAACGATTCGCCGTTGGCCGCCGCGCCGAACTCGACGTGATCGACGAAACGCGTCAGGTTGCCGGCCGTGTCGGCCTCCATCAGCCACACGTCGTCGCCCCGGGCACCATCGAGCGCGAAATCCTTCGCCCCCGGTCCGCCGAACTCCGACTCGCCGAACCGCAGCACGCCGACCTGGTCGTAATGGCCCTCGTAAAACGCGAGGTAACCTCCGGCGGGAATCGTCGTGCCGTCGGGGATGCGGAACTTCTTGTAGTCGCCGTTGAGCTGACTCGACTCCCATCCCCATTCGTCGCTGAGGTACCAGCCGCCGACGTCGATCAGGCTGCCGGTCGGATTGTGCAGTTCGACGGTGTCGACCTGGGGATAGTCGGTGTGGGTGAGCACTTCGGTGATGACCACGCCGAGGTCGGCGGCCGGCACAGCGCCGGGCGTGCCGCCGTAGCGGCTGCTGGAACGCCACGCGGCGCCGTTTTCGTAATCGGCCGCGTCGGTGCCGGTCTGATCGACCAGTTCCAAGGCCGCCCCTTTCCCATCGGCCCGGCCAGGCCAACTGCCCGCGTCGTTGTAGCGGAAGTTGACGATATCCTGACCGTCGGCGGCCAGCAGCCGTAGCGTTTCGCCGTTGTTATCCAGCTTTCCGGTGAAGGTCCCGGCCACGTTGACTCCACTGCCGTACCGGGCAGAAAACGCATCGGTGTTTGCGACGACCACGACGCGCTCTTGCGGAGCGAGATAGTTCACCGTCCCGTCGTTGAAACTGAAAGTAATCCCCTCGGTGAATTGGACGTTGGTCAGATCGATGACGGTGTTGCTGCTCGTGTTGAGCAGCTCGACGAACTCGAAATCGGACGCGGTAAAGTCCTCATCACCCGCCGGCTGCGTGTTCAGTTCCGCCTCGGTGGGATCGTACGGGTTGTAGTTGATCTCGGTGATCGCCAGATTCACGGCCGACGCCGGCGTGTGGATGTAGAACTGGGCCTCGTTCAAGGCGGACCATTGGCCGCCGGAATGCGTGCGGGCTTTGATCAACTCGCTTTGCGCAATGGAAAGCGGCGTGCCGTCGTACAACACGGCCGACCCGGAAAAGCCGCCGCCGACCGTGCGCGGATCGGTCCCGTCGGTGGTGTAGTAGATATCCGGCCCATCGGGATCCTGGACCAGGGTGCCGACGACGAGTTGGGGCAGGACGATCATGTCGCTGCTGCCGGTGTCCGTGTTGCACACGTGGATGGCCAGGACGTTGTGGTCCCCTTGGACCAGCTCGCCGATATGGTCGGAGATGTCGAAGTCCACGTACCCGCCGGCCTCGTGGTTCGATCCGCCGGTGTTCCAACTCGGCGCTGCGGTGATATTGCGGCGTTCCACTTCCCGGCCGTTGATGTAGGCCACGAAGCCGTCGTCGTACTTCATTCGCAGGGTCAGTTTATCGACTTCGCCGAGGTCGTCGACGGTAAAAGGAATTCGCACGAGGATCGACGTGGCGCCGGCGACCACGTCGTGCGGCCGGACTTCCGTATTGATGATATTCTCATAACCGCTGTTGTTCTCGTAGCCGATGCCCGTGTCGCCGGCGGCCCACGAAGCATCGTTGAAACTCCAATAGTGCCACGTGGTGCCGAGCGAATCGTCGCCGGGCACGAGGTAGCGTGCCGGGGTGAACTCGGGCACGACGGTCGTATCTTCATAGACGCCTCCGCCGGTGACCACGGTCATCGTCAGGCCGAAGCCGGGATCGATCCGGCCGCCGTGCTGGCTGAGCCGGGGAGGCTCGACGGTCGGATACCAGCCCACCGCCCTGAGCTGGCCGATGACCGTGTTCGTTCGGCCTTGAAGCCAGTTTCTGACTTCATTGAGGTCGGTATACCAGTCGTCACGATCCATGGGCGGGTGCGTCTTGCGATCGCCCCATCGTGCCGACTCGGCGATGATGGCACTATCGAGCTGTTGGGCACGGGCGTTGATCTTGGCCAGGGCATTCTGGTCGGTCAACACGCCGTCGTTGAAGAAACGCTCGTACACGCGGTCGGCGAAACGGAGCACGTAATCGTCGTTGGCGCAGAGTTGTTCGTGGAGCCAGTGGGCGTTGAAGTACCTCAGTTCGGCCCGGCGGGTGTCGAGGCTGACCAGCGGCTCGACCATGTTGTTTTCGCCGGTCCCCAGGGAATGTTCGGAATCGTGCTCGAAGAACTTCCATCCGTCGGGTTCGGCCCGATTGTAGGCGGCGTAGTAGTTGTTGGGCCTGGGTGTGGTGTAGCGGGACCCCGGCCCGTCCCGATCACCGGTGTAATAGGTGATGATCATGTAGTCGATGAGGTTGTCGACGTCGAGCAGTCTTTCGTAAGCCGGATTCCGCGTTCCGTCGGGGTTCATGCCTTGGGCGCGGAAGTAGTCCGCGTCGTTGCTGAATCCGTTGATGGTCGCTTGCCAGAGCCTCGTGTAGGCGTTCGTGTTGCCGTCGGTGGCGAAGATTTCGCGGTTGTCGTTCTGTTTGACGACGTCGTAGTCTTCCGGATCGCCGCCGAAGTAAGAAGCGGCGTACCCGGCCTCGGACCGCTCCTGCGTTTGGTAGATTCCCCAATACTGGCCGTTGATGTAGAGGTGATAGTAGCGGCTGCGCGTATAGGGTTGTCCCATTTCGCCTTGCACGTCGCGAGAGAAGACTTCGCGAACCATCGTGTTGTTGTTCGGGCCGCCGAAGGCCCAGGAGTAGTTCTGCGAAGTCCTCAGATCGACGTTGTCGAAGCTGTCCGCGCCTTCATCGCCGAAGAGCGGATAGTCGAGCTTGCCGGCCCCGTACTCGCCGCGGAAGAAGAACCGGAAGGCGTGTTTCGGGTTGCCGTCTTGACGGCTGTATCCTCCCCGGATCCGCAGGCCCATGTCGATCTGGAATCCCTCGTCGACCCCGTCGGGGAACCCGGGGCCCCGGGCGCCGGGTGGATAGATCAGTTCCAGCGAGGCCGGCCGTTCCCAATTGCGGCCGTCCTGATTGGCGTTGACGTAAATGCCGATCGACGAACCGAACAGGTTGTCCACGCCGGTCACCACCGACATGCTGGGGATCGACGTCAGGGCGTCCTTCATCTGGGATTGCCAGGGCGAAACGTTCACGATGTCGGGGTCCATGCCGTAGTCGAGCACCTGGCCGTTGACGGAACCCGACGGCCATCCGAGCGGCGCCTGACCGCCGGGCGATTGCAGCAACACGTCGTCGAGGAAGAAGTAGGTCTGCGTGTCGAGGTTGGTGGAGATGTATCCGGTCTTGAACGCCGCGGCGCGGAGCACCGTGGTCGCGGCAATCGGGATCGGGGCGGTGTAGACGGTTCCGGTGGTGGCGGTCGGCTCGCTTCCGTCCAGCGTATAGCGGATCTCGGCGGCGATCGTGTCGGTGGCGATCTCGACGTTCAGCGGCGCGTCGTAGAAGCCGCGATCGACGCTGAACCGCGTATCGGCCACGCGGCCCAGCGCGCCCTGCAGGTTGTCGTTGCCCGGCGTGGGCGAGGTCATGTACTGCGGGCCTTCCAGGTTGCTGGTGGCGATCAGCTCGGGCAGGATCAGCAAATCGCCGTCGGTCGCCTCGAAGTTCAAGCCGTGGATCGCCAGCACGTTCGTTTCCAGGGGCCGCAAGGCGTGCAGGTCGTCGCTGATGTCGATCTCTTCGACGACGATCGCCTGGGAATCGGGACGGGCGGCGGTGGCCGTCGAGTCGTACAGAAGCGGATCGGCCGGGTCCGGCGCGCCGCGCCGCGCGACTTCCACGCCGTTGAGATACGCGATGAACCCGTCGTCGTATTGCACGTTCAGCGTCAACACGTCGCACTGCGACGTATCGCCGACGAGAAACTCGACGCGCGTCCACAGCGAGGCGTTGACGCCCTGCACGGCCTCCGCCACGTCGGTTGCAACCAGGTCGTCGAAGTCGCCGTCGTCGCTGAAGCCGACGCCCGTCACCGCGGGAATGGTCCCCGGCACGAAGGGGACCGTCAGGCCGGGGTTCTGCGAGCCCTTGCTGGCGGCGGCCGGCAGCTCGAAGTCGCCGGAACTGTTGACGTCGGAGTTGCCGATGCGTGCCAGGGCCGGTTCCAGGACGGTCGCTTCCAGTTCCAGGCCCATCACGACGTCGCTGCTGCCGGAGTTGGTCTGATGCACTTCGACGGCGATCAGGTTGTCGCCGGCGACCAGGGCGTCGGTGGGGATCGTGAACGGACCTTCGTAGAAGGCGTTGCCGACCGCCCGATCCACGTAGAAGCCGTGAGTCACCTGATCGTTCGCGTTGATCGCCAGGCGGTAGACCTCCTGGCCGTTGATGTAGACGACGGCGCCGTCGTCGATCACGGTCCGCAGATCGAGTTGCGCGACGCTGGCCGGGTTGGCGTCCAGGGTGAAGTGGGAGCGGAAGTAGTAGGTGCTGGCACCGATCGTTAGCGGCGTATTCTTCGGCGCCGGCAGGCCCGAGCCTTCGACGTAGAGCAGCGCCGCTCCGCTGCCCCAAGTCGAGTCGTCGTAGCCCAACTCGCGCCACGCGGTGCCCAGGTTGGTGTTGGATTGTTCGTAGGACCAGACGTGCTCGATGTCGATCAGCGGCACTTGCCCCGCTCCGCCGGGAACCCCGGGCCCTTGCCACCGGTCGCCGACGGAGAGGTTGCCGAAGGGGCCGGCGCTGACGTCCAGCGAGGCGATTTCGGCTTCGCTGTATCCCCAGGCGACGAAGTCGACCACCTGTCCGGCGTCGTCGACGATCATGGCCCAGCCCGAGCCGGCGTCCCAGGAAATCTCGCTGCCCCAGTAGTGGTCGGCGGGATCGTCGGTCCGATAGAGAACTTCTCCGGCGGCGACCGAGTCGGGCAGGTTCCACACGACGCCGTGTGCGTCGTTGATATTCCCGGTGGAGGCGTCGTTGACGACGACGAACCAGCCGGAGGTATCGATGGCCTGATCCGAGACGTTCTGGATCTCGAGCCAGTCCGTCTCGCCCGTCTCCATCTCGGTGATGACCAACCCCGTGGCTTCCAGCGTGATCGTGTCCGTCCAGGCCGAGTCGTCGTAGGCTTGTGCGGTCCAGGCCAGCACGTCCTCGTCGGCGGTCGGCACGTGATAGCTGACCGGTGCGCCGGGCGCGACGAGCTGTTCCCACAGCGTGGTGCTATCGGGCAGGCCGTAGGAGATGTCGCGCATCTGTTCGGGAAAGTCCCAGTAGGCGTGGGCCACGGTCAGGCCGTCGGGCATCACCAACGCCACGCTTTCCCCTTCGGCGTCGAGCGCGAAATTCGTGTGCAACTCCCCGGCCGGATCGGTCCGGTCCTTGCCCGACGCGTAGACGACCAGGTACTGCTGCGGGTTGATCAAGACCGCGGGGAACCGCCACTGCGTCAGGTCGTCGGCGTTGTCGGTCAGGCAGTAGTCTTTGAGGCTGATCGCGGCGCCGCTGGAATTGTAGATTTCGATCCAGTCCGAGAAACCGCCGTCGGCGTCGGCCCGGGTGGCGACGTTGTTGGCCATGAACTCGCTGATCAACAGCGGGCCGGCCTCGAGGACCAGCCGCGGTTCGAGCGGTTCGAACGCCAGGCGGGCGTGGCGGCCATCGTTCGGCCCGGCCGCCGGCGACCGGGACCGAAAACGTGCCCTGCCGGCTGCGGCGAGGCTTCTGAAGAAGTGGCTTGACATATTCGTCCCCCGGAGATCCGGATTCGCCTCACCGTGCACGCAGGGTCGGCTGAGAAGCCGTCCGAGCATCGGCCCGCCGTGTTGCCACCCCTTATTATGCGGGAATTCTGTGCAGAATGCAACGTTCTTGTCGCGAAGGCTTCGGGCAACTGGAACTCGTTCCGCCTGCCGTGTATGATAGGCGGTGGTCCGGAAACCAGTTTGGAGGACGCCGTGGCTAAGTCGCCGACCAGCCTTATCTTGATGATCGTGCTTGCAGCCACGCTCGCCGCGGGAATGGAGAGCCGGGCCGAAAACTGGCCGCAGTTCCGCGGGCCGACCGGTTTGGGGATCACCGGCGAAAAGGACCTGCCGATCACGTGGGGCGGTCCCGGCGGCGAAAACGTGGCCTGGAAGGCGCCGCTGGTCGGCCAGGGCCACGCCAGCCCGATCGTCTGGGGCGACCGCCTCCTGGTTTGCACGGCCCATTGGCCCGAGACCGTCAGCAGACGCGAGGAAGTGATCCCGGAGCATCACGTGCTCTGTTATTCGACCCTCGACGGGAAGCTGCTCTGGGATACGCTCGTGCCGCCGGGACCGTGGCTGCGCACCGACTTCCGCAGCGGGCCGGGCGGAGGATACGCCTGTCCCACGCCGGCGACCGACGGGCGGCTGGTTTACTGCGCGTTCGGCTCGTCGGTCCTGGCCGCGCTGGATTTCCAGGGGAAAATCGTCTGGCGAAAAGAGATCGTGCCCTACACGTTCGACGTCACGCTCGGCAGCAGTCCCGTCCTCTACCGAGACACGTTGATCCTGCTTTGTGCCATGGCCCGGCCGAGCGACTCGGCGATGATCGCGCTGGACAAGAGCAACGGCGCCGTGAAGTGGCAACAGTCGCTGCCGCAGACCGGCTTCGGCCATAGCACTCCCGTGCTGCTGCCGATCGGCGGCGCGACCCAATTGGTTTTCGCCGCGTCCGGCGGCGGCCCGTCGCCCGAGGCCCTGCAGAGTCTCGATCCGGCCACGGGAGAACGTCTCTGGTGGTGCTGGGGGGCCGGTGATACCGTCTCGCCGGTCTACGGCGGCGGATTGATCTATTTCGACGGCGGACGGGGCGGCCCCGGCGTAGCCGTCGATCCGACGGGCAAGGGAGACGTCTCGAACACGCACATCCGCTGGCGGATCGACACGGTGCCCGAGGGAATCGGATCGCCCTTGATCGTGGACCGGCACGTCTACCGGCTCCATACGCCGGGCGTGCTGAAATGCTGGAGCCTTCAAGACGGCCGCCAGGTGTACGCCCAGCGGCTCGACGGCATCTCCACCACCTGGGCAAGCCCGATCGTCGACGCCGACGGACGCATCTACTACGCCAACGCCGGCAAGAGCTTCGTGATCCGAAGCGGCCCGCAGTTCGAGTTGCTTTCGGTCAACGACTTGGGCGACGGGAACCACGCCTCGCCGGCCGTGGCCGCCGGCGGCATGTTCCTGGTCGGTATGAAGAACGTGTATTGCATTCGGAAGTAGCGGCGGGAGAATCCGCCCTCAACTCATCCCGACAACTCCCCGGCCGTCTTTTCGACGAAGGCCAGGCACTGGGCGACTTCTTCGAGCAGCTTCGGCGAATCGTGCTCGTATTCGAGCGACATCACGCCGCGGAAGCCCTGACGCTTCAGCTCTTTCAGCACGCCCGCGTAGTCGGCCAGGCCGGTTCCCAACGGCACGTCGCGGGCTTCGGGCTTGCCCCATTCGGCGATGTCCTTCAAGTGGAACGTGACGATCCGGCCTTCCATCTTCTTAAGACACTCGATCGGATTCAAGGCGGAGCGGACCCAGTGGCCCGTGTCGCAACAACCGCCGATCCGCTTGCCCCGGCCTTGGCATACGGCCAAGACGCTCTCCGGATTCCAGTAGTGCGAACTGGGCGATTTCGGATGGTTGTGTACGGCCAGGTTGATCTCGTACTGGTCGCACAGCTTCTCGACCATGTCGAAGGCCGCAGCCGGCGGCTCGGCGACGATCGTCTCGACGCCCATCTCTTTGGCGAACTCGAACGCCTTGACGGCGGCGTCCCGGTCGGCTCCGATTCCGGCGTAGTAGTTGGGCATGCTGATGCCGAAGTCGGCCATCCGCTTCTGCATCTCCTTGCGCAGCGGCGGCGAGAGCGATTCGCCCGTCTTCAGTTCGGGCCGCTTGCCGTCCAGGGCGAGGAAGAAACAGGGCTCGACGTACGCCACCCCCAACTTGGCAATCATCTCGAGCGCTTCATAGAAGGAGAAGCGGCGGAACGTATAGAGCTGGCACGCAACCGGCCAGCCGATCTTCTCGGCCGTCGGCGTGCTGCACTGGAGCGTTTCGGCGGCGACCACCCGGCGACCGCTCAGACCGGCCCAAGACGCTCCGGCCGCCGCCGCGGCGGTCGCTTGCAGGAATCTACGACGGTCGACAATACGTCTCATGATACGGGCTCCTTGCTGATGGTGCTTGTTGGCGTGATCCGGCAGAACGCTATTCTAACACACCGCCGCGCTGGTTGGGTAGATTTGTAGGCCGGAACAAGCGCAGCGCAGTTCCGGCTCTTGCTGTGGAAAGGCCGCGCGAAGCCACGGCTTACGGGTTTTCAAGCCACGTGCCGGAACTGCGCTGCGCTTGTTCCGGCCTACTCTGCTTGATTTCAGCGCGGCGTCTTGGGACAATAGCAACGAATCGGCAGCACTCCCCAAAAAAGCCCTCGAGTCGGGAGGATCACTCGATGCGACGATTTGTTCTTCTTTGCGGATGCATTTTGCTCGGCACGGCGGCGGTGGCGCCGGACCGCGCGGCGGGGAAATCGCCGTATGAACTCTTGGTGGAACAGCCGACACCGAAGTTCCGCCCCGATCACACGCTGCCGCCGCTGACGCGCTGGGGTTGGAATATGCCGTACGACGTGCGGGTCGAACTCTGCGAGCGTTGGGGTTACGCGCTGGAATTCGGCGTCGTCAACCAGCGGACGCTCCAGAAACTCGACGACCCGGAAAGCGTCGAATCGAAGCTGGTCGCGCTGGTCGACTCGAATCCGAAGAAGTACCCGCTGCTGGTGACCACGCTACGTCCGTTCCACGACCGCGCGTTCCTCAACGCGCTGCCCGAGGCCGCCTGGTGTCACGACGCGCAGGGCAACCGGTTGGGCGAGCAGCGGCCGACCCTCTCGCCCGAGGCGCCCGCGGAGATCTACCAAAAGGCCGCCCGGATCACGGCCGATCCCATCGCCGAGCTGCGCAAGCGGGCGCCGATCGCCGTGATCCACAACGGCGGCGAGTACGGGATGAGCGTGTTCGGGTTCCACGGAGAGTCCTGGCGGCAGGACCCGCGCGTGGTTGCGGCCAAGGGCACGAAAAGCTGGTTCGCTTACCTCTCCGATCGCAAGGCCTTCGGAGAACGGATCATCGCCGATGAAGTCCGCCGGGCGGCCCGGGGCGGACTGTACCTCTACTATCCCACCAGCGGCTGCCCGCACCGCAACCGCAACTCGGACTGGTGGAAGTGGTGCTACGGCTACGAGCAGATGCAACCGGTCTCCGACGTCCCCAACGGCGAGTCGTACTACAAGCACTTCAATACGGGCTGGACCGGCGAGATCGACATGCTCACCTTGGCGCTGAACTCCGTCGGCCTGCAGATCGCCTGCGGCCGGCCGCTTTCCTACAACTGGCTGTGCCTGGGCTGGGAGCGGAAAGACATGGGCGAGGAGGCCTTCGGCGAGTTCGACCGCTACATGGGCTTCCTCAAGTGCTACTACACGGCCGGGATGACCGGCGGCGTGGCCGGATACTTTTCCTATCCCCAGGGCGGATTCGGCGCCGATTTGGGCGACGAGATGCCCCACTGGCTCGAGCAGATGATCGTGCTGGGCCGCGCCCACGCGCTGTTCTCGCACCTGGAGGAATTCCTCCGCGAGGGCGACCTGCTGCCCGGCCCCCAAATGCACCGCTGGTCCCGCGAGCGCCCGGCCTATGAAATGCCCACCGGCGACGCGGGCGTCCGGGTCGTGGCCCGCAAACACCGGCGGCGCAACGAGTGGCTGGTGACCGCTTGGGCCGCCGGCGGCGAGGACCGGCAGGCGACCGTCGAAATCCTCGGCCTCGGCGAGCTGAAACTCGACGCCCGCACCTGTGGGAGCGTCTACCGCGTCAAGCTCCGCGACGGACAACCGGAGTGGGAACTCGTCGATCGCAACGGGATGCTTCCCACGCAACCCATGTAAAGGCCGCAGCGCGAGTTGACACGCAGCTCCCGGCCGATGATACTGAGAGAGTACCGACGCGATCCCAACTGGAAGGAGGTTCCCACATGAGACACCAAAGTAGCCGTCTCGCTCCGCGAGACGGAGCTTCATCTCGCGGATAGCCTGTGAATTTATTAAACGGGCTTGTGCATTTTTGGTGATCGCGCTAAAACGTGGTCATGAATACAAAAAATACCTCAGCAACCGCTCGTGTGGATCGACCTCAC
>Ga0307380_10005913_pt1 | contig 16201 bp, 13 predicted proteins | sample UN3MG_FD_202239 | JGI IMG/M metagenome (GOLD analysis project Ga0307380, IMG submission 202239) | Soil microbial communities from Risofladan, Vaasa, Finland - UN-3 | ecosystem: Environmental > Terrestrial > Soil > Coastal area > Acid sulfate soil | place: Finland: Risofladan, Vaasa | collected...
TGATTCTTTAATTAATGAATCAATTGAATTATATAATTTAAGTTTTCCATTATATTTTTCATCAAATATTGGTTTGGTTTCTGTAATGAGTGATTTGATTCGCTCACGTTCATTATCAATTTCTTCAATTGTAAAAACCTCAAACAGTTTAATATTATTGTCAATATATCTTGTTGCAATAATATCATTTTCAATATGTTTATTTTCAATATTATTAAAAACTTTAAATTCTAATTGTAGAATCGGAGAATTTTTTAAAACTTTGAAAAAGTCAATTGCTGTTTTTTTAGATTCTTCATTTATTGAATCGTTAAAATATGTGTTTTTTAATTTTTCTGAAATTATTAAATTAGCTATTCCAACATTGATATTTTTCATATGTCTATCTATTTTTTTTCTAATAAATACTGTAAATAATTATAAACGATACATTAATAACATTCTTTTATTTAATCACCCAAATCAATGTTTTCAATGTCATCAATATCTGAAACATCAAGATTCTGAAAATCAGTTTCTTTAAGGTCAATATTTAATTTTTCTCCCTTTTTTAATAGCTCATCAATTTCATTAATCATAATATTTGCATTAATATTTAGATGACCATTAATTTCATTATTTTCGGTTATAACTTTTTTATTATCATTTCGTTTTTTTGATGTTGGTATGTTGTTATCACCATATACTAATTTTTCAACAATACTATCATATTCTTCATCTTTTTTTGCTTTTCTTTTTTTGCTTTCAGTTTCTTCAATTGCTGGTAATTCACCACCTGCTGGAGGAAGTCCACCTACTTCACCACCTGCTGGAGGAAGTCCTCCCATATTACCACCTGTTGGAGGAGATACTCCACCTATTTCACCACCTTCTGGAGGAAGTCCACCTTCTGGAGGGGGTATTTGATTATTTTGTTCTGTATTGGCAGTCATCTGATCAACTGGTTCACCATATTTAGCATCAATATCTTTAAATAAACCAGTTTTCTTTATTAGAACGGGTGCATCTTGAAGTTCTTGCATAATAACCATTTCCATTTTTTGTTTTTTTAGGTCATCAACAATCTCTCTATCACTCATATTATATATTAGTCTTTTTGCTGTTGTATGTGACATTGCAGCAATACCATTATCTTTTCTTGTAAGTTCAGTATATGTTTGTGATTTATCTCTTAATAATTCAGATTTTAATAATTCTTGCTGTGTTGATGGATTATTTAAAGTTAATGTAAAATCATTCAAATCTTCCCCAGTATATCCTAATAAATATAAATGAATAATAGCCATTTTATTTAATTCTTGGATCATTGCTTGTTGAATTCGATTAATTTTCTTTGCAAATCTAATATCATATTGTGCTAGATTCTTTCCACCTCCTGCAGCATCTTGAAATGATAAAAATGGTTTCGGAACTCCAAGACCAGTTAATAAATTATCTCTAAGATATTGTATATCTGCAATATCATTTAAATTTGTTGCACCAGCCAAAGTTTCAATACCAGTTTGAACATTTGCATTTCTCACAGGAATAAAATAATCTTCATCATTTCCTAAAATATTAAAACGATAATCAATCTGCCCATCATTTTGTGCAATTTGAGAAGTTTTTTTAAATTTGGTTGCTACTTTCATGATATAATCTTCAATATCATCATCATCAATATTTCCGACATCAATTTTAAATATTTTTTTCTCCCCAGCTCTAATTAATCTATACGTTAACATGGCATCTTCAGCCATGATTAATTGTCTAAATACCCTTCTTACTTTATTCAAAATTGAATTTCCATATGGTATATAAGCATCATTACCCAATAATCTAAAATGGGCTATTTCGAAAATATTAAATTCATTACCACCAATTTTATCTTTAAATTTTGTTATTGGCTTACCATCACTTATTCTTTCTATTCTTTCTATTTCATAATTTACCATTTGTTTAACATGTGAAATACCCTTTTGTCTTTCACCATATAATAAAACAAAATTATCACCATATTTTATAACATTTCGTGTCCAAAAAGGTAGATTAACATTGATGTTAATTGTATCATAGAAAAATTCTTCAAGTAATGATTTAATCCTTTCTTTATTAGAATAAATATTTAATATTTTTCCTTCAATTCCAATTGTTGTTGTTTCTTCCATGAAAAGGTCTAAAGCACTGGAAATTAGAGGATAATATTCCATTCCTTCATAGTCAAGGTAAGCCTGTAATCTACCTGCTTCCCATTGTAATGCTTTTTGAAATGCTCTATCACTAGATTTAAAAAATTTACTTTGTAATTCTCTTTTTTGTTCAATTTCAAGAGCTTTTACTTTAATTTCTTCAGGGGTAGTTCCTTTTATTATTATCTTACTTTGTTTGTCTATTGGTTGTTCTGCTGCTTGATTTTCAAAACTATCCAAATTTAAAAGTTTGGATAATTGTTGATACATCGTACCTTTTTCTTTGTTGGCCATATTATAAAATTTTATAATTTATTATAAATACTGTCTTTATATCGAAAAGTCAATAATTTATAATAAATACTTATATTTTTTTAATATGATAAAATTTAGTAATTATGTTTATGTCATTTTCTCTTATCCAACCCTTTAAATAACCAATCATTCATAAGATGTTTATTTAATTGGGGTGAATTTAGTGAAGATACTGTTGGTTTTATTTTGTTTTCAGCGGCATATTCATTAACATCATTAGCAGTGATTAAGGCTTTCAACATATTTTCAGTTGTTGTTTTGCTTTGTTTAAATCTTACAATATCAAAACTTATTGTGTACAATCCAATTGATAAGCCCATAATTGAATCATCATGAAATGAACGTTTATGATCCGCAACTCTATTACCTGAAACGGTAACAAATGTTTTTAATTCACCAAGCAATCTTGATGAATGTATTATAATATCTTTTAAATGAATAGCTCTTTGTAATTCAAGGAGAACCGAAGCTCGATTGTTACCAATAAAGAATCCGGGAATTAAATCAACCTGTATAATATTACCATCAGGTAATTTTTTACTTCCCTTTTTTATATAACCAGATAATCTATCTCTGGATGGTTTATGTGTTACTTCAGCATAGTGAATATTTTCATAACCAAATTCTAATAATTTTTCAACTGCCTGAACCCCATATCCACCAGTAATATCAATAACGGCATATGCATCATTATATGTTTTACCGAATTGGTATCCAACTTCAGCTAACATTTGAGGAGTGATTTTACCATAATACTCAGCAACTTGTTCGACCTTATGTCTTTTTATTTTTATTTTTTTTGGAATTCCATTTTTTATAATAACTTTTTCTTCAATAAATCTATTTAATTTTAACATGTTAATTGTTGAATTATCTTCCCCATGTCCGGGAGAAGCATCTATCGCCATAACATATTCCTCACCTGCTAAAGGATCTTCCCAAATCCACATATTAAAATCATTATATTCTTGACGAATTGGAGGAATTACTTCATTTTCTTCAATATGTTTTAAGTATTTTTCATTAATGAAATTATCTCCAGAACCCAAAAAATTACATAAAATTTCTTGGTTTATTTTTCGCATATCACCGTTTGCATTGCGAATTTGCTCTTCAAACCAAGGAGAACTTGCTTCCCATCCATCATCCATCAATTTGATTCGATGTTCATCACTCCAATTTTCATCAACAATTCTTATTTCATTTTCATCTCCTTTGTTTTTTAACCAAACCAAATTTTTATTATATCTAGGATCATTAAACCACCAAATTTCAATAGCATTAAAATTGTTTTCTTTTTTTCTTGCACCAATGAAGGTCTTGTAATACACTGGGTCTAAGCCATTTGGTGTATTATGAGTAACTGTTTGATTATAAATAACTGAATGATTAAAATCATGTTTTTCTTCTGGAAAATTTGGTAATGAAAAATCATATGTCCAATTTTGGGATTTTTCAATATATTTTATTGGTGTCCACACCAGATTTTTATTAATTATTGGTGATAGAAATTCAATATAATCACTATCTAGATTGTTTTTTTCAAAATCAATTAATTTTAAAATTGTTTTTCTACTTGTCGGTTTATCATAATATCTTTTCATTGATTGGACAATTGAATTAATTTTAATGTTGTTTTCATTTAAAATTTTCAATTTTCCATGTGATTTAATTTTTTGATAAATTTCATAAAGATAATTAGCACCATTTGGTATGTTATCAGAAACACCAATATGTTTTAATTTATTTTTATCATATTTAAGAAAAACATTTTGTTTTCTTTCAAATCTAAAACCAATTTCTGTAAAGTATTTCTCTGCATATCCCCCACAAGCAACAATTCGATAATTCATTGAAGATACTTTAACCAATTTTGTTGGTTTGCTTAATACTTCATTATAATCTGTTAATATACCAAAGTTACCAAATAATATTCTAAGTTGTTCCATCAAAATTTTTGAAGATAAACCAATACCAATTCTAATATTATTACTTTTGGTTTTATAATTAGTCCAACCATCTCCATCCATAATACCTTGAATCATTGCAATAATGTTTTTTCTACTCATTTCAAGTAGTCTTGATGGTATTATTTTTTCATTTGCTTTTTTTGATAAATCAAATCCTAAATATTCTAAAAATTCAGAAACATTTAATGACCCAATTTCATAATGCAACCTATCTTTATTATTATAATTGAGATTTAATTTAGTGAGTGTTTCGGTTAAATCATCACCACAAGTTATTGTTATTCCATAATATTTATTAGGTCTATTATTTCGTTTATTACCACAACCTTCGCTAATATATAAACCAATTAAATATGCAATATCTGTTGTTATTTTTTTTGGATTAAAGAAATTTTTTGTCTTATATGATATTGTTGGTTTAAAATCTGAACAATCATCGTTATTTCCCCAAATATTCATTCCATGTTGAATTGAAATATAATCATCAATTTCAAGTTCAGATGCCATATACCAATCATATTTTTTCTCAGATTTCTTATATGCCCAATATTTATGATTATAACTAGATTCTAATGTTGAATATTTTGATGTAATTTTAAGAGTATCAACATAACCATTATTGAAAAAAATATTTCCTTTTCTTAATTTATCTTTTCCTAAAACATTATATTCTTTAACAATATGTGCCCCCAAATCATTACTAGATATAAAATCACTTATTTGTTTTATTCCTTTATTTGTATATAGATAAGTGTCTTTTGTTACACAAGACACCATAATTGCCTTACCCCCAGTTTGTAATGTTGGTTGTGCTGAAGTCCAAAATTTATCCCCTTTTTCTGTCCAAGCAGTTTCATCCCAGAACAGTAGTGTTGGAGTATAACCACGAAGTCCTTTTGATGAGAAAGCTCCTAAAGTTGATCCATTATCATATCTTTTAAGTTTTTGAGTGTCTTTATAAACTTTTTCAGTTTCTTTACCTGTTTTTGGTCTTAGCCAAGCGGGACAATTACTAATAAAGTCAACAACGTCATTCATTAACTCATCTCTAGCAGTTTCTAATTTATCTGCAACAATAGCAACACTTCTATTAAGATTAAACATTATGTACCATGAAATAAAAGCACATGTTGCTGTTGAAATACCTGCTTGACGATATTTATTAACAATATCGTGTTGATCTTTTTGATAATCAATAATCATAAGTTTTTGAAATGGGAATAATTTAAATGGTACTATTTCACCAGAATTTCCACTTGTTTGATCAAAGATTGTTAAATATGTTTCAATAAAGTAAATTGGGTCACTTGCACAACGAACAATTTCTTGATATTGTTCAGAAACATTTAATTCGCTTGCTTTTTTTACTAAACCATCGATAGTAATTACGATTGGTTCAATTTTAATTAATTTTTTTCTTAATGCAGCAACTTTTTTTCTGTTCTCCTCTTTCTGCTTTTCAATTTGCATGTTATATGGAACAACAGGGGTATGTTCAGGAACTTGATCTTCAATTTTTTTTAATTTTTCAAGTTCTTTTTCTTCATCTGATAAATATCTTCTCATAATATTAAAATAAATACTAAACTATATTTTAATAGCTGAAACATCGATGAATTCATTCTTTTTAAATATTATTTTACGGTTATATAGCATTTCCTTAATTTGTGCTAATGATGTTCCATAATGAAAAACTAAAAGGGGTAGGTCATCTAACTCTTCTTTGTCACTACCAAATAAAGAATCATATGTATCATATCCATTTTCATCAGATTCTTTTTCAATTTCATATGCCAGTGCATGTATTGTATTATAACCATGTAAATATTCACGATCAACCGCTTCATGTAAACAAAATAGATCAAAAGTTTTTGTTTTAAGTGTAATAACATCATCAATATAGTTTTCTGTTGGGGGTGTTGCATGATCACATGCTGGAGATTGATCCCAACACCAACCTTCAACATCTATTTGTGTGGTGTCTAGAGAAAAAATAAATTCATATATTCCCTCTCCTTTAGTATTGTGACCAATTTTCAATACGTATATTAATTTAAGATTTTTATCATCAATTTTCATAATATTTTATAATTTATTATAAATACTGATGATTAAAAATTAGAATATAAAAAAAGCGATAATTCCATATTTTGAAATTATCGCTTTTTAATTAAAAATATTTTATTTTATATTGTTGTTTTAATATTATATTTTTGATTCAAATGAACAATAGTTAGTGCCAATAAATTATAATATAGTTTTGTTCTCTTTTTTTGCTTTATATTCAAATATAAACCCGCCAAATAAAAAAGGAAAGACAATCCAGTTGAAATAATGAAAATAAATTTCATGAAAAATAATTTATCAAATGATAAAATTGACAACAAGCTAATAAATCCCAACACATAACTTATTTGTTTAAAAAGTTTTTTCCAAGAAAAAATAACATGAACAACATCGAAAAAAAACTTATCATTATAATCCCTAACCGCCATCCAATCACAATCAGGATATTCATAATTATTTCCACTTTCACCAGTGATTTTATTGGCATAATTTGTTTCAGTTTTTTTTGTGCCGTACAAATAAGTTCGATGGAATTTATATGTATCAAATTCTTTAGGTAATTTCATGCTAAAAATTTTTAGTTAAGTTTAAACCGTGTCTATTAAGTATTTCATTATTGATGATTGAAAGAACAAAATCATATTCTTTTAGTTTATTTTTTTGTTTATAACACATAATTTTAAATATAATGTGTGTAATAATTGACAACCCCAAAGTCACACCAGCTAAAATTGGATTAATAACAAATTCAACTAAAGCTATTGCAGCAAAGACATATTGTATTTTTTCAAAAAGGAATCTCCAAGAATAAATCATATTCAATAAATCATCAAAATATTTAATCATTGTTATCCTGTAATTAAACCAATCCAAATTTTCCAGATTTTCAACTGAGTTGAACTCATTAAAGATTTTCTTTTCTTCTTTTTTTGAACCCCCCAGAAAGCTTCTGAAGAATTTCAAATCATCAAATATTCTATTTATCATATTGTTTTTTTTTATTATATTTATTATACGAAATAAATAAAAAAATGTTATAAAAAAAACCCGAAAGAATATTTCGGGTTTTTTTATTTTTTTAAAAGATTATTATTTCTTTTTGGTTTGTGAAAGCAATTCTTGGTCTATCAGTTTATCTAATTTTTTTAATGATTCTGATTTTTTACTTTCAATCAAAGTACTTTTCTTTAGACCTTTTTTTTCTTGAATTCTACTTTTAATATAATTTCTTAAATTTCTTTCACTTTCACTTATTTCTTCGTTTTCTTTACTTTCTTTTTTTATATTTTTCAACATAGCTGCTGCAGCGACTTTTTCGCCTTTTTCTTTGCTACCGTATTCTTTTTCAGCTTTTTTTACTACTTTTTCAAAACCTTTACCTTTTTTACCAATATCCTCACTTTTTTTTGCTTTTTTCACAACTTCGCTTTTCTTTTCTTTTGATAATCCAGCAGATGGTTTTTCTTTGGTCTTAACACTTTCAGTTATTTCATCTTCTTGTTTTTCTTTTGCATTAGAAAGAAGTGTAAGCATTTTATTTGTATCTTCATCACTTAGTTCACCTTGTTGAGTTAATTTATTATTTAATGTGTTATATTCTTCTCTATTATTTTTATTAAGATTTTTAACATTTTTTATTAAATTAACCATTAATTGAACTTCCTCATCAATAATTTCATCAGATGTTTCAATTTCTTCTGTTGTTTTAAATTTACTTAAATCAGCTTGTTTACCTTGTTGTACTTGTGCTGTTAATGTTTGTAACAAACTTTGTGTATTGATAGGTTCTTGACCAGCTTTTTTTGCTTGAGTTTGAGCATAATTAATATTTTTAGCTAAATCAGCAGCCATTGTTTCCAATTTATTCATTGCACTATTTTTTTCACCAGCATGATATGTTTGTTTAACATTTTGAACTGCACCACCCACAGCTTGAGCACCTTTTTGAATCGCACCACCTACAGCTTGAGCACCCTTTTTTGCCATATTACCTAATCCACCCCATAATTCATCAATTTTTAATTGTTTATCTTCATCAGAAGTTTCATTTATTGAATCTGTATATGGTGTAAGTTTTTCGGTATATTCATCATGACCATAATCATTTTTTAGTGAATCAGTAATTTCTGGATTAATAAATAAAGCAACTGCTTCGAAATCACCATCATTCATGTCATCATTATGTGCATTAGCATATCCACTAACCAGATTTGTCATCTCATCATTATCACATTCCATAATTGATTCTTTTGTATAACCTCTTGATTCTGCATATTGTGCAAAACCACCACATTCATTACATGTTTCAGTTTCAGCCAAATTTTCAATATCTGAAATAGGTTCATCAGCAGCCATTTCATTTCCCAAATCTTCGATTTCCTTATCAGAAGTAATTTTCAGCAATTTATTTGCCATTGATTTTCTATCTTCAATTTCAACTTCTGGTAATTTATCTTTAAATGCCGCAATAAATGTATTAATTGAATATTTTACTTGTGGAATTGTCATCTCAGTATTTCTAATTTTATTAGTTATCTTACCAAGATTTTTTTCAATTTCTTTAACAGGGTCATCAAAATCAGTTTCATTATCATCGCCTTCTGTATCAGTAACTTCTTCTTCAGAATTTTCATCCCCCAATTCACCCTCTGGTTCACCCCCTTCTAATTCGCCATCACCCAATTCAAGATTTTCTTCATCTTCAGGAGCAGTAACATCAACTTCAGTATTATCAAGTTCCATTTCTGGTTCTGGAATTTCCATTTCTGGTTCTTCTTTTGCTTTTTCTGTTGTTGCATTTAAATCATCAATCATGTCTTCTGCTTTTTCAATCTCAACACCAGCTTTATCTTCAGTTAAATAAATTTTACCTTTTTTATCGAATTTTTGAGATTGTCCTTCTAATATATTATTAAAAATCATGTTTCTATTTTTATCTGCTTCAGATAAACTGTCATATCTAAATGCTGTGATATTTTCCAATCCACCAATATAAACAAAATCTAAAAGTTCTGGTTTATCTTTACTATTTCCTTTTTTTATGAAATATTTGTGATTTTCTTTTATTATACCATAATTAATACCATCAGGTGCTTTTTTTGTATCAACTAAAGTACCATTAGAAATTACAGTATTTTCTGGATTATTTTTTTTTGTTTCAGCCAATTCTCTCATTCTATGATAAAAAGCCTCTTGAGAAGTATGTTTTTTCATTTTTTATATATTTTATATTAAAATTTATTTCTAATTGATTTTTTCATAAATACTTGATATTATACAAAAAACAACAAAATTATTGAATTTCATTGTTTTGATTTATAATATTCTCTTTTATAAGCATTTCACGAACTTGTTTTGTGAGTAATTTTTTTCTAACTAAATTATTGATAACATCTTGATTTATATTTTTTAATGAAATATTTTCATTTAAAAATTTTTCATTATTGTTTAATGTTTCTTTAATTTCATTATAAAATTTTAGGTTTTTCATATTATCAATATGTTCGAACAATTGTTCTGTTGTTACAATAAATCTTTTCATTTGTTTATCTATAAAATTCTTCTAATGATAATTCTTTGGTTAAAAAATTGTTTTTTAATTCAACCATTTTTTCAAGATATCCAGTATTTCTTAAAACTTTAAAAACCAAATTCTCAATTGAATATTCTCCATTTTTACTTAATCCAGATTGACGATATTTTTTGATTTTATCTTTTATATTCTGATATCTTTCTAAGAAATTGGTATCGTTATTATTTGTTTCTAAATCATCAATTGAATTCATAAAATCTGAAGTTTTAATTTTTAAATTTTCAGTATCTATGTTAATTATTTTTTTTGTTGGTTTTATTAACCATTTATCATTTAATAAAGAATAAATTCCTGATGAATAATGTTTTTTTCCAGCATTTTGATAATATAATTCCACATCATGATCCATAACTTTAATTGATAATTTATCATTCCAAAGACTTTTCTTTAAACTAAAATAATCTTCAACAAATTCTGGGTTTTCAGATATTTGATTATAATCTAGAACAACATGAACATCTAAATCAGAATTTTCATTATAATTATAATTAGCCAAACTTCCTGTTAATGTAATATCTTTAAATTTTAAATTTTCTAATCCAGAAAATTCAATAAATGCTTTTGCATTTTTTAATAATTTCTTTCTTACTTCTGAATTCATTTTATCATCATTATCCCAAATATTTGGTGATAATTCATCATTAATTTTTATTGAATTAGTATCAACATTCTCAGGTTCAATAATCTCTTTTAATAAATTAGAAATATCTCCACTTAATAAATGTTTTGATTTTTTTCTCATTTTGAATGTTATATATTTAAATTATTTTCAATTTTTCTATAAATACTCATTAATCTTTAAATTGACCTAGTATTTATATTTAAATCTTTATATAAAATGAACTTAGATTGTTTAGAAACTATAATAACAAATAATTTAGCGATACATATTGATATATCAAATATTAATTCGTGGAATTTAAATTCTGGATTAACTTTAATTAGTTTAACTAAATGGAAAAATGCAATATCTGACGATATTATATTATATGACTTTGGTTTAACTGCTTTTGATAATGGTAGAGTTGAAAATATGTACGATTCGCTTACATTAACCCAAAATGATAATAAACTAAATCTACATAGAGTTGGATATAATGATGATGTTGGTGGAATTTATTATAGTGGTTATACAATGACCTCAATAACAGGTACAACTGTTGGAAACTATTTCTCATTAAATGGTGGATATTTACAAGATTTTTTTAAATTATATGATTATAATTATGAAATTTTTCCACCAAGATATAATAATGGTATAACGATTGAAACAATTGTTGAATTATTACCACAATCAGAAGGAATATTTTTATGTTTGGGTATTAGATCAGAAGATAAATATAATAAATATTTTAGTGGGGAAACAACATTAATTAATTCTGAGCGTATTGATTATAATGGTAAAAGTAGTGGGAATTTAAATTATTATGATGGAGTTTTCACATCTGAAAATAATTATTTAATTTCTGATATGGATAAAGAAGTTAAAAAAAATGCTTTTCGTGAACCTGAAAAATCAGATGTTTTAATTTCAGATAGTATTCAACAATTAAATAATTTAACAAATAATATTATTTCATTTGAAATTACTTCAGATAAAAGAATAAAATATAAATATATTAATGAATACGGTAATTTAATTCAAAATGAATCTCCAAATACAATTAATCGAATTGGATGGACAATGATTGATATTGTTTTTAAACCTGACGAAATAATTAATAATTACGATGCTTCTAAATATTTATGTTATTCAAGAAGAACAGGTGATTTACTATTCTATTTAAATGGTAGAATTTTTTGGAAAATTCCAAATTTTAATGAATTTTATTTTAAACATATTATAAATGACAAAGAAAAACAATTGGGTATTCCATTTAATATTAGTTGGGGTGGGGGATCATTTGGATTAGAAAATTCATGGCACTATGATATTAATAAACTAGAATTATATAGTAGTGGCGATACCAATTATATAACACAAAATTTTATTGTTGAGGGAAATCCAGACCCACTAAATTGTCAACCAGATTATATTGGTGAACCATTAAGTGGTTTATCTTTGGTTAATGATAATATTACATTTACAACAACAGATGAATGTGATCCAACAATTACATATCCATTAACAACTATGCGTATTGATTATAGTGGTGTGACAACTGGTATAACAGCAAATACTTTTTTTATAAAATATAACACACCAATTCAGGTTCTATCAAATCGTGAATATGATATTACTTTGAATTTATTCGATAGTGGGTTCTTTACTTATAGTGAAGATAGTAAAATTTCAATTATTTTATATGGTACAACAAATATTAATATTATTAATGAGATTGCATATACTTATCCAAAATATGTTGATGTACATACTGTAAGCGGATTAAATACTTGGCAAAATTTAAATACAAAATTTACTATTGAAGATAATACTGGAATACAAACAATATTTATTGGGATATTAATCGAATCAACAACAATACCAAATTTAAACATACCTTTATATATAGATGATTTTAGTTTAATTGGTTCTGATGCATTATCAAAAGATGTGGAAAAAGAAAATTTATTTATTGAAAAATATTTTAATTCTTCATTTATTGGTAATATACAAAAATTAAGAATGTATGATATCGCACTATTACCAAATGAAATATTGCATAATGCAATAATTGAATCAAAAAATAATATAAATTATGGAATATCTGTTGCTAAAGGGGGTAGAATAATTCCTAGATATCAAAATGTTCCTAATATTCCTCAAGAAGTTGCTGGTTCTGATATCAGAAAATCTATTAGATATAGAAATTCTGATGGTACTTATAAAGATTTGTATCAAATGTTGGATATTAAAGTTGTTATTAAGAGTAGAAGTAATCCAACTGTTGAATTGGTTAAATTCAAAAAAATTGTTGAAACAGGTTGGTTACAATTAATTTGGGTTAATGATACAACATATGATTTTATTATTCCAAACCAAATAACTTCGGCACATCCAAATGAAATGTTATTTGCTGAAGTTAAGTTTCAATGGTCAGATCCACAAGATATTGATAATGTTTTTGATAAAATATTTATTGTTAATATAACAACATCAACATTATTAGATAGTACAGTTAAAATTTATTAATGACATGGGAAATAATGATAACATTATTGAATTTATTGATATAACAAATAGTGGTCAAGGCACATTGGATGCTGCTAGGGATATGATTATTTTATCTGAACACAGTTCTAGTGTTCCTGTGGTCAGACCACCGTATATTGCTGAAAATATTGCAAATAAAAAAAATGATCTTGTGAATCCAAATACAACAGGATATACATCAACATTGGCTGTTTATAATGCAATGTCTTCTGTTGTTAGTAAAAGTATTTTTAATGCGTTTACTGGTGATACTAGTACAAATTTAAATATTATTAATAATAATATTGTTTATATTAGTGGGAACACATTATCAATAAATGATTTTAATGTTTTTACTGGCACAACATTACCAAATAATTATGTTGATAATGTTAAATTTAATCAATATACGGGATCAACAGCTTTAGAAAGAGAAATCATGTTTTATGCGGATCAAGAAGTTATAATTCAACATATTGATTCAGAATCTGTAAATACTGTGTATTTAAGTAATAACATAACTGATGTTGAATACTCATTAAATGCTGGTTCTTCTTGGTTAGATCCAACATATCCAATACCATTTAGTGGTGGTACTGAATCTGTTTGGAGAGTAAAAACATATTTAGGAACTGATGAATTTGGTAATGTAATTATTAAAAGTATTATATAATGATAGTAGAAGTTGAAACAGGTATTTTTTATGACTCTGATCTTTTTTATGAAGAGCAAAGCAATGAATTTAAGAATTATATAATGGATTATTATTCTGATAATGCTAAAGTTAGTAAATTACCCTATCCTGACTTTAATAAAGGTAATGAGAAGTATGATTCATCTGAAAGTCCTGATAAGATAAAAAAAATTAATAGAGGATCTTTGAGTTACTATTTCAAAATAAAGGAAGGCAGTGGTCAAGATAAGTGGACTATGTATGTTTCAGTAACTAGAAACCAACAAAGGAAAAATAGTACTGCTAATAGGGCAGTTAGGGATTATACAATAATTATTGATTTTGATAGTAAAGGAAAAGATAAAAATAAATAAAATATAATTATGATAGTAATAACAGGAAATACAGAATACGATAATACAAAAGATTTTGACTCACAGTCAGAGGAATTTAAGGGTTATTTTATGGAATTATATGATGCAGTTCCTAAGATTCCATACCCAGATTTTAATGCTGATGGAAGTATAACTTACAATGTGGGTGATGTTTTATTCAGCGCAACGGTTACAAGAGTTCAGCAAAACCCATTTTCATCAGAGAATCGGGCGGTTAAAGAGTTGATTATTGAAGTAAATGTGATATAATGTCTGGATACGTAGCAAATTGGGGAAATGACAATAATGATGGACTAACTCGTGATACAGCCAAAAAAAGTATACAAGGGGCTATGGACGGTTCTTTAACTAGCCCTTATTACCTTTTTGGTCTTTTTAACGAAACCATAGTTCCTACACCTGATTATGTATTTTATGGAAATAATGAAGCTGTTATTTCTGGATCTTTACTTGCAGTAGTAGTAAATTCTAGTGCAAATCTTACAGATATACTTTTAGACGGCCTTAAGGTTGTTAATTTTAATAAACTGCACAATTTAGGTATAACAACTACTTTAAATATTATAAATAGTCATATTCATAATGGTGCACTGATAGCAGAGAGTAACACATCACCCGTTTATATTAATGGAAGTGTCCTTTCAAAAGTGCTAGCAATCACAATACAAACTAATGTTAATAATAATGGTATAAGATCAGCGTGTATAAAAAGCTCAACTATACATAATATAGGTATTTTTAATCTTACTGTTGCTGGGGCAGGGTCTACTTATGATGCTCTTGCACTTGGAAACAGTATTTACTCTAATATGACTTTAAATTTGCTTGCGCTTACTTCTATTGCAATACCAGTTTTTATATACAATTTGTTTATAAACGTATCCTTTAAATTTTCAGGTGGTGGTCTAGGTTTTGATGAAACTGTTTCAAGTTATCCTACTGGTGCTACAGATGCAGATAAAATACAAAACCTAAGGAATAGAATGGCTACAGTGTATGGGGGTCTTGCATCTGACTATTTAATAGGCTGCAAGTACTATTCCGGATCTTACAATGACATATTCGTAGATGCAGACAATGGTGACTTCAATTTAGTTCCTTATTGTATAGCAGCACATATGTCTTACGAAGGTGACTATATTGGAGCCAGAAGAGAAGGGCTAAAGGCCAACTGGAATGCTGACTGGGCTAACATAGTTAATATAGATGCTAATGGTAGGGTCATAGACCAAACTTTAGAAGCTAGTGCAGAATCCAACATAATTGACGTAACCCATGTCCGTAGTATTGTCAGGTTTAACTCCTTAGGCTTACGCGCAGCAAGAAATGGTCAACAAATTAATACAGAAAGTAATCTCAGTGCTCAAATAGATGCCGGAACTAATGTCTTAATAGCCGGAAAGACTTATCAAGTAGTAAATAATGTAATTACACTGGATAACCCTGCTATGACTTCGTATACACCTTTTGAGTGTTTTGTAGCAATTAATGCAGGAGGTGGCGCAGGAGTAAATGGGCTTGGTTTTGCTGCCGGTGGTGGGGCAGTTAAGGAGGTATTTACTGGTGCAGCAGTATACGATTCTAAAATACAAATAAAGTGTAGCAAAATAGATCCTACTTTGGCCGCTGCAACTTTGATAACTTGTTTCCAGAATGTTTACCCAATATTGGTAATTGTGGACGGCAGCGGAGAACCAACTTTGGGGAATGCGGATGTAGGATATGATGAATTGACAGCAGTACCATTATACATAAGGTACATTAAGTTTTTTATTAAAATAAAAGCAGGGCAACTTGCAGCAAGATAAGGATGTAAACTATGGCTGATTCATACTTAAGTAATTGGGGTAACGATAATAATGACGGACTTTCTTGGGAAACTGCTAAG
>Ga0307380_10005914_pt1 | contig 16196 bp, 14 predicted proteins | sample UN3MG_FD_202239 | JGI IMG/M metagenome (GOLD analysis project Ga0307380, IMG submission 202239) | Soil microbial communities from Risofladan, Vaasa, Finland - UN-3 | ecosystem: Environmental > Terrestrial > Soil > Coastal area > Acid sulfate soil | place: Finland: Risofladan, Vaasa | collected...
CCACTTGAAGGTCGCCCAGACTGGCGTTGATCTTGTCGAACGAGGCGTGCACCTGATTGAGCAGGCTTTTGGCGTTGGCCCGGTCCAGTTCCGAGGCGATCGGCTCGGCGATCTCATGCTCCACCAGGTCGACCGTTCGCTGCACCGACTGCAACGTGTCGTGGATGGGTTGGCGTTCCTCGGCCAGCAGCCCCGTCACCTCCTGGAAACCGGCGTTCGCACTGTCCAGTACGGTGTGCATCTTGGCCAGCAGTGTGCCGTCCGCGTCGGACTGCACCTGGGCCCGCAACTGCGCGGTCGCAGCGTTGACGTTGTCCAGCACCGTGTGGAGCTTGTCGATCAGCACGTCGCGCTCCGCCGGATTGACCTGCCGCGACACGTTCTGTGTGATCGCGTTGAGATCGTCGAGTGAAGCATGGACCTTGGCGATGATGCTGCCGGCGTCGCTCGCATCGAGTTGGCCCTTGACCGCCGCCAGAAGGCCGACCGGATTGTCCGGGTCCAGCTCCGCGTTGAGGTAGTCCATCGCTTGATTGAACGAGCCGGCCGGCGATCCGTCGATCACCGTTCCCTCTTCGAGCACTCGCCCGTCGCGCCCGGGGTCCGCGATGATCAGCTTGCCGCCACCGCCCAGCAACGGCCCGCGAGCCACGATGATGCAGTCGCTGCGCAGTTCCACCACGTCGCTGACGCCCACGTCCAGGTAGACATACAGCGAAGCGGCCGCCCCGTCTTCCTCGACCTGTTGCAGCCTGGCCTTGTGGACTCGCCCGATCATCGCGCCGCCGCAGAAGACCTGGGCCCCCGCCTTGATCTCGTCGGGCAGGGAATACGTGACCGGAAACCGCACCGTATACGACCGATAGGCCTGCCCCCAGCCCCGCTCGCCGATGAAGATGACCACCGCCACGAACAGCACCAGGACCACGATCACCCACAGGCCCAGAGAGAATTCGCTGCGTTGTCTGGCCATCGTGTCCCGATTCTACCGCACGCCGATCAACTTCTCGAACTCGCTCATTCCCTGGGCGTCGGTCAGCGGGCCGCTGCTGTACCCGTTGAGGAACTGCTGCAGCAGCCGCTCATCGTCCGTCGCCAGGCTTTCCAGGGGTGCGTCGCGGATGACCTCGAACTCGCTGCGAGGTCCGATCCGAAGCACGCGTCCCTTGTCCAGCATAACCATCCGGTCCGCGATCCGAAACGCGCTGTCCATCTCGTGCGTCACCACCACCGACGTCACCTGCAGCTTCTTCGACAGGTCCATCATCAGCTCGTCGATGGCGGCGCTCGTCACCGGGTCCAGCCCGGCCGACGGCTCGTCGTAAAACAGAATCTCCGGGTCCAGCGCCGTCGCCCGGGCCAGCGCCGCCCGCTTCTTCTGCCCGCCCGACAACTGGGCCGGCATCTTGTCCCGGTGGGGCAGCATCTTGACCTGCTGCAGCTTCAACGTGACCACCACGTCGATCACCGCGCGGTCAACCTCCGAATGCTCCACCAGCGGTAGGGCGACGTTGTCGGCCACCGTCATCGAGTTGAACAACGCCCCGCTCTGAAACAGGATGCCGAAGTGCTTGCGAATCTCGTTGAACTCGTCCTCGGACATCCGGGTGATGTCCCTCGGCTCGGTCATCTTCTTCGTTCGGTACTCGATGCGCCCGCCCTCGAAGTCGTACTCGCCGATCAGGCAGTTCAGCAGCGTGCTCTTGCCGCAGCCGCTGCCGCCCATGATGACGATCGTCTCGCCGCGATACACGTCGAAGCTCACGCCGTCCAGGACGCGGGACTCCCGACCGTCGGTACCGGTGAAGGACTTGACCAGATCCCGCACCGAGATGACCACGTCCGCCCCGGACATCAGATGCCCCACACGTAGAAGACGGCCGTGAAGACCGCGTCCGTCCCGATCAGGGCCACGATGCACTTGACCACCGTGCCGGTCGTGGCCCGTCCGACGCCCTCGGCCCCGCCGCGGGCGTTCAGCCCCTGGTAGCAGGCGATCATCGAGATCAGCACGCCGAACACGCCCGCCTTGACCAGCCCGGTGATGAAGTCCTTCAGATCCAGCGCCTCGCGGGTCAGATCGATGTACGTCTGCGAGGGCACGTCGAGTATCAGCAGGCTGGTCATAAATCCGCCGAACACGCCGACTACGTCCGCAATCACCGCCAGGCCCACCAGGGCAGTTACGGTGGCCAGGAATCGAGGGACCACCAGAAAGTGAAACGGGTTCAGGGCATGCGCCCGAAGGGCCTTGATCTCCTCCGACTCCACCATGGCCCCGATCTCCGCCGCGATCGACGCCCCCGCGAAGCCGCTCAGCACGATCGCGGTAATCAGCGGACCCAGCTCCCGAACGATGGCGATGGCGATGATGTCCGCCACGCGCTCGATCTGGCCGTAGCTCTCCAGCGTCGGAGCCATCTGCAGCGCCAGGATGATCCCGATGAAGATCTGCACCAGCACGACGATGGGCACGGCCTTGATGCCCACGCGTACCATCTGGTACGCCACGGCCGGGCGCCGCAGCTTGACCCCCGGCACGAACAGCCCCCGGTAACACCACCGAGCCGTCGTCCCGAGCAGGCCGGCTAGGCCACCGACAAAGGAGACATTGGCACGGGCCTTGTCCGTCCGGTGCTGAACGACCCGCCCTAGTGACTCGACCGCAGCCCGGGCCCCGGCACGCTTGGGAGCCTGTGACCCGGGAGGATCGCTCATTGCGCCAGCGCCTCTTCTTCGCTGTCCAGAATGGTGAAGTATTTGTCCAGCGTGGTGATCTCGAAGATGCTTCTCACCCGCTCGGTCGGGGCCACCAGCACCAGCTTGCCTTCCTGGTTCCTCAGGGTGTGGGCGATCTTGACCAGCGTGCCGACCCCGGAGGAATCCATGTACTCCACGTCACCCAGGTGAACCACCAGAACCGGCGGCTTCTCCTCGCACACGCTCAGCAACGCCTCCTGGAACTCGGGCTGGTAGCGCAGGTCGATCTCCCCGCTGGCCTCGACCACCGTACCGCGCTCCGACCGACGGATGTTCTTGATCGTTCCCTTCATGGCCCCAATAGCTTAATCATAGATAGCCGCATTCCACCGCCCTCGGCCGGTGCGTAGACCACGCGATCCATCACCGATCGAATGATGTGCACACCCAGACCCCCCGGGCGGACGTCCTTGAGGTCTCGACCGCAAATGGTGTCCGGATCCACCTGCTTGCCGAAGTCCCGGATCTCGAACCGGATCCCTTCTCGACCGTTCTCGCGCACTCGGGTCACGCAGACCTCCACCGCCTGGTCGCATCTTCCTTCGTAGCCGTGTTTGATGACGTTTGTGATCGCTTCGTCGACGGCCAGGACGATCCGCGCAATGCAATCCTCGTCGAAGCCCACCTCATGGGCGACCTTGCGGACCGCCTCGCGGACCTTCGGCAGGTTCCCGGGATCGCTTTGAATGCGAATCCGCGTCGGCTGATCGGCTGGCGGCGGATCCAAAACGCTCACTCGCTGGCACTGGGGACCGCGGCCTCGCCGCTCTCCAGGTGCCGTCTCCAACGGTCCACCGCGACGCGGCGAATCCGGGCTGGATCATGCGCCCGGTAGCCCATCCGCTGGCCGGTTAGCCGACCCAACTCCCCGATCGCGAAGAACCGCACGCTCTCATCCTCGTCGTCGAGCCGGTCAACCAGGGCCACGATCAGTGTGCGGTCTGGCCTCCCCTCAACGGCGTCCCCGGCACGCTTGATCGCCCGGCTCCGGTCCGCTGGGCTCCGTGCCTCCAACAGCATGTGGGGCGACCCGTTTGTCGGGCCACAGCCTGTCCACAGCAGCGGCAGAAGGAGAATGATCCCGCGTTGCTCCCTCAAGCCAACTTCCCCACGTTCAGCCCAACCCCAATCTCGAATGACTCGGATGGAATTATAGGTGGGCCGTCTCTAGGTGCAACCGGCCGTTGGAAGCGCCTCGACGGCAGGGTACAATCCCCCAATGCCCATCCGACGACCACTGGCAATCCCGATGGTGCTCGGCCTCCTGTTGGCGGGATGCAGTTTGGCACCCGGTACCGACCTTTACACCATCGCCGACGGCGAGCAACTGCCTGTTCTGCGCGAGCGGATCGGTACCTTCTCCGCTATCAACCGACCGCTACGGCTGGTGATCCACGACCCCGGAACGCTGGCCATGGTGCCCTTTGACATCGGTCCGGTTGATTTCGACACCGAGATGGTCTTGCTGGCGAGCATGGGGGCCACCCCTTCCGACGGCTATTCCATCCGTATTCGCCGCATCTGGCGCGACGGCCAGTGGTTGCGCGCCCGGGTCGAGCGGCGGTTTCCACCGCCCGACGCACTGAGGCGGGGAAAGCCGGCCAGCCCCTATCACGCGGTGGTCGTCCGCCGTTGTGACCTGCGGGTGGGGGGCTTCACAGCAACGGTGTCGGCCGATGCTTTCGGGCAGCGCCCCCGGTAGCGCCAACCGACAGGGCCCGGCTCATGGACTCGGAAAACGCCCTGGTCATCGAGAAGCTCGACGAGGCCAATGCCCTGCGCCCAGAGACGTTGCGTTTCCTGCTGGCACGCGAGGGAGAGAGTCTCTCCGCTGCCGACCGCCGCGTGCGCCGGCTCTTGCAGCATGTGGCCGACCAGCCCCTGCGGATCGGGGCGGTCGTCCGGGCGGCACGGGCGGCGAGCCTGGTCAGCGCCGCCATGCTCATCGAATCGCCGGGCCGGCTCGGATCCGTCTTTGTCCCAGCTGGCGACCTGTCGGGGTCGCAGGGTGCGGCCACCGTGGCCGCCCTCCGGGTCCTCCAGCAGCACGCCCGCAGCACCTCGCTGACTCTGCTGCAAAGCCTGCTGGGTGCAGAGGAACGCCGCCAGTCACCCGTGTTCGCCCGGGCCGGATTCGAACTCCTCGCCGACCTGGCCTACCTCGACCGGCCGGCCGAAGCGCCGCATCCCGACCCTGCCAAACCACCGGGTCTGGAATTCCTACCCTTCCGCTCCGAATCCGAGCCGCTATTCGTCGAGGTCCTGGCCCGCACCTACCAGGACAGCAGGGATTGTCCACGCCTCACGGGCGTCCGCCGGACCGAAGACGTGCTGGCCGCCCATCGCGCCAGTGGCATTCACGACCCGAACCATTGGTTGCTGTTGAAGATAGGAGGCCGCCCGGTCGGCGTGCTCCTGTTGGCCGGTGTGCCGGACCGCAACGCCTTCGAGGTGGTCTACGTCGGCGTGGTGCCGGAGGCTCGCGGGCGGCGGATCGGCGACCTTCTTCTTGACCGCGCGGTAGACATCTGCCGTCGCAACGGCAACGCCGATCTGACCCTCGCTGTGGACGGCAACAACGAACCCGCACTGCGGCTGTATCGTCGTTGGCGCTTCCGCGAAGTATCGCGTCGTCAGGCCTGGATCTGGCTCAATCCGGAGCGACCCTCGGACGCCGGCGATCTCCGCTGACGTTATCCACACAATTATGCACAGGCCGCTCAGCTTTGTGGCTTGATTGTGCAAACAAAAAAAAGTTCCGTGCTAACTACTTGTGTGGCTAAAAGCAGGTGGATGTGCACAAGAATCGTTCATGATTTGTAGTTGACCACGCCGCCATCGCGTGATAACTTCTACCCTAGAGCGGTCGCACGGAGGAGGTCACCTGTCTGGGACACGATGCCAGCGACCATGACCCGCTAACGAAAATCGAAGCGTAATTCTTGATCTGCGCGGAGGAGCCCCACGGTGATTGTCTGCCCTTCCCACGCCGACGTCGCTTCCCAACTCGAGAACCTCATCGCCGAGAAGGTCGGTCCGCAGCGATACAAGGTCTGGTTCAAGAATGCCACCCGCTTCCTGTTCGCTGACGGGTTCCTCAAGGTCGGTGTCCCTAACCTCTTCATTGGCGGATGGATCGAGAGTCACTTCATCGAGACCATTGCCGACGCCGCCCAGGAGGTGACCGGCCGCCGGCCCGAGGTCGTCTTCAGCATCGACGCGGAGCTGGCCCGCGAGCTGCGCAAGAAGCAGCCGGACTCCCAGGTCGACTTCGTGGCCAACAATCCCGAACGAGAGGCCCGCCAGCGCATGCGCTCCGGCTCGACCCCGCCGGCTAGGCCGCTCAAGGGCCGACTCGAGGACTTCGTCGTCGGCACCTCGAATCGCATGGCCTTCGCCGCCGCACAGAGCGTCGCCGAGCAGCCCGCAACCCAATACAACCCCCTGTTTATCCACGGTGGCTGCGGTCTGGGCAAAACCCACCTCTTGCAGGGCATCTGCAACGAGATTCAACGCCGACGCCCGGAACTCGCCTGCCGCTACGTCTCCGGCGAGGATTTCACCAACCAGTTTGTCTTCGCCGTCAAGGGCGGCAATCGCGACGCGTTCCAGCACCGCTTTCGTAACGTCGACGTCCTGATCATCGACGACATCCACTTCTTCGCAAACAAGCGGGCCACGCAGGAGGAATTCCTGCACACCTACAACGCGATCGACGCGGCCGGCCGGCAGGTGGTCATGTCCTCTGATGCCCACCCCAAGCTGATCGGTCACCTTTCCGACTCGCTGGTCACCCGCTTCGTTTCGGGAATGGTGGTCAAGATCGAGTCCCCGGACCTGGACGTCCGGGCCGAGATTCTGCGCCGCCGGGCACGCAAGATGAATCTCCATTGCCCCGAGCCGGTCATCGACTTCGTGGCCCACGCCGTGCAAACCAACGTTCGGGAACTGGAAGGGGCTCTTTTACGACTGGTGGCCGCCACCGAGCTCGACGGTGAGCCGCTAACCGTCGAGCTGGCCGAACGTTCCATCCGCGACCTGCTCCGGCAGACCGTCCCCATCGTGCGGCTGTCGGACATCGAGAGTGGCGCGGCTATCTTCTTCGGTCTAACCCCGGCCGATCTCCATACATCGCGGAAGACAAGGACGATCGCGCTGGCGCGCGGGATCGCGATGTATCTGGCGAGAAAACATACGGATATGAGCTTTCCGGAGATCGGCCGCTTTATGGGCAACAAGGACCACTCCACGGTGATTCTGGCCACCCGGAGGATCCAGCGCCTGCTGGACGGCGACGAAACCGTCCGGTGGATGACCCCCTCCGGGGAGTGCAGCCGGAAGATCACTCAGCTTATGGATGAGCTCGAAACGCAGATCGAAAAGGGCAACGGAACGCCGTAGCGAGTGTGACGCCGCCTCGGGTGCGGCGGCAACTCAGGAGTGGTCTACTGGAAAGCGGGGCTCCGGCGCGGGCCCCGCTTCTCTGCGCCCTGGTTGCACAATCCCCGATCACGCACGCATAATGCCAGTTCCAGAATGACCCTACCGACTCACGAGCCGCGAACTTCAGTTCGCGCGGCCCATGTCGCCCTGGACACGTCGAATTGGGCGGGCACCCAATCGGCACAACCGAACTGCAAACGGTATAATGTCGAAGGCGCCTTGAAGACCCTACTACTTCTGGGGGCACAGACGCCTACACGAACGTAGGGATGGTGGTATGCCCCTGATCAAAAGCGTTTCTGGAATCCGCGGCATCGTCGATCCGGCCTGTGGCCAACCGGTGACCTTGACGCCTGAGGTGGCCCGCGACATGGGCCGGGCCTTCGCAACCTACCTGGCCCGCGGCGGCGTCGGCGATTCAGCGCGTCGCACACTGATCGGCTCGCGCGACGGCCGCCCGGGCGGACAGGTGTACCTCGACGCCTTCGCCCAGGGAGCCTGGGACTGCGGCGCGCTGGTCATCCCGTCGGGCGTCGTCTCCACGCCGGGCACCGCCCTGGCCGTCGCGGAGAACGCCGAACCGCTGGGCGTCGCCGGAGGCGTGGTCATCACCGCCAGCCACAACCCCCAGCAATGGAACGGTATCAAGCTGCTCATGGGCGACGGCCGGGCGCCGACCGCCTCCGAGGCGGCGGCCGTCTTCGACCTCTTCGATCGCCGGGACTTCGACGCGGTCAACACGTCGCCTCCACCCGCGCCACCGCCGGTCCCCGACATTCACCAGGCCCACGTGGCCCGCGTCCTGAAGCAGGTGGACTGCGACGCCATCCGCGCCCACGGTTTCCGCGTCATGCTGGACAGCATCAACGGTGCCGGCGCCCAGACCGGCCGCATGCTCCTCGAACGCCTCGGCTGCACCGTTCAGCACGTCAACGATCAACCGGGCAGTGCCTTCGGCCGTTCCCCCGAACCGACCGCGGAGAACCTTCAGGACTTCTGCGCTACCGTCGCGGGCGCGGACGTGGCCGTCGCCTTCGTTCAGGACCCCGACGCCGACCGCCTGGCCATCCTGGACAACACCGGACGGTACATCGGCGAGGAGTACACCCTGGCCCTGGCCGCCAGGCACGTCTTCGCCAACAACCCGGGACCGGCCGTCGCCAACCTCTCCACTTCGCGAATGATCGACGACCTGGCCGCCGCCGCCGGAGCGCCGTGCGTCGTGCATCGCTCGGCCGTCGGCGAAGCCAACGTGGTCGAGACCATGCGCCGAGTGAGCGCCCACGTCGGTGGCGAGGGCAACGGCGGCGTGATCGACCCGCGCGTGGTCTACGTGCGCGACTCGCTCATCTCCATGGCCCTGGTCCTGCAACTCATGGCCGACGAGGATCGCCGGCTGTCACGGATTGTGGACCAGATCCCGCGATACGCGATCGTCAAGGAGAAGCTCGAGGTCGATCATCCGCGCATCGCCCGCATCCTGACCGCGCTCAAGGACGCGTTCGCCGACCAGCGCATCAACGACCTCGACGGCCTGCGCATCGACTGGCCCGACCGCTGGGTCCACGTCCGGGCCTCCAACACCGAGCCCATCATGCGCCTCATAGCCGAAGCCACCGACGAACAGTCCGCCCTCGAGTTGATCGCGCACGTGCGCGTCGTGGTGGACGCAACCCTATAACCGACAGGGCTGCATCAACAGCGCAGCCTATCTAACATCCAAGTCGATTCTCGGTGTTCCGTCGTTTTCTGGAGAACTTGCTGTTAATTCGGATTGTCTGACGGCGCCGTCCTGCCCAGCGCCGCCCGCACCTGCGACAGCCATTGCATGCACTGCCCACGACGCGACGAATCGCTGAGCTTCTGATACGCGGCCGCCAGGTGGCGCTCCGCCGCCTCGTACTGGTGCAGGTCCCGAGCGAAGATGATCCCCACCAGCATCCGCACCTCGTGCGATTCGGGGTCCGACCCGTACGTGTCCAGGTACCGCTCGAAGGCTGCGGCCGCCTGCGGCGTTCGACCCGTTGCGTAGAACTGCCGGGCAACCGTGATCTGATGCCGCGCGGACAGGCACTGGGCCGGGTCGATGGCGATCAACTCCTCATACAGACCCGCGGCCCCCTCCGAGTCACCCCGGGCCAGACGCTCTGTGATCTGCAATCGCAGCCCGCTGATCCGATCCATGCGGGCCTCCTCCGCCTCACGCTGCTGCGGAAGCACCGTGACCGGCCGGGCCACACGCCCGTACTCCGCTCGGGCCCGGGCCTGCGGGTCGGTCATCACCGCCCGGTAGGCCCGTCCCTGGCTCCAGCGCTTGATCAGTGCCAGCATGTCGAACTGGTCGCGCGGCAGCACTCGGATCAGCAGCATGCCCATCGTGGCCGCAAAGCCGAACAGGTACCCGTACAGGTGCGCCTCCGTGGCCACGTTGCCCGCCCCTGCGATGCTCGGCGCGATCACGTTGTCCCACAGAATGATCTTCAGCCCGATCATGATCATCGCCGGCAGCTCGAACGTGCCGATGAAGAACAGCATGTACAACACCGTGATGTGGCTGCGCGGGAACAGCACCAGGTACGCCGTGGTCACGCCGGCGATCGAACCCGACGCCCCCATCAGCGGCGCCGAGTTGGTCAGCGCAAAGCCCCAGGCGGCCAGAATGCCCGCCGCCAGGTAGAACAGCACGTAGGCCGCGTTGCCCAGCTTGGCGTTCACCGCGTTGCCGAACACCCACAGAAACAGCATGTTGCCCAACAGGTGCACCCAGTCGGCGTGCGCGAACTGATAGGTGACGAACTCGTGCAGCGACGGGTACGCCGTATTCAACGTGAAATACGTGTCTTTGAACTGTTGCAGATCCCGGTTGCCCGAGAAGTCCAGCATGACGAACAGCAGAACGTTGAGCCCGATCAGGGCGTAGTTCCCCAGCGGCGTCCGGTGGACGGGAGTCTCGGTACGGATGGGGATGATCATCGCGGTCCCCGCGTCGGCCACGCGCGGGCCTGCCTCGAGCACCCGCGTCCTCGGACGCGCCGCCCGGAGTACACCGCGCCAGTTCGCCCTGAGCTATTCCTCTTTCGGAGGCGCTTCACCGAGGTCCGGAACCTGGCCCGTGGCCACAGCCGTGAACTGCATGCGCAACTGGTGGAGTATGCCGGCCAGCATCTGGCCCTCCTCCGGCCCAAGGTTGCCCTTGGTCTTCTCCTCGATCAGCTCCAGCATGTCGATGTGGTACTTGGCCAGGCTCAGATCCGGCGGCATGACCTTGCCTTCCGGCGTCCGGTAACCGCCGATGGACATCACCGCCGGTACCGCGATCATGTTCAACAGATCGGCCATCGTCGGCTGGGGCAACGGACCGCGCTTCTGGTCCTCCGCCTTCTCTTCCTCGGCCGCCAGCCGTTCCTTGTCGCGCTCGGCCTCTTGCTTCCAGTCCGAATCGACGTGAATCTTGCCTTTGCCCGGCTCTTCGCTCATCGGATTCCCTTTGTCCGTCGCCTTCTGGGGCTATCGAGGGTGAATCGCCATCACCCCGCGGGGCACTATACCCGAAACTCCTCCACTGCGGGAAGCGTGTCGCACAATCGCTGCAGCGCCGATCGCTCGTACAGGGCGAAGAAGTAGTCGCGCCGGTCGGCCGCCTCGTTGTCCCGCAGGCCCTCGGTCGTTTGTCGGACCCGTTCCTCCAGGTCACGCTCTGCCGCCGGGCGCAAATCCAGCATGCGCCGACTGATCGACCGTATCTGGTGGAACACCTCGCGGCGCTCCGCCCGCCGCCGTCCGTTGGTCGCACGCAGGGATCGCGATTGCCCTACCGCCTTGGCCCTTGCTTCGACCAACTCGTCGATGCCCGATCCGGCCGACAGATGGCGCTGTGGGTTCCAGGTCAGGTCGCGTTGCTGGTGCTTCAGCGCCCGCAGCACGTCCGGCGTAGCGTCGTGCCGCGGCAGATCCAGCCGGAGCGTGGCCGAAACACACGCCATCACCGGCGGTTGCACGCCGAAGTAGCGCTCGATGAGCCGGTCCGTGATCCGATCGTATTTGGCTCCGCCGATCCCGTGAACGAACAGGTCGGCCAGCAGCATGCGGGCCCACAACGTCAGCATCAGCGCCCGAGGCCGAAAGAGCACGCCGTCCAGCTCCCTCAGCGCTTTGAGGGCCCGGTCCCAGGTCGCGAGCTTGTCCAGCCCGATACAACCGACCGACTGCTGGTCGGCGTACAGGAACAGGGTGTCTCTTCGCTGCTCGACGAACAGCCGGCTTCGCGGCTCGTGCGTGTGCCGGACCCACAGTGGGAGTTCCAGGCGATCCCCATCCCGGATCAGATCGGGGATCGGGCGCTGGCTGCCGCGAATACCCTGGGCGCCACGGTACTCCGCCAGCGACGCGTTGTAGCTCTCGAAGAGCCGCGGCGCGTTCCCCAGGATATCCACCAACAACGGGCAGATCCACGACCTGCTCACCCGCGTCTCCAGCATCCTCACGCCGAACTCCGACTCCAACGAGCTGCGTGCGGCAGTGGCCTGATCCACGAAGCTCGAGGGACCGTCCAGCGACCCGAACCGCTCGAGATACGGCCCCATCATCGACCGCCCGAACCGTTCGCCCAGAGCCTGCCGCACTGACTCTCGCAGACGCGCCACGTGCGCTCCGTCCAGCGGCGGTATGTCCTCGTAGGTCGTGCCCGGAGCGACGTCGGCGAACTGCATCGCATGCACACGCAGGCCGCCGTCGGTCAGCATCGGCACCGACAGCGCCGTAGTCTTGGCCACGTCCGTATCCACGGTCAGGTTGACCGCCACGCCGCCGACGGCCTCTGCCAGCCGCGAGGCGACGACGTGCTTGGCCCACACGCCGGGGTGGATGAACTCGGGCTGGTGGCCCGTGACCACGAACGGCCGGTCCTGGTCGGTCTCCGTGATGCGCCGGCGCGCTTCTCTGCGCACGTCCCTCAGGTCCAGACCCGCCAGCGTCACCGTCCATGACGCAACTCGGGCCGGGGCGGCCTCGAGCGCGGCGCGCATGGCGGCCGGCGCCGGCTCGACCAGTACGTCGCCGCTGTGCACCGGGGTCTGGAGCTTGGAGAAGGTTAGCAGGATCGCTTCCTCTACCCCATTGGGGGGCTAACTCGCGATGCGCACGGCCTCCACTTCATCTGGCGGTGCCGGCCAGGTACTCCGGCCCAGCGCCGCCTCCAGGACGTCGACATAGTATTGATACCTGGTGGCCGGTTCGTCCAGTCCGCCGCCGAATCGCCGGTCGGCGTCGTTGTAGATCAGCGGTACGGGCAACTCGACGATCCGCATCCCGGCCCGGGCCGCCTGGACCCAGACCTGCAGCGGCATGGCGTAGCCCGGCTCGGTGACAGCAAGCTGACACAGCGCCGACACCCGGTAGGCCTTGAACCCGCAGAAGGCGTCCGTGATGCCCAGATCCAGCCGCTCGTTGAGCAGCTCCGTGATCCGGGCGTTGATCAGCCGCCGGTCCGTCGGGCCTGCCGAGTCGCCTTCCAGACCCACCAGGTATCGCGAACCGCTGATCAGGTCCGCGTCGCCGCGACGGGCGGCCGCCACGAACCTCGGTATGAACGCCGGTTCGTGCTGCTCGTCGCAGTCCATGGTGATCAGCCAGTTGAAGTCCGCCTGGACGGCGTAGTTGAAGGCGTCGGCCAGGGTCCGCCCGTAGCCCAGGTTGGTGGCGTGGCGGACGACCCGCAGGTCCGGTTGGGCAGCCAGAATCTGCCGCGTCCGGTCGGTCGAGCCGTCGTCAACGACCAGAATATCGTCGATCCGGGTCCGGGCCTGGCGCAGGACGCCCTCCAGGTAGCGTTCCTCGTTGTACGCGGGGATGGCCAGGAGAAACCGTGGGGCTGCCATATTCACTCCCTGTGAACCCGCCGGACTGGCGGTTGGGCCCGCTAGAGGCTAAATAGTAGATAGGCAGCGTGGGGGGGTCAACCTGGCGGGCCGGTGGGGCCGCCCCCCTCCCCCAATACTGGCAATAAGGGTGATCGGGCCGATCCGGGCTGCGGCGGCCGAGTGGGGCATTTTCGCCAAACTTCTGCCGCCCGTGGACCCGATTTCTGGAAACAACGAGGAGTTTCGCGCCATGAAGATCATTGCGGATAAGGTGCATCATGCGCTGGTGTGCACGGCCGCCCTGACCTTGCTGGGCATGGGATCGGGTTGCAGTCTCATTCGCCAGCGGCAGGCGGACGTCCACGTGGACCGCGGGCAGCGGCTGCTGGCCGATGACGAGCTCGAGGTCGCCCTGGCCGAGTTCCAGGCCGCCGTCGAACTGGACCCCCAGTTGGCCGTGGCCCACTCCAAGATGGGCGTCATCTACCAGCGCATGGGCGAGTACGAGCGGGCCATCGAGAGCTTCGCCAACGCGATTCGCTACAACCCCTTTTCGTTCACCGACTCGCTGAACCTGGCCCAGCTCTATCACTTCACCAAGCGGCTGCACGACGCCGTCGAGGTGTACCTGCACGCCTGCGACCTGAAGCCCGACGACTTCGACGCCCAGCTCAACCTGGGCGTGTGCTATCAGCAGATGGGCGAGGTCGAGCAGGCCGTCGAGCGTTTCCAGAACGCCATCGAGATCGACGCCGACCGCCCCCACGCCTTCGTCAACCTGGGCGTCGCCTTCGACACGCAGGGCAAGTACTACGAGGCCATCCACTCCTACCAGGAGGCCCTGGAACGCGACAACCATCAGCCGCTGGTGCTGGTCAATCTGTCGCACACCTACATGAAACAGGATCGGCTCAAGATCGCCCGCGTGTCGCTGGAGACGGCCATCGACCTGGACGGGCAGCTCGCACCGGCCCACGAGGCTCTGGGCTACTGCCTCTTTCGCATGCAGGACTACGACGGGGCCGAACAGGCCTACAAGAACGCCGCGGCGTACGATGCGGAATTGCCCAACACCTTCGCCGGTTTGGGCTCCATCTATGCCCTGCGTTACGTTCAGGACCGGTCCCGGACGAACCTGCGCGACCGGGCCCTGGATTACTGGCACCGCAGCCTGGAACTCGACCCCGACCAGCCCAAGATCCGCAACCTGGTGGCCAAGTACAAACCCCCCTCGACCGATCCGGAGACTATCCTGCTGACCGATCACCAGCCGGATCGTTAGCCGCCTTCACCCGCAGTGGCATGCCTTCACCGGCGCGCCCGGTGCAGGCATGTCGCTGCGCTCCCCGTTGACCTTTGTGGGGCATTGCGTTTGCCCACGCCGCGCGGTACCCATCGCGACAGCGGCCGGCACAGGGGTGTTCATCGCCGGTGTTGATGGCAGGCCGGCCGCCCCCACCATCGTCCGCAGGAGGATCGCCGTGTCCATCTCGTCTTGCCGTCAACTCGGGTTGTTTGTGTGCGCCTTGTCCGCGGTCTTCGTGGTTCAATTGTGTCATGGGACGAATTCGTCCGTGTCACCTCCTTTGAATCGGGCACACCCGTGCGTTGGGTGCTTGCCCGTGCGCGTCTCGTGCCCGTGGCCCTTGGCCTGTCGGCCTCCGGTGGCGTCGGCTACGCGCATCCGCGCCTGAGGGGTGCGTTCCTCTACCCCTATAACTTGGCGCCCGATCACCTTCAGGGGGTGCGGTGTGCGGAAATCGGGGTTTTGGGTGCCGAAAAGCGGGGTATTGAAGTGAAAATTCAGGGGCGAGAAGGTGCTTATCGATATTTGGATGCGGGTATCTGAATAAGGCTTGGAAGGGAGTAGGGGAGCGGCGAATTGAGAATTGAAAACTGAGAATTGAGAAAGGGAAGGGGTGGATCGTGCGCAGATTGCGGCGGGGTGGCCCGCGGCGTCAGACATGCTCGCGCGGACGTGAGGATGGCATCGGACAGGATGGTTCTCGAGCTGTCGGGGCCTGTATCAAAACGAGCTGCGTCCCCTTTTTTCGCCCCTGTGGTCAACAATGGCAGATGATTGGGGGACGTGAGGGTGTGAGGGCGCGGTCCGAGCTATCCATCCCGGAGGGCGGGCGCCCCAAGCGAGGCAGCGATGACGGAGATAAGTAAGCCTGACCCCCTTACCCGGCCAGTAAAGTCTTGATTCGCCGTCGGGCGCAGGCCTCCTCGACGGCCTGCTCCAGGTGGAGGAAGTCCGGTCCCGGCCCGCGCCCGGGCACACACGAGAGGATCAGATGACTGTCACAATCGACCACCAGGGCCAGCTTGGGAAAGCGTCGATACGTGGTGGTTTGCCACTCATTTCCGCCTTGGGCGCGTCTGCGCACGAAGTAGTGGCTGGTCTGCTGGGCCTCGAATCCACTGCTGTCGATGGCGGCCAGCAGGTTCGGGCGACGCGGCAGATCGGCGCTGCGGGCCAGCTCGATGGTTGCATCGTAAGAGTTCAGCCGTTTGCAGCAACCGGGTCGGGCAGCGGTGGTAGTTGGCTGGTTTCGAGGTAGGTTTTGAGGGCGGCGGCGATGGTTCTGGTGGGGTCGAGGCCGCGAAGGCGCAGCGTGCGGTAGATGCTCATCAGGATGGCCTGCGTGGCGGCTCCCTGCTCCGAGCGGTTCGACTGGCTGTTCTTACGGAGGATCACGGCCGGTCGAATCTGCCGTTCGGCCAGGTTGTTCTCGAAGGGCACCTCGGGCTTGTCCAGGAAGGTGAAGAGGTGGTCCCAGTGTTTGCGCAGCCGCTTGGCCAGCCGCAGGGCGTCGGCGTCGCGGTAAACGGGTTCGCCGTCTGGACCCCGCCATTGGGCCAGGGCGGTCAGCCGACGGTCGATCAGCCGGATACGGCCTTCGTAGCGCTGCGGCTCGAAGTCCGGCCGTTTGCGCAGCCGGATGCCGTCGCGGACCAGGCGGCGCAGCTTCTTGGCGAAGGCCCGCCACTCGGGTGAGTCGTTGTCCTGGTCGACCTTCTCCAGTTCGCGCAGCAGATGGACCAGGCAGTACTGCCGGTCGTCGGTCTCGATCGACTCGTACGGCGCCCAGAAGTCATGAATCAACGTGCCGGCAAACGCCTCGGTGAAGA
>Ga0307380_10005917_pt1 | contig 16188 bp, 14 predicted proteins | sample UN3MG_FD_202239 | JGI IMG/M metagenome (GOLD analysis project Ga0307380, IMG submission 202239) | Soil microbial communities from Risofladan, Vaasa, Finland - UN-3 | ecosystem: Environmental > Terrestrial > Soil > Coastal area > Acid sulfate soil | place: Finland: Risofladan, Vaasa | collected...
CCACTGAGTTTTTTGTATAATCTAAAATAATTCTGGAAAGTTATAGTAGCCAGCGTTTGATTTTCGCGGGCAACCACAACTCCTTCTTTTGCTTCAATAGCTTGATGGAGACCATCACTGTATCGTCTCCCAAACATTAATCTTCCAGTAAATTCATCTACAATGACCACTTCTCCATCTTTTACTATATAATCAACATCTTTTTTAAATAATTTTTGTGCTTTTAGGGCTTGGATAACATGATGCTGCACATTCATGTTTTTTTCATCATATAGATTCTTTATCTGCAACAACCCTTCGATACGGGAAACTCCTTCCTCGGTTATGGTAACTGTCTTTTCTTTTTCATATATTTTATAATCTGCTTCCCCCTGTAATCGAGTAGTAATTCTGTTTATCTGCTGGTATATTTGGGTTGATTCCTCAGAAGGACCAGAAATAATTAAAGGAGTCCTGGCTTCATCGATTAAAATACTATCTACTTCGTCAACAATTGCAAAATCATAACCTCTCTGAACTACATCTTCCATGCGAATTGCCATATTGTCCCTTAAATGATCAAACCCAAATTCATTATTAGTTCCGTAAACTATATCTGCTTGATAGGCTTTTTTCCGTTCATCGGTTGCCATATCATGTTGAATTAAGCCCACTTTTAATCCTAAAAACTCATAAATTTCCCCCATCCAATACCTATCTCGTTTTGCCAAGTAGTCATTTACGGTAACAATATGCACACTATTACCTTTTAAAGCATTTAAATATGCCGGCATAGTAGCCACTAAAGTTTTGCCTTCTCCAGTAGCCATCTCAGCTATTGTACCTTGGTGCAAAACGATCCCTCCTACAAGTTGAACGTCAAAAGGTCTCATTCCGGTAACTCGTTTGGCTACTTCCCGTACTACTGCAAAAACTTCAGGGAGAATTTCATCCATAATCTCCCCTTTACCTAATCTCTCTTTAAATTCAGTGGTTTTATCTTTTAATTTCTCATCATTCAATTTTGAAATATTTGGCTCATAACTGCTTATCTTTTCTATGATAGGTTGCAGTTTTTTTAATTCTCTTTCATTGGTATTAACAAATATCTTTTTAGCCCAATTAAACATATCTATTCAATTCCTTTTTTCAATATGATTAAAATTTTATTTCTCTAATAAACCGATTAAATAAATTCTATACATTACCTCTTCTACGCCATGTGCTATAATCTATCATTTCAAGCTCTGTTTTACCAGAGTGCGTCAATCTCTTTTTTAAGCTAAAAATTTAAAGCGAAAAGCGAAAAACCATAATTTAAAATTCAAAACTTTTTTTTATATAGTATTGCTTTTATTATACAAGGGGTCGGAGTCATCCGACCCGAATTTTTCTGATAATTTTTTTAGCGGGCTCGATGAATCGAGCCCCTGCATGTTCCTCATTACGAGCAGACACAAGGTCTGCCCCTACATCTTTTTATTTCTATTTCGTGTAATACTCAATACCAATTAGTCTTCTGGATCCTCATTTTGCTCTTCTATCTTCTTATCAAAAAACTGTTCTTTTTTTTAACATTGCGTTTTGAATTAAGCTGAACACCCCATAAAACAATAAAAAATCTCCCACGCTTACCACTGAAGGGTCAGGGAAAGGGGGAGATAATGGGATAACATCGGCTAAAAATCCAAATAAAGTTTTTTCGTTTATAAGAGTATGCGTAACATAAGTACCTTCTTTTAATACAAGAGCAAAATCATCTAATCCTGCTTTATATAAACTGCTCAACAATACCGGCATATGACCACTGTTAGCCACAATAACTATAAAATTAAGTATTATCCCCAGGGCAATAATCTTCATTCCTTTTAATTCTAAATTATACCAGACTGCTATCAGGAGCGCAATGTAAGAGAAAATTATCATATAAGAACTGTAATTGAGAACAAATTTTATTTCTCTTGACCCCAAAAAGATTAATCCAGCTTGAATTAAACAGGCTAACACTATTACCTCTATTTTCGTTAGCGAAATCTGACTCAAACTGCTCAACTTACCATTACGAAGCAATCCTATTATAATAGAAATAATTATAATATAGACATATAACATTTATTCTTCTCTTTCTCTATCAAGAACCGAAATAAGGGCTTTAACTACTTCGGGGTCAAACTGTTTTCCAGATTGGTCCTTTAGCTCCTGTAATATTTTATCTTTATTTAACTTTTTTCTATAAGGACGGTCAGAGCCCATGGCATCATAAGCATCTGCTACAGCAATTATTCGAGCTAATATGGGTATATTTTCACTTTTTATTCCATCCGGATAACCTTCGCCATTATATTTTTCATGATGATGATAAATTGCCCTATAGGAATTCTTTAAAAAATCTACCGGCTCTATAATGTTTGCCCCCATAATTGTATGTTCTTTTATTTTATCAAACTCTTGGTTGGTTAGGCTGCCTTTCTTACCTAAAATATTATCCGCTATGCCAATCTTCCCTATATCATGAAGTAAAGCGGTATATTCTATATTCTCAGTATCCCGATCAGATAAATTCAATTCTTGAGCTAAAGCTACAGATGTATGAGCAACTCTCTCTGAATGACCTTTAGTATAAGGGTCTTTGGCATCAATGGCTGCTGCTAAAGCACGAATAGTATCCAAATATACTTTGCGCATTTTGGTATATAATTCAAAAGAACGACGGGCTAAAATCAAGGGAAAGAAAAATAAGATGATTCCCCAGATCCCAGTACCGATATATACCATCGCCATTATAAATCCTATTGGAGCCAAAGCTATATAGGTGACGATTATCCCTTTAAGTTGAGTTTTCCAAATAGACCATAAGGATATTCCTTCAGCTAAATGTATTACCATCACAAATAAAAATGAATTGATAAAATAATAAGCAAGGGCACAGATTAATGCAGGAATTATGTAACTAGTTAAATTAGTAGTACCAATTACTCCTCCTAACTCTTGGTAAATAATGCCTGCTATCCCTGCTGATAATGCAAATTGAGAAGCGTTAAATATTATTTTATACCATGATACTTTCCTTTCAGTTATTTCACCTATTAATGCACCCAAAGCAGTTATTAACATGGCTAATGCTGGTCCATAGACCAAAATCAGCACAAAATCAATGGGAAAACCTATACTTACAGCTCCACTTACAGGCAAATCAACAGGAATAAATTCAGCAAAGGCAGATATGGCAAGAAAAAAAATAAGTACAAGCCATATATTAGGTAACGAAGGTAAAGAAGGTATTAAATATATAAAAAGGGCAATAGCTGATGCTGTTATTACTCCAATATAAATTTTTAATTTTAAAGGCAAATGATATTACCCCCTTTGAGCATAAATAAATTAGGCCGGTGGACCTCTATTATTCTATATTATCTCCAGCTAAGTTTAGCGCCACCAGCTAACAGTAAAGCCATGACACTAATTAATAAGCTGACTAATTTTGCCTTATTAATCTTCATCTTTAGCACCTCCACGGTTTCTATTTGTTTTTCGAACATTCAAAACCGCTTCGCTTCGCTCAAAGACACTATTGCATCTTTTATTATATTATTAGCTCTAAATAAGGGCCTCACCGACCTAATTTTTTATTTATTTTTCTTTTGTAAAAATTCTACGATTAGTTGCTTTAAGGATTGCTTTTACTATTGCCTTATTGAAGTCATCTTTAATTACCGTAGAACCTACTAAGTTTTCCTTTCTTTTTGAATCGATTAGATTAATAGAAACTACTACTATTTCTTTACTATCTTCTAACTCAATCTTTTTTATTTCATCTACCTGAAAGAAAATTGAGCCCTCTAAATAAGAGCTTATCCCCTCTACGGCAGCTTTAGCCACCAAATATTCCCGATTTTCTTCCCAATTTTTTCCAGATACTTTACCTTCATATATTTTTCCATTACTTTCTAATTTTACACAAACTTCAAACTGATTACCGATAGCTCCCACTTTAATATCAGAGAATTTAAGTCTTAAAGAAGATTCTAATTCTTCTTCTTCTTCTTTTGTTTTCCCATCTCCTGTTTCTTTATCCTTTACTTGTGCTATGCTAATTTTTCTATAATCTACTTGAATATTATATTTTGCTAATAGAAACGATTCAATATCTCGAGTGATTTTTTTGGGGTTAGAAGAGTTTTTAGTAATTATATGAATTTCCTTTATATCTTCATCTTCTGATAATACTATTTTCGCGAATAGAATATCACTTAAATCTTTTAACGATTTTTCTATATCTCCTATTTCATAATTAATACGTCGAGGAATTATAAAATTGCGAAATGAATGTAATTTATTTTTCTCCATAAATTCCTCCTTAAAATTCCGGTTCAATTAATCCGAAATTCCCGTCCCTTCTTTTATACAAAACATTGACTTTATTTGTATTGTCGTTAGCGAAAACAAAGAAATTATGTCCCAACAGATCCATCTGCATTGCTGCTTCCTCTACTGACATTGGTTTAACAGCAAATCTTTTAGTTCTTACAATTTTAGCAATCTTGTTTGGCCCGCTATTTTCAGCCGCAACCTCTTCTTGAGTTAATCCTTTTTTTTCTGTGTTAGGATAAGGTTTTTGAAAATATTTTTCTTTATACTTCTGAATCTGTCTTTCCAATTTGTCTGCTACTTTGTCTATAGAAGCGTACATGTCATCTGTTTCTTCTTCTGCTCTAATTAACGCTCTCCTTGCTTGCAGTGTTGCTTCAACAATTTGCCTGTTCTTCTCTACGCTTAAAGTTACTATTACTTCCAAGATATGATCAAAATGTCTATCGATCTTGTTTAATCTTTTTTCTATATACTCACGCATCGCATCTGTGACTTCAATATGTTTTCCTTTAAAAGTAATTTTCATATCTTTTTCCTCCTTAGTAATAGTTTATTCTATCTAATATATATATTCTCCGTTTAAATGAAAAACCCTTTTTTATTTGCAATTTTTTCTAAAAAATATTTTAGTCGATCTTGTTACTTTATCTTTTAAGTGTTTTTCCTATATTCACTATTTCTATATATTTTTCCGCCTTTCCTTAGACTGACCTGGTCTTTGCCCCCACACCCGCCTGCTGAGAGGTCTGCTCGGGAATTTTTTCCTTCACTACTACTCTTCTCTTATTGTTATATCCTGTTAAGGTTAAGGCAGGACTTACTCCAAAGCCGCACCATGCTCAGTAACCAAAGTTACCTTACGTGGGTCGTTTCGCCTGCGACTGGCTTCGACTTTCAACCACAGCTCTAAGGAGAGGCGGTTTATAAATTTTATACATTCCTGGCTAAAGTTAAAACCAATATATTATCAGCTCGGGCTTTCATTAATTCTTTAGCGCACTCTTCTACAGTAGAACCGGTAGTAAATACATCGTCTAAAATCAGAATATTTTTCCCTTTGATTTCTTCTGGTCTTTCCACCGAAAAAGCTTCAAGAATATTTTTCTCCCGTTCCTTTTTAGATAAATTAACTTGATAAGGGGTGAATTTTTTCTTTACTAAAACCTTTTCTTGAACCGGCACAGAAAAATAATCTCCTATAACTTTACCCAATAAAAAACTCTGATTAAATCCCCTATTTTTTAAATCATTCTTATGCAAGGGAACGGGAATAATTAAGTCAATTCTCTTTTTAAACTCATCATTCTTAAGTAAATAATCTACCATTAATTTTCCTAATGGTTTTGCTAATTTTTTCTCTCTATAATATTTAAAGAGATGGATGCATTTTTTTAAAACTTTACTATATATTCCTACAGAACGGGAAAAATCAAAAGAATACTTTTTTCTTTTACAATCAAGGCATAAGACTTCTCTGTTTTGTTTAAAAAAATCAGTAAACGATAAAGGTTTTCCACATTTTATACAATATGGATGTTCGATTAATTCAATAGTTTTAAAACAATCTACACAGATTGAGTATCCTTTAGATTCTCGGATAGGCTTTTCACATATCTTACAATCTAAGGGAAAAATAAAATTAAACAACCCTTCTTTTATATATTCTATCATATTTTGATTATTCATACTAATCCTAAAAGAAAGTATCGAGTAAATATTATAGCGTAGAGCGGATAGCGTTTAGCGTATAGTATCGAATTTATAAAATACTTATACTGATCAAACTAAAAAGTAAAAACTAAAAGCGAAAAACCATAATTTAAAACTCAAAATTTTTCTCTTGTGTCTTGTGTAGTGTATCGTGATTATTACCATAAAACACGTAGCTTATAAAGTAGGGTTCGGATTTATCCGACCCGAATTATTTCGATTTTTTATAGCAGGCATGATAAATCAAGCCACTACTACCTCTACGCTAAACGCTATACGCTATACGCTTGAACACTATTCACTAACAACTATTAAAACTATTCATATATTGCTCATTATTTTTCACTGCATTTTCTTTACGCAATACGATATATGCAATACGCGAAACGAATCAGGTTCCCATCTTCCAGGAAGAAAGATATCTTTCTTGTTCCTCGGTAAGCCTATCGATCTTTATTCCCATTGATTCCAATTTTAATCTAGCAATCTCCTTATCAATAACCTCGGGAACTCCATAAACTTTTTTCTTTAAATTTCTCCCTTCTTTAAATAAATATTCAGCGGATAAAGCTTGATTAGCAAAACTCATATCCATCACACTTGCCGGATGTCCTTCGGCAGCAGATAAATTAAGAAGCCTTCCTTCTGCTAAAAGATTTACTTTTTTCCCATTTTTAAAAGTATATTCCTCTATGTATTCTCTAATTTTCTTTCTGCTTACCGCTAAAGTCTTTAAAGCCTCTATATTAATCTCTACATTAAAATGCCCCGAATTGGCTAAAATTGCTCCATCCTTCATTAAAGGAAACTCTTCCGTCGATATTACATTTATATCACCGGTTAAAGTGATAAAAATGTCTCCGATTTTGGCAGCCTCTTTTATGGGCATAACCCGATAACCATCCATTACTGCTTCTAATGCTTTCATAGGATCGATTTCGGTAATTATCACCTGGGCGCCCATACCATTGGCTCTCATCGCCAGACCACGAGCACACCAGCCATAACCACAAATTACAAATATTTTACCGGCAATTAGAATATTGGTAGCTCTCAACAAGCCATCGATGGTGCTCTGTCCAGTACCATATCTATTATCAAAGAGATATTTAGTTTGTGCGTCATTTACCGCAATAATTGGAAACTTTAAAGCTTCATCTTTTTCCATGCTTCTTAATCGAATAACTCCGGTAGTGGTTTCCTCGGTACCAGCAATGACATCTTCGATTAGTTCTTTTTTCTGAGAATGAATCGTGGAAACCAGATCAGCCCCATCATCCATGGTGATATTGGGTTTACAATCTAACGCTTTTTCAATATGTTGATAATAAGTATCTTTATCCTCTCCCTTGATAGCAAATACTGGAATTCCAAAATCCTTAACCAGAGAAGCCGCTGTATCATCCTGAGTACTTAAAGGGTTGGAAGCACATAAATATACTTCCGCGCCTCCTTCTTTCAATGTTCTTACCAGATTGGCTGTCTCGGTAGTTACATGAAGACAAGCAGATATTCTAATTCCTTTTAGAGGTTTTTCTTTGCTAAACCTTTGTCCTATACTTGTAAGAACGGGCATCTGTTTTTCGGCCCATTTAATTCTTTCTTTACCTTTTTCAGCTAAATTAATATCCTTTATTTCATAATTCATTCTTAATACCCCTTTCTAAATTTGTTAATTAGTTGGAAGCACTATAAACCAGTGAATCTGCAAACTAACTAACTATCTAACTAATTTAATTGGTGAATCGGTCAATTAAATATATGAATTTTTTCTTCTCTCTTCACCTATGGTGGAACCCGGTCCATGCCCGGGATAAATTATCGTATCATCACTTAAAACCAATAACTTTTCTTTAATCGATTTTTGTAAATCCTGATAAGAACCACCGGGTAGATCTATTCGACCAATACTCCCAGCAAATAAAGTATCTCCTGTAAAGACAATATTATCTAGAGCAAGAGAAATTCCTCCCGGAGTATGACCGGGTGTGTGAATTACTGTTAACTTTAATCTACCCAGGGGAATCTCACCTCCCTCTTCCAAAAACTTATCTGCGGGAGGTGAACATATTTCTTTTCCCATAAAAGAAGAAAAATTTTTATTAGCATCGACTAACATATCGGCATCCAATTTATGGATTAATAATAACGCTTCGGTCTTTGTTTTAAGCAAATTATTACCGGCGATATGATCTATATGACCATGAGTATTTATAATATATTTTAAACTTAAATTATTTTTTTGTAATAGACTTAAAATTAAATCTATCTCTTCTTCTCCTCCTGGATCAATCACTGCTGCTTTTTGGGTCTTTTCGCAAGCAATTAAATAACAATTAGTTTCTAACGCTCCTACCGCCAGTCTTTTTAAAAACATTTTTTTATAATCCTTTCGTTTAGTAAAACCTTCTATTAAAAATTTCAATTATTAAAACAGCTTTTACTTTCCCAAATAGAAAAATTCTCTATTGAAAATCTTCCAAAATAGATTGCATTGTTTTACTTATTTTTTTTAGAACCTGAGGATAATTGGTAATAATTCCGTCTACCCCGCATAAAATAAAGCGAATCATATCTATATCCTTATCAACCGTCCATACATACACTGTTTTGTCCGATTGACGTAAATAAGAAATAAGTTTTTCTTTGCACCAAAAAATATTTGGATTTAAACCATCCATTCCGTCAATATATTTTTTGGGATTTATCCATTTATCAAATAGTCCGTTTGCTTTAAGTTCAGGATATTTTTCTTTTATCAAGACTACCGTACCTCTGTCAAAAGATGAAAACAGAATATTCTCATATCCAAAACTCTCAGTTTCCTTTACCAATTTATCAACAATGCCCGGATAAATTTTCTCCCCCCCCTTAATTTCTATATTTACACAAAGTTTTCCTTTTAATATTTTAAGTACATCTTTAAGCAAAGGCATCTGTTCATTATAATATTTCTTCACCCTGCCTTTTTCCAAGTCAAGCATGTCCCTCTTCTTGATTTTTAATTGCTTGAAGCACAACTTTTTTCCATCATTTCTCGATAAAAAAAGCTTCTTAACCACATCAAAACGCTTACCGTCCCAATGCAAATAAAAGCTAATCTTCTTCCTGGTTAACTGGTCATAAATATTCAGATAAAATGAATCGGCTTTAATTTTTTTTAATTCAAAAAAATATTTTGTTTCTTCAGGTAATTTTTCCCTAATTTTTTCCTGGTTTTTATTAAAATATTTGGAAATGTCGTACTTTTTTAATTCTTTAAAAGTAAGCTGCTTAATAGGGATTTCTGATCCGGTTAACCTTTTTAAATCCATATCATGAACTACGACTAATTTTTCATCTTTGGTAAGGTGTACATCCAATTCTACTCCATCTATCCCTAATTCAACTGCCTTTTTAAAACCGGAAAGGCCATTTTCGGGAGCAATTCCCTTGGCTCCTCTATGTCCAATAACAAGAGGTAATTTCATCTTCCCCTCCCTATAAAATTATCTTAATATTATTAAAAATAATAAATTGTTACATAATTTTCTAAATTCACTTTTCGCTATCTAAAAGAATAGTAACCGGCCCATTGTTAAATATTTTTACCAGCATCATAGCCTGGAATTTCCCGGTCTCTACTTTAAGGCTATAGTTCTTTATGCATTTTACAAAATAATCATATAATTTTTCTGCTTTTTCAGGAAGAGCTGCCGAAATAAAACTCGGACGCCTTCCTTTTTTGCAATCCCCGTATAAAGTAAATTGAGATATGACTAAAATCTGTCCATTTATATCTTTTACGGAAAGATTCATCTTTCCTTCTTTATCTTCGAATATACGTAAATTTACTATTTTTTCAGCCAGATATTCTGCATCATTTTCCGTATCTTTCTGCCCTACTCCCAATAAAACTACCAAGCCCTCTTCTATCTTTCCTATTTCTTTTTCTTCAATCTCTACCGATCCTTCTTCTACTCTTTGCACTACTGCTTTCAACTATTTATTCCTCCACACAAAATATTCTTCTTCCTGTTCATTTTTTAAAATGTTTTTACTCTTTTTACAGTTATTATGCTTTTTACTTTTTTTATTTTCTTTATTATTTCTTGAAGTTGAGCAAGATTATTGATTGAGAGAGTTATATCTATATTTGCAGTATTATTTTTGTCAGTTACTGCATGTATGGCGCTAACTGAAATTTTAAAACTTGAAAAAATTAACATAATATCAGATAGTAAATTTGGGCGGTCATCGGCAATTATTTTTACCTTTACCGGATAAAACAGCTCTTCCATCTTTATCCACTCCACCTTAACTAATCGATCTCTATCCTCAGAAATAAAATCAACATTGGAACAATCTGCCTTATGCACGGATACCCCTCTTCCTCTGGTAATATAACCAATTATTTCATCACCAGGAACTGGGTTGCAACATCGAGAAAATCTTATCATAACATCATTAATCCCTTGAACCCTAATGCCTTGATCAATTCTTTTTTTTACTTTTACCAAAGGAATAACCGGAGATATTTTTTCTTGAGGAATTATTTTAGATAAAACCTGATAAGGGGTTAATTTTCCGTATCCAATATTTTCAAACATTGATTCTAATTCGTTAAAACCTAATTCAATACTCACTTCTTTTAGCTTTTTAGTAAGTTCAGGAGAATTTTCAATTTTATATTTTTCCATCTCTCTTTCAAAAAGTTCCTTACCTTTTTGAATATTCTCCTCTTTCATCTCCTTCTTAAACCAAATCCTAATCCTATTTTTTGCCCCTGATGTCTTGGCAATTTTTAGCCAATCCCTACTGGGACCCCGGCTTGATTTGGAAGTCAATATTTCCAAAATATCTCCGCTCTTTAATTTATAATCCAAAGGTACTATCTTTTTGTTAACTTTAGCCCCTACGCACCTATGCCCTATATCTGTATGGATAAGATATGCAAAATCTATAGGTGTAGAACCAGAGGGCAATATTTTCACATCGCCTTTGGGTGTAAAAATAAAAACTTCATCCTGAAAAAGACCAATTTTTAAGTTTTCCATAAATTCCTTAGGATCTTTTAAATCTTTCTGCCATTCCAATATCTGTCTTAACCAGGAAAGTCTATCTTCTAATTTTTTATCCTTTTTTAAATCAACCCTCTCCTTATATTTCCAATGAGCAGCTATTCCATGTTCAGCAGTTTTATGCATCTCCCAAGTACGGATTTGTATTTCCAAAGGTTCACCCTTGGGAGTAATCACTGTAGTATGCAAAGACTGATACATATTTAATTTTGGCATAGCAATATAGTCTTTAAATCTACCAGGCATAGGTTTCCAAACCGAATGTAATAATCCTAAAACCGCATAGCAATCCCTGACAGAATTGCAAATTATTCTAATTGCAATTAAATCATATATCTGGAAAAAATCTTTTTTCCCTTTTTCCATCTTTTTATAGATACTATAGATATTTTTAGGACGACCACGAATCTCCGCCTCTATATTTACATTTTGCAACTCTTTTTGTATAATCTCTTTTATCGATTCAACATATTTCTCTCTTTCCAATCGATTTTTGGCAATCCTACTGACTACTGCTCTATATTTCGTTGGTTCTAAATAACGTAAAGAAAGGTCTTCTAATTCCCACTGAATCCTGGAAATGCCCAATCTATTTGCAATGGGAACGTAAATTTCCAGCGTTTCTCGGGCTATTTTTAATCTCCTGTGGTGGGGTATATATTGTAGAGTTCTCATATTATTCAAGCGGTCTGCTAATTTTATCAGAATAACTCTTACGTCTTCTGCCATAGCCAAAAACATTTTGCGAAAATTTTCAGCTTGCTGCTCTTCTTGTGTTTTAAAAGAAATTCTGCTTAATTTTGTGATACCATTAACTAACATTGCTATTTCTTCGCCAAACTCTTCTTTAATTGTAGGTAGTAGGACGTTGGTATCCTCTATTACATCATGTAAAATCCCTGCAGCAATGGTAATCATATCAAGTTCTAAATTAGCTAATATTTTTGCTACTTCCAAAAGATGCGAAATGTAAGCTTCTCCAGAGTACCTCTTTTGTTTCTGGTGGGCTTTTGCAGAATATCTGTAAGCTTTTTTTACCAAGCTCAAATCAGCCTGAGGGGCATATTGTGATATTCTTTTTAAGATATATCTTATTAAAGTGAATTGAGAAATAATTTACACCTTCTTTGCTCTAAAATCTATCCTCTCCCACTTTCCATATTTTTTAGGTATTTGGTAAATTGTATCTCTGCGCAAGCAAACTAAAAATTTAAAGCGAAAAGCTAAAAACCATAATTCAAAATTCAAAACCATTTTTGTATGTTGTATTTTATATATAGTATAGCGTATGACAGATAGCGTTTACCCTACTTGGTAGATACTCGCTAAACAGGGTTATAGCGTACAACAGAACTCTTTTCATAACGCGATACTAACTATACTGTATCAAGGAAAAAATATCATATCCTTTTAATTCTTCTCGTGGATTTAAAAATGCAAGCTCAATTATAAAGGAAGCACCTATAACTTTTCCTCCTAGTTTTTCAATTAGTTTAAATACTGCGGCTGTGGTACCACCTGTAGCAAGAAGGTCGTCAATAACCATTACCTTGTCTCCCCTGTCTATAGCATCTTTATGTATTTCTAAAGTATTTTCCCCATATTCTAATTCGTAAGATATCTTTTCTACTTCACTGGGCAACTTTTCTGGCTTTCTGACAGGCAAAAACCCAACTCCTAATTGATAAGCAACGGGAGCACCTATAATAAAACCACGAGCTTCTATTCCCGCAATATAATCAATTTGATATTTGCTACAATGCCTTGTTATTTCATCAATGCTGAATTTAAATGCTTCTTTATCTTTTAATAGAGTAGTAATATCTTTAAACTGTATGCCTTTTACTGGAAAATCTGGAATATTTCTAATTTTTTCTTTTAAGTCTATCATTTTTTTGCCTCCTAAATAATAGTTTTTATATCTTTTATATTTAATTGAATATTTTCCGTTCCATTCCACTTATTTAGTTCGATGTTAAAAGCTAAATCTACTACTTTATTTTCGGAAAATATTTGGTTTCCTGCTCTGCTTAATTTAAATCCTATCCCTTCTAATATTCTGTTCTCTTCCTTAATTTTTATTTTTAAGTGTTCCCTCTTTTCACCAACCATCCTCCAATCAGATATTGTATTTTTATAACTACAAAAGACGGGTTGGGGGTTTCCAATCCCAAATGGTTCTAAAACATTAATATCTTTTACCAAGCCAAAATTAATATTGCTCAGCGAAATTTGAGCATCTATTTTTAATTCTGGACTTAGGTCATCTTCTTTAATGAAATCTTGAGATATTTCATTTATCCTTGATTTAAACTCAGGAATTTTATTAGACTCTATAGTAATACCTGCGGCTAATTCATGCCCACCATAATTTATTAAAATATCCTGACACGATTCTAAAACGTTATATAAATGAAAACCTTTAATGCTTCTCCCTGAACCTTTTGCTTTTCCGTCTTTTTTGGAAATAATAATTACAGGACGATTAAATTCATCTACCAATCTAGAGGCTATTATGCCAATTACTCCTTGATTCCAATTTTCTGATGCAAGAACCAATACTTTATTATCTTTTTCTTTTACTTGTATAGAAGCAAATTCTCTGGCTTCTCTTAAAATATTATCTCCAATTTGCTGCCTATGTTTGTTTATTCCACTTAATTTTCGGGATAAATGTATAGCCTTATATTCAGAATCAGTTAGCAACAATTCTAAGGCTAATTTAGAGTCATCTAACCTTCCTGCTGCATTTATTCTGGGAGCAAGGGCAAAATTAACTTCTTTAGTGCCTAAATTACCATGATTTACTCCACTCTCCGTTATTAACGCCTTCAGGCCCTCTTTCTTGGTTTGATTAAGCATTTTTAATCCGTATTTAATTAAGATACGATTTTCATCGATAAAAGGAACGGAATCAGCAATCGACCCTAGCGCAACGTAATCAAGTAAGTTTTGTAAATTATCCTGGTTTTTTTTCAATTTTAAATATATGGCTTGAGCCACTTTAAAGCTTACACCCACTCCTGCTAATTCCTTAAAAGGATAATTTGTATCGCATTTGGGATTTATTATTGCTGCTGCAGAAGGAATGTCTTTTCGGGGTTGATGATGATCGGTAACTATAACATCCATACCATAATTATTTGCTTTCTCTATTTCAGAGATAGAACTAATTCCACAATCAACTGTAATAATTAATTTAATATTATTTTTAAAAGCAATATCTATGGCCTCTTCATTTAATCCATATCCCTCTTGAAAGCGATTAGGTATATAATAGTATAAATTATTAGTAAGCTCTCTCAAAATTGTAAACAATAAGGCAACGCTGGTTATTCCATCGACATCATAATCTCCGTAGATTAATATTCTTTCATTATTTTTTATTACTCTTAATATTCTGTCTACGGCTTTTCCCATATCTTGAAAGACATAAGGATCTCTCAAATCTTTAAGATCTGCCTTTAAAAATTTCCTGGCACTTGAAGTTTCCTTTGTGCCTCTATTTATTAGTAATCGAGCTAAAATTGGAGAGATGTTTAATTCTTTGGATAATTCTGATTGTAATTTTTTATCTTCTTTTAATATGCACCACTCTATTTTATCTGCTCTCCTTTCTCATTTTTCGTATCGCGTGATGCGTATTGCGTAAAGATAACGTAACGCCTTTGATGTATAACAAAAAATCGCAAAGCGAAAAGTGTCAGGAAAATAACCAAAACTCAAAACTAAAACTTAAGAAAAAATTTTGAATTTTAAGTTATGGTTTTTAGTTTATTCTGCTATACATTATAACGCGATACACGGGATACTAATTTATTCTGCCTTCTGGATTCTGACTACTGACTTCTATTTTCTTCACGATATACGATATACGATATACGATATACTAAATTATACGCGATACTAATATATTTTGAATTTATTTTTTACTCTTTTTACTGGTAACTCTAATACCTTTTTGGCGTACCTTAAATATTCTATTCCACTCTAACAATAATGGGCTGGCAATAAAAATTGATGAATAAGTCCCGGCTATCATTCCTATAAATAAGGCCAAAGCAAAATCAGAAAGGATATTTCCACCGAAAAAATATAAGGCTAAAATGGGAATAATGGTAGTTAAGGATGTGTTTATCGTTCTAGATAGAGATTGATTGATGCTCATGTTTATTAAATTTTCAAATGGTTCTCTGGCTTTAAATTTTATATTTTCTCTAAGTCTATCCAAAATTACAATTGTATTATTTAGAGAATATCCTATTATAGTTAAAACTGCCGCTATTACCGAAATGGTTATCTCTTTCTGCAATAAAGAAAAAATACCTAAAACAATTAAACAGTCGTGGAAAAGCGCTAATATTGAAATAATAGAAAACTTAAATTCAAACCTCAGAGTAATATATAGAATGATTCCTATAAAAGCAAAAAACAAGGCATAGAGAGCTAACTTTTTTAGATTTTCTCCAATAACCGGTCCTACTGTCTCTACACGCAATACCTCCAAATCAGTTAAATTCTCTCTAAGAGCTGACAATATTCCTTTTATTCGCTCTGGGTCAATCTTTTCTGTCCGTATCACAAATTCATTCTCTGATAAATTTTGAATAGTACTTTGGCTTAAATTGAATTCACTCAATATATCTCGAACCTCGGTAGTGGAAACTGATTTATCAAATCTTATCTGAATTAAAGTCCCTCCGGCAAAATCAATTCCAAGATTAAATCCTTGAAAAAGAATTGAAATTAAACCAATCAAAATTACAATTGCAGAAATGATATAAGCCATTCTTCTATTTCTTACAAAGTTGAAATTCTTTTCTCCAATTAGATCCATTAAATATATCCTCCTAAACTATGTCTATAATAATGCCTTGGAACTAAACTTAGTAGCCACTACTTCTAATACAATCTTGGTTACTATAATTGCAGTAAACATGCTGGCTAAAATTCCTACACTTAAAGTTAGCGCAAATCCTTTAATTGATCCCGAGCCAAAATAAAATAAGGCAAGAGCTGCAATTAAAGTAGTAACATTGGCGTCAAATATGGTACGGAATGCTTTATT
>Ga0307380_10005918_pt1 | contig 16188 bp, 15 predicted proteins | sample UN3MG_FD_202239 | JGI IMG/M metagenome (GOLD analysis project Ga0307380, IMG submission 202239) | Soil microbial communities from Risofladan, Vaasa, Finland - UN-3 | ecosystem: Environmental > Terrestrial > Soil > Coastal area > Acid sulfate soil | place: Finland: Risofladan, Vaasa | collected...
ACGAAGTCGTTCGGGTGCAGGTCGAGCGCGCATTGCTGATACTTCTCGTCCGGTCTGATCCCGAGCACCAGCCCGCCTTCGCTGAACGCCCGAACCTCCCCGTCACGGAGTATCAACAGCGGCTCGTGGCCCGCGCTGCAATAGTGCAGCCGCCGACCGCTGCTGTCCGCCGCGATCAGCAAGAGGGTTACGAACTCGGCCACCGACGTTTCGGCGTGGACGTGGCTGTTGAGCCGGGTCAGCGCTTCCCCCAAATCGCAGCAGCGTTGAGCGGTCGCCCGCAGCGCCCCGCGTACCGAGGCCATCAGCAGCGCGGCGGGGATGCCCTTGCCGACCACGTCGCCGACCGCGGCGGCCAGCCGCCCGTCGGCGAGTGTCAGAAAATCGCAGAAGTCCCCGGCCAGGTGCGAGGTGGGCTCGAAAACCACGGCCGTTTCGAGCATGGGGTGCGGCGGCGGGGGCGTGTGAACCATGCGGGCCTGCACCTCGGCGGCCAACGCCAACTGCCGCTCCGTTTCGGCGGCGCGCATGCGCTCGTCCAGGAGTTGGGCGTTCACGATCGCGGTGGCGGCCTGGGCGGCGACGGCCCGCAGCAGGTTGCGGTGTACGCGGCGGAAGCGTTGCCGGTGGTTCGTGTACACCCGCAGCACCCCGACCGGGGTCCCGCGGTAGAGCATGCCCGCCGTCAGCACGCTGACCATTCCCTCGCGGCGGGCGTCGTCGGGATAGCGGAAACGTGGGTCGTGGCTGACGTCCTCGATGTATACGACATTCCCGTTGAGCGCTTCATCGTCGATGGGGCTCTCCGACCGGAGCACCGGTCCTTTGGCCAGATAGCGCTGCGAGAGGTTGTGCCCGGCCTGGATGGTCAGCTCACCGGTCTGGGGGTTGTACAGTCGCAACGTGCAGAACCGGCACTTCATCACCCGGGCGGTCTCGGCCACGATGCGGTCCAGGATGGTTTGCAGGTCCTGCTCGCCGCTGAGCAGCTCCGCGATGTCACCGACGAGTGCTGTCTCCTCGGCAGCGCTCTGCGCGCGGAGCTCGCGCGCACACCAGCCGGCGAGCATCCGTGCGGCCCAGCGGGCGGTCAGGACCGCGGGAAAGTCGCCTCGTCGTTGGAGCATGGGCAGTGCTTCGCGCGCTTGCCGCAGCTCGGTTGAAGCGCGCCCTGGGGCGCTCGCGACCGGATTGGGCGCCTGCTTCTGGGGTTCCGGTGCGCGAAACTCCCCAACGCCGACGTACCCGGCCAGTGTGTCGCCGACGTATATCGGTGCCACGATGTACCAGACGCCGCTGTATGGGACAAAAGCCATCTGTGCGGGCGGCTCGTCGGCCGGTAGCGGGATCAGCTCGAGGTGGCGCGGCAGTCGCCGCAGTACGCGACCGGTTAGGCGCGCGAAGTCGCTCATGGGCGGTGAGGCAGCGAGCAGCCGCCGCTCACCATCGTAAACGCACGCGCGCAGTCCGCTGCTGCGGGCGAGCCCGCCGGCAAAGTCCTCCAGCAACGCGGTATCGATCAAATCTCGCAGCATGAGTTTCCCGATCGGGTACGCCCAGGCGACCGAATGCCGCTATTCACCTCGGCCACGACCTGCATTCTTCATTATCGCCAATGTTCGTCAGTCCGTAAACCGACGCCAGCCCGGTTGGCGTAGGGGCGGCAGTGCCGCTAAACTGCCGTATTCTTGCGGCGATTGGAGCCGCATACGGACAATCGGTCAGGGAGCAGCTTGCATGAAAGTCCAGGAGTATCAGGGGCGAGCGTTGATGGAGGCGGTCGGGATTCCCGTACCGGCCGGGCAGGTGATTGACGCGCCGGAGCAGGCCGCCGACGCGTTTCGGCGGGTCGGGGCCGAGACGGTGGTGGTCAAGGCCCAGGTTCACGCCGGCGGGCGCGGCAAGGCCGGGTACGTCAAGCTGGTCAAGTCCGCCGACGAAGCCGCCCAGCATGCCAAACGCATGTTCGGCAACCGGATGGTCTCCAAGCAGACCGGGCCGCAGGGCGTGCAGGTCCGCAAGATCATGCTCGCCCAGGCGGTGGACATCGCCCACGAGTATTACCTCGGCGTGGTGGTGGACCGGGCCCGGCGGACGCCGGTCATGATGGCCAGCGCCGAGGGTGGCGTCGAGATCGAGGAGGTCGCCGCCCGCAATCCGGACGCGATTAAGAAAGCCTGGTTCCACCCGCATCTGGGATTGCAGCGTTTCCAGGCTGTAGCGCTGGCGGCGGCGATCGGGCTGAAGGGCGATCAGGCCAAGGCGGCTGCCGGCATCATGCTCAAGCTGGCCAAGCTCTTCGTCGAAAAGGACGCCTCGCTGGCCGAGATCAACCCGCTGGTGCAGACGCCGGACGGACAGATCCTGGCCATCGACGCCAAGTTCAATTTCGACGACAACGCCATCTTCCGCCACGACGACGTTGCCGAGCTCTTTGACCCCGCCGAGGAGAACCCCAATGAGCTGCGGGCCAAGGAGTTCAACCTGAGCTACATCGCCCTGGACGGCAACATCGGCTGCCTGGTCAACGGGGCCGGGTTGGCCATGTCCACCATGGACATCATCAAGCTGCACGGCGGGGAGCCGGCGAACTTCCTCGACGTGGGCGGCGGCGTGACGCCCGAGGGTGCCATCGAAGCCTTTCGGATCCTCCTGGCCGACGAGAGTGTGAAGGCTGTGCTGGTCAACATCTTCGGCGGCATCGCCAAGTGCGATGTGATTGCCGAGGCGTTGATCCAGGCGGCCAAGGAGGTCGGCTTCAAGGTGCCGGTCGTCGTGCGGCTGGAAGGCACGAACGTCGAGCTTGCCCGGAAGATGCTCAAGGAGGCAAAGATCCCACAGTTGCGGGCCGCCACGGACCTGACGGATGCGGCCAAGCAAGTCTGCGCCTGTGTTTAGGTTTGAATTGCGAATCACGCACCAGCGGGTATGGTCGAGCCGTCGCACGAGTTAGTTGACGCGATTTACCGCGACAAGGTGTTGCAGGCGCGGCGGATGTCACTGGAGGAGAAGTTCCTGGCAGGGCCACAGCTGTTCGATTACGCGTGCCGCATCACGATGGACGGAATCCGAAGCCAGCATCCGGACGCGGATGAGCGCCGCGTGCGCGACATCTTGCGTGAGCGGCTCGAGCTCGCTCGGCGGTTGGAGCAAGTGCTGTGACGAGCGACGAAATTGTGGTCGCGTGCATTGACTCCCTGGAAGCGACAAACATCCCCTACATGGTTGTCGGCTCGCTCTCCAGCAACCTGTACGCGATCCCGCGATCGACGCAGGACGCCGATTTCGTCGTCGAACTCCGGAAGAACTCACTGAGCGAGTTGCTCAGACGCCTGGGGCCGGAGTTCCATCTCGACCCGCAGGTGCGGTTCGAGACCGTCACGGCAACAACGCGACATATCATAGACACGGCGGATGGCCTGTTCCGCGTTGAGCTCTTCCAACTCAGCGATGCCCCCTACGACCACGAGCGATTCGCAAGGCGTCGTCGCACAAAGGTCCTCGGACGCGACGCGTACGCCCCCACGCCGGAAGATGTGATCGTGATGAAGCTCCAGTGGTCGCGCCAAGGGCGGCGCACGAAGGACACCGACGACGTGCGAAACGTCATCGCCGTTCAGGGCGACGCGCTCGACTGGGACTATATCTACCGCTGGTGCGACGAGCACGGCACGCGCGAGCTGCTGGAAGAGATTTGCCGCTCGATCCCGAAGATCTGAGGATGCTGTAGCGGATTGTGTTTCTGTACGGTTTTGACGAAGATCACCGCATGCACCGGGAGCTGATCCAGATCGTCGAACGCTTCGCCGGCCGGCGCGTGCTGCTGGTGGGGGACTTCATGCTCGACCGCTACGTGTTCGGCGACGCGGAGCGGATCAGCCCGGAAGCGCCGGTGCCGGTGCTGCGCGTGATCGAGCGTCAGGACCGCGTGGGCGGGGCCGGGTCGGTGGCGCTCAACGTCGCCGCGCTCGGGGCCGAGGTGTGCTGCTTCGGCCTGGTTGGGAAAGACTCCTTCGGCGAGCGGATCAAGCGGCTGTTGAGTGAAGCGGGGGTGGATGCCGGCGGGCTGATCGCGGTAGAGGATCGCCCCACGATCACCAAGTCACGGTTGGTGGGTTTGGCCGAGCACCGTCACCGCCAGCAAATCCTGCGTGTGGACGACGAGATCGTTCGTCCGCCGGCGCCGGCTGACGGAAAAACGCTGCTCGCCGCGGTCAAGAAGGCTGTCTCGCACGTCGATGTGGTCTGCCTGGAGGACTATGCCAAGGGCGTGCTGTCGCCGGAGATCTGCGCGGGAATCCTGGACTTCGCGAAGGGGGAGGGCAAGCCGGTGCTCATCGACCCGGCCCGCCTGGGAACGTGGGACAAATACGCCGGCGCCACGGCGCTCACGCCGAACCGGGCGGAGCTCGAGTTGGTCGTGGGGCGCGGGCTGGACGATGACGAGATCGACGCCCAGGCCGCGGCGCTGGTCGAGCGGCTCGAGCTTCAGGCGCTGGTCGTGACGCTGGGGCGTGACGGGGCCCGTCTGATTCGCCGCGACGGGCAGGCCCGTCATTTCCCCACGACGCCGCGCGCCGTCTATGACAACACCGGCGCCGGTGACGCGGTGCTGGCGATGATGGCGGTTGCCACCGCGGCCGGCGCGCCACTGGAGCAGGCGGTCATGCTGGCCAACGTGGCCGGCGGGCTCGAGGTGAGCAAGTTCGGCGCCGTGCCGATCACGCGCGACGAGGTCGTTCGCGAATTGCAGCGTGGCCACGAGACGGGGCGCGGCAAGATTCGCTCCGCCCCGGAACTGGCGGCGGAATTGGCGGCCCGGCGGCAACGCGGCGAGACCGTTGTCTTCACCAACGGCTGCTTCGACCTGCTGCACCCCGGCCACATCGACCTGCTGGAGCAGGCCAAAGCGCTCGGCAGCCTGCTGGTGGTCGGGCTGAACAGCGACGCCTCGATCCGCGTGCTCGAGAAGGCTGACGACCGTCCCATCCGCCGTCAGGACGACCGCGCCCGCATGCTCACCGCCCTGGAGACGGTCGATTACGTCGTGCTGTTCGACGAGCCGGACCCCCGTTGGCTGATCGAGCGGATCGTGCCCGACGTGCTGGTCAAGGGTGTGGACTGGGCCGACAAGGGCGTGATCGGACGCGAGTTCGTCGAGTCGCGCGGCGGACGCGTCGTGTTGCTCGATCTGGTCGAGGGCTACAGTACTTCCGCCGAGCTGGAGCGCATCCGTGCCGCGACAACCGTTCGTTGAGGTGAGCCGAGCATGACCCGCGAGTGGAAGGCGATACTGGCGGAGCACCAGCAAGTCGTCTCCGGGATGGCGGAGGCGGCGTCGATACTTGACCGCATTGCCGAGGCGATTATCGCCTGCCTGCGGGCCGGGAAGCGCGTGTACGTTTTCGGCAACGGCGGTAGTGCCGCCGACGCCCAGCACATCGCGGCTGAGCTGGTCGGCCGATACCGGCTTGAGCGTCGGGCGCTGCCGGCGGTGGCCCTGACGACGGACGCCTCTATCCTGACCGCGGTCAGCAACGACCTGGGGTTTGAGCAAGTCTTTGCGCGTCAACTTGCGGGGCTAGTCAATGCCGGCGACGTGGCCTGGGCCTTGAGCACCAGTGGCAATTCGCCCAACGTGCTGGCGGCCGTACGTGTGGCGGCCGAGCGTGAGGCGACCACGATCGGGTTCACCGGCCGGACAGGCGGCCGGCTCGCCGAACTGTGCACGCACGTTCTGCACGTGCCGCACGACGACGCCGACCGCATCCAGGAGGCCCACGTTCTGGCCTACCACTACGTTTGCGAACGCGTCGAAGCAGCGATGGCCGAGTAGGGGTTTTGCGGGCGGTGCCCGCCCTACGCTTCTGCGCCCACGCTAGGCTTCGTCGGCGCTGAGGCGTTCGATCTCGGCTCCGATGGCGCGGAGTTTCTCGTCGATGCGCTGGTAGCCGCGGTCGATATGGTAGATGCGGTTGATGTCGGTGGTTCCGCGGGCGGCCAGCCCGGCCAGCACCAGCGCGGCCGAGGCCCGCAGGTCCGACGCCATCACCGGGGCGCCCACCAGCCGCTTGACGCCCTGGACAATCACCGTGGGGCCGGCCTTGTGCAGCTTGGCCCCCATGCGGTTCAGCTCGCCCACGTGCAGGAACCGGTCGGGGAAGATCTTTTCGGTAATGACGCTGTTCCCGTCCGCCAGGCATAGCAACGCCATCAACTGGGCCTGCAGGTCGGTCGGCATGCCCGGGAACGGCTGGGTGATGACTTCGATGGGTTCAAGCCGCCGGGAGGAGGCGACGGTTATCGCCTCGTCTTTCCGCTCGACGTTCACGCCCACCGCGTTCAGCCGGTCCACGAAGGCCATCAGGTGATCGAGGCGGCAGTTCTCCAGCGTCAGTTCGCCGTTGGTGATGGCGGCGGCGACCATGAATGTGCCGGCCTCGATGCGGTCGGGGATGATGCGATACTCGCAGCCCTTCAGCTCCTTGACGCCCTCAATGATGATCCGCGGCGTCCCCTGCCCGGTGATCGAGGCGCCGCACTTGTTCAGGAAATCGGCCAGGTCCCTGACCTCGGGTTCGCAGGCGGCCATCTCGATGACGGTGACGCCCTCGGCCAAGACGGCCGCCATCATCGCGTTGGCCGTGCCCAGCACGGTCGAGCCGAACGGTCCGCCGAGGAACATCTCCGTGCCGCGCAGGCGTTTGGCCTTGGCGACGATGTCGCCGCTGACGAGCTCGACGTCGGCCCCCAGCAGGCGCATGGCGCGCAGGTGCAGGTCGACGGGGCGGTCGCCGATGGCGCACCCGCCGGGCATGGCGACCTGTGCCTTCCCGCGTTTGGCCAGCAGCGGGCCGAGTACGCAGATCGAGGCGCGCATCTTGCGGACGATGTCGTACTCGGCCTTACAGTTCATCTCGTCGGAAGCCAGCAGCCGCAGGGCGCCATCCTGGCGGCGTTCGACTTCCACGCCGAGTTTGCCGAGCAGCTCCGCCAGCGAGGTGACGTCGGCGACGGACGGCACGTCGTGCAGGATGACCTCGTCGTCGCAGAGGATCGAGGCGGCCATGATCGGCAAGGCGGCGTTCTTGGCCCCGCCGATGCGCACCGACCCCCGCAGGCGGTTTCCGCCGTTGATTCGAAAATAAGGTAGGCCCACGGTCTGATTCCTCAGGTTGTTCGTGTTCGCTGGTTGTCCCGCAGTCGCGCGTGAACGACACGCTCGTGCTTCAATTCGTCCGGATAGGTCACGATAGCATCCCAGACCGATTCGTCCAGCAGGGCGCGGACGGCGGCGGCCTGGTTGAACGCCACCTCCAGCAGCAGATGCCCGCCGCGGTTCAGCCAGTGCGGCGCCTCATGGATCACGCGGTGCAGCACGCTCAGCCCGTCTTGCCCGGCAAACAGCGCGACGCCCGGCTCGTGCTCGCGCACGCCGATCGGCAACGACGCCGCGTCGGCCTCCGCGACATACGGCGGGTTGCACACGACCACGTCGAAACGCGGCGGCGCAGCGGCCGGTTCGCCACTCTCGGCCGTCTGCGGTGCCCAGGCGTCGAACAGGTCGCCCGCGCGGAACTCGATACGCTCCAACGCGCCGTGGCGCTCGGCGTTGCGACGGGCCACTTGCAGGGTCGGCTCGGAGATGTCGCTGGCGAACAGTTGTGCGTCGGGCAGGTGCTTGGCCAGGCTGACCACAATGCACCCGCTGCCGGTGCCTAGATCGAGCAGGGAGCACGACGGGCCGCTTGAGTTGCGTACCAGCTCAATCGTGCGCTCGACCAGAACCTCGGTCTCCGGTCGTGGGATCAGTACGTCGGGCGTGACCTCGAAGCTCAATGAGAAGAACTCCTTGGTGCCGGTCAGATACGCGATCGGTCGCCCGGCTGCCGCCTGTTTCACCGACGCACGGAACGTCTGTAACACGTCTTGGCCGGGCACCGTGTCGTGGCGGGTGTAGAGGCGGATTCGGTCGCATTCCAGCGCGTGGGCAAGCAACAACTCGGCGCATAGTCGCGGCGACTCCACGCCGCTGCGCCCGAGGTAGTCGCGCGTCCATGCCAGCAAGCGCGTGACTGTCCAGGTGCCCGGTCCTGTATCAGGCGATTCCATCGGGGCAACTATAGCAAAGGCACCCGCGACCGACGAGGCACGCGGCGGGTATACTCACTCCGTCATGCATCCCGCGGAGTGTCACTGCCGCTGCGGCAACCGAGTCGTCGTCCTGGTTGCGTGTCTGCTGCTGGGCCTGCCGCGTCCGAGCGCGGCCCAGGACGTCACGGGTGCGCAGGTGAAGCGGGCCATCGCGGCGGGCGTGCGCGCCCTCAAGAGTCGCCAGTCGCCCGACGGGTCCTGGTCGGTGCGCTACCCGCATCCCGGCGGCGGAACCTGCCTGGTCACGTTGGCGCTGCTCCAGGCCGGCGAGCCGGTCGCTTCGCGTCAGATGGCGGCCGCACTCGATCAGATCAGAAACCTTGCGGATCAACGTGTTTATGTCGTCTCACTCAAGATCATGGTCTTGGCGCAGGCCGATCCGGATCGCTACCGTCGGGAGATTCAGGCCGGCGCCCAGTGGTTGATCAAGGCCCAGACGAAAGCGGGGCTGTGGAGCTACACGCAAGCCGGCGGGAACTTCGACCATTCCAACTCCCAGTTCGCCCTGCTCGGCTTGCACGCCGCGGCCCAGGTCGGCGTGCACATCCCCACCGCGGTTTGGCGACGGGCCCAGACCGCCGTCCTGCGCACGCAGAATCGCGACGGCGGTTGGCCCTATCGGTCCAGAGGTGGCAGCTACGGCAGCATGACCGCCGCCGGCGTCGCCGACCTGATCATCCTCGGCCACACGCCCGTGGCCGGACGCGAGCAGGGCTTCCGTAATGGCAAAGCCCCCGGCTGCGGGAAGTACAAAGCCAACAAGCCGCTGCTCAACGGGCTGAGCTGGTTGGGGCGCCACTTCCGCGCCGACCAGAACCCGCAGCGCCGACGCAGTTGGGTGCACTACTGGCTCTATGCCGTCGAGCGTTGTGGGATCCTTTCCGGGCGACGATCCTTCGGCCACCACGATTGGTACCGCGAAGGGGCCGCACACCTGGTCCGCACGCAGGGTCTGGCCGGTACGTGGGGCGACGGCGTCGTGGACACCGCCTTTGCTATCCTCTTCCTTGCCAAAGGCCACAAGCCGCTGCTGATCCAGAAGCTTCAGTGGTCCGATGATGATGCCTGGAACCCCGATCGCCACGACGCCGCACACCTGGTTTCGTTCGTCGGCGACAAGCTGGGTGAGCCGACGGCATGGCAGGTTGTCGATTTCGACGCGCCGCTCGAAGACTGGCTGGCCGCCCCGCTGCTGTATATGCAGGGGCACCGCTTTCCCGAGTGGAATGCCGACCAGCGTGCGAAGGTACGGGACTACATCGAGCAGGGCGGTACGCTGTTGGCCGAGGCGTGCTGCGGGCACGATGAGTTCCGTGCGGGGTTTCTCAGGTTCGCCGCCCAAACCTTCTCCGAGGTGCCGCTGCGTGAGCTCGACCCCGGTCATCCGGTCTATCACACCTACGACGACGCGGAACCCCATGGGCTGATGGGCATCGACCTCGGCTGCCGTACGAGTATTATCTTCAGCCCGAACGACCTGTCATGCCTGTGGGAGCAGGGTGACGTGCCGCGGCTCAGCGAGCGGGGCTTCAAGCTCGGCCTCAACATCGCGGCCTACGCGGTTGGCCGCCGGCCCCTGCGCGACCGGCTCGACGTGATCACGCTCCCGACACTACGCGAGGACGAGCCGGCCCTGCCCCCCGGCGACGCGTTGCGCCTGGCCCAGGTCGTCCACGACGGCGATTGGCGGCCCGACCCCCAGGCGCTCGTCCGCTTGGCGGAGTTCCTGCGCGACAATTCGCAGCTCGACGTGGTCACGCGCTACAAGCCGCTACACCTGAGCGCCCCTGAACTGTATACCTGTCCGGTCCTGTTCATGACCGGCCACTACGACTTCCACCTTTCGGAGGAAGAGCGCACGGCCTTGGCGGCCCATCTACGCCGCGGCGGGTTCCTGTTTGCGGAGGCCTGCTGCGGGCGGGCCGCCTTCGACCGCAGCTTCCGCGCCATGGTGCGTGAAGCCTTCCCCGACCACGAGCTCGAACCTCTTCCGCCGGAGCACCCCATCTTCCGCGGCGAGCCGGGGTTCGACCTCGAGACGGTGCGTTACAAACCGGCGGTGCTGCGCGAGGAGCCGGGCCTGACCGAGCCGCGTCTGTGGGGACTGGAGATCGACGGCCGGCTGGCGCTGGTCTATAGTCCTTATGCCGTTGGCTGCGGCTTGGAGGGGCACGTCTGCCACGACTGCCGTGGTCTGGTGGACGAAGATGCCCGGCGCCTGGCGGCGAATGTCGTGCTCCATGCCTTGACGCACTGAGCCGAGCGCTTGGGGCGCGCAAGCCCATGGCAATATGATAAACCGAGTCGGCAGAGGCCGCGACCTCTGTAGTCTGTGAAGACGAATGACCACAGCATTAAGGATGGAGGATATGAACAAGTACTACTTACCGATCTCACCATTGTACCTCTGTATTTGTGCGCTTCTGGCCGGAGCGCGAGCCGAGGCCTGCACCAATCTGCTGGTGACAAAGGGTGCATCGGCCGACGGGTCGCTCATAATCACGTATACCTGCGACGGCGAGTTTCATCCACATCTGCGGTACTCGCCTGCGGCAGACTACGAGCCGGGAGAAGTTCTGGAGATCAAGGACTGGGGCGGAAACGTACGCGGCAAGATCAAGCAGGTGCCACACGCTTATGCCGTCGTTGGTCTGATGAACGAGCACCAACTGGCGATCAGCGAGACTACATTCGACGGCCGCCAGGAACTACAGAATCCCGACGGCCTGCTGCATTACTGGGACCTGATGGGGCTGGCCCTGCAGCGTGCCAAGACGGCTAGAGAAGCAATCAAGGTTATGACCGACCTGGTTGCCGAGTATGGCTACCGCTCCACGGGCGAGTGCATTTCCATCGCCGACACGCAGGAGGCCTGGATTCTGGAGATCATCGGGCCGGGTCCGGGCGGCAAGGGTGCCGTTTGGGTGGCCCGCCGGATTCCGGACGGATACATATCCTGCCATGCCAACAAGGCCCGCATCGGAGAATTCCCCCTCGATGATCCCGAAAACTGCCTCTATTCCGCGAGCGTTATCTCGTTCGCGGTCGAGAAGGGGTACTACGATCCGGACTCCGGCGAGCCGTTTCGCTTTTGTGAGGCCTATTGCCCGGCGACGCCGAAGAACCGTCGCTACGGGGACGGTCGCGTGTGGAGCTTCCTTCGCCGAGCAGCGCCGTCGCAGCATTTCTCGCCCGATTACTTTCGGGGCGTCGAGGGGTCCGAGCCTTATCCGTTGTGGATAAAGCCTGACAAGAAGATCTCGGTGGCGGACGTGTTCGCGCTGATGCGCGATCACTTTGAAGGCACCGATTTCGACATGACCAAAGGAGTCGATGCCGGACCGCACGGCACACCCAACCGCTGGCGTCCCATCCACTGGACGATCGACGACGTCGAGTATGGTTGGGAACGCCCGATCTCGACACAACAAACGGGCTTTACCTTTGTGTCGCAGTCGCGCGCCTGGCTGCCCGATCCGATCGGCGGTGTCTACTGGTATGGCGTGGACGATACATACTTCAGTTGCTACGTCCCGCTCTATTGTGGTATTGACGCCTTGCCCGAGTCGTATACGGCCGGCAGCCTGGACAAGTTCTCGTGGGACTCGGCCTGGTGGGTGTTCAACTTTGTCGCCAATTACGCCAATCTGCGCTATTCCGACATGCGTTCCGACATCCGGGCCGTGCAAGGCGACCTGGAGGGCACATTGCTGGCCTTGCAGCCGGCCGTGGAGAAGACCGCGGTTGAGCTGTACAAGTCGGATCCCGAGTTGATGACGCGTTACCTGACGGATTACTCCGTGTCGCACGCCGAGATGGTAGTCAAGCGCTGGCGGGAGCTCGGGGAGCATCTGATACAGAAATACAACGACGGGTATGTCCAGGACGAGAATGGCCATCCGCGGGAGCAGGGCTACTCGGAAGCCTGGCTACGCAGAGTGCTGAGTGAGCGTCCCGAACAGTTCCGTCTGCAGGAAAAACCGGCCGACGTTCCGGAATCGAAGCTGGTGGATTGACAGCCGAGCGGGGTGAGTTGAGCGGCTGAGCGCGGCGTGTCCGGGCGCGGGGGCCATTCTAACTCGGAATCGTCAGCCCACATTCCGGACACCGCCCGCTGACGTTGCCGGTGAGATTGTAGCCGCAGTTGCGGCAGTGCCCAGCCGGAAACCGCCTCCGAGCGCGGCCCCAGAGGAAGGCTGTGGGGTGACCGATGATCAGCAGCGGGAGCCAGAGCGGCAAGAGGACATGCCCTCTGGCCGAGATGGAGACCTCCGGCCGCCATTCGAAGTTCCTCAGGGAGCGTTGAGTGGCCGCGACTGCCACGCCCCGGCACGGCTGAGTTGTCGGGTTCGCATCCAGAACAGCAGGACGCTTCCACGCTGGAGCCAAACTTCCCAGTGTGCCCCCTCGAGGTGCACCTCACACCGCAGGCTGACCAAGAACGCCGCCAGCGCCAGACGCAGGCCGCGGTGCCGACCCACCTGGCCCACCAGAGCGCTCCCCGTTGGCGATAGGGCTTCATACGCCTACTCCCTGGAGGGCCCTGGACGCGGCGGGCGGGAAGCCGTTGCAGCGACCGCCCCGATAGTATACCATTCTCAGTTCGGATTATTCGGAGAACGACGCGCGAAGGGAGCGGACGTGTACGCGGTATTTGAGGACGGCGGTAAGCAGTACAAGGTCAGCGAGGGCGACGCCCTGCTGATTGAGCGGAAGGACCTGGCCGAAGGGCAGAAGGACATCACCTTCGACAAGGTGCTCATGGTTGGCGAGGGTGCGGACGCCCAGATCGGCACGCCCTGGGTCGAGGGGGCCAATGTCACGGCCAAGGTCGTCCGGGAGCTGAAGATGCCGAAGGTGGTCGGCATCAAGCTCAAACGCCGTAAGGGCTACCTGCGCAAGTTCGGCCACCGCCAGCAGATGCTGAGAGTCGAGATCAGTTCGATCAATGCTTGAGATTTGGGCGGATGCGGGCGGGCGGCGAGGCCGGCTGCTGCTGCCCATGGTCACGCTTCTCTTCGTTACCCAAGCTTGGGGGCAGTCGAGGCCTGCCCAGCCGCCGCCGGCCACCCAGCCGGCAATTCGCGAGACGGTTTCGGCTGCCCACCGTCGGCTCGCGCAGATCCCCGCCAAGAAGCTCTCCCGCGAGCAGATCGCCCTGAAGACGACGCTCGGGCTGGCACTGGCGATCGGAAAGGCCGATGGAGAAGGGGCGGCGAAGCTGCTCGACGCCGTCGGCTACCACGCTCTGCCGCTGGAAGGCCGCTTGCCCGAGAGGCCGGACAAGCCGCTCACGGCAGACGAATTCCGCGCATGCATCGAACGACTGGGCCCGACGCGCGTGGCCAGCCTCCCGGCGGACACGTTCGAGGTGCTTGATCGCGTCGCGCTGCGCAAGGAGTTCGCCGCGGTGGCGGAGTGGATGCTGCCTCAGGATCGGGCCGTGGTCATCCGTCCCGCGAATGACGCCGATAGCGACTGGGTCACCCGCTCGTGTTGCGTGGTGGTTCGGCTGCGGGCCCGCGAGCCAACGGTCGTAGGGGGCAACCTGCTGGCGGCCCTGAAACAACCCACCAGCGGGGAAGGCCCGCGCGGCCCCTGACAGCGTGGCAGGATTGCCAAGCCTGGGTGGGCATGTTACGAATCGCACCATGCGAGCCGACGGTCGCCGACCTGACGAGTTGCGTCCCGTGGAGATTATCCGCGGTTTCACGCGGTCCGCACCCGGGTCGGTATTGATCCGCACCGGCGGCACGCACGTGTTCTGCACGGCCAGCCTCGAGGCGGCGGTGCCGACGTGGCGGGAGAAGAGTGGGGCCGGGTGGGTGACCGCCGAGTACGAGATGCTGCCGGCCTCCACCGCCCAGCGTCGCCCGCGCAGCCGCCTGAGGGTGGACGGTCGCACGCGGGAGATCGAGCGTGTGATCGGGCGTTCGCTGCGGATGGCGGTGGACATGGAGAAGATGGGGCCGCGGATGATCCTGCTGGATTGCGACGTCCTGCAGGCCGACGGGGGCACGCGGACGGCCGCCATCACCGGCGTCTACGTCGCTTTGTGCGACGCGTTGGCCGAGGGTTGTCGCCGCGGGTGGTGGGGCGACGACGTGCTGCAGGCGGCAGTGGCGGCGGTGAGCGTCGGGATCGTCGATGGTCAACCCGTGCTCGACCTCGACTACGCCGAAGACGTCAACGCCACGGTGGACTGCAATCTGGTGATGACCGATCGCGGCGAGTGGGTCGAGGTCCAGGCCACCGGCGAGCACGCCGCGTATACCGATGAGCAACTGGCGGCCATGCTGAAGCTGGGACGTCGGGGGATCGAGCAGTTGTTCCAAACGCAGCGTGACGCGCTGCGCGGCGAAGCGAACGGCGGACGGTGAACCATGATGCCGATCGTCTTGCGAAGAGCGATGAGGCTGGGGACTGTCTTGGTGGCGTTGTGCTTATGGCCGAGCACGGGCTGCACCGCCGAGGGAACCGGGTTAACCCTGCGCCAGACCGGGCAGAGAGAGGACCTGTGGACCATCCGTTGCCTGACGCTGGAGGGGCCCAACCGCTTCCGCACGGCCAAGAACTTCGAGCAGGCCCTGAAGAAGGTCAAGGGTCTCGATCCCAAGCTGGTGCAGGTGTTCCACGGCGAGAGCAGCAGCGCCGTTTACTACGGCCGCTACCAGCGTCGCTACGATGCCGCCCGGCGCCAAGAATCTTTCAAGCCGGACCCCCTGAAGGATCTCGACCTGATCCGTCAGCTTTCGCTGACGGTGGATGAAAAACCCGTGTGGCCGTTCGCGCTGGCGGTGCTGGACAGCTCGCCGACCGTGCCGACCGGCAACCCGGCCTGGGACCTGAACAACGTGGACGGGTATTGGGCCCTGCAAATCGGCGTCTTTTACAACGAAGGGGAGATGCGTCAGCGGCGGCGGGCGGCCGAGCAATACTGCAAGATCCTGCGGGATCAGGGTGAAGCGGCCTACTACCACCACGGAGCCGTCAACAGCTCGGTGTGTGTGGGCGTTTTTCCGAAGGAGGCGATCGTCGAGTTCCAGCGCGAGGACCCGCTGACCGGCGTGGTGCGCGGCACCAGCAAGATCGTGGACCCGCGCATGCTGGCGTTGCAGAAGAAGTACGCCATCAACCTGCATAACGGTCACAAGGTCTACGAAATCATCCACGACCAGGCCACCGGCCGGAAGGAGCGTTTCCCCCATCCTTCGTTTCCGGTGAAGCTGCCGCGGGCGGACACGCTGCCGACACCTCGGCCGGGCGGGTAGTCGCCATGCCCGAGATCCTGCTGGCCACACGCAACGCCGGGAAGATCCGCGAGATCCGCCAGATGACCGTGGCCGGGGGCTGGGTGTGGCACGGGCTGGAGGCCTTCCCCGACGTGCCGGCCGCGGTCGAAGACGGGGCCACCTTCGCCGAGAACGCCCGACACAAAGCGCGGCACTACGCGCAGGCGACCGGGCTCTACACATTGGCCGACGATTCCGGGCTGGAGGTGGACTGCCTGGGCGGCGAGCCGGGCGTGCATTCGGCCCGCTACGCCGGCACCCCGCGTGACGACGCCGCCAACAACCGCAAGCTGGTCGCGGCTCTGGCGGGTGTTCCGCTCGAGCGGCGGACGGCCCGTTTCCGCTGCGCGCTGGCTCTGGCGCGCCCGGACGAGCTGCTGATCGAGACCGAGGGGGTGGTCGCGGGGCTGATCATCGACGAGCCGCGCGGTGACAACGGCTTCGGCTACGACCCGCACTTCCTGATCCCCGCCCTCGGGCGCACCACGGCCGAACTCCCACCGGCTGAGAAAAACGCCCTGAGCCACCGCGGCCAAGCCCTGTGCGACATGCTGTCGCGTATGGAAGCACACTTCCAGGCCCAAGGCCAGCGGAGCGTGTAATGCCGGCCGGGCCGACTGCTGAGGTGCGCCTCGCCGCAGTCTTGCGCGTGCTCATTTGCGGGGTTCTGCTGGCCGCTGCCGTGACGATGAACGCCTCAGCCGTTCACTGGCGCCAGAACCTCGCGGACAGTCATCTGTTT
>Ga0307380_10005920_pt1 | contig 16185 bp, 10 predicted proteins | sample UN3MG_FD_202239 | JGI IMG/M metagenome (GOLD analysis project Ga0307380, IMG submission 202239) | Soil microbial communities from Risofladan, Vaasa, Finland - UN-3 | ecosystem: Environmental > Terrestrial > Soil > Coastal area > Acid sulfate soil | place: Finland: Risofladan, Vaasa | collected...
TATAGGTCAGCGCGGATTCGCGGATCTTCAACGTCTTCCCTACGTCGGTCCAGACGATAACGGAATCCAGAACCTTACCTGTGTAGAGCAGCTCAGCGAACGAGCTTTCTGTGATCTTGTGCGTGAGGGTATCGAGGGTTTCGTGCTGGCCCTCGGTGATGCCCGAGCCTGCCGCTACCGAACCGCCTGTGTACCCGCGTGTCAGCATCACGCCCTCTTGCGCACTTCGGTCGAGACGCGCGTGATGTAGACAGGCACGGCAGCCCCCGAGCTGAGCTGGACAGCAATCCGATCGGAGTAGCCACCCAGACAATGCGTCTCGATCGCAACGATGGCAGCCGTGAGCGGGAAACGCCGAGTGCCTGCGCCGACCGGGTTCGCAGGCGCTAGCGGCGCGCCTTTCACGAACGGGCCGACGTGCACCCACACCACCTGCGTACCGGCGATGCCGGGTGCCTGGATCAGGTAGCGGCCGGGGGGGAGCGCGCCTCCAGTATCCGACGTTTCAGCCAGCGAGCCGACGGACGCGGTCAGCGCTGCCGTGTTCTCGATCGCCGCTTCGAAGAAGGCTTGATCGTGGTTGCCGCCGTGCGCGCTCGACGACACGGGCTACGCCTTCCCGCGGCTGACTTTCGTGATTTGGACGGTAGAGATCCCACCGACGCTGAAGAACGACAGCCCCGTCGCCCCAGGGCGCGCCATGAAGTACAGCAGTGGCGCGTTCAGGTCAGCCGCGAGCACCGATGCGACGAAGCGCATCGAGGGCGCAGTGGCGGCCGCTACGACGCCCCCGAACGGGCCTTGCGCGACCCAAAGGTCGGTGCCCCCTCCGAAGTCGACACAGCGGAGCTGGTAGCGCCCCAGCTCCAGCGCTTCGTCAAGCGGTGTAGCGGCCCCCGAGGCGGCGGCGATCTCGACCGTGCGCCCGAGTGTCTCCCCGTACCAGTACCGCAGGTCGTCTGCTTCGGCAGCCATCGGCTACTCTCCTTCGAGCGCTGCTCGGATGTGCTCGCGGAGGCGGTCTTCGCCCCAGCGCCTGTTGACGTCTTCGATGCCCTGGTTTTCGGCGAACACGAGCAGCTCATCGCGGCTTGCGGTGCCGAGATCGAACTCCCCCTGTTCCTCGTCGGGAGGCTCTGGCGGCGGCTCGGTATCCGACAGCGCAGCCGCTACCGGCTTTGGCGCTGCGGTCGGCGCGAGGGCATCCGCTTCACGCGCTTTGCGTGCGCGCGACCACCCGTTCGTTTCGAGAAGGAAGAGCGCATCGCGCTCGGGCATGTCGAACACGCCGCGGTCGTCGCCGACGACCGCGATGGGCGTGCCGTCCTCGTCGCGTTCGTAGCGAAGTCCCACTGTCAGGTTCGCGAGATTGGGGTTCTGGATCAGCATCGTCGGTATCCTTCCCTGAAAGACAGAACGGGCGAACGAGCTACTGCCCGCTCGCCCATCCTACCAGTGTGTCGCTACGTCGGATCAGGTGCCGAGTGAGCCCGGTGCCCGGCCGACATTCTTGACGACAAGGTTCTTTGCAGGCGTGTACATCTTCATTGCGCCATACAACACCTGACTCCAGCGGATGCTTGTGTCGATCGCCGCAAGAGGAATGCGGGTCATCGGCAAGAGCTGGGACCACGCGAAGGAGCGCTGATTCTGCATCAGCACGAAGCCCTTCGATGTGCCGGGGATGTCCGCGTTGAGATCGGTGATGACCTGCGTCGCGCCCGTGCGCGGAACGCGAACCATCAGCTCGGCAGTACCGACCGCCGCGCCGATCGCGGTGCGGTAGATCTCGTAGAACGTGGTGTCCTGCCCGCCGTCCGCGACGGTGAACGTGACGCCGTCACCCGAAGCGACGGCGACGCCGGCTGAGTTGAACGGAACCGACAGGCCGAAGCGGTTGCCGCCCGCAACGCGGTAGATGTACGTACCCGTGTCGGCTGCGACGAACTGCGAACCGGCCGCCGGAGCAGCCGCGGGCGCGACGGTGATCGACGGCGCGAGCGGCCGACGATCGGTGCGCCCGATACCCGCGGCGACTGCGGTGTCACCGTCGGTGATGAACACGTGATCGTGCAGGTTGACCTTGCCGTGCTGCCCCTGGAAGGCAGTGATGGTCGCGCCAAGGACGCCCGGTGCTGGCGCGTACGCGAAGCGCTGCCGGTCGTAGACCTGCTTCGCCAGATCGGCGAACGGGCCGGTACCGAAGTACGCGTCTGTCGCCATGCCGAAGTTGTCGCGGATCTGAAGCAAGAAGTCGTTCATCGCTTCCTCGGTGAGCGGCGCTCCCCGAAGATCGATCACGTTGTCCGGCGCTCCGTCGGTGATGAGACGCTCCAGCCCATCCCACTGTTGCGGGATCAACGAGTTGTCACCGAAGAAGAGAGAGTTCTCCAGGTTGCGGAGCAACTCCATTGTCTTGTTCATCGTCTCCAAGGCGATGACGTTCCCGTGGGCAGCCCTTATTGTATTCGCAACGTGGGTAACCCTCCCGGTGATCCCGATGTAGCGAATCAGGACGGTCACGCGCTCGTAGGTCGTGTCCTCCTCTTCGGGAAGATCTCCCTCGTCGAAGAAGCCGCGGTTGAACTGCCTCGCGCCGGCCGAGCCGTAGCTCAGCAGTCGATTGAATTCTTCGACGGTGTTCGTCGCAGGTACCTTCGGGATGGATTTGAAGAGCTTGATCTCGTCCATCTCGTAGGTGAGGTTCTTGAGGGTCGCCTCCAGCGACTCCGTGCGTAGCGGAAAGCCAACACCGGGTGCGACACCCGGATCGTTGACGTCCTGTCCGGCCGACAGCGCCTTGCGAAGATCTGCGATCTCCCCCGGCGTGCTGACCGTCCCGTACCCGCTGTAGTCACGGTAGTCCTGTGCGCTTACGAAAGCTCCGAGCATGTCCTGTTTCCTTCCGTTCGATTCTTGTTGATTGCGCCGACCGGACTACCGGTAGTTGCGCGCTGCGTCTGCCTCGGCGGGGTGCGCCGCGAGGAACCCGGATACCGCGTCGATGATCTGCTGGTCGACGACTCCGCCGCCCTCCAACATCATCGCCGCCTGGCCCGTCGGGCGGCCGCCGATGTCGCGGATACCCTTCTCCAGGTTCATGTACGTGAGCGCGCCGACAACGTCGGCCTTGCTCAGCGCTTCGCCTCCGCCGACTTCGCCGCGCACGCTCTTGTGGAGCGCGCGAGCGCCGCTCAGCGTGCGGACACCTCGCGGCTCCGCGGGCTGGTGCTCGATGAGACCGAGGCGCTCGTTGAGCGCGGAGAGCACATCGGCCATGCCCTTCTGAAGCGTGCCGATCTGGTAGATGGCCGCGGCCGTCGCACGCTGCACCTTCGCGCTCTGTCCTCGGTGCTCACCGAGCGACTTGCGGATCGCGTCCAACTGATCCGCGGTGCGCACCGTGAGCGCTTCGAGGAAGGGGGACACGTCGATCGCGTCGGCGACGTCGGAGTCCGCGCGGAACTCGTCCATCGCTTTCACCATCGGTTCGCCTTCGCCGGAGGCGTGTCGCGCGCTGCGGCGCATCTTGCCGTGCGCACTCGGGCGCTGATGCGGAGCCATCGACATCTCTCCGAACATCTCGCCGTCGTCCTCGCCGTCTTCGTCTTCGTCGTCCTTCGCGGACATGAACGCCTGGATCTCTCCGGCGTCGTAGCCGGCGTCGATGAGCGTCTGCGCCATCTTGCCGATCATCATGTCGTCGATGCCGCCCATGTCGCCGCTCTCCGCGCCGCCGCCGCCGACCTTGCCGCGCTCGTCGTAGTGGCCGCTGTACTCGACGTTCGTGCCGCCGTACGACTTGACGACACCCGTCGCGTCACAAGCCTTCACCAGCTCGTCGAGCGACGCGGTGATCCCGTCCAGCTCCAGCTCTTCATGCACGTCACTCATGGCTTTCTCCTCTAGGCGGCGGGGTGGTACCGCAGCGCGTAATCGATGATCTGTGTTGCGTAGGCGCGCGAGATTCGCGGGTGCGCCCGCACCAGCAGCTCGATCGCCTCGGACTTTTTGAAGCGCTTCTTCTTGCGCTTCTTCTCGTCGCCTTCGAGCGACTCCGTGCGCATCGCGAAACCATCACCCGGAACCGGGCCTGGATTTGCGACGGCGCTCCCTGCACTCAAACTCTTCGCGAGCACGTTGAGTGCGGTCTTCGTGTTGACGGGGCACTTCGTCACTGCAACTTCGCGGACGATGGCTTTCCGTACCTGCTTCGAGTTGCTGGCGTCGCGCTCGCCAATCGAGCCCTCGACGGAGAAGCCGAGCTTGCGGTCGTGCTTCTGTAGCTCGGTCGCGAGGTTCCAGATCCCATCCGCGCGCGGCGTCTTCAGCAAGTAGCCCTCGACGTACCAGCCCTTGTGCAGACCACCCGGCAACGTCCGCAGCTCTGCGAACTCGGGATACCCGATGACGCCGTCAGTGTCGGGGCTGTGATTGTCGTTGAACCAGCCCTTGGTCAGGAACGGGTCGAAGTCGAGCCCCTCCTGAATGAGCACCTCTCCCTGGCGATCGAGATGGTCAGTCGAGACGAAGCCACCGATGCGGCGCTCTTTGCCCGCCTCGGCGCTGGCTTTCTCGAAAACCTCTACATCCAAATCGAAGTTGAAAGCGCTCATGGGATCCAGAAACGAAAAAGGCGAGGCCCCTCACGGGGTCTCGCCTCTGAGGCTGCACACGCAGCCAGGCCACTCGGGTGGTATGGCACCACCGGCGGATACCTGTCAACCCCGCCGCGCGACCAGCCGGGGCATCTCTGCTTTTCGAATCGCAGTATCCGCCGACGCGGTGACAGGCAGCAGGATCCCCTTACCGCAGCTCTCGCAGTTGATCTCCACCGTACCGCTCGCTTTGTGGAGCACCACGATGCGCGTGCGCGCTTTGAGCTTCGAGCCGTCCGCACTCTTGCGGAACACGGGCTTGCCGCAGTGCGGGCAGTCGTTCACGGCACAACGATCCCGAGACGCTTCGCGTAGCCCTTCAGGTCAGCCGGGATCTCGACGCCGTGCGCGATGCACCCGCGGAAGACCCCTCGCCAGAGTTTCACGATGTCGTCCTGCCCGTGGCGCTTGCGCAGCTCGAACTCGTTGTTCTGATCGTTGATGAAGCGCAGCGCGCGACGCGCGGTGTCTGCGTTCGGGATGCTGATGAAGTAGTCGATGTCGATCTTCCCGTCGAAGGGAATGCCGACATTGAAGATGTCTTCGAAGTAGTTCAGGTCGTCGCCGGTGCGGCCGTTCTCGTAGAGCCCCATCAGTGCCTCCAGCTCGGCGCGTGCCAGCGCGGGATGTAGAACGAGGGCAGCGACTTCGCCGCCTTCTCCGTGTCGCCTCCAGCCGCTGCGTACTCTTCCTTCGTCACGTACGTGTGTGAGCCGTCAGGGTTGGTGATCTCGACGAGCTGCGGAGGTGCGCCGACCGGGTTGCCGTCGCCGTCTTCGAGGAGCGAGAAGGCTGCGAGCGACCCTTTCCACGCAGGCGTGTAGTCGTACTTCGTGTGCTTCGGCTGTTCGTTCTGTACGACGTGCAGGAAGTGCTCATACGGGACCATCTTCGCGCGCCCTTGCGTGAGCTGGCTCTTCTCCGCGAGCGCAGGCGATTCGGTGATCATGTTCCCTGTCGGGACCTTGACCTTGACCTTCTTCCCCGTCGTCTCGTCGACGCCGTCCACCAGCTCGAACTCAGGCATGTCGACGGATACCGTGAGGCGCTTCACGTCGACGAGGTACCTGCGGCTCTTGAGGATCTCTTTGTCGAACCCCGTGAGCTTCTCTCGGATGATGTGATTCATCACGTCGGCTTCGGTGACTGCTTCCGGCGGGATGTAGCTCTCGGCGGGGCGCGTGGCGTCGGGCACGACACCCCTACGCCGAAGCTCCGTGCCCACCTCCTCGCGCAGCTCTGCGATCTTGTCGAACGCGCGCTTCGCGAACCACGCTTCGAGGATCTGATCGGGCGCGCCGCCGGGGAGGTTGTTCAGCTCGTCGCGCTCTGGCTGCGTGAGCGCATTCGCCATCGCTTCGCGCACGATGAGCATCGCGCTATCGACGCCCTCGTACTCTTTGAAATCGTTCTTCGTCTCCTGCGCGAAGATGTACTCGCCGATCTTCTCGACGTACTTCTTCGAAGGACCGCTGAGCGCGGGCGGCAGCATGCGCGCTGCGCGCGTGATGCGCTGCCACTCCTCCATGGGCGAGAACAGCGAGTCGTACATGACGAGGTGCTTCGACGGCCAGTTGAGTCCGACGTTCGCGGCGTCCGACGCGACCATCATCTGCGTGTTGTTGAAGATGTCCATCTGCGCTTCGGTGAGCGGCTTGCGCTCACTCGCGAACGGCTTCAGCAGCTCTTTGAGCTTCTCGTGCGTCGCCTCTTTCGCAGCGCCCGACTGTGAGCGCATCTGGATCTCCATCTCTTTCGCTTCGCGCTTCACCTTGCCGGTCAGCTCGCTCTCGTAGATGTAGCGCTGACCGACGCTGCCGTCCTTTTCCTTCCAACCCATGATGCGCATCGGGACTTCGAGACCCGCGGGGCTGCCGTTCTTCTGCACCGCGCCGGTGCCGTCGACGAAGCTCTGTTTGATCTTCGCTCGCTGCGCGTAGCCCCACGGCTCCGCCATATCACCAGCGCGAAGGTGCTTGTCCTTGGTGGTGCCGTACATCGTGCGCTGCACCATCATCGACACACCAGTATCCGTTCCGCGGCTGTCCTGCACGCGACGAAAGATCTCGGAGTTGATGTCGCGCTCGCCGAGCGTCGCGCTCTTGCCCATGAACGAGACAAAGAACTTGCGGGTGCCCATCGCACGCTTTTTGTCGTGGTCGCTGGAGACCTCCGGGTGCCCGAGCGCCTCGTTGATGTCCATGTAACCCATCGTGCGGAGCTTCGCTTCGGCCGTTCGCACGGAGCTGCCGATGCGGTTGCCGAAGATGATCATCTGATCATTCGGACCGCCGCCGGTCTTCTCCTTCAGCGCCTCGCGCATGAACTCTTCGAGCTTGTCGCACTTCGCGTTGTTCGTGGTGACCGCGAGATCGAACTGCGCACGCTGCCGTCGCCGCGCTGGGTGCCGCTGAATACTCATCCCCTCGCGGCCGGGAAGCGGCCCCTGCGATGTCCCCTTTGCGCCGAGCACCTGCTTCCGCAGCTCGTTCTCCAGCAGCACGCGGTAATCGTCATCGTCGAGTCCGTCGGCCAGCTCGATCTTGTGCTTCTTCGCGAGCGCTTCGAGTTGCTTGCGATTGAGCGAATCGATGTCAGGCAGCGAGCCTACGCCGCCGTCGTCGCCATCGTCATCGCTGTCGCTACCTCCCGCGCCTCCGCCTTCGGCCGCGTCCTTGAACCGGCCGGTGAAGTCCCAGTCTTCGTGATCATAGAAGAGACCGGAAGCCTTCATGCGCGGGTCGCGCACGAACAGGTGCCCCGGCTCGACTTCTACCTCTTCCCACCTGCCTGTTTGGCTGTTGAAGTATTCGGCGCGCTTCGCGCCGATGCGATCGATCTTCGTGATGTCGCCGGTGACCTCGTCGACCATGCCGCGGCAGATCATGCCCTCGGGGCCGTAGTCGGGGTTCGGCAATTTGCCGCCGCCGATCATGCCGACGCCACGCTGCCACTTCGCACCCGTGAGCGTGATGTACTCACCCTTATTGCGCAGCGCGGAGAGCAGCTTCTTTCCCGCGGGCGTCCCCTCGATCTTCTTCCCCTCCAGGTATTCGTACCCGACGCCGATCACGCGCTCGATGTACAGGTGCAGCGCTTCGTAGTAGCCCTGGTTTACGCGGCCCGCGGCTACGTCCGCTTGCGTCGGCCACACGCCGCCCCACGCGATGCCCTTCTTCGTTTTCTTCTGCGTCATCATTTCGAGCGTTGGCAGCTCGAACGGCACGACCTGAGTGTCCATCTTTTGGCGGCCGTGGCGGTCCTCCGTGATGGTGACGACTTCCATGGTCGCGTCAGCACGCTCGTCGGGTGCCTTGTAGCTCGGCGCGTTCGCGATGCTCCTCGCGATCGAAACCTTGCGACGCGCTTCGGGGTCGAGCAGCCCCGCCTCATCGAGACCGACAGCGGCAGACGCGCCGAGCGCCTCCCGCTCCTGATCCGTAAGCGCCGCCATCGCAGCGCGGTACATGCGCCCCTGCTGCCCGATCATGTGCGCGGGCTCGTTCTCATCAAGCAGCACCGCAGGCATGGACTTGCCCTTGACGTCCGCGGTCGTCGCCACGTCCATGAGCGGCTGAAGGATACCCGCCAGCTCCGCCACGCGCTGCGGGTTGAGATCAGTCTTCGCGACGCTACGACGGCCGTACGCTTTCAGCACCGCGCTCTCGATCAGATACCGCTCTGCGAACTCGTCCTCGGTCCCGAGCTTCACCTCGCCCGCCGTGATGAGATCGACGATGCGCGGGAGCACGCGCAGGTTGTTCGTGATGGGCGTTCCGCTGAGCAGCAGGAACAGATTCATCTGCGGGTTCCAACGCTCGATGGCTTTCGAGAGCTGGTTCTCACGCGCGACCTTGTGCGCTTCGTCGACGACGAGCCCGTCGAACATCCCGGTGAGGCGAAGCGCTTCTTCGTTGTCGCGGAAATACTCCATCGGGATGACCGCGTTGTCGCCTGCGTCGGTCCACGGGTTCCACAGTTTCGGATTCTTCTTCAGGGCATCTTTCCAGTACGCCATGACCCGCGTGCGGTACGCGTTGTCGCTCTCGCGCTCGGTGCGCTTCGGGAGCTTCGGCAACTGCTGCGCGCCCGAGAGCGTGCCCGCGCCGAGCAGCGTCGGTGCGCCGAGGAAGCGCACGTACTCCTGAAACCAGTTCTCGCCCGTGTTCAGCGGAACGACGTGGAGCACTTTCTTTTTGACCTGCTTCGGATGCGGCTTCGTGGGGTCGCCGGGGTCCTTCAGGTTGCGCATCATCTGGCTCGCCATGATCGCGAGCGCGGTCTTTCCTGTGCCCATAAAATGCGCGGCGTACAGGCGGCCGCCATTCTTCGCGAGCTTCTGCAACGCGCGGATGCGGTGCTCGCCTGGTTGAATCCCGTCGTCGCCCGTGACGAGCCCCTTCAGCAGACCGTCGGGGTTGATGTTGCCGTCTTTGTTCTCCAGCTCTTCGACCTGAACAACCTGCTTCTTACCCGCCGACTCCGCGAGCACGCGCGACGACGTGTCTTCCTCTGCGAAGCGTGCGAGCACGCGCGAGTCCATCATAAAGCCACCGCTGCGTGCGCGTAGCTCGGGGATGGCGCGCACATCGGTCGTGATGCGCCATCCCGGTTCGCCGGGCTCTGGATCGAGCACGCGCACGCCGGGGTACTTGCGCACCTCTTCGAGCGAGATGCTTCCGTCTTCTGGCAGCAGAATGCGGATCGTGCCCTTGGTCTCATTCGGGCCGGAGTCGCGCGGGACCGCGTCCATGTAGAGCAGCAGATCGCTCGGCAGCGGCTGCACCAGCCGCTTACGGAGCCCTGGATTGTCGCGCACGAGATCTTCGGATACTCCTCCGACCTTCGACACGCCGACCATGTGCTTCGCCTGGCCGGATGCCTGCCCTGCGCGCGGCTGCACCATGTGCAGCTTCTTGCCCGTCGCCGGGTCCTTCTTTGTACCCGCGTACGCGCCGAGCACGCGCTTGTCGGTCTTCGGATCGATGAACCACACCAGCCCACCCGGCTCGATGTCGCGCTTCTTCGCCTTGCGCTCCTTGATGATCGGCGTGGTGATCTCATCGAAGCGATTCAGCAGCTCGTCGACACGCAACGGCGACTTGCCGAACTTGCGCTCCCAGTACGCGCCGACGACAAGCGGAGGACCTGCGCCATCGAACTGCACCTGCACAAGTGCGGTTGCGCGGTCGAGCCCGACACCGCCGCCGCCCGGATCACCGGCGAGCGTGACCCATGCGCGCTTGCCCGTGTACGACTCTCCCGTCTCGGGATCGACCCCCTGAAACGACGCAGCCTCTCGCATCAGCTCCTGTAGCTTCGTCGAGTCGGTGATCGGGATGTCGCCAGGGTTGATGAGCGCAGCGAGAATCGGATCGGTGATCTGCCCGCGCGCGAACTTGCGGTTCTTCGCGAGCAGATCCTTCGCGGTGGTGCCGTGCTCGCGAGCGATGATGAACGGATCGAGCGTGCCCGAGTCGAGGCTCTTCCGCTGCCAGTTGCCCGAGGCGTCAGGCACGAGGATGGTATCCCCCCGGCTGAACGGGGCGGCCGTGCTGACCGGGATCTTTGTCCAGCTTCCGTCAGGGTTCTCCTGCTCGTAGACCGTTGCCGTAGTGACCGGCGTGCCGTCGGCCTTCATCACGACGTTGCCGTCTTCGTCGCGCTGGAGCCACGGCGCGATCTTCTTCGAGGGCTGGATCCCGCCGAACGCGAAGGAGCCGCTCTTCTGCATGAACTCGTGCTCTGACATCTCGATGGGGGCCCACTCGATGCGGCCGAGCTTCTTCCCCTGGTACTCGTCGAAGTCGGGACGCGAGCGGTCGCCTTCGATCTCTTTCGTCTTCTTCCCCGACTCGTCGGTCTTGTAGTCGAAGATCACCGCCTCCTCTTTCGAGGTGAGCTTCTCCCCAGACGCGTGCTTCGCCTTGATGGCGTCCCATCGCTTCTGATCCTCGACGACTTTCAGCAGCCGCTCGCGCTCCGCTTCTGCTGTGTGCTCTGCCGCTTTGAATCCGAGCGACTCGAACATGCGACGACTGAGCGTGTGCAGCTCATTGACCTTGTAGTCCCAGAGCGGCTCCCCCGTCACTGGGTCGGTCGCCTGCGTCTTCGTGAGCTTGCCCGACTTGTCTGTCTTGTACTGAGGTACACGGCCCGTCGGGGGACGTGTGTTCTGGCCGTACTCTTCGACGTCCTCGGGCATCTTCGAGATGAGACCTTCGTCGTCCTGCGCGAGGTGTAGGAACGCCTGGTGGTTGGTGATCGGCTTCCCACGCTCATCGTAGATCTCCTTCGCAGCGAGCAGCGCCTTGAAGCGCGACCCGACGAGGTTCTCGTTTCGCGGCAGCGTGATCGTGATGGGCTTGCCGTCCGCGCCCGTGATGGTCTCGGTGTAGGTCGTGTCGGGCATGCGCTCCCACCCGTCCTCTTCGAGCTTCGACGCCGGGCCCATGCGCAGGTAGACGGTGCGACCAGCGACGGATACCGCATAGAACTGATCCGCGTCCGAGTGCATCGGGTGGAAGGCGGGCGCGGGCGGTTCCATGCGCCGAGCCTGAATGAGCGCCTCGGTCACTTTCGTGTGCGGCTTGTCGACCCACCACGACAGCTCGTCGTTGTCGACTCGCTTCATCGCCTCGCGCTCAGGCAGGTGACCGAACAGGTGCTCCTGCATCCAGTCGAAGCGCTCGGGCCGAACCAGCGCCATCTCCTTCGGGTGCGAAATCATCTGAGAGAACGCTTCAGCGAAGTCCTCGAACTCGTTCGTCTCCGCGTAACCGGAGGCCCGCTTGCCCGGCAGACCGCTGACCCACTCCGCCCACGCGTGCCTCCACTTCGGTTCGCCGCGCGCGATGCTCTCCTCAATCGCGAAGTGCACGTGGTGCCCGAACTCGTGCCAGATGATCTCCTCGGTGATCGTTTCAGAAGAGCCGAATACGGGGGTGCTGGTGACGCCCTTCTTCCCAAGTCGGAACGCAAGGTCGTTGACGACCATCGAGCCTGTGGACATATTCGCGTGGCCGCCGATCGCCTGCCCACGCGCGCCCTGCTTCTTCGTGAACGCGTCCTCGTCGTTCGTGAGCAGCTTGAAGCTCTTCAGCCCTGGGTAGCTCTGACCTTTGACCTTCGGAATCTTGGCCGAGTCGACCATCTCCTTGAGGTGATCGGGGATCATCTCGATCGCCTTCGCGGCCTTCACCGTCGGCGCGTTCGCGTCGGGCATCCCGCCGGCCTTCTCTTTTTCGATCGACGGCTGAATGTGGCGCTCGTGGAACTGCGCGCCCGCATCGGTATCCGGCTGCGCCGTCATCCCGAAGAGTCCCTTGAGGACCGTCATCTCGGTCTCGATCGCCGAACGGATCTTGCCCGCGAGATTCCCGTAGTGCGTTACCAGCTCGTCGATGTGGTGGTGCGTGTGCTCGTCGTGCGGGTCGTGATGCGCCCGGCCGGACGTCATCGACTTCTCGTCGCGGTAGTAGTAGCGGTACTTCATCTTCCCACCGGAGAAGTACGCGACCCTCTTGATGTACTTCACGCCGGGGCGAGGCCCCCGCGAGAACGCAGCCTTCAGCAACTCCGCGACGCCCGCGCGGCGGGCCGGGATTACGTAGCGCATCATCCCATCACCACGAAGCCGGGGATGTGATTGACGGCATGAAGGAAGTGCTCCCGCGTGCCTGGCTTCGCTTCTTTGAAGCCTTCCCAAAACTCGTCACCGTCTCGACCCCCTGTGCGGATGGTCTGAGGACGGCCGAAGTGCGCGAGCAGCATCTGCCGCTCGGCGTCCCCAAGCCCTACCACCTTCGACAGCTTGATGCCGCCGTCGTCGGTGCGGCGAATGTCGAAGACATGAGTCAGCTCGTTGCCGCTCGCCTTGCGTCCGATCTGGTAGGTCTCTGACATCGTCCCCTCAGTGCAGTCCCGCCAACGCTTCTACCTTCGCACGGTCGAGACTCGGCACCGAGTCTTCGTCCATGAGCAACGCAGTCAACCGCGGGCGGTGCATCATGTCCCAGAGTAGTCCCGTCGTCACGGTATCCGTAACAGAGCGCGCCTTGAACAGCGAGCCCCCTTCACGGGAGTCCGGCCGCAGGTCTTGGATCGTAGCGATCTTGGCCCGCCTTCGAATGCCCGTGCGCGGGTCGGTGAGCGTGACCGTGGCGCTCCCTCGCTCGACTCCTCCAGGCGTGTGCGCGTCGACCGCAACGGAGTGCGTCATCAGCGCGCGCATCTCCGCCGACATCGGCCCAGTGCTCAGCTCGTGCTGCGCGATCTTGAACTTGATCTCGCGGTTGCTGATCCGATCGATGCGACGCAGCGCGCCGTCCACGCCGTTGGCGAGATCGAGTTGGTGCTCGCGCTCGGGTCCGTGCGGCATCTTCTCCGCACGCGATTTGAGACCGCTGCGCACGCGGCGCAACCGATCGCGCTCCTTCTTTCGCCATGCCTGCACCGCATCGACGGATACCTTGCGCGCTGCGGCGTGCACACGCTGGCCCCACGTCGGGCCGCTCTTCGCGCGCGCAGTCGGAGTTACCGCCTCGGCCGCCCGCGAGATGAATCCCTCGCCCAGCTCTCCACCCATGCGCTTCTTCATCACGTCGAACCCGCGCGTGAGGAACTCCGCGATCATCGATTCCTTCTGGCGCTGCCCCAGCGGCCGCCACTGCGCCGGCTCTCCGCCGGCCGCATCCTTCGTGCGCTTCTCGATCGTGATGTCGGCAGCCATCTCCTTACGGCTCTGCTTCTCGCCCGTCGCGGTGAGCCCCAACTCGCGCAGGATCATCTCACGGGTATCCGCGCGGTAGGTGCTCGACTGACGTCCCGTCGAGATGGTGATCTCGTGCTTGTCGAGCCCCTCCAGCGCCTTCTGCGTGCTCGCGCGGATCTCGATCTTCTCACGCTCCGAGATGCCTACGCCGATGTGGACACCGGGGAAGACTTCGTTGCCTCCTTCGAAGAAATCAGACCCTTGCGCGGTCGCCTGCCCTGTGAGGAACTTGTGGATGCGCTCCGCCCACTCGCGCTTCCCGGCGTGCTCGCGTACGTCGGTCGCGACGGTGGTCTTCGTCCGCTTCCCTTCCTCGGTCGTATCACGCTCCTTCTGCGCGAGCTGGTACGTGCGCGCGGGGAGCTGTTCGTTGCGCTGGGGGTCGTCTTTGTCGAGCTGGTGCAGGTCGCGCTTCTTCACATCCCAGAAGTGCACCACCTGCTCGGGCGTCGGCTCGTCGATGCCGAGCTGGTGTGCGGCGTCCGCTTTGGCCGCGAGGTACTTCGGAATGAGCCGGGACACGCGCTTCGGCAGCGAGCCCACATCGCTCATCAGCTTCGCGCCGTAGATGCGCGCGTACTCCCGCGCGTAGAGCTGCGCGTAGCCCGCGAACGGGCGACCGCCCGGATACCGCTCGACCGCGACGAGCAGACCTTCCATCGCCGACATGCGCAGGTCTTCCATGGTCGAGTCTCGCGGCTTCTGGCCCGCCTCTTCGACCTTCACGGTCTTGAGCCGGAAGCGCTTCTTCACGTCCTTCGCGGTGTTGACGATCATCCCCTCGAACTCCGCGAGGAGCTGCGTCTTCGTGTGGTTGTCCACCGCGTTGCGCTGCACCTCTTTGCGGTGCTCAACGCCCCCCTCGTCGTGCTCGTACTCGACGCGGGTGTGTCGCACGAAGTAGCCGTTCTCCATCTTGTGGAGCGCGGTGCCCTCAGTAGCCCCGCTCTCGACGAAGCGCGGGATGCGCTCCGCGCCCCCAGACGTCCCTGTAGCGCCCGCAGGCGCGGGAAGGGGCTGGGTCGGGTCCCAGCCCTCTGGCGGGCTCTGAGCGCCCTTCCGGCGCTGCACAGCACCACGCGCAGATGGCTTGCTGCCGGTGCGCTTGGTTAGGCTGTGGAAGACCGGGAACACGCGGTCCTCGCGGACATCCCGTTCCTCGCCGGTCTTTACGTCGCGGAGCCGGTACCAGCCGGGCTCCGAGCCTGCGCCCGCAAGCTGGTAGAGCGCGCCTTCTTTGCCCCCGTACTTCACCGGGTGCTGGGAGTCGAACTGCGTGCCCCCCTCCTTGCCCCCTAGCGGCGCGCGGCCGGGCTGGTGAAACCACTGCCAGTGAGCCGGATCCTTGTCGAAGTCGCCGACCGCGAACTGCTCCTCGGTCCACTTCGCTTCACCCCACGGATACCGACGGCCCTTCTTCTTTTTCGGCTTCGCTTTCCGGCGCGGCTTCTTCGGTTTGTCGTCGTACGGGATCGTGTGGGCGGCGTCCTTCCACTTCCCACCGCGAGGGCCGATGAAGAGCGCCTTCGCTAGCGCGCTCTTGATCAGCTTCAGGTCGCCGATGCCGAGCGTGCCGAACACGCCGTTGCTTTTGTGCGCGGCTTCCTCCTCGCCGTAGTCCAACTCGCTATGCCTCCCCCTGCTCCATGCGCTCACCGGTCGCCACCCATGCTCTTTGTCGTGGTACTCGATGTGCTCGGGCGGGATGGCCGACTTCGTCTGCCGCGACCCGCTCACGTCCTCGTCCCCGACGGGGTCTCGCGAAGTGCGCCGGTGCTTCACGCGCAGCATCACGGCGTCGTGCTTCCACGTCGGCGACTCGTCACGCGTTTCGAGCATGTCCCCGACCTTACTGTGCCACTGCTTCGCCGCGCTGAAGTTGTCGGAGAGGAACACCCTGCCCTGCGAGTGCTGCGCGTACCCGCCGTGGTTGTAGAGCCCTGCGCCAGAGCGCGGCGTGAGCCCGCGCTCCTTGATGCCTTCCATCGCGTGCGCCGGTGCGCTGTGGAAGAGTCGCTTCTTCAGCTTCGGCGGCGGCGCAGGAGGCGCTCCCTTCGCCTCGGGGTGCACCGTCACGCCGTGGTCTTCTTCCAGCTCGCGCGCGGCGTAACGGCGATCTCCCTCACTGCCTGAAGTGATGGCGCGCCCAAGCTGACGACCGAGCGCTTCGATGCGCGCCTCGTTGCGTTCCTTGTTCGCGTAGTCCGCGCGCCACGCGATGGTGTGCTTTGCATCCGCCCACAGACCGCCGCGCGGACCTACGAACGGGCCAGCCTTGCGTAGCGGGATGTAGAACGACTTCTCGATCGGCTTCACACCGCCCGCGAGCACTGCCGCATGAGTATCCGCGATCATGCGCAGGATCCGCTTACGGTTCTTTGGCGTGTAGTACTCCATGTCGAGCTTGTACTTCTGGCTAGCCATCTCTGCCCACTCGATCGGGCTGTACGCACGTGCGCGCGGGTAGCCTTCGGCGCGCGACTCTTTCGCGAACTCCTCGCTCTCTAGAAGCGTCTCCACCGCTTTGTGATCGATCAGCTCGCGGTGCATCTCGCGCATGCTCGCAGTGACTTCGTGGGTCTCGTTCCGGTAGTTGGCGTACCCGCCTTCTTCTTCTTCTTTGGCCGCGCGGTTCTCTTTGAACTCCTGCACCGAGCGAGTCGCGAACACGTTCTCGACGTCTACGTCACGAGCGTGCACAACTTCATGCGCGAGCGTGTTGCGCAGCGAGCGCGCGAGCGCCTTCGGCTCGTA
>Ga0307380_10005921_pt1 | contig 16183 bp, 12 predicted proteins | sample UN3MG_FD_202239 | JGI IMG/M metagenome (GOLD analysis project Ga0307380, IMG submission 202239) | Soil microbial communities from Risofladan, Vaasa, Finland - UN-3 | ecosystem: Environmental > Terrestrial > Soil > Coastal area > Acid sulfate soil | place: Finland: Risofladan, Vaasa | collected...
AATCAGGCAGTTCATCAACACGCCGAAATAGACGGCGCGGAAGCCGCGCAGGAAGGCGGCGGGTTTGCCGGCGTAGCGGATTTCCACCAACTCCAGGTCAGTGACGATTTCGGCGCGTCGCCACAGCCGGGCGAAGAAGAACACCGTCATCATGCCGTTGAGGAGCAGGCTCCACCAAAGCCAGTTCCCGGCGATGCCCTCCCGCACGACAAGGCCCGTGACCGCCAACGGGGTGTCGGCGGCGAACGTAGTTGCCACCATGGAAGTGCCCGCCAACCACCACGAGGCATCGCGGCCGGAGACGAAGAAATCGGAGGTGCTCTTGCCCGCTTTCTTGCGATAGTAGAGGGCTATGCCAATTATGGCGGCGAAATAAGCGGCGATCACCAACCAGTCCAGAAGTGATAGTTTCATTTCGAAACCGTCCAAGGGGTCATGCCGAAAGAAAGAACCTTTCGTTGACAGAAAAGGGGCGCCAGTATATAGCAAAAGGGGCCACACCGAAAGGCAAAGTCCATCACTCTGGCAGGGCAGGGGACAACAGACGATGAAGACTAATCGAGCAGCCTACTTTCTCCTCATGTTCTGCGCCGCGGTCTCGTTTTGCATGACGCCATCGGCGGCCAGAGGCGAAGCTCGCGTAAGCCCGGACCTCCGTGTAGAGCAACTCAACTCGATCGATGCTGCCGTCGAAGAGGCCATTCAAGCGGGGAAGTGCCCGGGAGCAGTTATCCTGATCGGACATCAGGGCCGAATTGTCTACCGCAAGGCCTTCGGCCACCGTGCCCTGGTGCCTGAGAAGCTCCCCATGACCCTCGACACCATCTTCGATCTGGCCTCGCTTACCAAGGTCGTGGCGACGACGACGGCCGTGATGCAACTGGTGGAGGAGGGGAAGATACGCTTCGAAGATCCAGTTACCGAGTACTGGCCCGAGTTCGAAGCCCACGGCAAGGCGGCTATCACCGTTCAGGAGCTCCTCACCCACTATTCCGGGCTGCGGCCGGATCTGGACCTGGAGCCCGCGTGGGCGGGTTATGACACGGCCATGGCGATGATTCTCGCGGAGGAACCCATTGCCCCGCCCGGGACGCGATTTATCTATAGCGACATCAATTTCGAGACGCTGGGAGAGCTGGTCCGGCGGGTCAGCGGCCAGCCGCTGGATGCTTACTGTGTCGAGCACATCTTCAGGCCGCTGGGGATGAACGATACCGGCTTCAATCCGTCTCCCAGCCTTCACGACAGGATCGCGCCCACGCAGTTCAAGGAAGGAACTTCAGGCGAGATGCTCTGGGGCAAAGTCCACGACCCGACGAGTTTCAACATGGAAGGCGTGGCGGGCCTTGCAGGGCTATTTTCCACCGCGGACGATCTGGCCATCTTCGCCGAGATGCTCCTCAACGGCGGCGAGCGCCATGGCGTGCGGATCCTGAGCGAACTCGGCGTGGAGAAGATGACCTCGCCCGAGACGCCGCCCAACAAAATGGCCCTGAGAGGGCTGGGGTGGGATGTCGATTCACCCTATGCTTCCAACCGCGGCGAGTTGTTCCCCCTCGGGTCCTTTGGGCACACGGGCTTCACCGGCACGTCGCTTTGGATCGACCCGATCACCCAGACCTACATCGTTTTCCTCTCCAACCGGGTCCACCCGGACGGAAAAGGGGACGTGACAAGCCTGCGGGCGAGAATCGCGACGGTCGTGGCGGCGGCGCTGGGGCCGGTCTCCGTGGAGAGAATCCGCGCCAGCGGGCGGCCGCTGACGGGCTACTTCGAGTTGCGGCGCGCCTTCCGCGTGGAAGGAGCGCGCAACGGCAGGGTGAAGACCGGTGTGGACGTTCTCGAAGCCGAGAAGTTCGCGCCTCTGGCCGGGCGGCGAGTTGGGCTGATTACCAATCAAACGGGCCGCGACGCCCAAGGACACCGCACCATCGACCTGCTGCACAAGGCTCCGGGAGTGAAACTCCGGGCCATCTTCAGCCCCGAACACGGGCCGCGCGGCACCGCGGATCGCAAGGTGCCTTCCGGCAGAGACCGGGCAACCGGCCTGCGCATTTACAGCCTTTACGGCGAGGTGCGGCGGCCGACGAAGAGAATGCTCAAAGGTCTCGACGCCCTGGTTTTTGACATTCAGGACGCCGGCGCCCGCTTCTACACTTACATCACGACGCTTGGTTACGCCATGGAAGCAGCGGCCGAGAACGGCCTGGACTTTTACGTATTGGACCGGCCCAACCCCATTAACGGGATCGCCGTCGAAGGGCCGATGCTCGACGGCGACTTGATTTCCTTCGTCGGCTATTTCCCCCTCCCCGTTCGTCACGGCATGACGGTGGGCGAACTGGCACAGATGTTTAACCAGGAGAAGGGATTGGGCGTGAAGCTCCACGTCATCAAGATGGAGGGTTGGGAGCGGACCGACTGGTTTGACGAGACGGGACTCCCGTGGGTGAACCCGTCGCCGAACTTGCGCAGCCTCACCGAAGCCACGCTCTATCCCGGCGTGGCAATGGTCGAAGGCGCAAACCTCAGCGTCGGGCGGGGGACCGATCGCCCCTTTGAGCTCCTGGGTGCGCCGTGGATTGACGCGCAGAAGCTGGCCGCGTATCTCAACGAACGGCGTGTGCAGGGAGTCCGGTTTGTGCCCGTCGAATTCAAACCAAACGGCGGTCCCTTTTCGGGCTATGTCTGCCACGGGGTCAGTATCGTGCTGATTGACCGTTGGGCACTCGACGCGCCGGCGTTGGGCGTGGAAATCGCCGCGGCACTCCACCGACTGTTCGCGGGCGAGTTCGACCTCGATAAAACCTTGCCGCTCGTGGGCTCGCGCTGGGTCCTCGAAGCCATCCGCGCCGGTGACGACCCGCAGTCCATTGCGCTGCGCTGGCAGGTCCCGCTCCAGCGATTTCGGAAGCTGCGCGCCAAATACCTGATTTATCCGTAGGCGGAAATCCTCCCTTGAGGCCCCTCTTCGAAGGGTTCGGCATGCGATGTTGGGGCGCCGGCAACCTATTGTTTCTCTCCGGTGCGGGAGAGTGCTATCATTCACAGAGATAGCGAACCGGCGGCTGCCGAGAGGTGGCCGGACGGTTCGGCCGGTCAGACGATTCGAATGGGGGTGTGATGAAGGGAAAGCTTTCAAGAATTTTCATCGCCATCTTCTTGCTCGCGGCCTGGCTGGTAGTGGCCCCAAGTGGTTTCTTTGTCGGACACGTCGCGGCCAAAGACAAGCAGCCCCCGCCCGATCCCAACGATCCCACCTATCGTCTATTCCAGTTGTTGGATACGAAGCGAGGCGGGAAGCTGTCGGAGTTCTATGTCATCGCGGACGTTTACAGCGACGCCAAGTATCCTGACATGCAACAACAGCACATCCTTCGGGCCGAGTACAACAGGGAACGCGGATTCGGAAAACTCAACCTCCACGTGCGCAGCGTGGGGAAGATCAACTCCCGCCAGTTGGAAACCTACACGCCGAAGGAGTTCTACGAATTCGGTCTGGTGGACCTGCAAAGATTCTTGAAGACCGACCCGGGACCGCTGGGAAAGCCCGGGGACGTCTACCTGCGCTCCGAGGATGAGCAGCCACTGCACAGCGCCGAGGTGACCGACGATATTCGGAAAGAGTACGAGGTCTTCCTGACCCAGTACCTGCTGCCCGCGTTGGAGAAGCAATGAGCTGGCACTTCTCAGGAGCAAGTGCCCAACGTGCTGAGGCAAGCTGCTATCCGTCCGGGACGCTATTTGGCCGTTGAAGAGGAGCGGGAGGAAGCGATTCCCCTGCGGGCGGAGCGGGGAGCGGTTTTCTTCGTGGGTTGCCTCTTGGCCGCTGAGCCCGAGCGGCTTTTCTCAATCTTCGCGAGCAGATTCCAGAAGTCGGGCGATTCGTGCCCCAGCCGCCACGGCGCAAACCCTCGCAACCGGTATTCGACCACCAATTCCAATTTCTCGCTGAGACTGCGGTCATCATCGAACCACACCGTGCGGGATGTCGTACCCTCGCGCATCTGGAACCAGGGAACGCGCCAGCGGTCGTCCCGCTGGACTTGAATGCCCGGCCGCGCCAGCAAGGCACTCAGCTCGGCGTAGCCGAGTGTTCTTGATTGTGTTCCCTCCGTGGTTTTCAACCATTCCCTGCCGTAGAAGGGGAACCCCAACAACAGCTTCTCGCGGGAGACTCGCTTGACGGCGTAGTCGAGGGCCGCCTTCATCCAGGCGTGGCCGGCCACCGGCCCCGGGGGGCCGCTTTGGTTGTGCTGGTCGTAGGCCATCAGCGTCATCAGGTCGGCGATGCGTCCCAGGGCGCGATAGTCATAGGGCGCTCCCCATTCTCCGGTGCGAAATCCTCCGGAAGAGTTGGTGCCCGGAAAGGTGTCGGAAAATCGGGGGACAACGGCAACACTCAGCAGGCGGCCGTCCCGATGCAGCCGCGCTGCCGAGCGCCTTACGAACTGCGTGTACAAGTCCTTGTCCGCGGGGTCGATGAATTCCAGATCGAGTTGCCAACCGACGAAGTTCTCGCGCTCCGCCAGATACGCCATGTAGATGATGGCGCGTTCCTGGGCTTTGGGGTCATGCAGCAGGGCAGTGGCGATTCCCCGGTCGAAGCGCGGATTGATCAGCAGCGGCATGAGCGGCAGGTCCTCGCGCCGGGCGATTTCCAGAACCGCGGGCGGGATCGAGCCTTCGATGACCCCATCCGGACCCACCGTGAAACACTGGGGAGCGAGCACGTTCATCTTCGCGGCATTCTGCTGTAGCGATTCCAGCCCGCGCCCGTCGGGATAGTAGTAGTACATCCCCAGCGGCCGTTGCCCAAAAACCCGCCAGCGCAACTTGCGCACCGCCAGGTCGGGTGCGGACTTGGCGGGAGGCTTCGATTCGGAGTCCGGCTTTTCGGCCGCGCCGAGCCACGCAAGGGTGACCATCACCGCCAGGAGGATCCGCAGCAGACATCGAATTGCCCCGCTCAACCGCGCGCGGCGTGCCTGGCTCGTTAATTTGATTTGCCCTTCCATCGGCTCCAGAGATAGTAAGCGGGGATTCCGGTTCCCATCAAGAACAAACCCCACAGGGAATCGGTTCGCCGCTGCATAAACGTATTCGCGAGCAGCAGGACAGCAAGGACGACGAAGATGGCCGGAACGAGCGGATATCCCCACGTTCGGTAGGGCCGCACGAGGTCGGGACTGCGCCGACGAAGGATGAAAATCCCCGCCGTCACCAGGGCGTAGAAGAGCCATTCCGAAAAGATCACTTTGGTAAAGAGCGCCTCGTAGGTGCCGCTCAGGGCGAAGATGCCCGCGATACAAGCCTGCGCCAAGATCGCCGCGGCCGGGGTGTGAAATTTCGGATGGATGCCCGCAAGGAATTTGGGGAACAACCCGTCGCGCGCCTGGGCGAAGGGTATTCGCGAGCCCGAAAGGATGGAGCCGTTCAGGGTGGCGAAGCTGGAAACCATCACGCCCACGGCAACGAACGAGCCGCCCGCCCCGCCCAGGAAGCGCCGCGCCGCGTCGGCGGCCACGGTGCTGGTCGCCGCCGCTTCGGCCGGAGTCAGCACGTAGAAGTAGGCGAGATTCGTGAGCGCGTACACGCCAATCACCAGCAGCGTGCCCAGGATCAGCGCCCGCGGCACATTGCGCTGCGGATTCTCGACCTCGCCCGCCACCATGTTCAGGTTGTTCCAGCCGTCGTAGGCCCAAAGCGCCGAGACTGTCGCCACTCCAAAGGCTGCCAGAAACCCCGGCCGCGACTCCCACGCCACTGACTGGCGGTAGTGCTCGAATGAGCCGTCGCCGAGCGTAAGCCCCAGGACAACGAGCAGCCCCAGGACAACCAGCTTGGACGCTGTGAAGACCGTCTGCACGGCGCCGCTGCGCCGCACACCGAGCACGTTCAGCACCGAGAGCAACAGTATCAGAATTGCGGAGCCAGCCTGAAGTCCCGTCAGCCGGAAGGCCGCCTCACCGCTGAGGAGTGGGACCGGAACTTGCAGGATTACCTCGTTCAGCCAGGGAAAGAAGTAGCTGAGGTAGAGAACGAACCCCGTGGCGATGGCGGCAATCGAGGCGGTCTTGGCCACGAAAAAGTACGTCCAGCCGTAAAGAAAGCCCGGCAGCGGCCCGTAGGCCCGATTGAGATAAACATATTCGCCGCCCGCCTCGGGGATCGCCGCACCCAGCTCGGCATAGCCCAGAGCTCCGAACAGGCTCAGGGCGCCGGCGAACACCCACACGACGATCACCAGCCACGGCGTGCCGACGTTTTGGAGCATGATGCTGGGCACCAGGAATATTCCCGTGCCGATCATCGTGCCCGCCACCACCGAAGTGGCGCCGTAGGCGCCCAGTCCTTTGACGAGTTCAGCGCGTTCTGCCATGACAATCAGCCGACTGTCGAACGTTGCATATTATGAGGGTTCGTCGCTACAGCGGCAGATTTCCTTGATCAACCCTCCACCTTTGCCGTCAGGCGACTTGCCACCAACCCCGTCGCGAACGTCACGCAGGCTCCGATGGCGACGTACCACGTCCAGGCCACGGAAGTGAATTTCATGAACCCGGCCAGCGCGGCGAGCCCCAGCAGCGCGCCGACCAAAGTCCCGGCGCCGGTGGCGCGCTTGGTGAGAACGCCGAGCAGAAAAATGCCCAGCATGCTGCCATAGGGCACCGAGGCCACGGTGAGCGCCAGCTCCAAGACGCTCTGATGCATCTGCTGAGCGGCGAGGGCAATCAGAATCAAGACGCCGCCCCAGACGAGCGTAACGAAGCGCGAAACTCGCAGGTAGTGCTTGGCGTCGGCCTCGGGCCGCACGAAAGGCTTGTAGAAGTCCACCACCGAACTCGAGGCCAGCGAGTTGAAGGCCGCGCTCAGGTTCGCCATGGCCGCGCCGAGAATAGCCGCCACCACCAGGCCCGCCAGGCCCACGGGCAATTGATGCACGACGAATGTAGGGAAAATCTGGTCGGGGCGGCCGAAGGGCGCCGGGGGAGGGAAGTGGCGGTAATAAGCGAAGAGCACCACGCCCACCACCAAAAAAAGACTGAACTGGAAGAAAACGATGACGCCGCTGGCGATGAGCGCCGCCTGGCTCTGCCGCATGTTCCGTGCCGCGAGCAGCCTCTGCACCACGAGCTGGTCAGTGCCGTGACTGGCGCTGGAAAGAAACGTCCCGCCAATCAGCCCGGTCCAGAAGAGATAGGGTTCGTGCCAGTTGAAGTTGAAATTGAACACCGCCAGTTTGTTCCCCTCGACCATCGCCAGCCGGCTGACCTCGCTCCAGCCGCCCGGGATGGCATGGAGCGCCAGCACCAGCGCCAGTGCCGTCCCGGAAATGTAGATCACCAGTTGAATGACGTCCGTCCAGATGACCGCTGTGAGTCCGCCTCGATAAGTGTAGAAAAGCGTCAGCGCCGTGATGATCAGAACCGAGGTCAGGACGCCGGTATCGAAGATCACCTCGATGACGATGGAGATGGCAAACACGCGCACGCCTTCCGCCAGCGCGCGCGTGGCCAGGAAAAGGGCCGCGGTGAAGATCTTCAAGCCGCGGCCGAAGCGCTGGTCGATGAGTTGGTAGGCCGTATAAAGCTCGCCGGCGAAGTAGCGCGGGATGAGGATAAAGCTCACGAAGACGCGGGCCACGATGTAGCCCATCACCAATTGCAGAAAACCCATGTTCGAGATGAAGGCGATTCCCGGCGTGCTGATGATGGTGAGGATGCTGGTCTCGGCCGAGACCACCGAAAAGGCGATGGCCCACCAGGGCAGGCGGCGCCCGCCCAGGAAATAATCGTGAATGTTGTGCTGGCTCTTGCCGAAGTGGGCCCCAAAGAGGGTGATGCCGATGAGGTATACAACCACCACCCCGAAGTCGACCCAGCTAAATGCCACGCACGCCCCGAAGCGTTCAGCCTTTAGCTTTCAGCGCTTAGCCAAACGGAGGATGCCGGGTTCTTTGGCTGATAGCTGACTGCTGAAAGCTGACAGCTACTAAATCGCCGCGAGTCTAGCGAAGGGTGCAGGGGGTGTCAAGCCGGCGCGGGAGGGGCTGATCAATGACCATCAGCGATCCTCGATTCCGCTATCGATAGGAGTTCTGGAGCTCCCATGCGAGCGCGCAGATCCGCGCGGATGACTTCGCCTTGCGCGGGCGTGAAATGCTGAACGCCTCGCGAGATGTATCGCAAGTCTTTGGATCCCCACATGCCGCGCATAATCCCGTCGGGTGTGTGGCAAAGGGGGCCCAAGAACAAGTGACCCAATTCATGCGCTAACACGTAGCCGAATATCTGGTCGAGAGGAAGACCCTCGTTTTTCGCCAAGTCCTCGACGCGGTCGTAGAAAACGTAAGCGCGGCAGACAGGATCCTCTGCCGAGCACGGCATGGCGAAGCCCAGTGGTTCCAAGCCCGAGGCGACGTGCGCGGCCTTCTGCCGTGTCACGATCGTCATGACGAAATAGCGCGCGGTCATGGGCTGGTCATCAACGCCATCCCTCTCGGCTTCACCCCTGGCGACCGGCCCCTCCAACCAGACTGTCTCGACACCCGCGTGGCGAAAAACTTCCGTCGCCCGCTTTTCCGCGCGCGCCAATCTCCACTCCGGCGTTTGTGCGTAGTTGTATACACGCACGGCGAGTCTCAATTCAGATTGCTCCGATCCCGGCAACCGCTCCTGGCAAAAGCATGGCGTGGCCAAAGTGAAGCCCAAACCCGTCACGAGCAAAGCCCCTAGCCCCCAGCCCCTAATCCCTAGTCCCTGCTTTTTCATGGCGCTCACCTCGTTTCGCGAGATGGCGCCGACTTTGTTTCATGGGGGGAGGTACCTCAATGCATGGGGCGTCAATGCAGGCACAATGTTCGGTCAGAGAGATGACAGCCGGAGGTCAGGCCGTAATGTCTTGAAAAGAAGGGCGTTGCTTGAGGATAGCGAGTCGAGAAAGGCCTTCCATGCCGGCTAATTGAGTGGTAAACTCCTGCCAAAGTGGAGGGCCCGCAGCATGGCCGATCCCACCTCGCCTCCACGCCTGATTCGCTTCGGGGTCTTCGAGGTTGACCTTCGCACCGGCGAGATGCGCAAGCATGGGCTGAAGATCAAGCTCCAGGAACAGCCGTTTCAAGTTTTGGTGATGTTGCTCGAACGACCGGGCGAGGTGGTGACGCGCGAAGAGTTGCATGAGAAGGTTTGGGGTTTGGACACCTTTGTGGACCTCGAGCACGGCTTGGCGACGGCGGTGAAGAAGATTCGCGAGGCGTTGGGGGACTCGGCTGACAATCCGCGTTTCGTCGAGACGCTGGCGCGGCGCGGGTATCGGTTCATTTACCCTGTAGCGGCGATGTCCTCATCGCCGGTCGGCGGCGGGGACGCCGCCACTCCTGTAGCGCCGGTGTCCCCACCGGCGGAAGGAACGGCGGTCAGAGACCGCCGCTACAGCGCGCGGTGGATCGCCGCAGCGGGAGTTGCAGCGGTCGCTCTGCTCGGCGCACTCCTCGCCCTCAACATCGCCGGCGTGCGCGATTGGATTGTAGGGGCGGGCTCTGTGCCCGCCCGCAGGCGTCCGCAAGGGGCGCCCCTACCCAAGATCGAATCCATCGCCGTCCTGCCGCTCGAAAACCTTTCACGCGATCCCGAGCAGGAATACTTCGCCGACGGCATGACCGACGCGCTCATCACCAACTTGGGCCAAATCGGGGCGCTCCGGGTGATTTCGCGAACCACGGCCATGCACTTCAAGGGAACGAAGAAGACCCTGCCGGAAATCGCCCTTGAGTTGAACGTGGATGCCGTCGTTGAGGGCACCGTCCAGCGGTCCGGCAACCACGTGCGCATCACCGCGCAGTTGATTCAAGCCAGCCCGGAAAAACATCTCTGGGCCGACAGTTACGAGCGCGATCTGCGCGACGTGCTGGCGTTGCAGGGGGAGGTGGCGAGAGCGATTGCGAACGAGGTCAGGATTAAGGTCACACCCCAGGAACAGGCGCGCTTGGCCCGCGCCCGCCCCGTCAACCCCGAGGCCCACGAAGCCTACCTCAAGGGCCGCTTTTACTGGAACAAGAGAACCGAGGAGGGGCTGAAGAAATCCATCGATTACTTCCAGCAGGCGATCGAGAAAGACCCGAACTACGCGGTGGCTTACGCCGGCTTGGCAGACTCCTATAGTGTACTGGCGGAAGGCAAGTGGAGCCCGCCCGAGGAGTGCTACCCCAAAGCAAGGGCGGCAGCGCTGAAGGCGCTGGAGATCGACGACAGCCTTGCTGAAGCGCACGTCAGATTGGCGCTCATCTTGCGGGGCTACGACTGGGACTGGTCCGGCGCCGAGAGAGAATATCAGCGCGGCATCGAACTCAACCCCGGTTATGCTACCGCTCACCATTGGTACGCCGTGTTTCTGACTTCAATGGGGCGGCACGCGGAAGCTATCGCAGAAATAAGAAAAGCTCGAGAGCTCGACCCGCTCTCCATCAGGATATACGCCAACGTGGGATTGGTGCTCTACTCGGCGCGCGAGTATGACCAAGCACTGGAAGAATTGCGGAAGGTGCTCGAGCTGGATCCAAACGACCTTGCCTCAAATGAATGGTTGGGATGGGTTTACTCGCAAAAAGGGATGTACGAGGAAGCCATTGCCGCATTCCGAAGGGCGCAGGATCTTTCGACCGGAGGGGGGGAGTCCCCCCTCATTCTCGCATATGGCTACGCTGTGGCAGGCAAGAGAGGCGAGGCGTTGAAGATACTGGCCGCGTTAAAGAATCCATCAAGGCGAAGCTATCTCCCGCCGGTATTGGTAGCAATCGTCTACGTAGGTCTGGGCGACAAGGAGGAGGCACTGGCCTGGCTGGAGAAGGGTTACGCGGAACGCGCCGCAAGCCTGGATTATCTGAAAGTGGGCCCCATGTTCGACCCCCTCCGCTCCGACCCGCGCTTCCAGGACCTCCTGCGCCGCATGAACTTCCCGGACTGACGTTTTGGTAGGGGAGCACCCTTGCGGTGCTCCCGGTTTGTCTTTGCGGGAGGGCCATAAAGGCCCTCCCCTACCAATCGCGCACCGCGCTTCCAAGACCTCCTGCGCCGCATGAATCTTCCGGAGTAAGAAAGGCCAGGTTATCTCTGTCGCCACAGATGTTCGCCCTTCCTTCAACCCCCTCAGGAGTTCACCGGTTTCCGCGTCTACACGCGTTGACCGGCTTGCGACCGCAGCTTAGAATCCCCACGCGATTGGAGTTCCAATCTTCGGCGGAAAGCTCACAAGGAGGCCGGGAAGATGCTGAAAGAATTCAAAGAGTTCGCGATGCGGGGAAATGTCCTCGACATGGCCATTGGGATCGTCATCGGCGCCGCGTTCGGCAAGATTGTGACGTCTTTTGTAAAGGACATCTTGATGCCGCCGATTGGCTTGGCGCTGGGCAGAGTGGATTTCTCTAGCCTCTTCATCAGTCTGTCCAGTCAGACTTATGCCACCTTGGCCGCGGCTCAGGAAGCTGGAGCCCCCACGATCAACTATGGGGTCTTCCTCAATACCGTGATTGACTTTCTGATTGTGGCCTTTGCCATATTCCTTTTGGTGCGCCAGGTGAACCGTCTGAAGCGGAAGGAGGAAACAGTGCCACCCGCCCCGACCACCAAGGAGTGCCCGCGTTGCTTTGCTTCGATCCACATCCGGGCGCTTAGATGCCCGCACTGCACCTCTGAGCTGCAGACGGGGTAGAAGAGCGCTTGATTGGCCGGGGAAGGGGTTCTGTCGATTGGCGCGCCGGTTGTGCAGCGCCGTGCCTCGCCCCTCTCCCGCCGGCGGAGTGGAAGCCCGCAGGGGCCCGGCATGGGATGCGCCTACTTGACACGCTGCCCGCGTCGCGATAGGCTAGATGATAGCCTACTGGCCGGGTGTCTCCTCAGGCCTCGGCGCGCCGCACGCCCCCCGGCCGGCGGGGACGGCGGAAACCGAGGAATCGTGTCCAGCTTGACCCGACCTTTGAGCGAGGCGCAAACCCGCACTCGGCGCCAAAACGCCCGGAAATTTACCGGCCCCGCACGTTGGAGGGTAAGCGCCGCTCGGCGCGAATTGGAGTATGACAACCGAGTCGCGAATGCGGCGAAATCGGAAAACAAAGCCGCTATGTGTATGAAAACACAGGGGAGCTTGAGAATTTCGAGCTTTTCTGATCGATTTGGGCCCCAAAGGCTTCGAATGCTGGGGCAAGAGAATCGGCCGCCGCGCAAACACGCCACAAACCTGGCTGCAGGGGCGTTCGCGCGCCCTAGGAAGTGCCCCTAATTGCCGGAGAGGCCGGCAGGCGGCTTCTTGCCCAGCCGCTCGGCGCAGTGGGCCAGGACGTAATTCCGCACCTGCTCGGGCATGCGCCGGTCGAGGCAGATATCCCGGAGGTCGTTGACGGCGATGTCGGGGAGAAACGCCAGGACGCGCGGCAGTGGCGTGGCGGGATTGCGAATCAGGGCCAGGCGCAGGTAATAGCGCTGCGACCATTTTTCGTGCTGGGCGATGGTCGCGACGACGATGGGAGGCAGGTCCTGCTGGGCGAGGACCCGGAGGATGTGGGCCTCGGAAAGGAAGGCGTTGTCCAGGGCGGCGAGGATGAGGTCGCGGTCGCTGGTGGCCAGCAAGCCCGCCGCCACGCGCCCGGAGCCGCGGCGGGCCAGGCTGATTCGTTCGCCCCGGGGTATGGTTTCGATTTTCTTGAGAATCGTTTCCTCGGCCACCAGTTTCACGTCGGCGGGAACGGCGGGCGTTTGGCTGACGCGCACCAGGTCAAAGAGGTAGAGGAACTTCAGGATGGGCAGGGAAACCATGCGTGGGGTCTTGGGGTGGCGGGCGAGCGCGAGCTTTACGCCGTAGTGGTGCGCCGTTTCGCGATGGGCCGCCACCTCGCGCAGGACCTCGGGCGGCAAGTCCTTCCGCTCCAGCAGGCGCAGTAGGTCGCGCTCCTGAAGATTGGGGTTTCGCGCCAGAGCGACGAGGACCTCCTTGGCCGTCTCCTTGAAGAACTGTCCAATCTGGTTCCGGGGGGCGGTGGATGCCCGTTCTGCGAGACGATCCATGGCATTCGAATCCGGCATCGCAAATTGATTTTAATCAAGGGGATGGCCGTCCCGCAAGCGGGCGGCTTGGCGGTTTTGGGCGGCATAGGCGCGCCCAATTGCATCTAAGCAGACGGGGTGCCATCCGGACTCCTTCAGCCTGGAGGATGCTCAATGCAGATTTTGCTTGAAAAGTGAGGCGAGTCCTGATATTTGGAGTGCGGCATCAGGACACGGAGTCTCGTTCACCCAACGTATGAAAGCAGTTGAAAGTCGAAATAGCGGCTTGGCGGTAACGAGTGCGCCTCACAGAAGGAAGTTCACACCCCAATGACCGAGGTAGTTCTGCGATGAAGAAGAAAACTGTCTTGTTGGGCTTTGTTTGGATGGCCATCGCGGCCTTTCTGCTCCGGGTTGATTTCTCCGCGCAGGCTCCCGGCTCCGCCCTGTGGCTCGGCGCGGCGCCGGCCTGGGCGGCCCCTGGCCAGCAGGCTGAAGAACAGAAACCCCGCAGCTGGAGCGGGCGGGAAGAGTACGACGCGTACCAGGCCATGGTCACCGAGAAGGACTCCAATAAGAAAATCGCTCTGGCCGACGCGTTCCTTCAGAAGTATCCGGATTCGTTCGTCAAGGATGCGGCCTACATCACCAAGATGCAGGTCTATGTCCAGCTCAACGATGTTCCCAAGGCGATCGAGGCCGCCCGAAAGGGCGTGGAGGCCAGTCCGGATAACCTCCAGGCTCTCAGCTATCTGGCTTTCACGTTTCCGTTCGTATTCAAGGCCGATGATGATCCGAATTCCGCTGCCAAGCTCTCGCAAGCTGGGAATGACTCCCGGCATGGTCTGGATTTATTGGAGAAGCTGCAAAAGCCGGAAAACGTCACCGACGATCAGTTCAACCAATACGTGAAGGGTCAGCGGGCGAACTTCAACAACACGATCGGATTCGTAGCACTGCAGCGCAAAGATTATCCGGCGGCGCTCACCCACTTCAAGGCCGCGGCCGAGGACAACCCGGCTGACATCTACACGTTCTACCGCATGGGCCTGGCGTACCTTTACTCGGAGACGCCGGACTATGACAACGCGGTCTGGAACCTGGCGCGGTCGGTTTCCCTTGCCAAGGCCTCGAACAATCCCGCCGGGACGGAGATTTCGAAATTCCTCTCCAAGGTCTATATCGGATTCCATGGCAACGAAGAGGGCCTGCCGGAGATCATAGCCCAGGCAGCGGCTTCACCGACCCCGCCCGAGGGGTTCCAAGTGAAGCCCATGCCCATCCCCGAAAAGACCGGCAACCCCAGCGTTGACGCTTTCAACCAGATGGCCGTGCCGCTGAAGCTCGGCGGGCCGCGCGCCCAGGAGATCTGGAGCAAGCTCAAGGGCCAGCCCGTTGAATTGGCCGGATTCATTGACAGTGTCGAGAAAGCCCCTGACGGTAACATGTATCTGGTTCGTATCGACCTTGTGGAGGCGTCGAAGGAATCGGAAGGCGTCTACGACATTGAACTGAGGGACTCCACGCAACCCAACGTTAAGAACTTGGCCGGCGGCGCGGGTGTTCACTTCAAGGGAACTCTGGAGGCGTATACGGCTGCGCCGAATTTCGTCTTAACGCTCGGAAACGGCGAGATCAACGCCGACGAAATCCCCGACCAGCCGGCTGCGCGGCCGCGCCGTCCGCGTCGTTAGCGCGGCTGGATCGTCGGGAGAGCGAAGAAGTAAGTGACGCGAGAAGGGGTTTCACAAGATATAGGAAGGGGCGATCATCTCCGGCCCCGGGCGGGGCGCCTGCGTCGCTTGGGGCGGTGGTCGAGAGCGAGTTCCACGATTTTCCGACTCAGAGTGTTGCGGTGAATGCCGAGAGCGTTCGCGGCTTTTGACCGGTTGCCGTTGGTCTTCTCCAGAACTTTCCGGATGAATTTCTTCTCAAACTCCATCACGGCGTCCTCGTAGAGGATTCCGTGCTCGATCATTTGGGCGACGAGTGCTTCAATCTGGTCTTTCAAGTCAGGGCTCCAAGTGTCGAAAATTGACGGGAACCGGCGATCAGTTTTGCATCGCCTTCTTGTCGCTCTGGATGATGGCCTCTCTCAATCTCCCAAATCCAGCGTCGAAGTGCGCGCGCAGGTCGCGCGGCATCGCCAGGACGATGACCCGCGCGCCGGTGACCACGTAGGGGGCCAGAAGCGACCTCTGAACGGCCTCCGTCTTGATGGAGAAGGCGACCATCACCATCAGGATGATGCAGTCAACCGCCACGCCCCGCACGAGGCCGAAAACACCGCCCAGAAACCGATCAAACCACAGCAGCCCTGCCGCCTTGATCAACTTGCGCGCCAGGATCGACGCCAGCAGGCCGACCACCAGGACAGCGACAAACAGCCCCAGGAAACCCACCCCCAGAGCCACTTCGTGCGATCGCGTCAGATCCTCGAACCAGACCGCCGCGTACGTATAACCCAGCGCGGCGATGACCAGCCCGGCCAAGACGGCCGCCAAAGAAATCAGTTCTCGGACGAATCCTTTTAGAATTGCGCCGACCACGGAAGCCGCGAGAACGATGGCCAGGATCCAATCGAGCCAATTCCAGATTCCCATGATGCGCTAAAGAGCCGTGGCCGAACTTCTCTCAATCGAACGGTTGTCCCGTTAACAGTCGGTATGCTTCCCGGTATTTCTCGCTTGTTTTCTCCACCACTTCGGGGGGAAGGGGAGGAGGCGGTGGCTGCTTATTCCAGCCAGTCGATTCCAGATAGTCCCTCACGAATTGCTTGTCGAAGGAGGGCTGCGGTTTTCCTGGCGTGTAACCGTCTTTCGGCCAGAAGCGTGAAGAATCCGGTGTCAAGGCTTCGTCGATGAGAATAATCCTCTCGCCTCGCACGCCCCATTCGAATTTCGTATCGGCAATGATGATTCCCCGGCTCTCGGCATACTCTCGCGCCCGAACGTAGAGGTCCAGCGTCTGGTCGCGGAGCTTCTCCGCCGCGGCCTGCCCCACGACGGCCACGGCCTGCTGCCAGGTGATGTTCTCGTCGTGACCGCTTTGGGCCTTGGTCGCCGGCGTGAAAATCGGTTCGTCCAGCTTGGCGGATTCTGTGAGGCCGGCGGGGAGTTTCACGCCGCAGATGGCGCCCGTCGCAC
>Ga0307380_10005923_pt1 | contig 16179 bp, 14 predicted proteins | sample UN3MG_FD_202239 | JGI IMG/M metagenome (GOLD analysis project Ga0307380, IMG submission 202239) | Soil microbial communities from Risofladan, Vaasa, Finland - UN-3 | ecosystem: Environmental > Terrestrial > Soil > Coastal area > Acid sulfate soil | place: Finland: Risofladan, Vaasa | collected...
TGGGCGGGATGTGGTGCACGAACATCGGTCTCGGTCGTCACGAGATGGCTGATGCCATCGCGGAGCAGGTTCGCCAACTCGCGTATGCAAATCCGTTCGCCGACATGACCAACGTGCCGGCGGTCGAGCTCGCCGAGAAGCTCGCCGCACTTGCTCCGGGTCAGCTCAACCACACCTTCTTCACCTGTGGTGGATCGATCGCCGTCGACTCCGCGTTCCGGCTGATCCAGTTCTACTGGGCCGCCAAGGGCAGGCCGGAACGCCGACACATCTTGAGCCGCATCGACGCCTACCACGGCACCACCTACGCCTCGGCCTCGATCGGCGGGAAACCGGGCGACAAGCCACCGGGGTTCGGTTTCATGACCGACACGGTTCATCACCTCGGCTCCCCGAACCACTACCGGTTCGGACACGGCCGCACGGAGCAGGAGTTCGCCGACGACCTGATCGCTGAACTCGAGGCGACGGTCGCAGCGCTCGGCGGCCCCGAACACGTGGCGGCGATGTTTGCCGAGCCGCTGATGGGATCGGGTGGTGTCATCGTCCCGCCGGCCGACTACCTCCAACGTGCGTGGCGGTTCTGCAAGGACAACGGCATCTTGTTCGTCGCCGACGAGGTGGTCACCGGGTTCGGCCGATTGGGTGAATGGTTCGTGTCCGAGGCGCTGTTCGGGATCCAACCGGACATGATCACCTCGGCAAAGGGTCTCACCTCTGGGTACCTCCCTCTCGGCGCGCTGATCATCAGCGACGACGTGTTCGACGTGATCGCCGAGGAAGGCCACGGCCGCTACTTCGCCGTCGGCTACACGTACTCCGGCCACCCGGTGTCGTGTGCGGCAGCGTTGAAGAACATCGAGATCATCGAGCGAGAGGGCCTCCTCGACCATGTCAAGGACGTCGGCCCGTATTTCATGGAGCGGCTCAGCACTCTGGCCGACCTGCCCATGGTCGGCGACGTTCGCGGGTCGCACCTGATGGCCTGTGTCGAGTTCGTGGCTGATGCTGCAACCAAACGGAACTATCCGGAGGAACTCAACATCGGCAAGTGGGTGGCCAACGAAGCCGATCAGCTGGGCCTGATCGTGCGTCCGATGGACAACCTCAATGTGATGTCGCCTCCGTTGGTGATCACCCGTGACGACGTGGACGTCATCGTCGCCAAACTCGGCGATGCGATCGTTGCCACTCGCGCCAACCTCGAAGCCGCCGGCCATCGCTGACCTCAGGTCGGGATGCGGCCGGTTTCGTACGCCCACATCGCGATCTCGACGCGATTGCGGGCGCCGATCTTCGACATGATGCTCGCCAGGTGGGTCTTCACCGTGCTGAGGCTGATGTGGAGGTCGGTCGCGATCTCGTTGTTGGTGCGGCCCCGAGCGACAGTGACGAGCACCTCCTCCTCGCGTTCGGTGAGCGCCTCGATCGGCTGTGCGGGCGCCGTCCCCGGCTGAGCCGCAGCGAACCGGGCGAGCAGGCGCGCGGTCACGTTCGGAGCGATGAGTGCGTTGCCTGCGGCGGCGGCGTGGATCGCCTGCACGAGCAGTTCCGGCCCCGCATCTTTCAGTAGGAATCCACGGGCTCCTGCCCGCAGGGCGCCGTGGACGTACTCGTCCATGTCGAAGGTCGTGATCACAACGACCGCGAGCGGTTGGTCGACGTCTGGCCCGGCGAGCAGCCGTGTGGCCTCGATGCCGTCCAGCTCGGGCATGCGGATGTCGAACAGGCAGACGTCGGGACGCAGATGCTGTGCCATCGTGACTGCCTCTCGGCCGTTGACGGCTTGGCCGACGACGTCGATGTTCGGCTGGGCGTCGAGGATCATCGAGAGGCCGGTGCGTACGAGTTCCTGGTCGTCGGCGACGATCACTCGAATCGTCACGACACCACTGCCCTGCGGGGAAGGTCGGCGACGATGCGCCACCCGCCGTCCGGCGCTCGCCCGGCATCGAGCGTGCCACCGAGCATTTTCGCCCGCTCAGTCATGCCGATCAGACCGTACCCGCCGATGCCGGGCACACCGTTGGGTCTGCCGTCGTCGACCACGGTGAGGTGCACGAGGTCGGGTGAGGTGACCACCTGGATGTCGACCCGAGTGGCATTGGTGGCGTGGCGAACAGCATTGGTGACCGACTCCTGAGCGATGCGGAAGGCGGCGGCGTCGACCACCGGTTCGATCGTCGAGATGTCACCGGCCAGATCGACGCCGACCGTGATCCCCGCCGGTGCGGACGCGGACAGCCGGGGAATGTCGGCGATGCCCTGTTGCGGCGTCAGTTCGGCGTCGGTGTCGCGACGCAACGCTCCCACCATTCCTCGCATCTCCTCGAGGGTTCGGGCAGCCTCCGCTTCGATCACCGCCAACACGTCGACGGCGGTCTCGGGCTTTGTCGCTGCGAGTGTGCGTCCCGCTTGTGCTTGGATCACGATCGCGGAGACGTGATGCGCCACGGTGTCGTGCAGCTCACGTGCGAGCTGCTCGCGTTCGCGGAGCTTGACTTCTTGCAGTTCCCGCGAGCGCGCGGCACCGCGGTAGCGGACCATGCCGCCGATGGCGGCAGGGAACAAGAGCACGGTGAGGCCACCGATCGCTTCGCCGACCGTGCCGGGATCGGTGGTGATCCCGACGACCCCCGTCACGACAATGATCGCGGCGCCGATGGCGATGTGGCCACCGGACGCCCATCGCACGAGTGCATACGGCAGCACCAGAACCAACGCCATCGTGTACAGCCCCGGGGTCGACGTGGTCCCGGCGATTGCCCCGGCGATCCCCAATGCGGTCGTCGTTCCGAACGCCAACGCCAGCATGGCCAGCGGGTACGTCCGACGCCACAGCAGTGACACCGCGATGCCGACGCACGCGATCAGGGCGAGCACCGGCCAGGGAAGATCGTCGCGCAGGATCGCCTCGGGCACTGCGGAGACCACGATCACGGCGAGCAGGAGCCAGTCGCGCCAAACGCGCGCCGGCGGATCGGCGACCGCCGGCTCGGCGAGGAACGTGCGCAATGCGGATCTCACTACGTCACAGCGTAGGGATTCCGCGCATCTCGGAGATCGGCCGAAAGGACGACCGCGCCTCGGCTGGATGGCGGGTACCGGACCGGCCGATGGCTCGATGCGCCCAAGGGCGGTGATCGAGATGATTGCCATCGAGCGTTCGCAACCCGCGGGCGCAGGGCGCCGGAGCAGGCGTCCGATGAACGAAGGAGAATCCGATGTCCTCAGTGCTGTATCGAATCGGGAGGTTCTCGGCGAGCCGGCCATGGGTGTTGATCGCGGCGTGGGTCGTGATCGCCATCGTGGTGGTCGTCGGGGCGAGCACGGTTGGCGGCGAGTTGGAAGACTCGTTCGAAGTGCCCGGCCTCGACTCGCAGGTCGCCATCGATCTGCTCTCCGAAGCCCAATCCGATCAGGCAGGCCTCACCGCCCGGCTCGTCGCGACGCCCGCCGAGGAGGGGTCGACGTTCTTCGACTCGGTAGCGGCACGCGATCACCTCGCAGTGGTGCAGGAACGCATCGAGGCGTTGCCGACCGTGCTCGGCACGTCGGATCCCGTCGGCGCGCTCGCCGCCGGTCCCGAGGTCGCCACGGCGAGCGGGGCGATTTCCGCCGATGGTCGGATCGTGCTGATGACGATCCAGTACCCCGTGCTCGAGGAGCTCGACGCGAACGACCTCGGCGAACTGAAGGAGGCGGTGGCGACAGCAGGAGCCGAGGCATCGCCGCTGCGCATCGAGTTGGGCGGCGACCTGTTCATGAACTTCGAGGATCCGGGCGGCGGATCGGCCGAGATGATCGGGCTCCTCGCCGCGATCGTGATCCTGCTGCTGGCCTTCGGATCGATCATCGCTGCGGGTCTCCCCATCGGCATTGCTCTGTTCGGGTTGGGGGTGGGTATCGCCTCGATGTCGCTGATCGATCATGTCGTCGACATCCCGAGTTGGGCGCCGGACATGGCGACGATGATCGGGCTCGGCGTCGGTATCGACTACGCACTGCTCCTCGTCACCCGCCATCGCGAGTTCCTTGCCGACGGTCTCACGGTCGCCGATGCCGCAGGTCGGGCCGTGGCCACGGCCGGCCAGGCAGTGATCTTCGCCGGCGGTACGGTGGTCATTGCAATCCTCGGCCTGGCGGTCGCCGGTGTTCCGTTCATGACCGCCGCGGGGATCGCCACCTCGGTCATCGTGGCGATCATGGTGATCGCCTCGGTGACGCTGCTCCCGGCATTCCTCGGGTTGAGCGGACATTGGATCAACCGGCTCGGCATCCATCGGCGCCACGGGATCGGGGGCGGGGTCGGCTCGGGCTGGCAGCGCTGGGGTCGCCACGTCACCGGTCATGCGTGGCCCTACGCGATCGGGGTGACGCTGCTGCTGCTCGCCCTGAGTGCCCCGGTGCTCGCGCTGCGGCTCGGGTTCCCCGACGAGGGGACGTTGCCCGAGTCGCGAACCGAGCGGATCGCCTATGACATGGTGGCCGACGGATTCGGCCCCGGGCTGAACGGTCCGCTCGTGATCGCCGTCGATCTCGCCGATGTCGGCGACGCGGCGATCGTTGCGTCGCTGTCGGAAGCCGTTGCCGCGGACGTCGGAATCGCTGCGGTTGCGCCCGCCGACGTCGACCAGACTGCCGGCATCGCCACGATCGTGGCGTTCCCGACCACCTCACCACAGGACGACGCGACGTTCGCCACGGTGCAACGGCTTCGCCACGAGGTGTTCCCAGACGCCCTCGATGGCACCACGGTCACCGCTCACGTCGGAGGTCAGACAGCCAGCTTCGGTGACGTGGCCGACCGTGTGAGCGAACGTCTTCCGTGGTTCATCGCTGCGGTGGTCATGCTGTCGGTACTGCTGTTGATGGTGGTGTTCCGCTCGGTGCTGGTGCCGATCAAGGCGGCATTGCTCAATCTGCTGAGCATCGGCGCCGCCTACGGCGTGTTGGTGATGGTGTTCCAGTGGGGGTGGGGCAAGGAGCTGATCGGTCTGGAATCGACCGTGCCGATCGTGTCGTTCATCCCGATGTTCATGTTTGCCGTCCTGTTCGGGCTCTCGATGGATTACGAGGTGTTCCTCCTGTCGCGGGTGCGAGAGGAGTACATCGCAACCGGCGACAACGATGCGTCGGTGATCAGCGGCATCGCCAGCACTGCCCGGGTGATCGCGTCGGCGGCCTTGATCATGATCTGCGTCTTCGGTGGGTTCGTGCTCGGCGACGACCCGGTGATCAAGATGATGGGTCTGGGCCTCGCAGTGGCGATCTTCGTCGATGCAACCATCGTGCGGATCGTGCTGGTGCCGGCCACGATGAAGTTGATGGGCGATGCCAACTGGTGGTTGCCCGCCTGGCTCGATCGGATCATGCCGACCGTGGACATCGAGGGCGAAGCGGGCCTCCCCGCCCGCGAGATGGAGGTGAGAGGTCCCATGCGGCCTGATGCCGACACCGACTCGGAGAACGACGCTGGCGCTGACAGCGACGATCGAGTGCTCGTGTCCACCTGACCGTCCGCAACCCACCACGTTTGCGTCGGGATCCGGGTGACGCGTCCCACCGAATCCCCGACGCAAACCTGGGTACCTGGGTACCTGGGTGGCGGGGGGTGGGTGGTGGTGATGTGGGATGGGAGGGTCAGGGTGCGGCGAGTGAGGCCAGGGCGTTGCCGATGAGGCGGCGGGCCTCCGCGGCGATCGGCCCCAACTCGTCGACGCTCGTCATCGACACCATCAGGCCTGGGTCGAGGGCGTCGACGTGAACGGTCCCGGCGACCTCGTGGACGACGACGTTGCAGGGCAACAACGCGCCGACCTGCGGCTCGATGTCCAGTGCGGCGCCGGCCAGCGTGGGATTGCAGGCGCCGAGAATGACGTAGCGATCGATCTCCTTGTCGATCTTGGCCAGCAGCGTTCCCTGCATGTCGATCTCGGTCAGCACACCGAATCCGTTGGCGGCCAGCGCCTCCTTCGTCGATGCGAGCACCTCGTCGAACGGTCTCTCGAGGACCACGGTCTCTTCGAACACCATTTGTCTCTGCCTTTCGTGAGGATTGGTCTGTCTCGACCGTGCCGCCATTGGCGGCGTGCGGACCAGAGCCGGAGGTCCTCTGGTTGGCGCGCTGCCGCGCAGGTCGACCCCAGTCGGTCGCTGTGGTCACCTCGCCGGCGCGGCCAGCGACGCGAGGCCGGCCGTCCGATACAGATCGGGGACGGCGCTCACCGGTCGCTCCTTCCCGTGCTCCGGCATCGGTCGACGAACCAGTCGGCGGCGAGCGAGGCGACTGCCTCGAGCGTGCCTGGTTCCTCGAAGAGGTGGGTGGCTCCGGGCACGACCGTGAGTTCGTGCTGGCAAGGCAGTTGCCGCGCCGCGTCCCGGTTGAGTGCGAGCACGGTGACGTCGTCGCCCCCGACGATCAGCAGCGTCGGCGCGATGACATGGCCGAGGCGATCACCCGCCAGGTCCGGTCGTCCACCCCGGCTGACGACCGCGGCGACCGGACGTGATGGATCGCTCGCGGCAACCAGTGCGGCCGCGGCACCCGTACTCGCACCGAACAGTGCGACCGGCAGGTCGGCGACGACGCGCTGGCCACGGACCCAGTCGGTGGCGTGGGCGAGCCGGGACGCGAGGAGGCCGATGTCGAACACGTTGTTGCGATCCCTCGCCTCGGCATCGGTGAGCAGATCGAAGGTGAGCGTCGCCAGGCCGGACGCGTTGAGCTGATCGGCCACGAACTGGTTCCTCGGGCTGTGGCGGCTACTGCCGCTCCCGTGCGCGAAGACGACGGTGCCGACCGCACCGGGGGGAACGGTCAGGTGGCCAGGTAACGCCCACCCTCCGACGTCGACGTCCACCTCGCTGTCCATGCTGACGGGAGCGTCTGACGGTGCCTGCTCCGCACCCGGTCGTGACGTGGTCGTCGCACCACGTCGATGTGCTCGTTCGAGCAGGTCGACGACCGTCTGATCGTCGACCTGTCTGAAGTCCTCGTACCACTCGCCAACCGAGCGCAACCACGATGGTTGCTCGGCGCAGATGATTTCGTCGGCGTCCTTCGACAGCGCCTGCACGGATTCCGGGGCGGCGACGGGCACCGCCAACACGACCCGCGCCGCGCCGTGGGCACGAGCGACATGGCAGGCGGCGCGCGCTGTCGAACCGGTGGCGATGCCGTCGTCGACGAGCAACGCGGTGCGCCCGGACAAGTCGATGCGTGCCGTGGCCCCGCGGAACTGTTCGGCCCGCCGCTGCAACTCCTCGCGCTCGCGTCGTTCGACCCCGATGAAGTCGGCCTCGGAGGCCCCGACAAGCCGGACGACCTCGTGGTTGACGACGCGCACGCCGTCTTCGCCGATCGCCCCCATCGCCAGCTCGGGCTGGCCCGGCACTCCGACCTTGCGCACGACGATCACATCGAGGGGTGCGTCGAGCGCCTCGGCGATCTCGAATGCGACCGGGACGCCGCCGCGGGGCAGCCCGAGCACGACGACGTCGTCACGACGCAGGTGTTCGAGGCGCGCAGCAAGCGCGATGCCTGCGTCCGTCCGGTTTCGGAACACCCTGACCATGGGCAACCTCCGCGACCTCGTTCAGCAATCGGGTGACTCCCGGATGTCGCCAGGATCTCGCAATGCGCGTCCGCACACCAGAGCCGAACGTCACCGTCGAAACACTCGCGCTGGTCATTCGGCGTGTCGCAGTGGGGTGGGCATCGTGTCGAGGAGCTCCCACGCTGCGGAGTTCGGCGAGGTGGCCGCCATGTTCCGGAAACGTTCGACGCACCCGTCAGAAGGGTCCGGGTTTCCATCGGGCTTCTCGAGGCAACGATACGCGGTCACCCCACGCAGTCTGCGCTCAGGCGACGATGCGGTAGCGGGCGATGTCGTCGCCTGTGATCGTCGATCCTGCGGCGAGCGCCGCAGCCTGCACGTCAGGGTCCATCAGCGAGGCAGTGTCGAAGTAGTCGGCGGCGTACGTGACGAGACCGTCGGCGCCGCGACGCCGGACACTGGTTCCCCGGGTCATGAACACTCGGGTTCCGTCGGGCTGGACTGCCATCTGTTGCCACTCCGACACCGAGGTGGTGCCGTCGTCGAGTTGTGGCCCGAGCGGCTCGAACACCATGTTGCCGACCTTGCCCATGATGTCGCCGAGCCACGTTCGGATCGCTTCTCGTCCGCGAATCTCGCCGAAGATCGGGTCGTGGTACGCCGAGTCGGTCGGATGGAACTCATCGGCATCCGCTGCGAAGTCGGTTGACGCGGCGACCGTCTCGGGAACCTCGGGATCGCGGTGCCAGACCGTGCGTGGCCACTCCGGAATCGGCGCAGCGTCGACTCCTGCTTCGGGTGGAGGCGGGAGACGGAACGGCCCGGTGTCGTACACGTCGCAGGCCCAGGTGATCCAGCCGTCGCGGTATCGGCGAACACTGACTCCCTTGGGCAGGGGCATGCGATCGTCGCCGATCACGGCGAACATCTGCCATTCGTCGACCGAGGTTCCGCCCAGTCCGTCGTCGATGACGGCGGGAGGGGCGGTCGGGACGAACTCGATGAAATCGATCGACGCCATCGTCGGGATCAACCAGTTTCGTACGGCCACCTGACCGTCGAACGCACCGTAGATCGCGTCGTAGTAGATCGAACCGGTCGGCGCCATGAAGTCCGACATCATCTGCAAGGCGATGGCCTGGCGCCCGGGTTCGGTGAACGACGGATGCGCCAGCGCGTCCAACATGCCGGCTGCATCGAGACCGCTCGACGCGGTGACGACTCGATCGAGATCTTGATCGGCTGCGCCAGGCGTAGCGATGTACTTCTCGACGAACTGATCAGCGGAAACGGTCACCACGGACACCCCCATGTCGGTAAGCGGTCGAGCGTAGTCACGCGGCCGATGTCCACTCGGGTCGGACTGCATCACGGGCCGGGGCCGCAGAATCGCTTGGGTGCGATGAGTGAGCTGGCCGTATGCGGTGGTCTCGCTCATCGGTCAGGCGAGACATGGGGTTGAGATGAGTGAGCTGGTCGTATGCGGTGGTCTCGCTCATCGGTGGGATGTGGGTTCCCGATCGGGGCTCAACTCGGGCGGAGTCGTGACCGATGAATGGTCGTGGGCGATCTTCGAACTGCGCTGCACCCGGGAACGATCTTGGTGAGCCCGTCTGGCAGCGTGCGCATCCTCCGCTCCCGAACGTCGAGCGACGATGGCTGGAACTGCTCTGACGGCGCGGCGGTCTCCGATACCGCCGTCGCCGACACCGAGATGTGGACTGCCTACAGCCCGGAAGAGCTCGCCGCCCGGTTGGCGCTCGCGTCCGAAGTGTGCAACCTGGGTGGACTCAAGGAGCTGAGCGGCGGACTCGCCACGTGGGACGCCTGCTCGGGGCGCCCGTGTGCCCTGCCGCGGCTCGCCCGGCTCATCCGCTGACCGCGGGTCCTGCCTCCGGCAGAAGTGGTTGCCCCTCCGGTCGTCGAAACCGAAACACACGAGCGTGGATTCCGCGTCGGGCTGGTCGGGGAGCCGATCGGTGTGTCCGCGCCGCCGTGGAATGTGGACGTCAGCTGCGCTTGGCGAAGTACTTGCGGTAGCGCTCGGCGGCCTCTTTGAGCTCGGGGTCGGCGGCAAACTTCGGCTGGTAGGCCTCCCAGGCGGCTTCCTTCTTGTACGGGATGTACTCACGCGGAAAGTAGCCCTCGTGCGGCCGGTAGTCCTTCAACACACGGCGAGCGACGGTCGACTTGTGGACCTCGTCGGCGCCGTCGGCGAGGCCCATCGTGGGTGCTGACGCGTACATGTCCTGCAGCGGCGTGAGGTTGGTCGTGCCCAGCGAGCCGTGGATGTGCAGCGCATTGAACGACACCTCGCGCAGCACTCTCGCCATCGTGAACTTGACGACGGCGATGTCGGTGCGGGCCTCCTGGGTGCTGGTCTGGTCGATCTTCCAGGCGGCCTCGAGCACGAGCAGCCGCAGCATCCGGATCTGCGCATAGCTTTCCGCGATCTTCTCCTGCACCATCTGGTGCTCACCGATGATCTTGCCGTGCGACTCGCGACTGAGGGCGCGCTCGCACATCATGTCGAAGGCGAGCTTGCACTGGGCGATGGTTCGCATCGCATGGTGGATGCGACCGCCGCCGAGTCGGCGCTGGGCGAGCACCTTCGCGCCGTCCTCCGGCCCGAGGAGGTGGTCGAGGGGCACGCGCACGTCGTTGTAGATGATGTGGTTGTGATTGCGTGGCTCGGGCATGATCTCGACGCCTGGTGTCGTGCGCGGCACGACGTACATGCCGTTGGTGCACATCACGAACAGGATGTCGGCGACCCGTCCGGCGCTCGTGAACCACTTCTCGCCGTTGATGACCCACTCTTCTCCGTCGCGAACGGCGGTCGTTCGGAACAGGTTCGGATCGGACCCGCCCTGCGGCTCGGTCATCGAATAGGCCGAGAACATCTCCTGATTGAGCAGTGGTGTGAGCCAACGCTCCTTCTGCTCGTCGGTGCCGTATGCGGCGAGCATCTCCATGTTGCCGGTGTCCGGTGCGGCCGCGCCGAACAGCTGCGGCGCCGCCGGGTACTTGCCGAGGATCTCGTTGAGCAGGCCGAGCTTCAACTGACCGAAGCCGGGGCCGCCAAGTTCCTCGTCGAGGAAGATCGCCCACAGACCCTGGTCCTTCACCTGTTGTTGGAGGCCACGGACGAGATCGCGCACCTTGGGGTCAGGTGAGCGCACCGCATACGGGAACACGTAGTGCAGGGGCTCGACCTCCTCCTTGCAGAACTGCTCGACCCAGTCGAGCTTCTTCTGGAATTCCGGATCTGTCTCGAACGACCACATGCGTGCGAACGTACTGCGGGGCTCGTGGCCGCGCCGACGTGGAGCGCCGTGCGGCGCTGTCGTCGAATAGTCATCCGTTGACTAATGTCGACCGGATGTGCCGGAGAATCGCGATTGCCATGGTGGTCGCCGGCCTCGTGGTCGCGTCATGTGGATCGGGTGACGGTGCCTCGGATGCTGCGTCGACAGGAGGCATCACGGTGTTCGCTGCGGCGTCGCTGACCGCCGCGTTCGGCGGGCTCGGCGACGCGTTCACGACCGCCAACCCCGATGTCGACGTCAGGTTCAACTTCGCCGGGTCGTCGGACCTCGTCGCGCAGATCTCCGACGGCGCACCTGTCGACGTGTTCGCGTCAGCCGACCTCACCACCATGGCCAAGCTCACCGATGCAGGACTCGCCGCAGGCGAACCGTCGACGTTCGCTACCAATGTCGTCGAGGTCGTCGTCGAGCCCCGTAACCCACTCGGCATCACCGGCGTGGCCGACCTGGCCGACGGCGATCTGGTCGTCGTGCAGTGCGCTCCCGGGGTGCCGTGCGGGTCCTACGCCGTACAGGTCTTCGCCAACGCGGGTATCACGGTGACGCCGTCGTCGTACGAGGAGAACGTGAACGGGGTCGTCACCAAGGTGACGCTCGGCGAGGCCGACGCCGGCATCGTCTATCGCACCGACGTGATTGCTGCAGGCGACGCTGTCGAGGGGGTGCCGATTCCCGACGAGATCAACGTGGTCGCCGAGTATCCGATTGCGCCCGTCGCCGACGCCCCGAACGCGGCGGGTGCGCAAGCGTTTGTCGACTTCGTGCTCAGTCCGTCCGGCCAGGACATCCTGGCCGCCTACGGATTCGGTCCGGCGTGAGTCGCCGACCCCGCGGCCGTCGCCTGGCGATGCCGTTCCCGGCCCTCGTCCTCGCCGGCATCACCGTCGCCTTCTTCGCGCTGCCGCTCGTCGGGCTGCTGTGGCGGGCGCCGTGGTCGAACGCGTGGGCCTACCTCACCGACGACACTGCCCTGACAGCGCTGCGACTGTCGCTCGTGACCTCGCTGTGCGCGACCGCGCTGTCGATCGTGTTCGGCGTCCCGCTCGCCTGGCTGCTCGCCCGCGTCAGCTTTCCTGGGCGCGGCGCGGTCCGAGCGTTGTGTCTTCTGTCGATGGTGCTGCCGCCGGTGGTCGGTGGCGTCGCGCTGTTCTTCGCGCTCGGTCGGCGCGGGATCGTCGGGCAATACCTCGACGAATGGTTCGGCATCACGCTGCCGTTCACGACAGCGGGCGTCGTCGTGGCGCAGACCTTCGTGTCGATGCCGTTCCTCGTGATCACCGTCGAAGCGGCGCTGCGCCTCCTCGACCCCCGACTGGAGGAGGCATCGCGGACGCTGGGCGCCTCGCGCTGGTACACGTTCCGGCGTGTCACCCTGCCGGCGATCCGCCCGGCGCTCGTGGCGGGTGCTGTGCTGGCTTGGGCGCGAGCGCTCGGCGAGTTCGGCGCCACGATCACCTTCGCCGGGAACTTCCCCGGCACCACCCAGACGATGCCGCTCGCCGTCTATCTCTCGCTCGAGACGAATCCCGAGGAGGCGATCGTCCTGGCGCTCGTGATGATCGCCATCTCGTTCGGCGTGCTGCTGGGCCTGCGTGATCGATGGTTCGGTTCGGTCGACCGATCGGCGCAGGTGGCAGCGTGACCCTGGCTGCACGGATCGAGCTGCGGCTGGGAACGCTCGACCTCCAGATCGAGTTGACCGTCGAGCCGGGCGAGATCGTGGCGCTGCTCGGACCCAACGGTGCGGGCAAGAGCACCGTGCTGCGCTGCCTCGCTGGTCTGGAACCGATCGACGATGGACGGATCCTCCTCGGCGGAACGGCCATCGACGACCCTGCGGCCAACGTGTTCGTCGAGCCGGAACAACGACCGATCGGCTTCGTCTTCCAGGACTACGTGCTCTTCGCGCACCTGAGCGTTCTCGAGAACGTCGCCTACGGTCTGCGTGCGCGCGGGGTTGCGAAAGGCGAGGCTCGTGAGCGAGCCGGTCAGTGGCTCGAGCGGATGAACCTCACCGAGTATTCGTCCGAGCGCCCGGACTCATTGTCGGGCGGCCAGGCCCAGCGCGTCGCGCTCGCGCGGGCGTTGGCGACGAACCCGCGTCTGCTGTTGCTCGACGAGCCGCTCGCAGCGCTCGATGTCGGCACGCGTGCGATCGTTCGACGGGATCTGCGTCGGCATCTCGAGACGTTCGAGGGGATGCGACTGATCGTCACCCACGACCCGGTCGACGCTCACGCACTGGCCGACCGTGTGGTCGTCCTCGAGGCTGGTCGCGTCGCGCAGGCCGGAACGCTGGCCGAGGTGACCGCACACCCGCGGACCCGCTACGTCGCCGATCTCGTGGGTGTGAATCTGGTGGCAGGCGAGGTGGTCGATGGCGTACTGACGACGGCGAGCGGCGCCCGGGTCGTGATCGCCGATGCTGCCGATGGCCCGACGCTCGCCAGCATCCGTCCTCATTCCGTGTTGGTGGCGCGCGGAGAAGCATCAGCGTCGAGCGCGCGCAACACGTGGGCGGGATCGATCGTCGACGTCGATCGGCTGGGCGAGCGGGTCCGAGTGGTGATCGATGGCGAGTTGCCGCTCACCGCCGAGATCACCGCCGCGGCGCTCGACGAACTGCGCCTGGGTGTCGGAGACCGTGTGCATGCGTCCGTGAAGGCCACTGACATCGAGGTGGCTCCGTCGTGACCCACTCGTCTGGCGATCGCCGCCGTCGCGACCTCCTGCTGGGGGAGTGGGCATGCCTCGGCGTGCTCTACAAGGGCCCGACGCACGGCTTTGCGATCGCGTCGGCGCTGCGCCCCGGTGGGGAGCTGGGCCGCGTGTGGTCGCTGTCGAGGGCGCTGACCTACCGCTCGCTCGACCAACTCGCCGATCGGGGTCTCGTGCGCACGGTAGGGCACGAGCCTGGAATCGCCGGCGGCACTCGAACGATGCTCGCCGCCACCCGCACCGGGCGAGCGGAACTCCGACGGTGGTTGGCGACGCCCGTCGAACATCTCCGCGATCTGCGAAGCGAGCTGCTCCTCAAATTGGTCATCGCCGAACGATGCGGCATCGACATCGGCGAGATGCTCGAGCGTCAGCGTGCGGTCGTCGCCGACCTCGCAGTCGCCGTGGCTCCCGCCGACAACGCCGACGTTGTGGTGCTCTGGCGCCGAGAGACCTCGAGCGCCGCACTCCGGTTCCTCGACCGACTTCTCACCCCCCGCCCCTGACTCTCCCGTTTGCGTCGGGGTTTGAGTGGGGCGGGTCACCCGAACCTCGACGCAAACGGGGGCTGCACGACGCGTTCCGTTGCGCCATTCTCCTGGTGGGGCGTTCACCCGAATCTGCGCACGAACGGGGTTGAGCGAGCTGTTGCTGGCAGCATCATGAGCATGGCTCCTGTGCGATTCGAACTCTCCCGGCACTTCGACGTGCCGGTGCGCGACCTGTGGGACGAGCTCATCGACTGGCCGGCCCACGGTGCGTGGATCCCGGCGACGTCGATCGAGGCAGAGCCCGGCGATCCGACGGCGGTCGGTTACACCTTCACCGCCTGGACCGGATTCCGACCGGTTGCCCTGGAAGATCGGATGCGCGTCACCCGATGCGACTGGGACGAGACCGCTCACACCGGCGTCTGCGACGTCGAGAAGCTCGGCCCGGTGCTCGGCGGCGGTGCTGGATTCACCGTCCGCGCCGACGGCGCTGGTTCGGTCATCGACTGGCGCGAAGACGTGACGGTGCCATACCTCCCGACGTTCATCGCTCCCGTGGCGGCGTTCTTCGGTCGCATCGGGTTCCAGCTGGCATTGCGCAGTTTGGCCAAGGTGCTGGCTCGGCGCTGATGACCAGCCGATGCCAGGATGCGTCCATGACTGAACCTGTGAATCGACTGGAAGTCGACCGAGCGATCGCCGCGGAGCCGTCTGTGATCTTCGAGGTCTTGCGAAGCCCGGATGGCCATGTGGCGATCGATGCGTCCGGCATGCTGATGTCGGCCGACGGTGAACCAGCCTCCGCAGTCGGTGACCGCTTCGTCGTGCACATGGACCGCGACGCGCTGCGCGACTTCGACCTCGGCGAGTACGACGTCACCGTCGTGATCGAGACGTTCGAGCCGCAGTCGGAGATCGCCTGGAGCATCGACGGAGTGATGGATCCGCCACTCGGGCACATCTACGGGTACCGACTCGAACCGATCGACGGTGGCACCTTGGTGACGTCGTACTACGACTGGTCGAAACTTCACGAGGCCTACGCCGGCATCGCCGACCGCTTCCCGATCATCTCCGAAGCCAGCCTGCGAGCCACGCTTGGCATCCTCGCTCGCACCGTCGCACCCGGACTGCCGCGTCCCGGCGCATGACATCGATCGACCTCCGCGTGGCCGACCCTCGGGTTCGTCTCGCCGGGATCGCGGACCTGACCGTGATGGAGCGTGGTGCGCTCACCGAGCGGCTGCCCACCGGGGTGCGAGCGCAGCTCGTCGATCCGGCGATCGGATTCGTGTCGTCGATGCCGTCCGGCGGGCGGCTCGAGTTCGTCACCGACTCCACATCGATCGAATTGGAGGCGGTGTTCACCCGACTCGAGTACGGCGGTGTCACCCCGCACATCGCCAGCGTCGACCTGGTTGTCGACGGCGAGCTGATTGCCAGTGAGGCGTTGACGGCGACCGACGTGATCCGGTTCCCTGACCGCACGTCGTTCGACTTCGAGATGGTGCACCTCGATCCGAGCGTGATCCGATTCGCCGGTCTTGCTCCCGGCCGCAAACACATCGAGATGTGGCTCGCCCAGAATGCCACGGTGATGCTGCGCAACCTGCGGATCGACGAGACGGCCACGATCGAGGCGCAACCGCCGTCCGAACGTCGGCGATGGACGCACTATGGCAGCTCGATCAGTCACTGCATGGAGGCTGAGCATCCGACCGGGACGTGGCCCGCGGTCGCCGCGCGAACCGCCGACGTCGACCTGTACAGCCTCGGCCTGGCCGGGCAGTGCCAGCTCGATCAGTTCGCGGCCCGCACCATCCGAGACCAGCCGGCAGACCTGATCAGCCTCAAGCTCGGCATCAACGTGGTCAACGCGGACTCGATGCGCGAGCGGACGTTCGTTCCCGCCGTCCACGGGATGCTCGACACGATCCGCGACGGGCATCCCGACAAGCCGATCGTGGTGATCAGTCCGATCATCTGCCCGACAGCAGAGGACCACCCCGGGCCGACGTTGCCGAACGCGGCCGGGCGCTTCGCCGTCGTCGATCGCTCGGATGAGCTGATGTTCGGGGCGTT
>Ga0307380_10005924_pt1 | contig 16178 bp, 10 predicted proteins | sample UN3MG_FD_202239 | JGI IMG/M metagenome (GOLD analysis project Ga0307380, IMG submission 202239) | Soil microbial communities from Risofladan, Vaasa, Finland - UN-3 | ecosystem: Environmental > Terrestrial > Soil > Coastal area > Acid sulfate soil | place: Finland: Risofladan, Vaasa | collected...
CCTGACCCTCTGGAACAGAGACAGGCGCCGGCGGGTTTTGACGCCGGAGTCGGCCACATCGATCGAAACAGGGGTACATCCCTGTTCGCGAAGCCAGCCGAGCACATCGGTTTCACACGCTGCGCTGGTCAAACCTTCCTTCATATTGCCCGTATAGTCAAGAGCGACATATCTATACGTAATCATCTATTTAACCTTCCTAAGAGTATTCTAATCCCTTACGGCTAAATATACCCTTAAGTTCAGGTAAAGCAAGACATTTTTATCGGTCAGACCTAATTTTTTGAGTAAATGTGGCGCCAAGAACCTCCTCAGCGGTAGTCATACCATCCAGCATCCGGTCGACACCGCTTCCAAGCAGTCCCTTGTAACCTCTTTCACGCGACATTTCCCTTATTTTGGCTTCACTTGTGCCGATCGATATCTTGTCACGAATCTCGGAGTCGGTTACGAGGAACTCGAATATCGGCAATCGACCCATGTATCCTGTCCCGCCGCAGGTTGTGCAGCCTCTGCCGTGATAGAAAACCGCGTCCCTGGCCCGGTCCATGTCAACGTTCAAACGCCTTAGAACCTGCTCGTTAATAGCTACAGGCTCCTTGCAGCGATCGCAAATCCGCCTTATGAGCCGCTGAGCAACGATTAAATTGACGGTAGAAGCCAGCAGGTACGGCTCAACGCCCATATAGACCATCCTGCTGATGGCACTCGGGGCATCGTTCGTATGGAACGTGCTCAAAACCAGGTGGCCCGTCAGCGAGGCTTTTATCGCTATGTCAATCGTCTCTTTGTCTCGAATTTCGCCTATGAGGATAATGTCCGGGTCCTGGCGGAGAATCGCACGCAGGGACTCGGCAAAATCCAGGCCGATTTCCGGCTTTACCTGAATCTGGTTTATGCCGGCCAGGCGGTATTCGACGGGATCCTCAACGGTCGTAATATTCTTCCGCGGATTCCTAAGGTAATTTAACGCCGAGTATAAAGTAGTGCTTTTACCGCTGCCGGTCGGGCCGGTGACAATAATGATCCCGTGCGGCTGCGAGAGCATCATCTTAAACTCTTCGAGAAGCTCGGGATCGAATCCCAATTGATCGAGATTGTGATTCACCGCCAACGAGTCCAGAATTCGCATGACGACTTTTTCGCCGTATATTGTCGGAATTACCGAAACGCGAACGTCGATATCCCTGCCCGGCGCCTTGATTTTGAACCTGCCGTCCTGTGGCAGCCGGCGCTCGGCAATATCCATCTTCGAGAGAATCTTTATTCTGGTAGCTATCGCCGCCTGCATTTTTCGGGGCGGCGGGACCATGTCCTGTAGCACACCGTCAATCCGCATACGAATTGTCATCGTAAATTCCTGCGGCTCGACGTGAATGTCACTTGCCCTGCTCTTGACCGCCTGCCTGAGCAGCAAGTCGACAAACCGGATCACAGGTGCCCTGGTCGCGGCTTCCTCTACGCTTATATCCGCCTCCAGGGCATTCAAGGCGTTCTCCATCAATGTGTCCTGCTCCGCCCCTTCTTCTTCGGTCTCAGTGTTAACCGCGTGCTCGACCAGATCGCGAAGGCTCTGCTCGTCGATATCGGAACCGTGATAAACCTTCTCTATCGTCAGGCGAATCTCTCGAAGCGAGCTAAGAACCGGCTGAATCTCCCGGCCGGTTTTCATGGTTATCGTATCAGTCGCGACAATGTCAAGCGGATCGGCCATGGCCACCAAAACCTTGCCGTCCTTCTCGTCGATAGCAACAAGATTAAATCGCTTGGCGATGGCTTCAGGCACCAAACGGGCTATGTCCATATCAATGTCTTTGCCATCCAAATGGACCCGCTCCGTAGCGAGATGCTCGGCCAAAGCACATCTGACATCCTCGTCGCTTACCATTTTGAGTTTGACTAATATCTCGCCGAGCCGGCCACCACGACTACGCTGCTCATTTAATGCCTCTGTCAGCTCTCTTCGGTTCAAAAGACCCTTGGATAAGAGTAGTTCACCAAAGCGAATGTTGGCTTTTTTCCCGGACGACTGGGTTATGTCACTCGTTGAAATCATTATTTTCTCCTCCGATACTGATCATTGGGATTGAGCGGCAACCAAATATAATAAATCGCAGGTGTAAATTGCTCAAAAATAAATAACCGCACACTCTAATTCCTTGTAGTGTGGAGATTATCTGCCTATGAAAACCTAAAAACGAATAACTTACAACGAAAAATTTATTAAAATGACCAGCCGCTTTTATCCCGCTCGCCTTATTTATCAAAAACCGCAAAGGAAACAACAAAATCATCTTGACGCCTAATATCCCTGACAACACCATCTCCGCCTCCTTTGGAAACGCATCTATATACAGCACGTATAAACCTTTAGCTATCCTTCTTTACGCGGCTAAAGGCATTCTTCTCCCGCTCAATTTCATTTTTATTTATTATATCAATTATAGAGTAAAACGTCAAGGAAAATCTTGGGAAATATAAGCAAAAAAAGAGTATGGGGGATTTGGGGAATTGTTTTTTTGCTACTTTTTAACAATGGAAAAGAAATATCTGAAAAGAATAGAAATCTTTGTTCCGAAAACCTTTCGAAACGATTTTAGAACAAAATAATAGACTTTTTGAAAACCCTGGTAAGATATATTTGATGTTTTAAACTAACAGGTCTCCTGTTAAATCTTTGCGTCAGGATTTCAAATTGGGGCAATCTCTAACCTAATACCGGTTCTTTGCCGTGTTGAGCCTGTTTGACTGATTTTACTTCGTCCACTTCGTAGCTAACACGGGCAGCAATCCCCGGCCGACCTTTCGTTATCAATACCGCCTCCTGCGACAAATTGGAGCTCTCGTATAGACCGGCTTTGTACAAAGAAGGTTTAATGATTCGTAAAAGCGATTGGCCTGTGTCGTCACATTTGGCTACTTTGAAGATTATAAGCAGGGACGCCAGAATCATGCCGGCTAAGAATCCACCGGCGTGCGCCATATATGTTGTGGGATAACCCCCGATAATACCGGCAGTTAGATTTAACAAAAACCAGATCAAAATTAACCAGGGACCTAAAACGCCAAATTGCCTGTAACAAAGAACGACATGCATCCCAAGAACACCCATAATGGCACCACTTGCACCGATAGTCGGACGACCATCGTAATAAACATGTACGGCAGATGCAGCGATTCCTATTAAAAGATACGAAAGAACATAGCTTCCATCGCTTATTTTGAGACTTACGTGGCGACCGAATATCCAGAGTGTTATGAGATTTCCGACAATGTGCGCCATACTCATGTGAAGCCACATGTAGCCAAACATCGAAGAGAAAGTTAATTGCTTCAGAATATAGCCATTCAAATACTGCTGTTTGGGATCGCCGATCATCTGAATTGCAAATGTTACTGTCGCCAGCATCATTACAATATAGTTGCCGGCAGGCAATTCTTGTGCACTAACGCTTCTTCTGAATCCGATTTCCACAAATATATACCCTCAAATCCACCCTGATACCATGTTTATATCGGACGCTGAAACAGAAAGCCATGAGTAATAATTGCTTAAATGTCCGAAAATATCGCTTGTATGTTGTAGTTTTTAGCTTTGAGTTAGAATAATCCTTAATTGCGATAGCATTTAAATTCCGACGACAGGCAAAGTTAGCTTCGATTATGATCATGCTACTGCGAAATGGATTCGCTCTGCCATGTGACTTTGCCATGGGCCTCGATACATAAGACAAGTTTTTGAATGTAAAAAAGGTCGGCTTTACACCAGGGAATATCGAGGTAGCTTATGAGCTTTTCGGCCGATTCGTGAAGAATTAGAGCCTTGGCAGCAAAAACTTCAGCGGACATCGTCGGAAATGCAAAAGGACATTCATTGCGCCACATCGTCTCAACACCCCACGCCAGGTGCCATGTCGGTCGATGGTAATCAACGCAAACATCCATCAGGTGCTTGTGTGTCTGTCCTGCATAACTGGCGCAAAAACGGCCGATCTCCGGTGTCAGGTGTCTCCAGCGTGAAAAAATCGAGCGAGAAACCGGCACTTGCGTGATAAGCCCGCCACGTGTATGGGCAAACTCGAAAGCCAGTCGTTCACGCAGCGCTGCGCGAGTGATGACTAGGCCCTTTTCAACCGCAGCATTATCGCGCATCCGCTGCGCCATTCGACAATAAGCAATCAGCCCCGCCAGATAGCCGTTGCGACAATCTTCCTCCATTTTATTTGGCGCCTCGGCAACAAGTTTTCGCAAACTCTGCCAATCACGCTCGATCCTGCTCCAGTCTCCAATCACATGTGCCCAGAGCCACAGCGGATACAGCCTGGCAATCACCTGCCGGGTAATATCATCGTTAACTCGAAACAGCCGTTCAGCGGGAATATCATACAAGGAGCGAATCTCGCCTGAATCCGGTTCATACGTACGCCGTCCCGTCGGCCCATCCAGCACACCGCCGGGGCGGCTCATTCTCGCAATGTATTGCCTAACTTCCTGCTGGAGTGCGCTGTCGAGATATTCGTACGCCCGAGCAAGGGTCAAAAGGTTCTCAGTCGGTTCGGCAAAGAACCTATAAGCCTCTCGTGGATGCTTTCCCGGCGGAAAAACAAGCGGACGCCAATCTTTGGAGATCAGTTCTCTGACGGAACGAAAAAGCTCTTTCCTTAGGGTTGAGCCATCGTTTGTATCTGCAAACCCCACCGTAGGCGTCTCCCAGATGAACCGGTCGAGCTGGTCATCTGTTATTAGACTGGCCGATCCGGCAGCCTGCTCGGTAAGCGGCTGTTGACGTGTACCCGGGATTTTGCCCGGAAGACTCTTTGTCAGATGGTTCAGTCTTGGCATTTCACATGTATCCCAGTCCCAGGGGAGCCACTGAACTTTCTTCCACTCGTCCTCGGCGAATTCGGCATTGGGCATTTCAGAGGCTTCGCCGGCCTTGCCATCGGTTTTCATCCTGTAGGCAATCACAGCAGCACCGGCGTTGATTTCATGAGTCGGTACAAAATAGAAACTGTCGCCGGCAATGGAAACGGGCATATCGATCACTGAGCCGCCACCATAGACAGCCGTACCCCGCGGAAGCCATTCCTTACCTGCTTCAAGCGTCCCGCCGCGAAGTAGAGCCACCCAAATACCGGCCGCCTCACCGGCTTTCGGCTCGTGGATATTGCGGCAAAACGGTTCCGGATATCCCGCCAGGGTATCCAGATCCAGCGCATTTACATTGTCCTGATGCGTATTAATCAGCACTCGCCCGGCCACAACAAGCTGACACTGCTCATCGTGTACGAGCAACAGGCTGTCGTGCCAGCCGTATGTGCGAGATTGATCCATGATCGGTGTAATGTGACCGGTGGATGTATCGAGGTACCCAACATTCAGAAACGGCGAGTAATGCTCGTAACGACTGCGCAGCAATGCCCGGAATTTTACGATGACTTTGCCGTCCGGCGTGACAACAGGCGGGGCACCGGTTCCGTTCATACTCTCTGCGTATACAATCGGAGCAACAAATTTCTGCTTACCGGTGCCGGCGTCGAGCACAAAAAAAGTCTGGTAGGCCGGCTCCTCGGATAAGCGTTTGCGAATATAATCCAGTTGCGCCTCGTAGGTGCCCGGTTCCTGCATGCGTTCGAAGTTCTCCTGCCGCAGCAGGTCGTTTTCTTCTTTCGTGTGCCGCCAGCTCGCAAAGTCCCCAAAAATCTCCTTAACCATGTCATGTAGGATTGGATCGAAAGAATCGAGCGAAAGCGATGGCGTAACGGTAACCATAACCGAGCCATCCGGCGCAACGACAGGATGATAACCTCGGAAACTGACCCCCGGCAGCTTTTCGCTGTGCCACAATTGTCTTCCGCCGGCCAGGCCAAACGCATAGACGCGCATATTCTCACTGCCGATGTAAACTCTTCCTGCTTTCGCATCGACAGCGGGGCTTGAGAGCAGCGGTCCGCCGGTCTGTGCGGCCCATTTGATCCTGCCGCTCTCGGCATCGATAGCATAAACCTTGCCGTCGCGACTGCCAATCACGACCACGCCCTGATAGACTACCGGCGAATTCCAAACCGCCGCACCGGTCTGGACGGACCAGGCGAGTTTGCCGTCAGCGACATCGACAGCATAGACTTTCCCCTCAGCGTTGCCGAAGAAAACCTTATTTCCGTCCACCGCACAAGTATGGAGAATTGCGCCGGGCGTTTTAAACGCCCAGATATCCTCGCCGGTAGCGTCATCCATAGCGTGCAAAACCCCCGCCATCGTGCCGACAAAGACTTTTTCGTCCACAACAATCGGCTGCACGCCGGCCATCAATCCTTCATCGGGAAACAAACGGTACCATTTACGCTCGAACGGAGGCCTTATCTCCGTCGATGTCGCCCCGCTCCGTCCCGGATCGTGTGCCAGCATGGGCCAGCTATCTTCCGCCCGGGCAGCAGAATTCGACCATAATGAACCCAGGCAAAGAATCAAACACAATGCCGGAATTCTCAGTGATTTTAGCTTATCGCTCGTCAACCATGGATTGTCCATCTCTTTGTTGTCAATCTAAAGTGTTTTGAATCATCTTGCACCCGGCATCTGCACCGAGCCTATATAAGCAATCGATCGGCAAGTACCAGGATTCAACGTTGCGTAGCCCTGTTACGTACAATCTCTTTCAGCTCTTCGATTTCTTTACGCAAACCGTTCACCTGGTCCCGCAACTGTTCGACCTGACGCTCCAACCGATTCTCCTGACCAACACCTTTCTTCGGTTTGGCAATATTTGTGAGACGCTGCTCCATTTCTTTAGCTTCGCGGTAAATCGCGTCGGCCTTGTCGTATTGTCCAGCCGCTTTGGCATCTGCGGCCATGGCATACAGGCGTTTGGTTTGTTCTTTCGTATCACGGACTTTTGGTTGCCGGCCGTTTTCTTCAACACCAATGGCCAGCTTTCGAGCCTGCTGGCGAAGTCTGTCGGCCTCATCCTGCCGACCCTCCTGCTCGGCACGTTCCGCGCCCTCTCTGAGTTCAGCAATTCGACGCTCCATCTGCCCGGCCCGGTCTGTCGGCTGTCTTCGCTGAGACTCACGTCGACGTTCGACTTCGACTCTTTCCGCATCAGCACGAGGCCTTTCGGCCACCCGACTTTCACGACGTTCGGCTTCCTCGCGAGGCATACCTCTTCGCGGTTCGGGGCGTTCCTCCCGCCCGCGCTGCCTTTGCTGCTCGATTTGACCGGCAACTCTTTCGGCCTGCTGCCGGAACTCGTCGGCCTGGTCGCCTCGACCCTCCCGCTCGGCACTCGCGGCAGCCTCCCTGAGCTCGGCAAGTTGTCTCTGCATCCCTTCCAATTGCTCTGCCCGTTCCGGAGGACGGAATCGTTGATTCAGCGACCGTTCAAGCTCCTCGGCCTCAGCCCTCATACGCCGGGCTTTCTCCTCGGCCTCGCTTGCCTCCACTCTGAGTTTTTCAATCCGTTCTTTCGCCTCAGAGAACTCCCGAAGCATTACCTGTTCATCAGGACCAATAAAACCATCCTGATTCCTGTCGAACTGATGCTGCAGGTCCGTCTTAACGGGCACTCTTTCCTGACCGGCTGAGACAACTGTCAATGCACACACACATACGATAGATAGAACCACCATTCGCCTAAACATTTTATTTGCCTCCAATCTATAAAAGAATTTTATCTATAAGTTTGTAAGACGTCATTGCCCTTCAACCCATTGGCGGTAAATCCCGTCGATTTTGCTCTTGTCGACTCGGCCGTCCCAAACAGCCACGGCATATCGCAATACCAATGGTTTGTCCGAAGTCACCTCTAACGGCTCCTTGTGCAGGTTGAGCGTTGCCGCCAGGTAAGCAAAAGGTGTCGTCATCGTAAACCAATGCGTCGGATGGCGCAGATTCTCCGGATGGCCAAACATCGCTATTGTTACGGGCTTGCCTTCCGCCTCGGCGGTATAGGCGCACCAATCCGCCCGGGCAAGCCGTTCGGTGCCCCGTACGAGATCACCCGCCTGACCGGCGGAGTTGAGAAATTGCCCCCCTTTGTCCAGAGACTCCAAAAAACGCATACCCAAACCGAAATAATGTGAGCCCGTGAGCGTCATCGATTTCTTGCCGGATGGCACTGCGAGACTGGATTGCCAGCTCAATAGCGTGGCCTTGGCGTCGTCCAATTGACAGACTTCGATTGTGCGACGCTCCTCCAGCAGCAGCTCCAGGCTGCGGGGATTGATCCAGTCGATCTGCTCGGTGAATCCCGCCTGGGGCGCATCATCGTTCTTGTCAATTCTCATATCACCAAAACGCATGTGCAGTTGCCGGCCCGGATCGGTTTGCTCTTCCCAGAAATTCACGCCGTCCACTGCAACCGCATACATCAGCGCATGGTGGTGAAGGTGGTCGTGTGGTGCATCGCGCAAAACGTTAATCCCGCTCGGCGTATATAACTGCTGCACGTACGGCTTGAAAGGCACGTCCTCGTAACGATAGCAGAGTAAGCTTCGCTGTCCCCGGTTAACCGAAACGGAATCCGCCTCAATAGCAATACGCATCGGCTCTTCTGCAAACGCCGTATCGGACAACGTCAAAAAGCCAAAAGCAAAAAGCAAAAGAATAGTGACATTCCTGAATCTTTCCATAACGACATCTCCTTTAGTATTTCCAAACGCACTCACAAGGGAGCATCATTTCCATCCCATTGGTAATTCCACTTAGCCATGTACTCGGGACCGGGCAGGAACTTATCGTTCGTCTCTTTGAGCTTTCGAGATAATATCGTTTCCAGTTCCTGTTGGACTTGTGCATACATGGAATCGTTACACAGATTTTTCAATTGATACGGATCCGCCTCATTATCGAAAAGCATCCACGGCCCCTTGAGGTTCCGCACATAGGTGTAACGTCGCGTGCGTACGCCTCGATACTCCCGGCCGCCCCGCTGGTAATTCCATTGATGAAACGGCACAGGGCACATAATCAAAGCCGCATCGTTGTCGGGCGGCTGCGAACCTTTGATTACTCCTGAAAAATCGCTGCCCTCAACCGATTCAGGAACGGCAATACCGCTCAGGCCAAGCAGCGTCGGCATAATATCAGGAGTGTTGATCGGCATATCGATTGTCCTGCCGGACTTGCCATGCATCGCAGGATAGCGGAGCAGCAGCGGAATTCTGACCGACTCTTCCCACGGTTGTTGCTTCTTGGTCTGGCCGTGGGAACGCAGCATATCACCGTGATCGGAGGTAAAGACGAAAATCGTATTCTCTTGAACCCGGCATTCTTTCAAGGTATCGAGAACATCTCCGATGCAGTCATCCAGTGCGGCAATATGCGCGTAATAACCGGCCAGCTCTTCCCGGGCTTTCTCCTTCAACGGCTCAGGGACGTTGGGGCCAATTTGAATCTTGGCCGGGTCGGGAAACATCGATCGGTATTTTTCCGGCGCCGTCTCATACGGGGCGTGCGGCGGGCCCCACGACATGAACAGGACAAAGGGTGACTTGTTCGCATGCCGGCGAATATACTGCTGAGCCTCACGGGTCTGGGCGATGGCGTCGTAACCGTCCCAGTAACGCTGGACAGGCGTCTCGGCATAATAAGGCGAGCGATTGTAATTATGGGTGCATTCGCAAACTCTCCAGAAGCTAAAGCCATGCCTTCTTTCTTCGGGAATAAAGGCTGCTCTGCCGTGACCGTCTATATGCCATTTTCCGATATAGCCGGTTTCATAACCTGCCCGGCGATAAACCTTGCCGATGGTCACCGCATCGGGATTCAGCGGCTTGTCGTTGTAGAAAATGCCGTGAGTCAGCCAGTACTGCCCAGTCAATAAGCTGGCACGGTAAGGGCTGCAAACCGGGCAGCCTGAAACGGCATTGCTGAAATTGACACTCTGTTTCGCGAGTCGATCCAGGTTCGGAGTCTTTACATCTTTATTACCCGCATAGCCGGTCGCCTGGGCGCGCCACTGGTCAGCGAAGATAAATACGAGGTTCGGCCTGTCGGCAGGATGGTTTACAGCCGAACCTTCCGCCCAGGACAACTTTCGCGTTACAGCAGCCGAAGCGGCCCCAACCACTGCCGTGCGCAAGAACCGCCTTCTCGAACTGCGTTCTTCCATAAAATCACCCATATCATGCTCTGCTGCAAACCGCCTGTCAGATGAATTTCTTTAGATGTTCGATGCTTCGCTCGGCCTGTTCTATCGTTCCACACTCGACGCTCAGCACTAAGTCACGAGGCGCATCCTTGCATGCTTCGATGACGCTCTTCCAGTCGATGACGCCGTCGCCGCAGGCGCAGCCGGACGGCGTGCCCGTTACTTTGCCGCGCTCGTCCTCGGACTGCTCGATCGAAATATCCTTGGCGTGAACGTGCACGAGCTTGTCTTTGACCCGGCCAAGCCATTCAACCGGATCCTCGCCGCTCAGGTAAGAATTGCCGGTATCGAAGTTGACCCCGATAGCGGGCGAGTCAACCAGATTGCAGATTTTCTCCAGGCCGTCGGGCGTTTTGCTGTACTGCTGATGCGGCTCTAAACCTATCATAATCCCGCGCGGCTCGGCAACCGCCGCCGCCTCGGTGAGCACATAGCGCATCAGAACGTGGTCTTCGGCTTCCGTGGTCCAGGGCGGTTTCGGGCCTTCGTCAGTATTGACTACGGGAGCGCCGCACTCGGCAGCGAAACGAATCGCCTGCTTGAGATAGTTGCCGCTGATGTCGGGCCTGCAAAGCGCCGTGTGCGACGACAGGCCGGATAGCTTAATCCCCGCCTTTTCACAAGCACGCTTAATGCGGTACGGGTCGTCCAGCATCGAAACGGTCATGTAGTAACCGGCCTCGCTCATCAACTCCCGGCCCAGGTGGACCCATGGTTCGATGTATTCGTATCCCAGTTGAGCAGCCTTTTCCACGGCCCATTCAAACGGTTTGTCGGCATGCCGGACAAACTCCGTATTCACTCCAATCGATACCTTTGCCATTTCATAATCTCCTTACTTGTGATTCGTAATTTGTCGACCGGCAATCACTCCGCCGACCGGTTAGTATTTTATTTTTCGAATCTCCACATGTCGATAGTCATATCCTCGGCAGCGATATATTCGACATGCCAGTCTAAAAACAGGCAGTTGCTTCCTTTTCTGTGCCGGGCCCTCGCGATTCGCCTTCCATTGGTTACGTCCTGACTATCGGAAGTGGGCAGATGCCCCGGAGTCCATACATCGCACCGATTGTTTCCGTCGTCATCGGCCTTTCGGATGATATGCCGCCACGGGCCGTCCTCGTTATCGGCAAGATAGATCGTGTACGCTCGATTATTGCAGTCGCTTAGCTTGGAGGATTTCAATATTTCGCTGCCGGTCATGTCGTTCTTATCGTCGAAGTCCCAGCCGTTGACAACATAGCAGATGGTTTGCTCCTTGTCCGGGTAGCTGGGGCAGCGATAGATATCAACGGAACGGTAGTCGTTGCCGATCGGCTTCTGGGCCAGAAAGGGCATAAATAGCTGGAACCAGGCCTTGCCTGTCCCACCGGCCAGGCCGCGAGGAACATATAAATTACACTCCTCCGCATACATATTCGCCGCCAGACCGATTTGACGCAGATTACTCTTGCACACGATACCCTTGGCCTGTTTTCGTACCCGCTGCAATGCCGGCATCAATATCGCCATCAATAGCGCAATAATGGCAATCACGACCAGAAGCTCAATCAAAGTAAATCCCCTTCGTCTATACATGATTGCATACCACCTTCAATATACCAAAGCCAACAAAGACGACATGAGAACACTATACGTCCGCCAGGTCATAAGTCAAAGAAAAAAACGCTGTCGCGATCGCCTATGGTTTGTGAACGTCGATTTGGGACTCCTGGATTTGTCGTAGGACATCTTCGGTCTGCCGGCGTAAGTTCTCATCCTGCAAACCGGCAAGCAATTTGTTCATCGCTGTTCTGGCTCTATCGGGGTCTTTCTGCGCGATCGCCCCTGCGATTTTTATCACAGCTATAGCCGCCTCGGCACGGATTTCCTCAGTCTGTAAGAACGGTTCGACCATTATCAGAGCTTCGGCGTCGCCGACATTGGCCAGGCCGGAGAGTACGAGTTTTTTCTCGGCAATACTGTCGGCGTGACTCATCGCCCGGCGGCACATTTCCAGCGTTTTTTGCACGGGGCGATTCTGTTCCGGCAGAGCCAACAGACGCACAAAACCACGAAGCGCCAGCAAACGATGTATCCGGTTGTCTGTCTGAAGGTAAATATCAAGCAGGACTTCGGCCGCTGCCGCGTTTGGCCATTTAACCAGCGATCGAACGGCAGTATCCCGCACAGCCGGTTCCGTCTCTTTTGAAGCGATGATAACTGTTTCGAGCGTCTTACGATTTGCGATACCTCCGAGAACCCGCAGCAGAGAACACTTCACAGGCACACGCTCTTCTGCACGCAGCGCAGCCAGGACTGCATCGGCACGCCCTTCCTCATCACTAATTTTGCGAGAGACCGTAACGGCAGCCCTCTCGGCATCTCTGCGGCTACTTTTATCCGGCATCCGAACAAGAAGTTTTACGAGCGACGGCATATCCTTCTCGCCCGCAAGCCTGCTCAGAGCTTTGAACGCCGCTCTGCGAACTTTAGAATCAGGATTCTCCGCCTCGGCCAGCAAGGCGGGAACCGCACCTGCGGCGTTGCGATCATAAAGCACCTGAATCAATTCCGAACGCGAGGAAGCCTGCGAACTCTGCATGGCTTTTACTATCGCATCATCAACACCATCGCCGGGAAGCTGATTGAGACTATTCATCGCGGCGGCCTTTTCCTTCGAACTGCTCGCTCCGGCGGCAACTTGCACGAGAAACCCGACACAGGAAGCATCACCAAGCTTCCCAACGGCATGCAGCGCCGCTTTTCTCACCTCGGAATCCCCGCTCTTGCTCAGTGCCGTAATAGCGGGCAAAGCAGCCGGGTCGCCACGGTCCGCAAGGGCGCCAATCAATAGCACCTGCTCAGCAGGCGATTTCTCAGGTAATTCGGATGCAAACAATTCGGTGACATCCTCGCCCTGCATCGTCCGAACGCAGCCCCTGGCTATGCTTCGAACCATGCGGGCCCGGTCCTGCAGGGCTGCGATTACTATGGTTACCGCCCCCTGCCCTCCAGTATCGGCCAGACCCTTTATCGCCGCACTGCGAATAATTGCCGCTTCATCTTTCCCGGCCAATTCTTTATAAATCACACTCGCCTGCTCTGCCTTACCCTCGGCTACGAGGTCTTCGGCACATCGCAGGTAGGCATCTGTCGCTGCGAATCGCAGGTCCGAGTCACCTTCGGCTCTGGCCCGGATCAATATTTCCATCGCTTCCGAACCGCCGATTTTCCCCAGCGCCGCGACGGCGGCTTCGGCCACCTGATTTTCTGCACCGAAAACGAACTGACCCAACGCCTCGACGCTCAGAATGTCACGCCTGTCACCCAACAAATTGATAATACGCATCTGCAGTTTCGGCGAAGCCTTACCAAGCGCATCACGCAGAGCCTGCCCCGCTTCCGGGCTGGGATTCTGCCCAATGGCATAACACGCCATATCGGCAGTTTCCTCGTCGGTCAGAAGTTTCGCGACAGCAGGCACTGACTCGGCCGTGCCGATAAACCAGAGCTGTTTGCAAATGAATGATTTTCCTTCGAGCGTCGCGCCGGCCAGCGACTCGGCCAATCGCCGCTCGATGTACTGACGTTGTTCGGGCTGATTTTGTGAATCTCGAATGAGCTGCTCTACAGCTATCAGCGGCTGCGTATCCATGCCGCGCTCATAGTTGACAACGGCAGAAAGCTTATCGTCGATCCCGGCTTTATCGATCGCAGCGGCGACCACACAAGACAGGACAAGAACCAAATACAAAGCGGCGAGCCGTACAAAGGGCTGCTCTCGTCCGGAAGTTCTCATTAACTCATCCTCTGGCTATCAGTCGGATTTAATTGCGACGATTTCTTGCGAGGCTTGCCGCATGCTCTGCTCATAAGCGCCAGGGTCTTCGCATGGGCCGCGATATCATTTTGTCCGCATCGGGATCGTTCACGAAGCGCTCGGCCTGCGGGTCCCAGCTCACGTTTCGACCGAGCCGCAGGCAGATATTTGCGACGTGGCAGATTGTTGTCGAGCGATGTGCGACCTCAGCCGGAGCGATGGTCTTTGCCCGGCTCTTGACGCAATCCAGGAAATTCCGATGGTGGCCCTGCCAGTTTGCCGCATCCGTCCACTGCTGCTTCTCGAACTTTCTGTTTTCCAGCAGTGATTTCGGGCTTGCATCGACGTTGCCGCCGTCATCGACGTACACCCAGCCTTCGTCGCCCTCGAATTTGACCGACAGTTGTGTATTCATGTTCGGCCAAATATCCGGCGTCTTTTTGTCGTACATAATCAGCTTCACACCGTCGGCGTACCTAGCCTCAACATGCAAAGCGATAGGGACATTGCAGAATCCACTCTTCGGATACTCAGCCGTTCCTTCGTACTCAACCGGCGAGGTCATTTCGCTGTCGTTGGCCATCTGTGCGAGGTCGTTGCAGTGACATCCCCAATCCGTAATCATTCCGCCGCTGTAGTCGAAATGGTTTTTCCAGAGATTGCTAACAAATTTCGAGTTGTACGGAATATGAGGTGTCGGCCCCAGCCACATCTCGTAGTCGAAGCCTTCGGGAATAGGCTCGGGTTTCAGCACTCCGGAACTTTGGCCTGCGCGGACATAGCTGTGAAGGGTGTGCAGCTTGCCGAGCTTACCTGTTCGGGCGGCATTCACGGCGAACGCAAAACTTCTCATGCTCCGCCGCTGCGTGCCGCACTGATAGACGGTTCCATAGCGTTTGGTGATATCAGCCACAGCCCTGCCTTCGGCGACAGTAAGTGACATGGGTTTTTCGCAGTAAATATCCTTGCCGGCTTTGGCGGCATAAATGGAAGTCAGTGCATGCCAGCGCTCGCCCGTGGCACTCAAAACCGCATCGATATCGTCGCGTGCCAGCAGCTTGCGAAAATCGCCGTAGCCGGTACAGTCTTTATTACCATAGTTCTCATCGACTATGGCCTTGGCCTTATTGCGCCGGTCCGTAGCAGCATCACAGACGGCGACGAACTGCACGTCCGCGCACGTCATAAAATTCTGCATATCGCGGGTACCCTGGCCGCCCAGTCCGATACCTCCCATTACGATTCGTTCGCTGGGCGGGACCAAGCCGCTGCCGCCGAATACCGATGATGGAACAATGCAGGGCACAGCCATAGCTGTAGTCAAAGCAGTCGCGCTTTGCTTCAAGAAATTTCTTCGTGAAATACTACTCATGGGGCCAGCCTCCAAATAAAATTACCGGATTAGTTCATTTTGGGTCACCATTTTATTAATGGCAACCATTCAAATATTATCAAACCGATTATCGTCTTGAACTCACTATGATTCACTCTCGGCCGTATTGGGCTCCTCGATCATCGGCACAACAACAGCTTCAGGTGTCACCATATTGGCGTCTTCGACCTTCGGCAAAGCAATAGCATCAGGTATCATCGTGTTGGGATCCGCAGCAGTGTTTTCTTCGGTTTTTTCCTCATCCTCGATCAAATCGGCGAGTTCTTTCGTCAGGTTCTTAGCCTTCCAGTCGGCGATTTCGTAAACCAATCCCTGATGTTTCGCCGTGAATTTTGTTGCATTATCGCGGGCAAGCAGTTTGGCTTCCTTTTTCTTCAGTTCCTCTTCGGATTCGACCTCTCCGCCCTGATTGACAGATGCCTTCTCCACAGGCGTTTTGTCGGTGAATTCCGCCACACAGCTCACATATGTCTTATCTTCCTTCTGAGCAATTCTCAGGGCATAAACGGTCGAATCCTTCAACCGGCACATATATTGCTTTTCGAAAGCCATGTCGGACGATATTTTTTTAACATCTTCAAATCTCAGGCCGGCCAAAGCAGTAAAAACACTCTGGGCCTCACTGCTTTTTAGTTTTTTGCCGGCCGGGATATTCTCGAGCACAATGTCCTGACTGTCTTCCTTCGTTTTCAGCGTATATTGGCCATTCAGTGAACTTGCCGTCACTGACTCAATATCTTCGCGCTTCGCTGCAATCAGCTCCTGGTCAATGTAATTCATCGCCCCGCCTCCGAACCAGGGCGCGTTCGATGTAACGTAAACCTTGTTAC
>Ga0307380_10005925_pt1 | contig 16175 bp, 12 predicted proteins | sample UN3MG_FD_202239 | JGI IMG/M metagenome (GOLD analysis project Ga0307380, IMG submission 202239) | Soil microbial communities from Risofladan, Vaasa, Finland - UN-3 | ecosystem: Environmental > Terrestrial > Soil > Coastal area > Acid sulfate soil | place: Finland: Risofladan, Vaasa | collected...
CGGGTGGTCCGGCTCAATACCAAGGAACGAAGTCATATCGAAGGAGCCGACAGGCTGCCCGGCTTTGCCGGTTTCGTATATCCGCAATATATTGTTCTCATCATCGGCCACGACGAACATGTCTTCGCCAACCGCCACGGCGGCAGATGCATCGCCGGCCCCGCGAAAAATAAGAAATTCCCCCGCCGGCCCGTCACAAACTGCAGAACTTACCATAACAAGCATCCAAATTACGAACACAATTTTGCTTATGACTTTCATTCGAAGCTTTCATAAAACACAACAGCAAAAGCATATATAATAACCGGCATAAATTATACATTAAGCCGTGCGTTTCAGCCAGGGATTTCTTCGTATTTGACTCCGTGATAAATCTTTTAGCCTTTTTCCGATTCGCACATAATTATAAAGGGGCCTATACCGAATCGTCCGGTATAGGCCCCGAACTAATGTCACTTCATATCATTCTCACAAAAAACGCTTTTACTGCCCGGGAGCAGTTCTCGACCGGTACAGCCGGATGTCGTCAATGAACATCTTACCCGCACCGCCCGGCGTCGTCATGTTGCCTTTGGTCCCCAGGCCAATCGCAATTCTATCAACGTCGGTAAGGCTTATGCCCTGGTCGGCAAGGGTTTGCAGGGGAATTACCCACTCAGTCCAGGTGTCAGTCAATGCTGCATCAGGATTATCATGGACTACTACGGCAGGATTGCCGGCGGCGTTAGCTACAGCCACATACAGCGGCTCGGCATCATTGCTGAGTATACCAACATCCTGATTGGCCCATAGCGGACCGGCGTTACCGGTAATCGTAACGTTAGAGAATTTGGCCTCGCATGTCAGGCTGGCATTGTGAGCAGTCACCGCCAAACCGATATAGGCATTCGAGCCCATCTGGAAGAGCTCCGGCTGGCCCTGCAACTGCCATGTAGAGCCGTCGGCTGAACTGTACGCCGTAAAGTTACCCGCCAAATCACGCTCTATCTTCACCCAGTACGGAGCAGTGATTCCGCCCGTTGTCGTTTCGGTGCTGGCACCATCTGTGTCGAAACGCCGCTGGAAGGAAATACCCGAAGTAGGTGTCACGACCATCATCGTGTGCATCGAACCGGCGTCAAGCGTCTCGCGAATCATCACGCCAGCCTTGGCCCAGCCGTCCGTATTGCTAACGCTCTCGACCTTTGCTACGATCGAGCCGGGACCGGTAAGCGTCTTAAAGGCGTAGTGGAACTGATCGGATTCGTCCCAGATGTCCACGCCTGAGCCGGTCATCGTGTAGGTACCGACCGGGCCCTCGACAAAGCTGCCGACGGTTGCCGGGTAGCCTCTGAACCACAGCGACAATTCCACCACACCTTCATCCGTCCAGTCACGCGGAGTCGTCAAGGTCAGCTCTGTTTCCGAATACCTGGCGTAACCCTGCTTGTTATTGTCAAAGTAGAACGGCAATGATCGTCCGCCACTATGAACTATAGTTTCCTCCATATATGAGCCGGTGGTTTCGTCGCCGACCGCTGCACCTGAACCGTTGCCGGCAAAGTAAGGCTCGATTCCCGGAGCGCCATAGCCAAGCCCATCGTGCCACGAGTACCATATCTGGTTCTCGCCGGCATCGTAGGCTTCAAAATCGTCCACGAGAATGAAATCGGCCACCGTAAAGCTCCAGACTCTGCCTCTGCTTATCATACCGTCGGTATTATACTCATCGATCCGCCAGTAGTAAGGCCCGCTGCCCCATTCAACGCCTTCGGGCGGTGTGTAGCTGGTCCCAGCCTGGCGCCCTCGATATATCTCCGGCGTCGAGGTTTCTGCGTTATCGACGGCATCTGCGTCGGTGCCGAAATATACATCGTGCTGAGATGCCTTTTCTCCCGCCGACCAGCTAAGAAACGTTGCCACTCGAATATCCGGGATTGTGCCGTCCGCCGGCTTTGCATTCCAGGCCAGCATCGGGTCGCCCCTCATCGTCGTGACAATCTCATCGGCCGACAATGCATAGTCGTAGATTCGGAAATCGTCCAGAGAGCCGTTAAAGTATCCGTCAGCGGCGTACTGCGACCTGCCGAGCCAGTTGCTGCCGGTCTGGCCAAGATCGCTCGGAACAACCGATGTGGAACCGCTTGTAGCCACTGCACCATCAAGGTAAAGCTGCATATTTCCGGATCTTATAACCACGGCTACATGGTGCCAGCCGGTGGGAAGTGTGCTGGTGGAATCTATCAGAGACTCGCCTCCTCCCCCAGTCTGAATCGCCAGCCGCATCGGGCCATCTGTCCCGGTTCGCGGACACAGGAATATATAAGTTCCCGTGCCGCTGCCGAAATCGAAAATCCGCTGCCATGCACCGCCGATGTTGGAGAAATTAACCCAGGTGGTGAAAGTCGCACTCGACATCGAGCTGATAAGCTCGCCAATCGGCAGTACTGCATAGTCGTCGGCACCGTCGAGCTTCAGTGCATCGCCGTCATAGCCGGCCGTCCACGTGGGGCCTCCCATCAGTCTGGCATGGTTGCCGTGGCCCGACCAGTCCAGGGCGGTCGCACCGGCGCCTTCGTCGAACTTCCACCAGCCCATGAGGTTAGGATCGGTGACGGGAATGTCAGGTATCGTTTTGAAACTCCAGACATCGCCTTTGTATGTGTTGACGCCGTCGAGCTCATCAACCCGCCAATAATAAACCTTACTTAACTCGAGTGCGCCGGGAGTGTAGGTCGTAAGTCCTCCGGAAGCACCCCCGGCGGCATTGCTTACCGTATCGAAATCCTCACCGAAGTATACGGCATGCATTTTCGCGCCGAATCCCGGCGTCCAGGTAAGAATCACATTCGTATCTATATACTTCGCATTGTCAGACGGGACAGGATTATAAGCCTTCTTTGGCGGGACTGTAAAGCTCCAGACATTGCCCCGCCACGGGCTGTCCGGATGCAAGTCATTAACCTCGTCGACCCGCCAGTAGTAGGTTGTCCCCGGAACAAGACCATCCGCAAAGGCATATCCGGTAAAGCCGGCAACATAATACGGCAAATCATGGCTACCCCGGAACGCGTCTCCGGTGCCGGCATTCACATCCTCAAAATTATCGTCGAAATAAACATCGTGTGAAACTGCAAAACCTCCCGGCGACCAGCCCATGCTCGCCCATGTATCCGGATGGAGAGCGCCATCGGCCGGATTCGGATTCCAGGCCTTTAAGCGCCCCAGCTTGAAGTTTCTCTGAATATCCGCGGGACTCAGAACACCGTCATGAATACGCACGGCGGCAATGGAGCCGGCAAAATTGAATGCACTTTCCACACCCGCACCGGTACCGTCAGCCTGAGCGGCCACCCTGATAGGACTGCCGCTGTAGGTGTCCAGCGAGATCGGATCCCTTACGCTCTCTTCCTCGCCATTGACGTAGATACGGGTAGCGGTGCCATCGTGTGTATAGGTCAGGTGCCACCACGTGTTGGCGGCGGGAGCGGGCGAGTGCGTACCCCACCAGCCCATATCAGCCGCCCCTCCCCAGTGCCCGACTGCACCAAATGAGGCGTCATTACCGTAATTAAAGGCCATGTTGGTACCGTCCGGTCCGCCACGGTGAGCCCATGAGACAATCGTTTCTTCCCCCGGTATTGCCGGATTGTACGCCCATACTTCAATTGTCCGGGTTCCGTCACCTTCAATGCCAGCCGTAGATGTCGGCCCGTTGAACCAGCTGCCGCCGTCGAATGTCACGGCTTTCATCCCGGCAACGTCCTCAACGAGGGGTGAACCATTTGCCGTAAAGTCCCCGAGCGAACCGTGGTTGGTCCAGGTTGTCAACCCTTCGCCATACGGAAGATCCTCGGCCCTCAAATCGACCAGCAAATCTTCGGCGACGGTCACATCAGCCCGGACAACGCCGCACATCAAGACGAGCACCAAAATAAATGAAACTGAATAGATGAATTTTCTACACATAATGGTCCTCCTTAAAATAGGTTACAATAACCGACATTTGGCTCGAAACACGATAAGATAACTTCTAAAACACTAATATCGACCGAGAAATATTATCTGTACAATATAATGTCTCAGGAATTGGCTTTGCCCTCTTTCGACGGAGCGCCAATTCATTAAAATCGGCCACAAGAATAAGAATAAAACCCACAAACTCCGATAACCTACAAACTATCAAATTCTCTCCCGTTCTGTCAAGATAAATCTGCCAAGATATGAGACTCATGACAGGAACAGATTAAAACGATGAAATATTCCCTTTTTCGTTCAAAGAAAAAAGATCGATACTCATCCAAATATCAAATACAGAAAAGTAATTTTAAATTGTCGGTTTTTATGCAGGCGGATTGGTAAAACGAGAGAGCCTTAAGACCTCAGGAGCCCTAATAAAGACTCATCGGCTGGTATTTTCTGCTGTGCTGGCGATAAACCGTAACTCCTTTGCAGCCCTGCTCATAGGCCATTTTATATGCCTTATCGACGGCGGAAACCGTTGCTTTTTCGCTGAAGTTGATGGTCTTGCTGACCGCGGCATCACAATGCTGCTGAAAAGCCGTCTGCATCTGAATGTGCCATTGAGGCTTGATATCGTACGCCCCCCGGAAGATCCTGCGTATATCGGCGGGAATCCCGGTTATTTTTTGGATACTGCCGGTCCTTGCAATTTGTTTCTCAAGCTTTTTACTGTAAAAACCTCGTTTTTCAGCCAATCGCTTGAAAATCGGATCTATCTGCAGCAGTTTTGTGCCGTCCAATATCTGGCGCAGAAAGACCAGCGAATAGACCGGTTCTATGCCGGAAGAACAATCCGCAATGATGCTTATCGTGCCGGTTGGAGCTATGCACGTAATAGATGCGTTGCGAATCTCCGGAGTTTTCCCGGTATGCCAGATACTGCTGTTGAAGTTGGGAAACGGCCCGCGCAGACCGGCAAGCTCGGCGCTGGCCTCGTGCGCTTTGTCATTGACGAATTTCATCAGCTCGGCCCCGAACTCGACGCCCTGCTTCGAATCGTACGGGATTCCCAGAGCAAACAGGCAATCTGCAAAGCCCATGAGACCCAGACCAATTTTGCGATTGTCCTGCGCCAGGCGGACGGTATCTCTGACCGGGTAGTCGCAGACATCGACAATATTATCCAGAAAACGCACAGCTAATTTGACGGTCTCGGCCAGTGCCGGCCAATCCATTTCCGCCGCCGTCTCAGTGGCGCTAACAAATTTAGCTACATTGATACTGCCCAGCGTACAGGCCTCAAAGGGGAGCAAGGGCTGTTCGCCACAGGGATTGGTGGCCTCTATCGGCCCGAGCGACGGAGTCGGATTGCCACGGTTGATACGGTCGATAAAAGCGATGCCGGGCTCGCCGGTTTTATGCGCGCACTTGACGATCATTTTCCATACGTCGCTGACGGTGTAGAACCTGCCGGCCCCTTTCGAGACGGGCTTGCCTTTGCCGGAGAGTTTATGAAGGTCGCTAATCGTGTAGTTCGCTATATCGACTCGGCGCGGCAGTAAATACCTCTTGCCCGTGCGAGGATTTTTCACGATGTGCAGAGTCTTGCCGGACTTGAGGACCTTCTTCATCCAGCTATCGGTTATCTTGACGGAAATATTGAAATTTGTAAAGGCCTTCAGGTTCTGCTTGGCGTACAGAAATTTCAGTATGTCCGGGTGCTCGACGCTCATCATTCCCATATTGGCGCCACGGCGAAAAGCGCCCTGCTGAATCGCATTTGTAGTCTCGGAGAAAACTCGCCAGAAACTGATGGGCCCTGAAGTTGTCCCGCCGCTGGAGGCGACGCGGTCGCCGGTCGGCCTTAATCTGTCGAAAGAAAATCCCGTGCCGCCGCCGGCCTGCTGAATGAGAGCCGTCTGCTTGACCGCTTCGAATATCCCCTCGATACTGTCCTCTATCGGCAGCACAAAACAGGCGCTGAGCATCCCGCGCCGCCCTGCGTTCATAAGTGCGGGAGAATTAGGCAGGAATTTCAGCGATGCCATTAAGTCATAATATTTCTCGTGCCACTTTTTGATTTCGCTGTTATTCGCCCCATACTTGGCTTCGGCCCCGGCTATCAGTAACGCGACCCTGTCGAAAAGCTGGGCCGGCGTTTCAATGCACCTGCCCTGAGCGTCCCTGATCAGATATCGGCTCTGCAGGACCTTTACTGCATTGTCACTGAGTACGGGATGGATATGAGAATCAGCCATAAAAAAGCTCCGAACCTTGAAAACCGCTCAATGGCGGCCTCCACTAAAAGTCTTGCCTTATTCGCAGGGATGAGATTCTTCTTTTCGCCCGGAATGACGATCATTTGTTTTACCGGCTACTTTTAGCCATCTGAATCGAAAGACATCGCGAATTTTTTCACTGAATCGAACTCCCAGATGCTGGGTGCTGGTCTTGAAATCCGCCCGCTTCAAATCGTAAACCACAGGCTTAGGAGGCGATTTGCAGAATAGCGACAATAGCCATCCAGCAAGTAGTCCAAGGAATGAATTAATCTTAGTACAAAAGCGCATACTCATGACTTTCGTATGGCCGGTCTGACGCGGCACGAATCATGGTTGTTTCTCGGTTATCTCTGGACCGCCAGTTTCAGAGAAGACAGCAGCTCGCTGCCGGTCCTGCTTATCGCTTCCGATTGGCCGAACAATTGATGCCTGTCCAGAATCTCCGGCTGGCGGTCATAATAGCTCTGCACAGCTCCGACACCGCCTTCGGCCGCCCCGCCGGTCCTGTACTCGCCGTCCAGAAGCCAGGAGCTGAACTCGCCGTCGTACTCAGCAGGATAAATCAACGCTGCTACAAGTTTATCATCCCCGTACTTAGCCAGGTGCACTATGGCTCGACAAGGCGGCGAGCTTTTGACGGCCAGGTTAACCAGACCCTTAAAATCCCGCCGGGCGGTTTCCATATCGCTCGAATAAAAGAACATCCCGGCCTCAAGCTGGAATGTCTCGCCCGGCACGCCTTTCAGTTCGAGCCGGCCGTCCGGATAGGCTTTGTGTATCTTGTAGACCTTGCCGTCCTTGTATTTCTCGCTCTCCAGAAGCTCCGCGACTTCTTCCGCCGTAAAGCCCACGCCGGTGTGATCGCCGAAATCGAAAATATACAGGCCAACATATTTCTCAGGTTTTTCTAATTCTGGCAGTTTCATAAGTCGATATTATAACAGCGGACACTGCGGATTGCACGTTTTTTTAGCTTATTGTATGAATAAAAACGAGTTTCTAAAAAAGTAAAAAAATAGTTGACATGTATGCATATATTATGCATACTTATATGTATGAGAACTACACTAAATATAGATGACAATATGCTCGACAAGGCATCCAGATTAACAGGCATAAAGGAAAAGACATCTCTGGTGAGACTTGGTTTACAGGCCCTGATAGCCCAGGAAAGCAGTAAAAGACTATCTAAACTGGGAGGCACCGAAAAAAAACTTCACGTTATTCCACGAAGGCGCATACGGAGTAAATAATGGTCCTTGTCGATACCTCGGTATGGGTTTTCCACTTAAGGCATGGCAATTCCAGGTTGCAGAAGCTGTTACAGGCCGGCAGAGTTGCAAGCCACCCTTTTATTATCGGTGAATTGGCTTGCGGGAACATCAGTAACAGGACTGAAATCATTTCTTTAATGCAGTCACTTCCCATGCTGGATGCGGTCGAACACGAGGAATTGCTTCTGTTCATCGAACATAACAAAATGATGGGTACAGGACTTGGTTTCGTGGATGTTCATCTTTTAGCTGCCGCGATGCTCGCAGGTATTCCATTATGGACACAAGATAAAAAGCTCAAGAAAGCCTGCTCCCGGCTGAACATCGATTTTTTGACGCATTAAAATCAGAAAATTTTATGAAATATTCAGGTTAGGTGGCATCATATCTAAAATAAGGGATATATGTTAGAACTGGCAGATAGAACTTGTTGATAAGGAGCCTGACATGACTAACGGGGCAGCGGCAGCGGAAATCGCGCAGGCTATAAAGGCCTCCGGTGCGATTGTCAGCGTGGAATCGACCGACTTTATGACAATACTCGATAAAGTGGATCGCCCTTTGGTGGTTTGTTCGGAGAGCAAGTTTATCTCAACAAAGTATCACTATCTGACCGCATATAAAGGGCTCATATTCTATACCAAATCGCTCAGTCCCCTGATGCTGAGGCCGAGCGTCGAAATCGTCCGGGCAAAAAAAATATGGATTCCAGGGCAATTATGAACGGACCGGCGATAAAACCGCCGGCTAACTATTGACTTTTAGCCGGGCGAATTTTCGTTTGCCAACACGGATAACCGCTCCGTCTTTCGGGGTAATTTCTGCGTTCGGGTCGGTCAGTTTTTCGCCGTCGATACTTGCCGCCGATTGCTTTATCATTCGTTTTGCGTCGCCGCCGCTCGATACGAGTTTACAGGCAAGTAAAAGTTTGCTGGCGGCGATCGGTTCAGCGGTCATTTCAACTTCCGGGATTTCGTCGGGCAGTTGGCCCCGGGCAAATACCTTATCGAATTCGGCGGCGGCAGCCTCGGCGGCCGCTTCGACGTAGAACTGACTGACAATCATCTTGCCCAGCAGGATCTTGGCCTCTTTCGGGTGTGTTTTTCCGGGATCGACGAGTTCGGTGATTCTCTCTGCCGGAAGGTCGGTCAGCAGCGTAAAATAATTCTCCATCATATCATCGGATATGCTCATTACCTTGCCGAACATTTCGTTCGGCTGATCGGTGACGCCGATGTAATTACCCTTGGATTTGCTCATCTTTTCCTTGCCGTCCAGCCCGACGAGGATCGGCATAGTGATTACAATCTGCGGTTGTTGGCCGTATCCCTTTTGAATATCGCGGCCGACGAGATTATTGAAGGTCTGGTCGGTGCCGCCGAGCTCGACGTCGCTTTCTATCATAACCGAATCGTAGCCCTGCATCAGCGGGTAAAGGAATTCGTGTGTGTAAACATCCACATCAGCCTGCAGGCGTTTCTTGAATGTGTCGCGCTGAAGCATCTGGGCTACCGTTTTCTTTGCGGCTATCTGAATCATCTCCATCAAAGTGAGCTTCTCCAGCCACTCGCCGTTGTATCTGACCTCGAGTTTTTCAGCCGATGTATCGAGAATTTTGCCGGCCTGCTCGAAATAAGTCTTTGCATTCTGCTCGATCCGCTCAGGCGAAAGGATGGGTCTTGTGGCGTTTTGACCCGTGGGATCGCCTATTCGCGCGGTGTAGTCGCCAATGATAAGAACCGCCTGGTGGCCGAGATCCTGAAACTGGCGCATTTTACGCAATACTACCGTATGGCCGAGATGTATGTCAGGACTGGTAGGGTCCAGGCCGAGCTTAATTCGTAACTGCCTGCCCTCCCTGGAGGCCTCCGTAAGCTTCTGAGCCAATTCCGCCTCGGTGAAGATTTCAACTGTGCCGCGTTTTAACAACTGGATTTGTTCTGCAATTATCTCTGACATAAATCTGGTTCCACAAATAACACAAAGCTAAATAATCACTTTCAGGAGGCACAATTATAAGGGACAAGCGGAAAACATGCAAGTATCACTCATCGCCTTTAACCCAATTCCTTCGAAATACGGTCACGGCCAATATGTATAAAACAAAAGCTGCTATAAGAAATAACATACATATAGTTTCTATTTGTTCTTTACTGATATGCTCGTGTAACATCCGCGATAGCCACATGGTTTTGTGCGGCCAGAACATTTTTACGTCGAAGTGATAGGATCCATCGATCAAAACATGCAGCCAAACACCCAGGACGCCGGAAATAACCATTTTTCGTAAACTTGTCTGATAAGGGATGTAGAATATTTTCATTACGCCCCGGAATATATTCCGCAGCGGATATGCCGCGATGCCCCAGAGCGCGCCGACCACCGCGCCAATCAACAGGGTATGGCAATATCGGTGTATCGGCCATCCGAGCCCAAATAACCCTACGAGAAGAACCTCAACGTCAACAATGACGTTGGCGAGGACAAACACCGGCAGGTCAATCCACTTTCCAAAAACCAGCCCAACGAATCCACTGGGCCCAAAATGATATGGAGTAAAAGGCATTTGAATCTTACTTCAATAACTATTGCTATGTGCCGGTCAGATACAGATCTTTTTCGAGATAATTTTGGATATAATCCCTTATTGCATCTTCGAGCGGCGTTATCGGTTTACTGTAGCCGGCTCTGTGAAGTTTGGACAGGTCGGCCTGGGTGAAATATTGATATTGACTACGGATTGAAGTGGGCATTTCGACATATTCGATGTTCGGTTTCCTCCCCATTCCCACAAAAACAGCGATGACTAAATCATTCCACGTGCGGGTTTCGCCGGTGCCGATATTAAAAATTCCATTGATATACGGGTTATCGAAAAAGAACAGCGTCATATTGACCGCATCCTTGACGTACAGAAAATCCCGCACCTGTTCACCGTCGGCATATTCCGGCTCGTAAGACTTGAACAGGCGGACTTTGCCGGTCGCCCTGATCTGCTCAAAAGCCTTGACTACAAAGCTCATCATATCGCCCTTGTGATACTCGTTCGGCCCGAAGACGTTAAAGTATTTCAGGCCCACAATCTTGCTCAACAGCCCGGCCCGGCGGGCCCACATATCAAATAAGTGCTTGGAATAGCCATACATATTCAAAGGCCTTAGGACCTCAATCTTCTCTTCATCATCGCTGAAGCCGGCGGAACCGTCTCCGTAGCTCGCCGCGCTGGAGGCGTAGATGAAACGAATATCGGCGTCCGTCGCCCATTGGGCCAACAGCTTGCTGTATTCGTAGTTGTTCTTAACGAGGTAGGAGGCGTTCGTTTCGGTGGTGTCCGAGCAGGCGCCGAGATGAAAGACGACATCAACAGGGCTATCGAGCTTGTCTTCAATCATCATTTCCAGAAAATCGTCTTTTTCGACATAGTCGGCAAAGGACAGATTCCGCAGATTCTTCCACTTCTCGTCCGCGCCAAGCTCGTCAACGACAAGGATGTCGCTAATTTGTCTTCTGTTTAGCTCGGCAACCAGTGCCGAACCTATAAAGCCGGCTCCCCCGGTGACTATAATCATTATGCAATTCCCTTATTGTCCAGTTTGAGTTTTCATAAACTTAATTTCCCGTGCCCGATATGTCAAATGTTTATGCCCTGCCGGCGCATAAAAAAAACCGCTCAGAGATTAAGCGGCCTCTAAAAATCAATAATCCAATGAATATTCAGCACAAAGCGATATAGCTTGCAATTGCCAGAATCAAAATGCGCCTCTTGTTAAATGAAAATGGAAGCCATGTTTCGTAATAAAACTTTTTCATCGAGCATCACCAGAAAACAGTACGTCAAATAATTTATTCTCTTACGATGTTATTATCATAACCGAAAGTGGCAATAAAAGCAAGAAAAAACGCTATTTCCGGAATGTATACTCTTGATAATAAAACACTTATGTTCTAAAAAAAAAGACATTTTTTTGCGGCTTAATCCGGCACAAACCTGGAAATCTCAGTCCGGCCCTCGTATCTCTACCTGCCCTTGCTGCTAAAACGCCAAGACCGATAAGAAGGAGAATATCAAATATAAAGATGCTAATAAGGGATTATAGATGTTTATTCCGGCATGGAGACCGAATCCGTGGCCGGTTCCAACAAAAACCCGCCCCGTGAGAAATCCGCTGATGAGCAATGGCATCATTTCACATAATAATTTTACTGCGAATATTTCCAGCGGAGTTTGCTTGACCTCGAAACTGAGACGGATTATACTGCCTGGTTCTTGTCTGTGTATAAAGTATTTGACGAAATGTATAGTTGACAATGCAGTTCATATCGCGTTATAATATCGCGATTGAGTAATAAGGAGACTGAAATGATTGAACATACACAATATATCTTAGCTATCTTCGGGGCGTTTAGCCACTGGGAACTGCTTGTTGTCCTTATCATCGCGCTGCTGATATTCGGCAGACGCCTGCCCGATATTGCACGCAGTATGGGAAAGAGTCTGACCGAATTCAAGAAGGGCATTAACGAGGCCAAGGAGACCAAGGACGAATTCGTTAATGACGTTAAGGGAATCAGTGATGATGTGGCTAAAGAGGCCAAAAGCGCCGCCGGTCTGGACAATACCGAAGATTCGATGAGCTAACTCCCCTAAGGCCGCAACCTTCTGCGGACTCGCCTTGTCTGTAAAATGGGCAAAAACAAAAAGAAGAAGAAAAAAAAGCCGGACAGCCCTCTTGACACCACCATGAGCCTGGGCGATCACCTGGAGGAGCTGCGCATACGGCTAATCCTGGCGATACTCGGGCTTGTCGTCGGGACCGTAATCTGCCTGTTCTTCGGCCGGCGAATAATCACATTTATCGAAGGGCCGTACAACAGGATTATGGAGGGGTACGCCGAAAAAAAAGTGGAGGAATTCCAGACGCCCTGGGCGTATCTCTCGGACGCATTTTTCAACAACATGCTTGGGGCCATAGACTCCGACCCCAACGCCCCTGAGATCGATCCGAATGTCGTGACATTTGCGAAGAAGATCTACGACGATACCGTCACGTCGCTTTTTGAGGACCCGAACTACGTCGCAGCCGTTGCCGAGGTGCACTCCTCTGCGTCGGGTAAGCTGTTGGTGCTCGCCCCCGCAGATCCGTTTATTGGATACATGAAGATATCGCTGATCACCGGGCTAATTGTGTCATCGCCCTGGGTATTCTATCATTTGTGGATGTTTGTTGCCGCCGGTCTTTATTCTAACGAGAGGAGATACGTCCGCATTGCGGTGCCCTTCTCCACGGCGCTGTTCGTTATCGGCGCCCTGTTCTTTCTCTTCGTGGTTGCTCCAATATCTCTGAGTTTCTTCCTCGGCTTTGGTAACTACATAGGCGTTTCGTCCAGTTGGACCTTTCAGAAGTACATCTCTTTCGTGACAATGCTGATGCTCGTCTTTGGGCTCGGCTTTCAGACACCTGTAGCAATTTTCGTTCTGAACAGGACCGGGCTGGTTTCGATCGAGAATCTGAAGAAATCGAGAAAATACGTTATCATTGCTATGTTTGCCTTAGCCGCAATAGCAACGCCACCCGATGTTATTTCCCAGATAACCCTGGCAATACCGCTCTACGCCCTGTTCGAATTAGGCATACTGCTTAGCTGGTTTGCAGAGCGCAAGAAAAAATTGGAAGACGCGGCCAAATAAGTCGGCCCCGGCTGCAAACGCCGCATCTTATTCAACAATGCGTTTTACCTGGTAATAGTAGGCAGCATAGCGGCCATCGATATCGAAGGAATTATCCGTGCGTTCAACTTGCTGAGCCGTAGGCACGCCATAAACATCGACGACGTTCACCGACGTCAGGGGATCTCCTTTGAATGTAAGAATTGCCTGTACCGGCTCAAGAAGTAAAGGAGGTCCGCCCGTTTCGATTAGCTTGGTGCCGTCTTCGTTATAAACCGAGCCGAGCTGTTTGTCCTGCGCCATGGCGGTAATGAGAATGTGCCCTGACTCGATAAGAGGCCGGTTATCCAGCGGCGTAAACAACAAGCTGACAAAGGGCGTCCGGCCAACCCGGACGGTCACGCCGGGCAGATCAAATGTGCGGCCGCCGGCAAAACCGATAACACCCTGTGTCTTCTCGGAATGGACGGTGACCACTTTGTCGCCGTAGTCCCATGTGAGCTGGCCGGTGCTGCTTCGAATGGTCTGCGCTTGCCTGTCCCAATATGCGGACAATTCGCCGAGATAGGAGGGTTCCAGGCCGTCCTCGATTTTTAGTGTTACTCGCCCCATGGCCAGAGCCTCTACGGACGTATCGCCGTGGGCCAGCAATTCATTCTCGTCGTAACCGGCCAGGCCGTACTCCTGCTGAAGCTTATCGATGCCGGCGAAAATATCGCCGGTTGACAGCCGGCGCGCAGAGATAATATCGCCTTCCTTGAAGTGGTTGTTATAAATGGCGAAGGCCAAAGCCGGGAACTGGCCGATGTAGTGCGGGGTGCAGGTGACGTAGGACCTCATGCCGGGCCAGCCGTTGCCCATAAACGCGCGGGAGGCGGCGAAATGGTAGGATGCGTCCCAGCCCTGGAGCCCCATGCCGTAGAAGGCAAACAGCGGCGATATCTCGGCCTTCCACTGGTTGGGCGGCTTCTGCGTCCATTCGGTCATGATGAAGGGCTTGTCCTCGACCTGCCAGAAACCGCTGGAGAGGATACCGCGACCGGCCTTGTTTATGTGGGTGCCGTTGCTGACCGAGCCGGCGGTAATGTCGTGGCCGCCGGCACCGCCGCCGAAGTAATTGTGGCGGTCGATTGCGTCCATCGCGTCATCGGTCCAGAGATTGGCCGCAGACGCCGCCGGGCCGCCCGCCTTCCATGCGGTGGTAACCGTTACCGCCTTGTAACCCAACTCGCGCAGCCGATGCCCTCGGCGTTCGTAGTAATCCCGCTGGAGTTCGGCTAAGAAACGAATAAAGTCGCCCGTGCGCTTTTTTTCGCTGTTCTTGTTGAAGCGCGGGCCGTCTGCTTCCATCTCCCAGGCACCGTACATCTTCATTTTCGGATTATCGACCGAATCGTCGGATCTCTTGCCGGCGCCCCAGGCTGTCGTCAGATTCCCATCGTTGCCGTAGCGATCCTTCACCCAGTTCATCCACATGGTGCCGAGGATCGCCGCGTGACGGTCGAGTTTGCCGTTGTTGTACTCGGCCAGATCGTTCAGCGGCGCGTGCCAGAAAACGCTGTCTTCGTTGTGTACCTCGACAATCGCCAGCGCCGGATCATCCTTGTAGGCGAGTTGTGTATATGGATTGACATGTTCGAGAAGCGTACTTTCCCACTGCCACTCCGCGTCCTGCAGTTCCTGCATGATAGCTACAACGCCCGAAGTGCTTTTCCCGGCACCCCTATCAGGCAGCTCATTATAAAGGTCCTGCGGATAACCATCGTCCGGCGTGATTACATGCGGGTAGAACAACGACCAGGTCATATAGATGCCGTTTTCCTTGAGGATCGAGAACCACCGGTCCCACCTGTCCAGTCTGGCGGGATCAAATTGTCGGCTGCGCCCGCCCGACTGCAGGACGCCCAGCACGCTTTGCACCGGATGCTGGCGCACCATGTTGATGCCGTGCTTGGCATAGAATCGTGCCTGACGACTCTGCGACTCGATAGTCTCGGTCATCCCGGCGTCAACTCCCCAGAACTTTACCGGAGTGCCTTGCTCGAAAACAAAATCCTTGCCGTACCGCTTGAGAAAACCGTGCCTGCCGGCAGGTTTCTCGACCAGATGACTCATGTCGATAATCGAATCCGGGGAATGCCGGTCCGGCCCGGCCATCAGCATGAACCAGTCATCCGGCCCGGGCGCCGGCGGATTCGGATCGGGCTGAACAACACCGGTTGGCGCCCAGGGAAAATTCGTAAAAGCAATCGCATCGATGCCGCCGTGACCTTGCTCATCCGCCCCGTCACGGTCGGAAATGCGCACCTTAAGCGTATGCGTCCCTGGCGTCAAATCGGCCGAACCACCGAACGTCCACGCGATGAAGCGTATATCGATGCCGGGATCGACCAGGTCAAGCCGGTTGGTGACAAAAGATAAATCGATATCCCGCCAGGCCCCGTCGTCGATGCTGTAGCTGTAATCGGCACCACCGTTGCTGTTGCGAAACGGATTGAGCCGAATCCACCACGAATAGTTTCCGCCTTCGGTGACGGCAAGGCTGTACGCCGCCGTGCCGGAATCGTGAAAATTGTTGCTCGTGTAGTGCGAATGCCAATCGCCATCTGAAACGCCCGGCTCTCCCGGCGATAAAAGGTCCTTCGTGATTTTGTCGTTATGGTACCACGACCCTGCACCCTGCGTCTCAACGAAAGTGGATGTATTATAATCCTCTCCTTCGATCCAGATCGCCTCATTCGCCAAATCAGGCATTGAAAAACAAGCCGGCAATAAAAACAACGCTATGAAAAGTCCGGCAGAAAATATTTCACTTTTTCTCATTTTCTTTTCCTTTTTAAGAAACCGTAAGAATAACCGATCCTTCCCCTCGCATCGCCATCTGAATCCCGCCACCCATACCTCACAGACTACCAATATTCGGGAGCTGAGTCAATATTTGAAATGCCAAAATCGCTGAGTCTCGTCCCCAAATGCGGAGGATGCTCGTTCAATATTCCTGTAAATTGT
>Ga0307380_10005928_pt1 | contig 16170 bp, 19 predicted proteins | sample UN3MG_FD_202239 | JGI IMG/M metagenome (GOLD analysis project Ga0307380, IMG submission 202239) | Soil microbial communities from Risofladan, Vaasa, Finland - UN-3 | ecosystem: Environmental > Terrestrial > Soil > Coastal area > Acid sulfate soil | place: Finland: Risofladan, Vaasa | collected...
GCATTCTTTTTTCATTTATGGTATACCCTTCGATTAGGTGTTCTTTTAGAACATTGGTTGCCCAGATGCGGAATTGAGTGCCGCGTTTGGAATTAACCCGGTAGCCGACGGAGATAATTATATCCAGATTGTAAATTAACATCTGTCTTTTCTTTCCATCTTGTGCAACTTGTGCAATTTTTGCACAAGTTGATTTTTTTTCTAATTCATTTGTTCTGTAGATATTATTAACATGTCTTACCATGACTGAACGATCTCTTTTGAATAACCTCGCTAATTGGTGTGCATCAAGCCAAACGGTATCTTTTTTTAGATTAACTTCAAAGGTTTCTTTCCCTTCCGGAGTGGTATAGATTACTATTTCATTTTTTTCTGGCATTAGTGTTCCCTTTCTAAGGAGTATTTTTGTAATTATATCACAGGGCTACGACTACAGTATGGCAAGAATTATGAATATAATTTGAGAAAATATTAAAAAAGTTTGATTTTTTTAATATTTATTTAAGAAAACTATGATTTTATGTAAAAAATAAACTCATATTTATATACTGCATTAGTTATCAAAAACCCTGCTTTTTTAGGAAAATATATAAGGGGGACGTACTTTACTTTTAGCGAGGTATAAGTGCGGGAATACAAAAGAAGAATGTCTCCCGTGATTGCGGGATTGCCACGCTGGTACGTTCCCCACAATGACGGAGGGATGGATTCCCGCTTTCGCGGGAATGACAGAAAAAGGGGCGGGAATGACAGAGAGGGATACGGGAATGACAGAAGAGACACAGAATAGAAAGTGGAACCAATTTATAAAATTATTCTATCGCTACCATAGCTTTGTTAATCCTTTTAAGAGCTATCCCCAAATCAAAATTCTTACGCTCTTCAGGTGCTAAAACATCAAATAACTCTGTTTCGATACGTGAATTCATGTCCTTAATTTCTTCATCTGACCTGCCGAGGTTCTTCAAATATTTACCTAAATCTGTATCAGCGTCATCCTCTTGAAGTTTCTTTTTAAATAACGCTATTACTTCTTTATTGGTTAAATCGAACTTATTACGCAGAACAAAATCAATATCATAGAAATCCCGGGGAGCTATAATTTTTCGTATTTCGCCTGCGCATAATTTTTCCGCTATAAGTTCATTTAAAGATAAGCAGGCTATTTGACCACCATCAAAAAGTGGATCACCGGTAAATGGATGCAGAAAAACGTGTTGTACCGGATGTTTTTCTATCGCATCAAGCGGATTAAATCTAAGCCCAATCTCTAATTTAATTTTTGCTTCTACCTCACGCAGTGCGGATTGATAAACAAAGTAAAATACATACTGCTTAGATTCATTACGTCCGGGACTATCAGCATCGTCTACTCTCATATCAAACTGTTCAACGAATTTTTCAATTTTATCTTTAACCGGTTGGATGCATTTACGTCTTTGCCCGCGCGTAGCTTCATACTGTGGAAATATCATGTTAAAATCAAGGTCTTCGTTTAAACGATAATACGCATAGTATACCTTGTTAAGACAAGTTCCTCCTTTAAAAACAAGATTTTCGGAAAGCTCATATATTCGTGAGAGGATCATGGTTAAATAATAATCTTTTTCAATGAGAGGTAACAGAAAACCCCTTTTCTTTGATGCTCTTCCTAACACTTTTATAAACTCATCTTTATTTTTGTGAATCATTGACTATAACTCTCCATTTTTTATTAAGGGTACCTTTGCGCGAACCGCTAAGAGAACCGATAGATGTCTTTTCTACGCTTTTTATGAGAGGCTTCAAAATATTTTCAGGAACTCCGGCATCATCAAGTATCAACCCAATACGCTTTCTGGTCTTAATATTGGGAAAGCAAACTGCATATTCAACCAGCTTTTTTATATCACATTTATTACTAATTACAATTTTTGTAAATATCTTGGAAGCGCTTATAATACCGCCAACAGGATTATTAAAATAAATGAGATCTACTAACGTCCTCTCTTTTGAGCTGATGTTTACTTCTTCATCTTTTACTTTTATTTTTTCTATCCCATACATACGATTTTCCCTTATCTTTATAAATTTATAAGATAAACCACAAATGACTTTTTCCATACGCTTCGTGGTATTCAGAACATACACCGTTTGAAAAAGCTGCCCGGTAAATCCGTAATAGTTAAACATGGTTGAATATCCGACATAGTAATTTTTCTTTGGAAAGAAAAACGGCGGAATAAGCAACTCATCTACGCCCATTCCTTCGGGTCCTGCTTCAAGAGGCGAAAAAACATATACACCCGGTTTTATTGGTGAGAGTATTTTTTTTCTTTTGAGCCTAAAAACAATTTGCTTTCTATCTTCCGGCGAAAGACTAAATAATTGATCCATCTCTTTTGCTGTAACAATAGCCGTTTTTTCATAGGTTAAACGAGCCACAATAGTCGTCTCTATCGGCCCTAAAATCTTATATGTATTTTTTAGTTTCATAGGTTATCTCCCCAAAATAACTTACGGTACTTTTTTTTACATTGCTATTTTATCACACTATTTAGCAATGTCAAAATAATAATAAGATTCAACTCTTAGTTTAAACAGGTGCACATCTTATTTTTTCTATAGTTTAGCTTTTCCTAAAAAGTCCTTTTTTATCGTTTGCTGAAACAGACTAAAAACCTTCAACGATACAGCATGGAACCCCAGGGTTCTTGCTTTCGAGGGAATGATATTAAAGAAAGATGGGGCTGATGAATCAGGCCCCTACGTTTGGGATTGCCGCGTCGCTGCGCGACTCGCAATGACGGAGAGGGGGTTCCTTGTAACGACAAGAGAAGGAATAGATTCCCGCTTTCGCGGGAATGACAGAAATGGGGGCGGGAATGACAAAGAGGAATACGGGAATGACATAGAGGGAGAGGCGGTGTTGATATTTACGGTTTGGACTTCTATCAAAGGGAGGGCTAATTCTTTATCGGTTAATACGTACATGGCTATATTGATAAAGGCCTGGGCCTGATTGATATTTTTGATGATCTTTTTCTGAGGATTGTCCGAGAGGGAGAAGTAGACTTCGGTTTTGGCCAGGGAGAAAAGGGATATAGTTAGACAAAGGATGAAGACAAGAAATGCAAGAATGCCAAGTTTAGCATTCCTTTTTAAATAGTGCATTTTTTAATGTGCCCTTTTTAATTAAAGATTCAGGGGGACAGGCTTTACTTTTTGCCTAGCATTAAATGCGGACCGATAAAAGAAGTCTGTCCCACATTCGAGTGTAAGTTTCATTTTTTATACTCTTTTGTATATTCGACAAAGGGTTGGGAAAGTCCTTCTTTTTTAGAAGAAAAGTTTTCATAAATATTTTTTAAAATTTCTATTGCAATTGGAAAAGAAGTGGAGTAAAATAGGTTCATAAACTTTTGTTCGTATATGCTTATTGAGATATATTTTCAAAAAATTATTCAGGAAAGGAAGGAAGTAAATTGTTTAAAAAGCCGATGAAGATGAGAGATTTAGAAGTTTGGGGAGTCCCCTCTTATATGGTGGATATCTGGGAGAAGAACTATTCTCCTTATCTGCTGACGGTTCAGGAGGAGGCGGTAAGGTATTATGGGGTGCTGGATTATGAGGGAAGTAAAGAGATTGCCACGCTTTCTTCGAAAGCTCGCAATGACAATCAGAATCTTTTAGTAGTTGCGCCGACCTCTTCGGGGAAGACCTTCATCGGGGAGATGGCGGCTATTACCCAGGTTATCCATAAAAAGAAGACCCTCTATTTAGTCCCTTTAAAAACCTTAGCGGAAGAAAAATACCGACATTTTAAAAGACTATATAGCAACTGCGGAATCGATATCACCATCTCTTCCCGTGACCGCAAAGAAAATGATAAAAAGATTAGCCGGGGACAATTTCAGGTCGCCATCATGATCTATGAAAAATTTAACTACTTTCTCTTAAAGTATCCCTCCTTTTTAAGCGGGGTTTCTTTAGTAGTAATCGATGAACTGCAGGTAATTAATGACCCGGAAAGAGGTCCCCTCTTGGAGGAGATGCTGGTTAATTTGCAAAAACAGGAGCAAAAGATCAAGATCATTTCCCTCTCGGCCTTCTTAGAAAATCAAGAAGCTTTTTTAAACTGGTTTCCTTCCCGGCTACTCACCTCCTACCAGCGTCCGGTAGAGCTGCGCAAGGGAATCGTTAGAGAAGGAGTCTTTAAATACATTACCCATAATGAAAAGAAGTTCGGAGAAGAAATATTCTTCCCTCCCCAGGCGGTATCCGATAATTGCCAGGAAGATTATGTCCTGGAGACGGTCCGCTATTTTATTTTACATAATGAACCTACCCTCCTCTTCTTTCCCACTAAATCAGAAACTAAGAAGTGGGCGGAGTGGCTGGCCGAGAGACTGGAATGCCCTCCGGCCGAATCAGCCATAGAGGAGCTTAACCAGATGGAGGAAACCCTATCCCGGGATATCCTGCTCCCTCTTCTGGAGAAAGGGATGGCCTATCATAATGCCGACCTTTCCTGGGAAGAAAGAAATTTAGTAGAAAATTATCTGCGCCGTGGGGAGATAAAAGTCATCTGTGCTACTACCACTTTAGCGATGGGGATTAACCTTCCCTTTAAGAATGTCATTCTCTCTATGGATAAGATAGAAAATATTAACGGAGAGGCTAAGGAGGTTAAGCTTACCAGTCTTAGCTTTACCGATATAGAGAATATGGGAGGAAGGGCGGGAAGATTAAATAGCGGAAGTGTGGAAGAATTCGGAAGGGTCATTTTTTTAGCCCATTCCCTGCTCTTTGAAACTATCTATCAAAATCTCTATTTTAATTTCCTGCGGGATACTAAGGCGGAGGATAACCAGATCAGGGGGCAAGTAGCAGAGGAAATAATGCTCTATCCCAATGCCCTTTCCGGAGCAGGTCCTAAAAAGAAGGAAAGGGATTTGCCTACCCTCTTACTTCGACTGATGGTAAATGGTAAAGATAATATGGCTGCCCTGTTAGATCAGCCGGCTGGTTATTGGCAATTGGTGCTGGATAAAAAAAGAATTAAGGAAGAAATAGAAGATGCCCTGCAGAGTTTAAAATATAATCAGTTGGTGATAGAGGATGGTAAAGGCAGATTAACTCCTACTTCTACCGGCCTCCTGATCAGCGCTAAAGGGATTAAAGTGGCCACCTATCTTTATTTTTTATCCTGGATAGAGAAATCTATTAAGGGCGAGATAAGTGATCTGGAAATCATCCTCACCTTAACCGGAAGTGAAGACGGCAAATCCCTGCCTATCCCTTATCCTCAATTCTACCGCAAAGGTGATCAGATAGACCGCTATAATTATACTGATTGGCAGGAGATCTACCGCAATAAGCTGCTGGCTTTAATCTTTAATTTAGGAGAAGAAGATAAGGAGATTTACCAGGGGGAATTTGGTCTAACTAAAGGGAAAACTACCCTGGAAGACTATCTGGCCTTTAAAAAGACTCTCCTCTTATATGATTGGATCGGAGAAAGAGAGAGCAAGAGTATTGAACAGGAATACAGTCTTTACCGGGGTGCGGTAGAGAGGCTGGGGGAAGGATTTTCCTGGCTGGCCGATAGCCTGGCGGCCATTGCCGAGGATAGCGGCTGGAGCAAGGGTCGAGAAAAAGATGTAAAGAAGATCAGGCGGTTATCTCTACGGATGGTAGAGGGGGTGGAGGAAGAAGGTTTAGCTTTGGCTCGGTTATATATCCCCGGATTAAGCCGCTATTATATCGGAAAATTGGTAAGAGAGGGCTATAATGAGGAGAGGTGTTTGGAAGAATTAACTGAGGAAGAGCTGGGTAGGGTGCTGCCCGAGAGATTAGTAAAGAGGATCAAGTGCAAAATAAAAGAAGAAAAAGAAAATCAAGAAGTGAAAAAACAAAAGGTAAAGGCTAATAATTCCAATCAGGTGGCTGCTAATAATTCTAATGCTGAAACTGAGCACCGTAAACTGACCACGGTAACCACTACTAAAGAGTTGAAAACCGAACTCGCTTCTCAACTAAAAACTGAAAACCAAGAACTGAAAACTGTTTTACAAATTGACCCACACCGCCCGGATAGAATTATCTTTATGGGGAAAGAGATAAAAGTAACATCTAAAGGATTTTCCCTACTCTATCTTCTGGCTCAACACAAAGGAGAAGTGGTGAGCTATGATAATATTTTAGATGAAATTTGGAAAAAAGATGATGCAGAAGCTACCTATACTCGAATTATACAGCATATCTATAAATTTAGAAGAGATATTTTAGATGCAATTGGCAATAACAAAACAAATAAACAAAAAATTAAAGATATCTTTAAAGTAATATCCGGAAGAGGTGTAATGCTAAATATAAATGATAATGAACTGAAAATAAATTAAGGTTGCAAGGTGCAAGTAGGGGCAGACCTTGTGTCTGCCCTCTTTGCAATAGAAAAGACAATTATATCCTTACAACTCCCTTAGGATAGTCATCTCGCCTGTCTATCATCCAAAAATATAAATAAATCGAATAAAAATCCGAACAATCAAAAAGGTTGTTCGGATTTTTTATTTTTTGATTAACTTCCGATAAAAACAAATCGAAAATAAATCAAAAACAAATGGAAAACAAATCGAAAACATATTACAAGAAAAATTTTTTATGTTGTAATTAGATTGGCCGTTAGCGGCTATTATCGATGAAGGAGAAACTATATATGGATAAAGAAAAACCAAAGAGACAAACCAAATCATCCAAAGAAGGTTACATCATTGTCCCCAACTACTTCTTAAAGAAATGGGTCAGGGTATTAGGGGTAGGTCCTGTCGTACTCTATCAGGAACTGCTTACTTACTGTCATAAAGAAAAAGATATCGCCTGGCCTACCATAAATTCCCTTTGCCAACAGATGGGGATAGCTAAAACTACCTTACTCAGATACCAGAATACCCTGATTAAATTTGCTCTGATTAAAAACATAACCAGGGGTAAATCTACTACCGGTCATTATAAAAATAATATCTATCAGATTACCTCTCTTGAAGAGCTATCAAAGCATCCGGATCCGGGCAAAATATTAGATTTTCTTGGTAGCAAAATGAAACCTGATAGGTATCAAAATGATACCTATATTGGTAGCAATTTGAAACTTTCTTTGGTATCAAATTGCTACCCTAACAATAACAATATTAACAATACCAATACAACAACAACAAATAGAGAAAAAGATGTTGTTGTTAATTTTAAAAAATTAAAAGAGAAAGGAGACCTGTCTGCGTGCAACGCACAGGCAGAAGAAAAGATGCAGACAATAAGAGAACGCTTAATGGATTTAGATTTTACAGAAGGCTTCATTGAACAATTACTAAAAGATTATTCCCTAAAAAAGATTGAAGAGAAATTAGACCTGCTGATGGAGAAGAGGAATATCCAGAACCCTGCCGGCTGGCTGATATCTGCCCTGAAGAACGATTATCAAGACCCTGAACAAGAAAAATATGATAAAGAACCTGTAGGGCAGTTATCAGAAAACCAAAAAACTCCCCCCAGAGAAGAAAAAGCCTCATCCCGGGAATTCGCCCTGGAGATGATCAGAAAGACCAGGGAAATGCTGGCTAATCTGAAAAAGAAGGAGGAAAGGTGTAATGGAACTAAAAGAATTAATTGCCAAGGCTAAAGAAAAAGAAGTAGAGGCTATGGAAGAACTGTTTACCCAATTTAAACCCTTATTAAAATCCAGGGCCAAAAGATATTCCCGAATAGGTTTGGAATATGAGGAGGTCTCTCAACAGGCGGCTCTAATCTTTATTCTGGCGGTCTATGAGTATAAAGAAAAGCCCCCTACTACCTTTGCCGGTTATATGAAAAAGAGAATCGATTGGGGTTTATGGATCTATTATCGGAAATATCTTAAACAGAAAATAGAAATCGCATCCGGTCTAAAACCGAAAGAAATGTAAGATAGCGTCTTTTCGGGGCGGATGAATCTGCCCCCAAAAAACTGAACCCGGAAAGGAGAATATGGTTGGATAGATTAGAAAATATCTTACGAGAAGTAAATAGGGAAAGGAGCTACCAGCTTCTAACCCCAAGGGAAAGAAAGATTATCAGTTTGTATTATCTGGAAGGATATAAAGATGAAGAAATAGCAAAATTATATACCCTTACCCAACAAGCTATAAATTATATTAGAAATAAAGGAATAAATAAATTAAAAATATTTTGAAATATTTTTTCTTTTCTTTTGTAAAATCACCTCTTTTTTGCTCTTACTAAGTAGAGGGTAAATTAGTCGTTAGCAGGAAACGCAAGAACTCGATTCGTCAAGCCCTCCCCTCTCTACTGAATACTATCGACTAACGACTAAAAAAGAAAGGAGGTGAAAAGATAATGGCAGAGGTCATAACCATTCCCCGTGATTCCAGCCTACAGTTAAGATTGGTAGTAGGCACCAATCCGGAAACCGGAGCACCTATCGTTAACAGCAAGACCTTTAGTAATATTAAAGCTGCTGCTTTAGAGCAAGATGTCTATGATGCAGCAACTGCTTTAGTGGGTCTGCAGAAGTACACGGTAGATGAAATCAGATTCGGAAAAGAATCTCAACTAACCGAATAGTCGTTAGTGTAAATCTTAAAAGAAGGAGGTGAAAAAATAATGCCAACCGAATTAGGAGAAGTAACCAGCTACAAGAGACTGTATATGCAGTTTAGAGACAGTGCCGCTAAAACCTTAAATCTAACCTTGAACAATCCCAAGAACGTAGATGATGGAGACTATGCTGACTTTGCGGCTCAAGATACCGCTGTTGAAGGAGTGATGGATACCATCATCGCCAAGAACATCTTCCATAATAACGGTAATGACTTGGTAGCCAAAGTCAATGCAAGGATCCTTGATTATAAGTCTACTGATGTGATGGATGTGTAAAGAGTCGTTAAGTAGGGGCAGACCTTGTGTCTGCCCGTAGAACAGGCGTCTCGCCTGCCTATCCAAAGGTAGGGGCTCGATTCATCGAGCCCGATATTAGGGGGCGGATAAATCCGCCCCCTACCCCTTACAACTTATAACTTGCGCCTTGTAACTATTTTCGACGAAAGGAGGAAATCCATGTTAGAAACAATCCTAAGTAAATATCTACTCAATGCCCTACTTATTGCTCTGGTCTCTATAGGATATGGCTTCCTAAAGAACAAATTAGGAGAAGACAGAGCCGGTACCATTAAAGATGCCATCTTATCCGCCATGCTCTGGGCAGAAGAAGAGCTGGGGATAGGAAGTGGCAGCCAAAAATGGGAGATAGCCTGGAAGAAGTTAATCGAGATACTGGCTGATAAGAATATCAGTTTAAGGAAGAGCGAAGAGAAGGCAGTAAAGACCATGATGAAAGCCAATGTGGACAGAATCAATCAGCAGACTTATGATGTCCTGCTGAAGAAGAAATTAATCAAGGAGAAAACAATGGTCCAGCAGTCACTCTTAACTAGTCGTTAAAATATCACCCCCACCTTAATCCTCCCCCTCAAGGGGGAGGAGATTGTAAAAGGAGTTTGTGCCTATGCAGATGCTAAACCAAATTAATAACATAATCATTTCCCCGCACTTCAACCTATCCGAATTTGCCTGTCCCTGCTGCAGGCGAATAATGCTTCATCCCCTTCTCTTAGAAAAATTAGAAAAACTAAGAAAGATAATTGAAAAACCGATGTATATCACCTCCGGATACCGTTGCTTTGAATATAACCGGAAAGTAGGAGGGGTAGCCAACAGTTACCACTGTATCGGACTGGCAGCAGATATCAAGGTAAAAGATATCAATCTGATCGAACTATTAGGTTATGCTGAAGAAATAGATTTTGCCGGGATAGGATTATATGAGAAGAAGAATTTTTTGCACCTGGACGTCCGGCCTACCAAAAGAACCAGGTGGAGGAAATAAGAAAAGTTAACCAAAGGTGCCTGGCACCTTTTGGCAACTTTTAAAGGAGGAAAATAATGAATGTTGAAACACTATTAGATGCCATCGCTAACCAGGGGTTCCCTATCGCCCTGTCCATACTCTTAATCTTTCGCATCGATAAATTTATGCAGGAAATCGTGACAGCACAAAAAGATGGTTATCGGCAGATATTGGAGAATACCAAAGAAATACATCATACGATCACCAGCTTAAATCAGCAGAATCGAGAATATTATTCTCTACGCTTCTCGGAGGTACAAAAGGAATTGATGGGGGTGAAGGTAGAGTTGGGGAAAATTGAATAGAGATAAAAAGGCAACAAAAAAAGGGTAAGCTATAAAGAAAGTCATCTTCTTTAGCTTACTCTTTTTTATTTTGTAATCAAATTTGCCAATATATATTCTCTTAAAAACATTAATTGTGAATCGAAGTACCGTTCCCTACGTTTATCCATATAATAACTTTCCTTGCTTAATAGCCTGTTTGATAAAAGCAGTTTTGGTATCTTCCCATTCTTTTATCTCTTTCTTGGTATAGACAATTACATCAATGGGAATTTTTATACCTCTTAAATACTTTTTCACTTCCCTGCTCCTTTTATATCGGGCCATTTTCATCTCTTTAATAACTAATATATCCAGATCACTATCTTCACTTGGATTTCCAGAGGCATAAGAACCAAATAATATAATTTTCTCTGGATTAATATTTTTTACTATTCTATTAATTGCTTCATTGATTTTTTCTTGAGATATCATACGGATTATCTCGTAAAATGTTTTTACTTGATTTTATTCTTGACAATTATTAATGTTTGTATTATTTATTATACCATATTAATTTGGGCAATCTATTATTTTATAAATATTTTCTGCGTAAAGGAATAAATAGAATCAATAGTGTTTTGTGGATAGCCGGCTTTTCTCAAGCCCTCTTTAATCTGCTCTTTTTTATAGCCTTTTTCAGCTGCCCCTTGATCCATTGTCTATTTTGGCCATTTTTCATCTTTATAAATTAATACACTTTATATAATTTATGGTAATGATAAAACAAAGTTGCACTTAGAACATTGAAAAGCTGTTGATATTACAGTATATTTAGAGCATGAAAACATGCCCTCGCTGCGGCAGTAAAAAATTATGGTTACTTTCCACTGGTCAGATACGATGCAGTAGGTGTGGTTTAACTAGAAAGGCATCGAAGAACCTCTGGAAAAAGACCAGGATTTCTCCTTACTGGAAAGGAAGATTGGTTCCAATATTTCTGTTTAGGTGTACCCGTTATCGCCTGAGGTTTCAGGTACCTTACAGCCAGCCGACCATCCTGCGATGGTTTAGAATGCTAAGAGAGATGATTTACCGAAAGGCTATTAAGGAGCTAGAGCCTCTCTCCGGAGAGATCGAAATGGATGAAACCCTGTTCGGTGGTAGAAGACCAGGCAAGCGTGGCTGGGGAGCAACAGGGAAATGTATGGTCTTTGGCATATACCAGAGAAACGGGAAAGTCTTGACTTTCTCCTGACTTTGACACTTACAAGGCAATTTTGGATATTTATCCTCTAAAACCCTTATAAAATAGGAATTTATATTTTTTATCCTTTAAAATGTAGTGGCAGCAATAATACTAATAAAGAATATTTTCCCTTGCATAATAGAATATATAGTAGTATACATATATTTATGTTTATTAAAATTACTAAATCAGGAAAATATGAATATATTCAGCTGGTAAGATCATACAGATATAACAATAATATCAAACACCAGGTCCTATTAAATCTGGGCAGATTAGATCAAATAAAGGACAATCCTAGTTTCCAGCATCTTGCCATCCGATTACAGGAAATATCTAATCTAAAGAATCAGATTAATATTGATAATATATCTGAGGCGGAAATAGTAAATTGGGGTTATATAATCTATAAGAAGTTATGGAAGGGATTCGGATTAGATAAGATACTAAATAATATATCAGGATCAAGAAAGACCCAATTTACCCTTAATGACACCTCTTTTCTCATGGTTATCCAACATCTGCTTGATCCAAAAAGTAAACTTAGTACCCATACCCATCAGAAGCGCTATATAGGACTAAAAGAGATAAAACTGCAACACCTCTATCGCTCCTTAGATCTGTTATCTGAAAGTAAGGAAATATTAGAAGAAGAGATATTTTACCAAAACCGTAATCTCTTTAATATGCAGGTAGATGTAGTATTTTATGATGTTACTACCTTTGCCTTTGAGAGTGTGAAACAAGATAGCCTGAAAGATTTCGGCTTCTCCAAAGATGCAAAATTTAAAGAGGTACAAGTAGTCATGGGACTTTTAATAGACCAGGAAGGAAGGCCTATAGGATATGAACTATTTTCCGGTAATACCTTTGAAGGCAGAACCCTGGAGGTATCTTTAGATAAATTAAAAAAACGCTTTGCTATTGGTAAAGTAATCATCGTTGCCGATAGAGGGATAAACAGTAAAATAAACTTGAAAAAGATTAAAGATAAAGGATATGACTATATATTCGCTTCCCGGATAAAAAACATGAAAAAAGATATTAAAGAAGAGATATTTAATAAAGATGGTTATCAGGATACTGATGGAATTAGTTACAAGATAATAGATTACGTAAATAGGGTTAATAAAAACTATGAACTTCCTGAAAACCTTATTATTACCTATTCTCCTAAAAGGGCCCAAAAAGACAGAAAAGACCGAGAAAGGCTGATTAAAAAAGCGAGAACCCTACTTAAGAATAAATCCTATATTATATCCAGTAATAAAAGAGGTGGGAAGAAATATCTAAAAAGCTCCAAAGATATCAGCTATACCCTTGATGAAGAGGCAATTAAAAAGGATGAGATGTTTGATGGATATTACGGGATAGAGACCAGCGAGAAGAATCTTACAGCAAAAGATGTTCTTAAAGCCTATCAGTCCCTCTGGAAGATAGAAGAATCATTCCGCATCATGAAATCTACCCTGGAAGTAAGACCGGTATTTCACTGGACCGAACCCCGGATAAAAGGTCATTTTGTGATCTGTTTTCTGGCCTTTCTCCTGGAGAGAACCCTTGAATTCAAGCTCAAAAAGGCTAACCTTGAAGCATCACCACAAAAAATTCAAGAAGTCTTGAATTCTATGAATTTTGCGGAAGTTAAGATAGAAAAAAGTAAGTTTCTTATTAAAACCAAATTTGATAGTTTGGGTAGTAAGATTTTAAGATTATTACATATAAAATCACCCAAAAATCTTACACCAACAAGAGAGTTATCTTTGTAGAATTAAAAGATGTAGTCTAAGAATGTGCATTTTCATTTTTTTATTTGTTGATAAATAAGGGGTTTTGTGAGATTAAGTGTCAAAGTCGGGATAAAATACCATGGCTGTACATTGCTTCCTGAGGGTGCCCAGATGGCTGCCTCAATTAATTGTAATAATAAATCTTTAGATACATGTTCTTTTTTATACTTTCGGGTGCTTCTTCTTTTTTTCATTACATCCAAAATGCTACCTCCCATTTTATCCATTCCATTCCTTCCCTTTAGATTCTTACTGGTTGTCCTATGAATTTTTATATGACTATACTTTTATGTATGGCACGTAGTAAGAAACCTTAACAATTATTAGAATCTCTGTTGATTGGCGCGTGTTTATGTAAGTTAATAGCATAACTATTTTTAAAATATTTCCTAAGCTTATAGTAAAAGATTGATTTTATGCCTACTTCAGTGGATATTATTTCGTTATAGACTTTCCCAATCCTCTTCTCTTAACCTTTATATGAACTTTCATGTTATTCAAACCGACGATACACCCCGGTGTATTTGCACCACCCAGCTCTATAAGTATCAATGCATTAACTTTTTTCCCAGTATAATTAGATAACTCTTTAACAGCTATTGCCAAACAGTCCTTCTGTTTGTTTTTTTACAACACCAAGACCCAAGCTTGCCATTTCCTTAATTGCTTCTTCAGTATGAGGGGCAATAGAACCCATTAGGAATGGGCAAATAGTTAAATCATCGTCAGAATAATCTTTCGAAAACTAGGATTTTGCACTCGAATCATTTATTAAATAAATATTTTCAAACTCCTATTAAAACTATCTCTAAGTTTTTTACTGCTAAAAATTACATAAAGAGGTCTAATAAATTCAAGATTTTTTATTGAAACTATATTATTAAAATCTTCTTTTTTCATAAGATATTCTTTTACCCCTTTATCAAATATCCCTATATCTAAAATTTTATTATTTATTGCTTTCAAAAGCTTGTTCTGTTCATCAAAACTTTTCTTTAAAGAAGAGTCTATTTTATCTACATCATTACCATAAGTATAATTATTTATTACACCAACGGATAATTTTTTTTCTTCTATTTCAAAATAAAATTTAAGGTCTAAGCTTTTATTTCCTGTAACTACTTCGGTTACTGCATTCCTAAAAAGGTCGGAAAAAAAGTATTTTTTTTCTCTTTCAATAGTATATTGAACTTGAAAAGCAGCATCTATTTTTTTATTAATTACAAGATCTTCTATTTTCTTCCATTCGTTCAAAATTACTTTTATCTTATATCCTGCATGGTTAAATATTTTTTTTACAATTTCATAATCTGAACCCTTAACATTATGATTTTCATTATAATATTGATAAGGGGGAAAAGGATCTGCCCCAACAGTTAATAATTTATTCATTGTTAATTTCCTATATTGTTAGTATTTACAATTAATTAATAGGGAAAATTATACACACTGTTAAACATCGTTATTATAGTTCAGGCTGACGGAAGTTCCGAAAGCCCGAACTATAATTATTTACCTAATTTTTTTGCAAGTTTTTGTAACTTACTGTCTATGAACACTCCATCTAATAATATTTGATGACCATCAAGCCATATAGAGCAGTTGAGACATATACCGTCTATGTGACTTTTTGCAATTCTTGGTTCTCCACCTGAATAATTAGATCCTTGGTGACCAAATCCCCATTCAGTACTACCCCACACTCTTTCATCTTCAGTTGTACATCCTTCAAGTTTTGCATTAGGACTACAGCCATAGCACACATGTGCTGCTATATACATATTTGGATCATCCAAAGATTTGAAGTAGTTTTTGATAATCTCAGCTTTTTTACCTCCACAGATATCAACTATTCTTCCTTTTTCAACTACATATATTATAGTCTCATCAAGGACTCCAAGTTCTGCTTCTCCTCCACCACTTATAGCACCATCTATAGCTATTTTTCCGTTGATAGATTCTTCATTAGGTGCCCATCCTATTTGCCCAATTAAGAAGTGAGCTCCTGGCTTACTATAATCTATTTCATTGTTAACAGGTCTATTAGAGTCATTTTTAAATGATATATCTGTACCCGCTTCGTTTGTTATTCTTACTTTCGTAGCTTTTTTGGTCATGTCTGTAAGTGCTTTTTGGAATTCCTTTTGGATTTTCATATCAACTTTACCTATATTTCTTACTATTCTTTCTATACCAAGACCGCCAAGCATTACTTGTCTTGTCCTTCCATTGGTTACTGCTTTGTCCCAAATAGGTGAATAAAGAAGCCATTGGTTATTTAACTCTATCCATACATCGGTTTTATCTACACATGCTATGAGAGGATCTGGAAGGTAAGGCATTGTTAATGATCCATATCCTTTTGGTGTTGAGTGCCATGCTAACATTACTTTAGCTCCTAATGCTGCTGACATTTTCGTAATTTCTTCTGCGACTCTAAAATCAGAGATAGAGTCAATAGTAACCAGTACACTTTCCTCTTTTTTCACTTTTACCATGTCATGCATAAGTTTATATGCTGCTTGTGCTAATTCCATGTCTAAATATTGTGGCATAATTAAACTCTCCTTTCAAAATTTTTATACTGCCAAACTATTACCACCCATGCCAGGCGCTTAAAACACAATTTTTGATAAAAAGTAGGTAGCGTGAATTAGATGTAAAGTTATTAGTTATTTCTATATAAAAAATAAAAATTTTATATCTTAATTTTATTCAAATAATTACAATTAAAACCATAAAATCCCTAATTAAAAAGATGGCATCGTACCATGTGATCAAGCTCAATTTCTTTCATGATCCTATAATACATGACCAGATAGCCGGTGTAACAGATAACTGCTGCCCAATGCTGTAACCAATCGCAACAGAATATAGAGATACCCACATCCCGATGAAAATCATCATCATAGTGGGCCAAGAAAT
>Ga0307380_10005933_pt1 | contig 16164 bp, 14 predicted proteins | sample UN3MG_FD_202239 | JGI IMG/M metagenome (GOLD analysis project Ga0307380, IMG submission 202239) | Soil microbial communities from Risofladan, Vaasa, Finland - UN-3 | ecosystem: Environmental > Terrestrial > Soil > Coastal area > Acid sulfate soil | place: Finland: Risofladan, Vaasa | collected...
TCTTCTCAACTTCCCGGTTCGGCCCGCCGGGTGCCCATATGTTGTATGGGACGGGCACGGCCGGTCAGCATATGGCGGTATCGGTCGGGCGGATCGGGCGGCGTGAGCGAAAGCGAGGGCTGGGGCGGGGGTCGGCAAAAGCTGCCGGATGGGTCGGCGGGAGGTCGCGCCCCGGGTCGGTCTGGGGCGGCCAGGGTCAGGGGAGGACGCAGCCGGATTGGGCGAAGATGTCGGCGTAAGGTGGTTCGGGTTCAGGGGTTACGAGGTCGTTGGAGAGCTTGCGGGACGGGGTTTCAAGCCCGTTTGACCGGCTGGAAAGCCGGTCCCACATAAGCTGTCAGCTCTCGCACGGCAGCTCTTAGCTCTCAGCTCTCAGCCAGCAGCTATCGGGCGGCAGCTATCAGCTCTCAGCTATCCGCTATCAGCCAGAGAGGGGCGTCAAGATGGACCCTGCGAACTGCCCGCCTGCTATCACCTCTCAGCTACGCGCTATCAGCCAGCGAGGTGCATCGAGATGTACCCTACGAGCTGCCCGCCTGCTATCAGCTCTCAGCTCTCAGCCAGCGAGGTGCATCGAGATGCACCCTACCGTAGTCAGCGGGCGGGGCAGAGCGCCCGGGTTTCGGGCGCGCCTTGCGGCGGATGCGGCCGGGAGCCGACGTGGTCATCTGTGACACGGTGCTGGCGCTGGCGAGGACGCGGGTGGGCGGGGGCTTGATGCGGTCTGAGTTTGAGAATGGTACATTTGTGCTACTGTTGTACTGGATTTCATGACGTTCTAGAGGGTAGGATAGATGGGTTATGGGACCGTCGGGGTCAGGAGGCGGAATCGCTCGCTAGTTCCGGCCAGGCCGTTGCCCGGCTGAAGAGCAAGGTCGGATCGAGCGGTCCAACACCTTTCCAAAGCGAAGACGAAACGCGGTCTCTGTGACCAGTCGGGGTGTCGCGGACGGGCTTGGCGTATCGCTTCGGGCAAACGGGTCAGGGGAGCAGGAGGTGAGCGGTCGGGATGGGCGCTGCTCGGGCGCGGGGCCGGCGTTGCGTCGGCGGCGCTGAGGCCGAGCGGCGCTTTGCCGTCGCCCGGTGCGGATCGAGGAAGGCGGCCTGCATCGGGGCGAATGGTGGCGAGCCGGAAGAGCGAGGCTCCCGACGGTTCTGTTTTGCAGGTCGGGTAGACGACGTGAGAAGCCGATCGCTGTGGCCGCGGGTGACGCCCGTACCCGCGAGCCCATGGCCGTCGTTTCCAAGAGCACGTTACGGGCGGAACGAGAGGTGGCTCATGAAGAAGCGGACATGGTTGGCGCTTGGCGTGGCGCTACTGGCCCTCCATGGAAGGGCCTTGGGTCAAGATGATGGAGTGGTCGAGGCTGTCGGACTGAGTGCCGACGACACTTTCTACGACGTGATCGGAACGTCGGACGGTTGTGCCGTCGCCGTCGGCTACACGACTTACGGGTCACAGGGCAAGGATGTTCTCCTGGTCAAGTTTGATGACTGCGGGGACTTCGTGTGGACCAAGAGGTTGGGAGGCACCGGTGACGAGGAGGGGCGCAGTGTGATCGAGCTTCCCGGCGGGGATTTCGTGGCCACGGGGCACACGAGCAGCGTCGGGGGACCGGGGGACCACCTGCTGCTCTCCAGGTTCACCGCGTCCGGAGTCGAAGTCTGGACGACGGTGCTGACCGATTCAAGCGGGGGTTACGAGCTGCGGGGGTACGACGTCATCAGGGACTCGAGCGGCGACCTCGTGGTCACCGGCACCGTGTGGAACGACGCGCTGGAATACTCGGTTCTGATGGCCAAGTTCGCTGCTGCCGACGGTAGCCTTGTGAGGGCTTCAGGTTTCCGCCGGCCCCTCACGCCACTGTATGAGTATTGGGGCGAGTCTCTGGTTGAGGCTTGTGATGGCGATTACATCGTCGTCGGCGGGCTGCTGGCCCCGGGAGACGACCGGCGTGTGCTCCTTGCGAGGATCAAGTCCGGTCTGCTGCTCGCCGAGTGGGGACGCTGGATCCAGGAAGACGACGACGACTCGGTCGGCCACTCTATCACGCTGGCAAACGACGGCGCGCTGGTGCTGACTGGTGATACTGCCGGTCATCTATTCGTATCAAAGCGGAATTGCACGGGCTCAGCCGTGCCGTATTGGCAGAAGAAGCTTGCGGCTGACTCGGTGGGCCACAGCATCATCCAAACCTCCGGTGATCACGACCTCGTGGTTGCCGGAGGGCTTGGCACCCACTTCCTCGCGGGCAGTTGGGCGACCAACGGTAGCGCTCGGTGGATCCGAGGCTGGGCAGAGGGTGTCGCATACGGCGTGGCCGAAGATATCGAGCAGCGTCTATGGATCGCCGGCGCCACGTCAGACTGGGGCGCCGGGGGAGAGGACGGTGTGATCGCGAAGCTCGATCCCGACGGACACACCTGTCTTCAGCAACAGTACGTCCCATTGTCTCCTGGCGATTGGAACCCCGCCGAGGACGATCATGCCCTCACGTGGCACGCCCTCCCGGTGGATGAATGGCCGTGGGCCGTGGACACTCACGACATATCAGTTCAGGATGATTTCCTGTGTGATGACGAGTGCCCGGAAGAATGCTGCTTCGATGATGGCAGTTGTGTCGAGTTAACGCCGGACGATTGCAGCGTGCAGGGCGGAGAGGCCCAAGGCCCCGGGACAACGTGCCAGCCGACGGGCGGGTGCTGTTTGCCCGATCTGTCGTGTGTTACGACCACAGAGACCTGCTGCAACCTAGCGGGAGGCGCTTGGCAGGGCGCGGGCACGGCATGCACGGAAGCCGAGGCTTGCTGCCTCCCCGACCACACCTGCATCATGGTGGACCCCTTGTGTTGCGATGATCTGGGCGGCACAGCATTGGGGCCAGGATCGGAGTGCTTGGGAATGTGGGCATGCTGCTCGAACGGGGGGGCAACCTGCATCGACGCCGACCTGGCATGCTGCGAAGCGATGGGAGGTGTTGCCGGGTACGTGGCTCAATGCCTCAACGACAATGACAGTAACGGAATCAACGACGCGTGCGAGCAGGCGTGCTGTTTCAGCAGCGGTCTCTGCGCCAACCTGCCAGTGGATGATTGCGCCTCTCAAGGCGGCACTGCGCAGGGCGCCGGGACAGCCTGCACCGAACCGCAGGGCTGCTGCCTGGCGGACGGGACCTGTGTGGACATAGACCCCCTGTGTTGCGACGACCTCGGCGGTATGGCGCAGGGGCTGGAAACAGTGTGTACCGAGGAGGAGGCGTGTTGCTTCGACGACGGCAGTTGCCAGAACGCCGACCCGCTATGCTGCGATGAGCTCGAGGGTTGGTCGCCGGGCAACGGCCTACCATGTCTGGGCGACGCGAACGGGAACGACATCGACGACGCCTGCGACCAACCGCCCATTCCGACCGTCTCCGAATGGGGACTGATCGTGCTGGGGCTGCTGGTGGTGACGGCCGGGGTGGTAATCATGAGGCGACGGAGATCATCATTCATGAGTTCGTAGCCGCGTCTGGACGTTGCGGCATACTCTCGCGGCGTGGGTCGGATGGGCGGCCCAGGGGCAGGAAGTCGGGGCTCGGGCTGCCCGGGACGCGGCCCAACGTGCAGTACGAGATCCGCCGGGACTGCAGGATCGACACGGCAGACAAGTCGTCGGTGAAGGCCCGTCTGGGGAGCGTCGGCGCGGCGCCGTGTCCCTGCCCGTAGGGGTTCGGCGCTGGGATTGAATTGGACAGCATCTCCCGCCCGTGTGTTCACTTCTCGTGGGCCGCGGGCGGGTTTTTGTTGGGGGGCGTGGCGGGTGGACGGTTCGCGTGGGGGCGTGGCGCGTGGGGGCATGCTCATTCCGCGCTGGCGCGGGGGACGGGCGTTCTTCTGCGGTGGAATGAAGCTGTGCTCGGTTGCCCGGGGCGGGGGTTGCCGGTATTTACGTGATGGAACGGGGAATGGACGGGGACGGGCGTTGGTTGTATGGGCTGAAGCGCGGCGATCTTCAACGGTAGAGACATGGGCAAGAGCACAGCGACGACCGACGATCAAAATGCGGGCGACGGTGCGGGGACGGGCGCGCCCGCAGGGATGGGAGGCGGGGTTGAGGGGCAGGGGCCGCGGGAGTTGGTCTGCTCGGAGGTTTGGGGTGGGAACCGGTTCGTCGAGACGGAGGTGAAGCTGCCCGGGATGACGGGATGGGTCTATTCGCGGCCGTGCGGGGGGCCGCGGGGCGGGGACGTACACTACCTGTCCACGTGCAGCGCGGGGCTGATGACGCGGGCGTGTCTGGCGGACGTGGTGGGGCATGGCGAGCAGGTCGCACAGATGAGCGGGTGGATCCACCGCCTGCTGGGCAAGCACATGAACAACCCGGACCCGAACCTGGTGCTCGAAGCGCTGAATCGCCAGGCCGTCGACGCGGGGTTCGAGGCTATGACCACGGCGGCTTTGATCTGCTACTACGCGCCGAGGGGTTTGCTGCGTTACGGGTACGCCGGTCATCCGCGGGCCCTGCACTACCGGGCGGTGGCCGACGAGTGGCAGCCGTTGGCCGAGGGGGACGACAGCGACCTGGACGGTTCGGAGGAACGCGGCGGGCGCCAGGCGAACATTCCGCTGGGCGTGCAAAAGGACGTGGGGTTCGATCTGGGCATGAGCACGCTCGAGGAGGGCGATCGGGTGGTGATCTTCTCGGACGGCGTGCTGGAGACGCCTCGGCCGGACGGTGCGCTGTTCTCGACCGACCGGCTGGTGGAGGTGTTGAGGACGCACGGGCGGAGTTCGGCGAAGGAGCTGGGGCGGGCGCTGGTGGAGGCGCTGTATGAGTTCGCCGGAAGCCGGAAGCTGACGCACGACGACGTGAGCTTCATCATCCTGGACGCGGGGCCGCGGCCGAGGGGGCCAGCGATCTGGCATTTGGTGCGGAATCAGACTCGGCGGTTGATTCGCAAGCTGAGGGGCTGATCAGGTCGGCGGTTTTGGTGCAGCCTGGATGGCCTTGGTCAGTAGTCCGCGACAGTTGGCCAGAACAAACCCACCCAGGGCATAACCTACCAGGGCAAGCAGGACCAATGTGCCGCGTGCCAGGCCCAACAGCGTCTGCACGATCGGCCGACGTCCGCCACCCACGACGGACGTAGCTATTGTGGTGCCGCCGGGTCCGGTGGTGGTAGTGACAACGGGTGGGCCGGCGGTCAACCACCACAGGCCGATGCTGGTGAATGCAAGAACGATGCCGGCGATAATCAGGCAGATCATGACCGTCATGGCCCTGGCAAGAGCGGGACTGCGGCCGAAGCCGGCCACATGTCGCAAGGCGACAAACACACACGGGACGGCCATGATCGGGGCCGCCATTAGCGGGAGCCTGCTCAACGCCCAGAAGAGTGGTGGTATGCCTAACAACCTCCCCGCGACAGAAACGACAGGCCACAGCAGCAGCACCCGGGCCGCGATCCGGGCAGCTCGGACTCCTCGAGACGCATGGTCGTTGGGGACAGACGCGGTCGCAAGGAAGACGCCCACCACGGCGAAGAACAGGGCGATGACTCCCAGGATCATCCCAATGACGATGAGAAGGGTCGCGAAGAAAGGCACCGGGAACTGAGCGACAACCAGAATCAGCACTGCAAGAAGCAGGGCGATCATAGCGACGAACAACCGTGTGACGCCGCCACGTACCCGGCGCAGCCAGCGAAGGTCGGCGTAATGGAGTTCGCGGGGGCGGAGGGAGTCGGCGACGGGCCTGGCGCATTCGGGACAGAGCGATCCGGCGGGCAGGGTCCGCAGGTTGTATTGGCAGGCGACGCAGGGGACGTCCCGCGCTACCGCCAATGTGTCGGGATCGAGAAGAGCGGGATCCAGCGTATCGCCGACCTTGTGGTTGCAGCGAGGGCAGAGGCCGGCGACATCCGCGCCGTGAAGGCTGGCGTTACACCAGATGCAGGCGAGGTCGAAGTCCAAGAGTGCCATGATCGGTCCGCCGGGCGATCTGCGCATGCTGACGCCGCGGCGCACACAAGTCAAACGGGGCGCGATCTGCATCGGGTGAAAGGTCGACGGGGCGAGGTTGGCGCGCTCGTCGGGCGTGCGTTTTTAACCGGGTGTATGTCTCCGGGCGTGCGGCGCGGTTTTACATGTTGACGCAGTTGGGCGGGTCGTTGCCCTTCATCTTTTCGGCGATGATTCGGACGACCTCGTCGGCGACGGCTAGCTGGGCCTGTTCCGTGGAAGCGCCGATGTGGTGGGTGCCGTAGACGCGGGCGGCCTTGATGACGGAGTCCTCGAAAACGGTACCGGTGGCGAGGGGTTCGATCTCGTAGACGTCCAGGCCGGCACCGGCGATGCGGCCGTTCTCGACGGCCTCGACCAGGGCCTTCTCGTCGACAACTCCGCCGCGGCTGCAGTTGAGAACGAAGGCGGTGGGCTTCATCATCTTGAACTGGTCGGTGCTGATCATGTGCCTGGTGCCGGCACCGCCGGGGACGTGGAGGGAGACGAAGTCGGCCTCGGCCAGGAGGTGCTCGAAGGGGACCTTGCGAATGCCGAGCTCCTTCTCGATTTCCTTCTGATCGATGACGTCGGAGTAGATGAGGTTCATGTCGAAGGCGGCGGCGCGTTTGGCGATCTCGTATCCGATGCGTCCGAGGCCGACGATGCCCAGGGTGCGCCCCTTGAGGCCGCGGGCCTTGCTGTACTCCTTCTTGGCCCAGACGCCGTTGCGCAGGTCGAGGGTGTTGTCGACGATGCGGCGGTCGAGGGAGAGCATCATGCCCAGAGTGAGCTCGGCGACGGCCACGGAGTTCTTTCCGGGGCAGTTGCAGACGCGGATGCCGTGCTGCTTGGCGGCGGCGGTGTCGATGGTGTCGTAGCCGGCGCCGGCCCGGATAATCAGCTCAAGCGACTTACCGGCCTCGATGACATCGGGCGGGACCTTGGTGGAACGGACGATCAGGACCTGAGCCCCGTTTTCCCTGACGGCGTCGCGGAGGGACTCTCCGGAGAGGTCGGCGTCGAGGGTCACGTTGCATCCCATGGCCTGAAGCTGCTCCAGGCCGGCCTTCTCGAACTTGTCGGCGATGAGGACTTTCATGATTGGTCACCTCGCAGCCCGTGTTGCCGGGCGGTAAACTGAGTTCATCGAAGTTGGAGCGGCCGGCGTCTGTTTTGACCGGTTGGAAACCGGTCCCACACCGGCAAGCCGGTCCCACATTGAAAGGCCGGTCGTCGGGCATTCTACCACAACGGTCAAGTCGGACGGCGGTGATGCAGGCCGTTGCGAAACTGGAGCACAGGAATCTGCCATGATCTACCTGGACTACAACGCCACGACGCCTTTGGACCCTCGGGTGGCCGACGCCATGCAGCCGTATCTTCGCGAGCACCACGGCAATCCGTCGAGCAGCCACCGGCTGGGGCGGACGGTACGGGCCGGGGTGGACAACGCCCGTCGGCAGGTGGCGTCGCTGCTGGGCACTTCGCCGGGGGAGATCGTGTTCACCTCCGGCGGCAGCGAGGCGAACAACCACGCGGTCAAGGGTGTGGCGTTCGCCGCGGGCGAGGGGCACGTCATTATCTCGGCCGTCGAGCACCCGGCAATTGCCGTGCCTGCCCGGTGGCTGACCGACCACGGTTTCGACTTGACCGTGGTGGGTGTGGATTCGACCGGGCTGGTCGATCCGGACGACATCCGGCGGGCGATTCGGCCGGACACCATCCTAATCTCGATCATGCTGGCCAACAACGAGGTGGGGACGATCCAGCCGATCGCGGAGATCGCCCGGATGGCCCGGTCGGCCGAGGTGTTGATGCACACCGACGCCGCCCAGGCGGTCGGGAAAATCCGCACGACGGTGAACGATCTGGGGGTGGACCTGCTGACGGTGGCCGGCCATAAGCTGCACGCCCCACCGGGGGTCGGGGCGTTGTACATCCGGGCCGAGACCGAGCTGGAGCCGCTGATCCACGGGGCCGGGCACGAGAACGGGCGGCGAGCGGGGACGGAGGCGGTGCCGGCGATCGTGGGACTGGGGGCGGCGGCGGAGCTGTGCAGCCCGTACCTGCGGGACGAGACGATCCGCGAGCTGCGCGACCGATTCCACACCGGGCTGATCGAGGCACTGGGCGATCGGGTGGTGCTCAACGGGCATCCGACGCTGCGGCTGCCGAATACGTTGAACGTCAGCTTCCGGGGGCAGGTCGGGGTGGAGCTGCTGGGCGAGATGGAGAACGTCTGCGCGTCGCCGGGTGCGGCGTGCCACTCGGACCGGCCGGAGCCGTCGGCGGTGTTGAGCGCCATGGGCGTGGACCGCGAGCTGGCGCTGGGGGCGGTGCGGTTCAGCTTGGGACGATTCAACACGGAAGCAGAGGTTGACGAGGCGGTGGGTGAGGTGGTGCGCGTGGTCAACGCATGAGTGCTGGAGGACGCCGGGCCACGAACCTGGCGCCCGCGAATCGTGTCCGACGACCCCTCCATGAAAAACCGGTCCCCCGGCAAGCCCTGCCGCAGGTGTGGAGGCAAAGGTAAAGCGGTGCCGCGGCGTTGGCCGGTCGTCTCGTTCGTGATCTGTGTGGCAGTGGGGGCTATAGCCAGCGGGCGGTCATGGTCGGGCGGGGCACTGCTTACGGCACTGGTGGTTGCAGTCGGTTTGCTCACCCTGGTCGGTATTGCACTCCGGCAGGAGTGTCCAAGGTGCCAGGGGCGAGGTGTTGAGGACCGATCGGAAACGGGGGAGCCTCCCCCCAAGTGCCGGCGGTGCGGCTACAACCTGACCGGTCAGTCGGTCCCAAGGTGCCCGGAATGTGGATGCGCGATCGGGTTCGACAAGACCTTCGAGGAACTCGGCCTGACTGACGAGGAGGCCCGCGCCGCAAGCGACTTGTCTGGGCGGAAGCGGAGCTAGCCGCAGCGCTGAAGCTCCGACCCCGTTGACCTTGGCGTTGCACGGTCGTACGATTCGCGGTTCTTGTTTTTCGGATGAATCCTCCGAGGTGCGGACCCCGGGCCGGGGGACGGCTAGCACACCGGACAGCCGAGGGCGACCTTTCGATGGACATGATTGCGATACTGAAGACGAACGTCAGCGACGAGGACGTGCAGCGGGTCGTCGAGCGGATCGCGGAACTGGGGCTCGATCCGCACGTGTCGCAGACGGAGTATCGCACGGTCATCAGCACCAGCGGCGGGGGCGGGTCGCCGCAGGTGCGCGAGCAGATCGAGCAGTTGGCCGGGGTGGACCAGGTGACGTCCATCGCGGAGCCGTACCGGCTGGCGTCGCGGGCCTTCCACGAGGCGGACACGATCCTGGACATCAAGGGCATCCGAGTGGGCGGTCCGCACGTGAACGTGATCGCCGGGCCTTGCGCCATCGAGGGACGGGAACTGCTCTTCGAGGTAGGGGCGGCGGTCAAAGAGGCCGGTGCGTCGATCCTGCGAGGCGGGGCCTTCAAGCCGCGATCATCGCCGTACTCGTTCCAGGGCAAGGGGCAGGAGGGTCTGGAGTTGCTCAAGGAGGCGGGCGAGCAACTGAACATGCCGACGATCACCGAGGTGACGGACCCGCGGGACGTGGAGATCGTGTACCAGTACGCGGACATCTTCCAGATCGGTGCCCGCAACATGCAGAACTTCAACCTGCTGCTGGAGGTGGGCAAGACGGACAAGCCGGTGTTCATCAAGCGCGGGCTGGCCGCGTCGATCACCGAGCTGCTGATGTCGGCCGAGTACGTGCTGAGCCAGGGGAACCACCGGGTGATGCTGTGCGAGCGCGGCATCCGCACGTTCGCGGACGAGGTTCGGTTCACGCTGGACGTGTCGGCGGTGCCGGTGATCCAGCAGCGGTGCCACCTGCCAGTGTTTGTGGACCCGTCGCACGCGGCGGGGAAGCGCGACCTGGTGGGGCCGCTGGCGCTGGCGGCGGTGGCGGCGGGTGCGGCCGGTGTGATCGTGGAGGTGCACACCTGCCCGGACAAGGCGTTGTGCGACGGCCCGCAGGCATTGCTGCCGGCGAAGTTCCAGGCCATGATGGAGCAGTTGCGGTCCATCGCGGAGGTGGTCGGGCACCGGGTGACCCGCTGGGGGGAGGATTCCGACCAGCCTCGCCCGCGCAACAATTCGGGATGGATGAGTTAGGAATAGCGAATTGCGAATCGCGAATGGTAAATGGCGGATAGCGAATTGCGGATAGCGGATTCCGAGACGGGCGGGCGGGGCGCGGTCCGCGAGGCGGAGTGCTCTCTTCGCTTGAATCACCCGTGCTGAGTTGATACTCGCCGATTTGAGCTGGTTACTCTTCCTGGAGCACTTCTATGAGAACACCTTTCGTCGCCGGCAACTGGAAGATGCACAAGACGCTTGGCGAGGGCCTAGAGTTGGTCCGCGGGATCCGGGAGCGGGTCAAACCGGGGCTGAAGGTGAACGTGGCGGTGTGCCCGCCCTTCACACTGCTGCACGCGATCAGCAAAGAGATCGAGGGCTCGGCCATACGGCTGGGCGCCCAGAACGTCAATTGGGAAGCCAAGGGGGCGTTTACCGGCGACATCTCGGCGTCGATGCTCCTCGACGCGGGGTGCACCTACGCGATTATCGGACACAGCGAGCGGCGCCACGTCTTCGGCGAGACCAACGAGATGCTGGCCAAGAAGGTGCCCGCGGCGATGGAAGCCGGGCTCGAGGTGATCTACTGTGTCGGAGAGACGCTGGAGGAGCACGAAGCCGGGCGGACCCAGGCGGTGGTGGCGGCACAACTGGACGAGGTGATCAAGGGCGACCTGGACCCGACGAAGCTGACGATTGCGTATGAACCGGTCTGGGCGATCGGGACGGGGAAGACGGCCCGCCCGGATCAGGCCCAGTGGGTGCACGTTTTCGTGCGGGGTAAGCTGGCCGGCATCTTCAACGAGTCGGCGGCGAACTCGATGGTGATCCAATACGGGGGGAGCGTGAAGCCGGGGAATGCCGGGGAGCTGATGAGCTGCCCGGATGTGGACGGGGCGCTTGTTGGCGGGGCGTGCTTGGTGGCGGAGGACTTTGCTGCTATCATTGCGGCCGCCGCCGAGGCATCGGCCTGAGAAGGCGGGCGGCGGGCGGGGTGTCCGTCCGCGCGTGTGAGGTTTCAAGCGGTCGGTCGCCCAGCGGGTGAGTCGAACGCCCAGTTGGAGATTGTAACATCAAGGGAAGCAAGAAGTTATGAGCATCATTGCCGCTTTTACCGGGTTCCAGTGGGTGCTGGCCCTAGTGCTGATCGTGGTATGCATCCTGCTGATCCTGATCGTGCTGTTGCAGCGTGGCCGCGGCGGCGGGCTGTCGGCCGCTTTCGGCGGAGGGGGCGGCGGGAGCACGTTCGGGGCCAAAACCGGGGACGTATTCACGCTGTTCACCGTGATCCTGGCCGCGGTCTACCTGTTGGTGGCCGTGCTGGGCAACTACATTCTGCTGCCTCCGGGTGAGAGCATACTGAGGCCCGCGGCACCAGCAGGGGCACCGGCCGATCAGGCACCCGTCCCGGGCACGCCCGGCGCGACGTCGCCGACACCGGGTTCGGCGTCTCCAACGCCTGGGCAGCCCCCCGCGGATCAGGGGGCAACCGGACCGGCGAGCACAGACGCGGGCGAAGGCGGAGTGGCGGGCGAGGCGCCCGGCACGGAGGCGATCCCGGACGATACAGATCCGACAACGGAAGACCCCGAGACGCCCAGCGGAACGACACCATAAGCTCATGATTCTCTCAATGACGGGTTTCGGCATGGCCGAGCGGTCGCAAGGCGGCGCCGACTACACGCTCGAAATCCGCAGTCTCAACAACCGGTATTTCAAGGCCACGATCAAGCTGCCGGAGCCTCTGCAGTTTGTGGAGACGGATGTGGACCGGATGGTTCGGGCCCGTCTGGGGCGAGGCAGTATCACGTACGTTCTGCGGACGCGCAACCAAGGCCCGACCGCCGGCTACGACATCAACACGGCGGCGCTGGAGCGGTACGTGGGCACGATCTGTGGGGTGCGGGTTCCGGAGAACATCCAGGCCACGATCGACCTAGCGTCGGTCACGGCCCTGCCGGGGGTTTGCCAGCCGCCGGAGATCGCGGATGAGCAGCGTGCCCATCAGACGGAGCTGGTCCGAGAGATGACCGAGGAGGCCATCGACCGACTGCTGGACATGCGTCGAGCGGAGGGCCAGGCGCTGCGTGATGACCTGCTGTTGCACTGCGGGCGGCTTCGGGAGCACCTGGACGCGGTCGAGCAGCAGGCCCCGGAGGTGGCGAAGGAGCACCACGAGCGGCTGCAGAAGCGGGTGGAGACGCTGCTGAGCGAGGGGAAGTTCGAGCTGGAGCAGGACTCGCTGGCGCGTGAGGTGGCGATCTACGCGGACCGATGCGACATCAGCGAGGAGTTGGCCCGGCTGCGGTGCCACGTGGACCAGTTCGCGGTCATGTGCGACAGCAAGGAGCACGCCGGGCGGAAGCTGGACTTTCTGGCCCAGGAGATGCTTCGGGAGGCCAACACGATCGGCAGCAAGGGCAACAACGCGACGATCGCCCGGCACATCATCGAGGTCAAGGCGGTGATCGACCGGCTCAAGGAGCAGGTGCAGAATGTCGAGTAGTGAGCGCCGGCGGGGGCGGTTGATCGTAATCAGCGGTCCGTCGGGGACGGGGAAGACGTCGATCTGCGAGTCCCTTCTGCGTCGAGACGCCGATGCGGTGTGGAGTATCTCGGCGACGACGCGCCCGCCTCGCGGCAACGAGAAGAGCGGGAGCAGCTACGAGTACATCAGCCGGGAGGAGTTCGAGGCCCGCCGGGAACGGGATGAATTCCTGGAATGGGCCGAGTACGTGGGACACCTGTATGGTACGCCGGCCAAGCCGGCGTTCGAGGCGATGGATGCGGGGCGGAACGTGGTGATGGAGATCGACGTGCAGGGCGGGGCCCAAGTGGCCAAGCGCGTGCCGGCATCGGTCCGCATCTTCGTGCTGCCGCCGACGATGGATTCGCTCAAGGCCCGGCTGGAGGGACGGCACACCGAATCGGCCGAGCAGCTCGCCAAACGACTGGCCGAGGCGGACGGTGAGATCGGCTTTGCCCGCGACTCAGGCTGCTATCGCCATTTCGTCGTGAACGACGTTCTGGAAGACACAGTAGCCGAGATCGAAGGGATCATCAGATCGGAAACGGAGAACGCGGATAGATGATCGAAGCATTGAAGAACGACGATCTGATCCGGAAGCTGGGCGGCCGGTTCAAGTTGACCGCGCTGATCCAGCGTCGGTGGCTGGAGATCTTGCACGGGGCTCGCCCGATGGTGGAGACCAAAGGCCTGAGCGACCTGGAGGTCGTGATCCAGGAGATTGCCCAGGGCAAGATCGAGCCCAGATACTGGGAAGGCGACGAGGAGCACGATGAGCTCGAGGAGTGAGGCGGAGGGCTCGTCGGAGCTGGGCGGCTACGAAGTTCTGGTGGCCGTCTGCGGCGGGATCGCGGCCTACAAGGTGTGCCAGGTGGTCTCGACACTGGTGCAGCGCGGGGCCGGCGTGACCGTGGCCATGACCGAGTCGGCCACCCGCTTCGTCGGGGCGGTGACCTTCGGGGCCCTGTCGGGGCGGCGCGTGCTGACCGACCTGTGGGCTGCCGAAGCCTCGTACGACCCTCAGCACGTGCGGGTGACCGAAGCGCTGGACGCGCTGCTGATCGCGCCGGCCACGTACAACGTGATCGGCAAGATCGCCGGGGGGATCGCGGACGACATGGTGAGCACGCTGGTCTCGGCGGCCACCGGCCCGGTGATCCTGGCCCCGGCCATGAACACGCGCATGTGGGAAAACCCGGTGCTGCAGCAGAACGTGCAGAAGCTCAGGGAACACGGCTACCGGTTGATCGAACCGGGCGAGGGCTGGCTGGCCTGCCGCACGGTCGGCAGCGGTCGGATGGCTGAGCCGGACGAAATCCTCGACGTGGTCGTGGAACAACTCAAATCCGCCAAGCCGAAGAATCGTGGACAGTGAATGACCCGTGCGGGGTCGCACCAGGTTCAGCCGATCCGGGTCACGCATCGACCGGCTTTCCGCGTTCGGTGTTGTTGGACCGACAATCCGAGGGGGGTGGCTTGTGCGTATGCTGGTGACGGCCGGTCCGACGCGTGAGTTCTTCGACTCGGTTCGATTCATCTCGAATCCGTCGAGCGGGCGAATGGGTTACGCCATCGCGGAGGCCGCCCTGTCCCGCGGACACGAGGTCGTGCTGGTCAGCGGTCCGGTGGCGATCCAGCCGCCGGAGGGCGTGGCGTTCGTGCCGGTGGTCGCTGCGGAGGAGATGTTCGCTGCGGCCACGACGGCGTTCGAGTCGTGCGGGGCGGCGATCATGACGGCGGCGGTCTGTGACTATCGTCCGTCGCGCAGGCTGCCGCACAAACTCAAGAAGCAGGCCCGGAGCCGGCAGATCACGCTGAAGCCCACCCGGGACATCTGCGCTCACCTGGGGCGGATCAAGGGGAAGAGGGTGGTGATCGGTTTCGCCATGGAAGACCACGACGAGAGGCTGCACGCGGAAGCCAAGCTGGCCCGGAAGCAGTGCGACGCGATCGTGCTCAACGGGATCGGCAACGTGGGTTCGCAGGATGCCACGGTGGCGTTCGTGACGGCCGACGGGCGCTGGTCCGAGCCGATCACCGGCAGCAAGCAGCAGGTGGCGGTCCACGTCGTGCAGTTGGCCGAGCGACTCAGCCGGGACCGATCCAAGGGGCGTTAGCACGTAGCAACACGAACCCTCTTCGCCCGGATTTCCCAGATGGAGTGCTCATGATGTCATGCTCCGTGCGCGTTTCGCCTGTAATCCAACGGTTTTCGGCCATTCTAACAGAGGCATCCAATGGGTGACACGCGAAAACGCCCACTTCGTGTGCAGTCTGACGGCAAGCCCAGACTTCGGTTTCATGGAGCGAAGGTCGTGACCGACTCAGGGTATGTGATCCTCTAAGTAACCGAGGTGGCGGTGGCGCGTGACATGTTCGCAAGGATTCTGGAGCGGACCCAGTGGTTCAGTGTGCCACGGCCGGTGGTTCGACCCGCGTGACCGCTACGACAAGGCGAAAGGCGTGATGATTCCGGCCAGGAGACGGTTGGTGCTGCGCGGCGTGAAGGGCAAACGGGCCCTCCGGCGATCCGGAGAGGCGGGATGGACGGAATCTGGGGTTCAAGGGCAGGCATCCTCGCCAGAATGTCCACCCTTCCTTGGAATGGGCTTGGCGCGCCGGTAGGATTAGGGCCTCCGGAGCGGCAAATGGGGAATGTCCGATCATAGGGCATTTTACGCTTGAACGGCAGGCGGGTAGGGACGCCCATTGCCCTACCCACGGTGGGCACGGTAGACTGCCTACCTTCAGGTCCAGAAGAGAGGAGAACACGACCATGAAACGCTTGCTGATCTTGCTGACGGTTGGTGTCGTGACTGGGTGCGCGACTCAGACTGGGGGGGGCGGTGGCGGTTCCGACGGACCAGTGGCCGGTGAAGGGGAGGGGGAACCGCTTGCCGGTGAACTGAACGGTGCCTGCCTGGTCGGCAACACTTGCACGGGAAACCTAGCCTGCAACGCCGACACGAACGTCTGCGAGGCTGGAGGTGCCGAGGGCGAAGGGGAAGGCGAGGTCGAGTGCGAGAGTGAGGGAGGGCTTGAAATCGACCCCATTCCGTACCCCAATTCGATTCAGCTTGACGAAACGGATCACGGATGTACCGTCTATCTTCAAGAATCAGACGACGATATGGCAGTGTCCTTAAGCTGGACATGCGTTTTCGACGTGGACTGTGACTATGAGTGGGGGTTAGCCGAGTACGATTGGGAGATCCTTAAAGATGAAGGTGTGGTTGGCGGGGGGGTCTACGATTGCTACTCCCAGCAACCAGACTGCGGGGGCGACGAAACTACCTCTTTCTCCACGCGCCGCGCCGGTTGCACGATTGTGCGATTCGAATATCGGCAATGGAATGAGGATGGGACGCCTGCCAGCTCTGACCCGCCGGCGGAAGAGTTCGAGATAAACGTCGTGGCCACCACGGCAGAGTGTCGAGGTGTGTCCTGTCCGTAGCGGCTAGTGTAGCGCATCATCGGGTCGGCATCATGGTCGAACTCCCTGTAGGTGGTCTTCGTTGTGAGGTAGCGCAGCACCAACGCCTTGTCAGAC
>Ga0307380_10005941_pt1 | contig 16155 bp, 20 predicted proteins | sample UN3MG_FD_202239 | JGI IMG/M metagenome (GOLD analysis project Ga0307380, IMG submission 202239) | Soil microbial communities from Risofladan, Vaasa, Finland - UN-3 | ecosystem: Environmental > Terrestrial > Soil > Coastal area > Acid sulfate soil | place: Finland: Risofladan, Vaasa | collected...
TTTATCGTGTAGTCCTATCGCTCGACCACCGTTTTTCTTGTGCTCTTTACCGCTCCACAAACAAGGTGCGTTTCAGTCTTTTTTATCTTAATTCCCCTCCTCTTATCTGTAAGCTATCCAACGGACTTTTTATCTTACCTATATCTTTATTACTCACATGAGTATATGTTTCTGTCGTCTTTGAACTTTTCTGTTCCAACAACTCGTGAATATCCCCCAAATCCACACCACACTCTAAAAGATTTTTAGACGTAATCCCATATAACTAAACTGTAAGAAGCTAACAACAGACAATGACTATGATACAAATACCCTACGGCACCAAGCAGATAGAGATGGAGATAGAAGGAGCTGAGTTATTAGACGTTGAGGAGGTAGATAGCAGAAGAACCGCCACCAGCGAAAACATGGATGTGATTAGAGAAGCTCTCCGCAAGCCATTAAGCACAAAACGGTTACGGGAGATCGTGGCTACAAAAAACCCGAAGAGCATAGTAATCGTTGTTGATGACCACACAAGAGATACCCCAACGGAGATTATGCTTGATGCCTTATCAGAAGAGCTTGGAGAAGCCCATAAAGACCATATCACTCTACTGATTGCCTGTGGCACCCACACAACCCCAACGGAAGAGGATTTAAAAAGGCTTCTTGGCAAATACTTTGACCACTATACCATAAAAATACATGATTGCGATGCGGAAGATCTGGCACATGTGGGCACGACCAGTCGAGGGACACCAGTAAGTCTGAACAGGAACTACGTTGAAGCGGATATAAAGATCTTAACGGGCGATATAACCTTACATTATTATGCAGGGTTTGGTGGCGGAAGAAAGAGTATTCTCCCGGGTATATCAGCACGGGAGACGATAAAAAAGAACCATGCGCTTCTGGTGGACGAGCTTGCTCGGACGGCGAACTTAGAGCGTAACCCGGTTCATCTGGATATGTCCGAGGCGGCAGCTTTTGCACCGCCTGATTTCGTGCTCAATATCATTGCTTCAGGGACCGGTAATGTGATAGATGCATATGCAGGAGACCTGCACGAAGTGTTGCATAAGGGTGTTGTGGTTGCTAAAGACTTGTTCTGCCGCGATACTCACGAGTTATTCGCCCTCTTGGTGGTGAGTGCTGGTGGATTTCCAAAAGATAGAACTCTGTATCAGGCGACGAAGGCGATAGAGAACTGCTACAGAGCTGTAGTACCAGGCGGAGAGCTGATTTTAGTTGCTGAATGTCGAGATGGGGTAGGGGATACATATTTTGAGAGATGGATGAACGATTATGTAACCTATGAAGAAGCGGAAGAAGCTATAAGAACAAATTTTGTGCTCGGTGGGCATAAAGCATACTATATAAGAAAAGTGATGAAACGTTTGGGGTTGTCTATTGTATCTGAACTCGATGCGCACGTTCTAACAAGATGGCAGATAAAACCCTACAAGTCAGTAGGCGAAGCACTTGCAGGTGTAAAAAAAGATAAGGTTAAAATAGGTATAGTTAAAAAAGGCTTGGATACCTTAATAATGCCAGCGATAAATTTATAGATAGAAAAAGGAGTAAGGAAAAGAGGCAATGGTAAATCTTGCAAAACAGAAGAGGATTGCAGCACAGGTGTTGAAGATCGGTGAGGGGCGAGTATGGATAAATCCTGAGGCTGCTGAAGACGTAGCAGGGGCGATAACAAGAGAGGACATTCGTGGGTTGATAGGAGAAGGAATAATAATAGGAAAGCAGAAAAAAGGCGTAAGCAGAGGGAGAGCAAGAATAAGTACGAGACAAAAAGCATTAGGTCGTAGAAAAGGACATGGATCTAGAAAAGGTGCTAAAGGTGCAAGAGCGAGTAGGAAAAAAAAGTGGATAACTAAGATTCGCGCTTTACGTAGGAGATTAAGGGAACTCCGTGATGATGATTTTGTAGATAAAACCGCTTATAGAATGTTATATAACAAAGCGAATGGTGGAGATTTCAGATCGGTGGCACATTTAAATGATTATATAACGGTAAATGAACTGCTAACAAGGGCGGAGGTTAAATAGAAAGATGGGAAGAGCAAGAGGTCCAACCTATCGTGTCCCGTTTAGAAGAAGACGAGAAGGTAAGACTGATTATCGCAGAAGACTGAAACTGTTGTTCAGCAAAAAACATCGTGTTGTTGTGAGAAAAAGCAACAAAAACATTAGGATGCAACTGGTCGCTACTGATAAATTCGGCGATAAAACACTCATTGCTGCTATGTCCTCCGAACTTACAAAATATGGGTATGACGGTGGGAAATGTAACTGCCCTGCAGCTTATCTTACAGGTTTGTTATTTGGTAAAAGAGCAAAAGATGCTGGTTTTAATGATAGTATCCTTGACATAGGCCTGCATACCCCTGTTCATGGATCTAACGTATATGCGGCATTAAAAGGTGCTTTTGATAGTGGGTTGACAATCCCACACGACCCTGCGGTTTTTCCGGCCGACGATCGCATCCGCGGGAACCACATTGCTACTTACTTACAAAACCCATCTATTGTTGATATGTTCCAGAGTGTGAGAGATATGATAATGAGTGATAATGAGAGAGTGATAGAGGAGGAGTCTACTACAGAATGACACAAAGAAGGGATAAAGAGAGCGAGAGGGAGAGAGTTTTAGATGCTTGGGCGCCTGTAACACGGTTAGGGATGCTGGTGAAAAGCGGAGAAATAAAGACGCTTGGAGATGCTCTTCGCTCTAACTATCCTTTAAAGGAGTATCAAGTTGTAGATGCGCTTCTTCCAGAACTCAGCGAGGAGGTTTTGGATATTAACCTTGTTCAAAGAATGACCGATTCAGGAAGGCGGGTGAAGTTCAGAGTGTGCGTTATTGTGGGAAACAGGGATGGTTATATTGGTATAGGTTTGGGTAAGGACGCTCTTGTGCGTAGCGGTATCGAGAAGGCGGTACGCGACGCGAAAATGAACATGACGCATATTAAGCGCGGGTGTGGTTCTTGGGAGTGCAACTGTGGGGGGACACATTCGATCCCTTTTAAGGTTGTAGGAAAAGCCGGAAGTGTGGAGATAACCTTAAAACCTGCACCTAAAGGTATTGGACTGGCTACAGGTAATATACCCAAGCGGGTATTAGATTTTTCCGGTGTTAAGGATGTATGGGCCCAGACAAAAGGACAAACCAGAACTACATTTAACCAAGCGTTCGCAACATTCGATGCTTTACGTAAAATCGCTTTAGTGAAAACTTTGGATTGATGAAAAATGTACGCAATCATAAGGCTAAGGGGAAGTGTAAATATAAGGCCGGAGATAAAGCATACGTTAGAACTTCTCAGGTTACATAGAGTAAACCACTGTGTAGTCGTGGAAGAGAATGATTACAACAAGGGAATGCTAATTAAAGCGAAGGATTACGTGGCCTGGGGAGAGATATCTGAGGACAACCTTGAGACTTTATTTAAAAACAGAGGTAGATTAGAAGGGGGTGATATATTAACTGAAGAGTTTTTACACGAAAAAACCTCTTTTACTTCATTAAAAGATCTTGCTCATGCGTTGTTTGAGGGTGAAGTGAAGATGAAAGATTTGATGGGTTATAAAATCAAACCTGTATTCAGACTTCACCCCCCGAGAAAAGGCCATAAAGGAATTAAACGTGGCTTTAAAGTAGGCGGGGAACTCGGTTATCATGGCGATAAAATAACTGAGTTATTGCATAAGATGCGGTGAAAGGGTGAGATAAAAGTCAAAAACCAATTATCTGTCTATTTTCAGCAACCTTTTTTATTTTATTACACTGCTTTTATCGTAAAAAGAGATGAATCCACAGATACAACCTTGGAAAAACTGGAAACATGTCACAAAACTGGATCCTGATAAGTATATCTCTATCGAGGATTTGGAAACCATTGTGGGAAGTGGAACAGACGCCATTATGATCTCTGGTACTCAAAACATCACGAATACAAATGTAGGTCAGCTCATATCGCTTCTGAAGGACTTTAAAATACCAAAAATTTTGGAGCCTGCAACTCCTGATGCTGTCTTAGATGGGGCTGTGGATTATATTTTCGTGCCCTTAGTCCTCAATGCTGGTGATTTGAAGTGGATTGTGGGTAAGCATAAGGACTGGATACAGAAGCATAAAATAACGTGGGGAAAAGTTATACCTGAGGCGTATATAGTTATGAATCCAGAATCCGCCGTAGCTAAACTGACAAAAGCGAAGACAGACTTAACCCCAGATGAGGTCATCGCTTACGCGCAATATGCCGAAAAGTATCTTCGGCTACCTATCGTTTATATGGAATACAGCGGAACCTACGGAGATCCAATCCTGGTAAAGAGTCTAAGAGCATCGTTAACCGAAGCATCGTTGTTTTACGGAGGAGGAATTGAATCTCAGGTGACCACAGCCGAGATGCTGAGATATGCTGATGTTATTGTGGTTGGAAACGTGGTGTACACCGACATAGATAAGTTTATTGAGACCATTCCCTGAGGGATGCAGAAGTCGCCATCTCCAGTGGAAGTGTAGGGGTGTCTGGGTTAAAAAACACTCCCTGTTACAGCTTCCGTGCGAATCTTCAGCAAATAACCCTTAAACAAAGATTTTTTCAAATCACAAATTTCAGAGAGTTTCTTCTTACCAACTTCAACCTCTTTTATCCTTCCCACATCTTTTTCCTCTATGTTTATCCGTAAACCATCCAATTGGATAATAATCGGTAACTCCTCCCCCGCTTCTGGTGGTATCACCATCTCTATCATATCTTTTATAAACAAAGGAGAAGCAGCTAACGGGTCTTCCTCTATCTCTCGCCTCCTCTCATCTACGATCTTCCCCAATTCCGCGGTCATGTCATCTAAAATATCTATTTCACCTTTTCTCCTCATTCTATCCGTCTTCCTTCCTATTCCTCCTACATAATGTTCCACCTCGAGGTCAGGTGGCCCCCCAACCACCATATAAGGCACATCAAGCATAGCGCATAACCGCACCTTCTCCTCTATACACTCCTTAAAACAGCCAAATACAAATACCGCGGCATCAAATTCCTCTATTATCGCCCTCTCCTGTGCTGTCATCTGTGCTATCCTCTGTCCCACACCCCTCGCCAGACCCAGCATATTGGTGATCGCACCTTTTCTCCTGAAAAATTCCGCGATATCACAAACGGGATCAACAGCGTGGTGTTTGCCTAGAGAAGGGTCTATTATTACTATCTCCGCACCGGCTAAAGGCAGCTCTTTGAACTTACCACCCAGATCTTTTATTTTATCCCTGATTACCCGCTCTTCCTCCTCAGGGAATGCTAAATGCAGCATTGTCTCCGTCTGCATAACGGATTCTTGCAGTATAAACCCGCCTATATCCTCTATCAGCTCTTTCAACTCGTTAAACTTATACACACCACCCTCAAACATCATTATTTTATACATGTGCACTCACCAGCTCTTCCGCTTTTTTCTTCCATTCCTCCCCTATTGGATTCTCAGAGGCGATAATAGTCAATCTACCGGTAGAAGTGATTGTAGACCGGACTCTTGCACCTTCCGGGAATATCCTGTCCATACCATCCAAGAGTCTCGCTACTAAATCCTCTCTGGGGTCATAGACAACCAACTCCTTGAGTTCGTCTACTTCCTTCTCCTCTAATTTTAAACCTATCTCTAATCTGCTTATTTGCTGAACTCGCTCTCCATACATCTCCCAAAGCAGAGCAAGCAATTTAGGTGCATATGTCTCATTCGTTATCCTAAAATTCTCTCCTTCTCGGTGCGTTATGTCCCCTACCTTTATCGGACTTGCCACCCGCCCTATCTTAACCGAGACAATAAAAACGTGTTCCTTCGGGTTGCAATACATGTAAACGAGGTCTAAACTACTTCTCACTCCCACATCCCTAAGTGTACTCATACATATCTTCTCGTAAGAGGCATTAGCAAAATCATCCCCCCCTTCAACTTTTACCTCCATCTCAACATTCTCCCCTAACCGGTACTTACTATACTATATATATCCGCTAATTTAGGAAAAACACCGGCAAATTTATATATATTCCGATTGCTATTTTTTCTGCACATTTACCCGCTGGCCATACAAACATCCGCGACCCTGAACGCCTCCTATTGGATTCCCTACGGTTCCAAACTGGTGCATGCACTTCCCAAGGACAGCCGCACCTCTTGCCAGCGCATCGTCTGCAAATACCACCTCTTTATCCATATTTCTACCAAATAATGTGCTTAGCTTCTCCAACAAAAGTTCGGGCTTTTTCCCCGTTATTCCCGCTCTTCCGGTTATCCCTATCTTCGTGTTATGCAGGAGTAAACCCTCCTCATTCGCTATTCCCACCAACTCTTCCACTACACACGCCGACAACTCATCTATTACCGGGATGATATATTGCTCCCCCTCATCTTTCACGAGTTCGACACCGATATCCGCTATTTTAGGTAGATTTGAGAGGTTCTCTCCTGCATCGACTCCAATGAGCACTACGCCATTTTTCGCCGCGGCGTCTACATTCACCGGAATTCCACCCATTCTCGTGCTGCCATTTTTTACTTTTTCTATGCGTACAAGCTCTAAGATCTCCTCTACGTACCCTTTTACTACCTCCTTCCTTATTCTCTTCCCCCGGAGACTCGCTTTTGCTAAATCGAGTACTGAAGGGAAATTAACGTTCACCACCTTTGATACCACCGCATCAGGTATCGCACCGGCTAAGCCGCAAAAGCTTCCTATAACACGCGCGTATGGCAACCCACCATCGGTTATTCTACCTGCGAGGGTAGTGCCGAAATCTAAAGATAGAACAGGGCTACGATAATCAACATCCAACCATTTAGCCGCTTCTTTAAGTCCCGCAGTTACAAGCTCACCCTCCATCTCATTTCCCACTATCGACTCCCCCCCCGGTGGGAGGTCCCCGGTCACAGCGCCGTCGAAATAAGTCTTTTCCATCCGCGAAAAAGCCCTCAAATCAGGGGGGATGTTCTCTATCGTCATAGGAGAAATCATCTTCCGGGGCGGCACACCAGCAAGCATGCATCCTTTTGCTAAGGCTTTTATTACCCCCGCTACCTCATCTATTTTGTAGAAACACGCGGTGACACCGGTTGAGCGCACTACGAAATGCATATCAGTGATGGTTATTCCTGCGGACCGTGTACATTCCTGCAACGTCGCTTTCACCAGTTCCGCAATGGAATCCTCGGAAAGGTCAACCATACTAATCGTATGGCAGAAGGCCTCGCGAGGAGATATAGCCTCACGGGTCATTTTTACTGCCTTGTCAAGGATATAGGTCTGTCCACTTTTAAGATTTGTCGCGGTTAAGATAGCCTTAGTGGTGCTGTTCCCAAGTTCAACACTAGCCACGATAAAAATAGGTCGTAGTGAGAGGTCCCCGCGGGACAGTCGTAATCTATAATGCAACTCCGAATAATGAATCTTTTCCGTTTCCAATAATTTTGGCCGGTGCCTCTTTGTAAATAATCCCATTATTGGTTGTGCTCCCTTGCGCTCGCAGTGCACATGCTTAAGGTATAAACACAACGTCGTTTAATAAACATTTCGGTTTTTTGGTGAACAAGCCCATACATAGATATACGCTCTTACGTCAAAATATGGCTGCTATCTATAAAACCTCAGTACGTTCTCCGCGTTCAGCACACCGGCTTATGTTAGCCATTTCGGTTATATTTATAACCAAAAACAATAGCTATTTAAGCGTAAACTTAAATCATCTAAACCATTTTTTGTACCGGAAAAAATAGAAAGCTTTATATGGTGCCCCTGTCTATTTTTCGTTCATGCCAATAGAAGTAGTATTGCTTTTTGCATGGATGTTAGTGATAGCGTTCTTAGCGTTCATAGCATGTACGTTCGAGGACTTGGAGTCAGATATGGGATCTCAGAGCAATCCGAATTCGCAGGTGCAGTTAGCGGCGCAGGTGGGGCAGGTAAATCGGTTCTTTAACAAAGCGATTTCAGGCGAGCCATTATCGAATGCAATGTATTGCGTAACCGCGGGGACGATAGCATGGTTACTATTGCGGCAGTTTGAGCCTTTAGTTCCGGGTGAGGAATGGAAGGCGGCGGTACTGGCAATACCCATCGGGGTACTCGCGGCAACAATGATGAATGTGATATTTGCGACGACAGCGCATTGCGGCAGAGTAGCAGGACAGAAGCGTTTCGAGCAGCCAATCTATCTCGATGTGTTATACGGACATCTGATGCCGATTGGAGCGCACGCGTTTATGACGACGTTCTGTATCACCGTAATAGCATACATACAGAGCAACTTAGGGACTCTGTCAGGGAACACAGCATTGAACCATCCGTTCGCACTACCCCTGCTCGGTTTCATCTGGGGGATTACGGTGGGCGCGATAGGATCCTCTACCGGTGACGTCCATTATGGAACGGAGCGAGAGTTTCAAGACAGACCGTTTGGAGAAGGTAAGCGGGTAGTTTACCACGGTAAGATCACGCGATACGCAGAATGCGGTGTACGGACACAGAAGGACATTGCAGGGTTCTGTGCGAAATTCGGTGGACCGTGTACGGGACTGACCTTCGGACTCATCATTCTCTTTGAGAACTGGAGAAGTATGGTTGGGATGCAGCTCGGAGGCTTTTTACCAGCATTACCCGTCTTTACAGCGACCGGTGATATGGCAGCGATATTCGCTATCGTACTGGGACTCCTTATAGTAGCAGCGTTGATGGTGGGAAACCTGGTGTTCGTGAAATGGGTGAGAAAGAAATATGGGCCTTTTGTAGGAGTGTGATGTGATAAAATGGAACCAGTAATAATGATTTTGATAGTGGGATGTGTAGTAATAGGCGGGTTACTCGCAAGTTTAGGAGCTCATCTCCTACCAGTAGGAGGAGCACCAGCGGCAATGGGCACCGCAACAGGGATCGCAACGGGGACAGTCCAGATAATGCTCGGAGCGGTGCTGACGGGATTATTCACAGCGGCATCAGTGGCTACTTTCACAGACAATCTTCTTCTCGTATCGTTATCCGGTGCATTGGGTGCGACGGTGATGATCTGTGTGGTCATGTTCATGGCGAATGTCCTGTATGCCTTTGGCTGCGGTGTCGTTCCGGTATCAGGCAGAGTAGAGGTGGATCCGATAACCAAGGAACCACAGACTGCGTACAAGACACCTCAAACCGATGGTCATGGCGTGCCAAATGTGGTTTTTGTCTCAGGCACCATGGGTGGTTTCATAGGTGGATTTGGAGGTGCACTGATGTACTACGCGCTACTCAATTACGCGCACTTTTCAGCAGGAACGGCAGCGGTTGTAGCATTCTCCATCTTCGTAGCCAATGCGATACTTGCAGCGTACAACATACGAGGTACCATAGAGGGATTCCACGATCCGAAGTTCAAGAGACTGCCAAAAGCACTTGTTTCATCGTTAGCCGTCTCGCTGCTTTGCGGAATAGTGGTCGTGCTTGCAACAATAATATTAGGAGGGGCATTGTAAAATGACAGTAACACCAGCAGTAGTGGAAGAAGAAGAAGAAGCGCCGAAGAAGGGATTGTCGTTCAAGTTCCCGCCGGAAGAGACCGAGATGGGGCTTATCGCAGGCATAATTGCAGCGGTGATAGTCATATTTACGGGATTGCCAGCAGTGATCAAAGGAGTGGGGCTACTCTTAGCTTTTCTCTGGGGTATGGATTCAGTGCGAAAGACGTCTAAATATGGATTAGGGACGGGTGTTCCATCCATAGGCGTGCTGGCGACAGGTTATGGTGTTGTAGGTGCGCTGATGGGATTAGCCGTCGCGGAGTATGGTAGAGTGGGTCAGTTGTATCCAGCGGTGTTGGTTGGTGTCATCATCATGGGGATTATCGGCTACATATCAGGCATATTTGCGAACGGTGAGAAGTTCATAGCGATGAAAATCCCGAGATTAGAGAGAGCGATGATGGAGTTAGGAATGGCAGGGACACTTGCAATATTGCTCGAAAGTTCCATCTTGACCGGCTCGCTGAGCTTCGCTGCAGTGGTAGACAACGTAATGAATACAGGGCTTATAGCACTGCTGTTCATCTTCAATTGTTTTGCGATGCTTCACCCGTACAACGCATGTCTCGGACCAGATGAGCGAAGAGAGAGAACAAGGATGGTTGCAGTGGAGATTTCAGGGTTGATATGCGTCCTGTTGGGATTGGCGATGATCGGACTTGGTACTTCTCCGTATGGAATTTTAGACGGGGTGTCATTGATAGTCTTTGGAGTGATCGTTTGGGTAGTGTTCTTCAGGATGTTCATCAAGGCCTGCATGGATGAGTGCTATGCAACAGTGGGAACAGGAATGATCAAAACGATAGAATAAAGGAAGGAGGAAAAAAGAAAACATGATCGTAATCAATGAAAAGTTTGGTATTGTTTTGGATCCAGACACGCTTACCGTAGGAGTCAGCAGACCAGGGTTCTATAAAGTAAATCTTGCACCGATAGAAGAGCAAATAACGGTTCTGGAATCCGCAGTGGATGACCTGTTCAATTGCCTTGATCCGACCACCGGCTTCAACCTGTCACAGCCAAACAGAGAGGGAGCGTTGAGTAACGCGGGCTTCATGACCTTTTTCATGCTCGGAGTTACCTTTGCGGTGTTAGCGGTCGCAATAGTGTTCATAGCCTTAGGAGGCGGTGTGTGAAGATGGCAGAGAAGAAAGAAGTTCCAGATGGCTGGCCGCTGGTAACCGGCGACTATGAAGTTGGCGATCCGCAGAGTTGCGTGGCAATATCCTCAAATGGGTCGTATTTCCACATCGAGCACCTGAAAGGTATCGCAATACAGGGACCGGATAAAACAGAGAACATCGGGTTAGAGAAGATAATGACGAACGTTATCTCAAATCCAAACATACGATTCCTCATCGCAGCCGGTGCGGAAGTTCCAGGGCATATAAGCGGCGGTTCATTGATCGCACTGGTGGCGAACGGTGTTGACCCATCAAATCATAAGATAATCGGAACCACAGGAGCAATTCCATACATCGAGAATTTACCGGATGAAGCGGTTGCGCGATTCAGAGACCAGGTGGAAGTAATTGACATGCTCGGGGAGGAGGATTATGGTAAGATCAATGCAAAGGTCAAAGAGCTTACAGCGCGAGATCCGGGAGCGTATCCTGAAGACCCGATGGTTGTGAAACTGGGTGTCGAGGAAGCGGGTGCAGCAGTATTAGAAATGCCGTTAGCCATGCCTGCATCACCGTACATGGCCGTAATAAACCGTGCCACGGAGCAGATAACCTATAAGACAACGTTACTTGCGAGGGACCAGAAGTTAACCTCTGGGCTATCGAAAAACGGTCTTTTCGGACTCATGGCGGGGTTGATAAGCGCGTTCATCTTCCTTTTGCCACTAATATTGGGGGTGATATAAATGGCGCCACAGAAGGAGAAGGTAGTACAACAAACACCGGAAACGGCGGTTTTAACCGCGCGAATAGAGGATCTGAGACACTTTATAACAATGATCGGCCGTGATTCACGGTTCGCAGCGGGACTCTGGGCAGGATTCGTAAAAGGTCTGGCAATCGGGATTTTCGTGAGTACCCTTTTCGTCGGTCTTAAACTTTTGGTAATGGTGTAGGAGGATAAGAGGAGAAAAGAAGAATGGGAGAAGAAAAGAAGCCAGAAGAGGAGATGGAAAAGGCGATAGAGAAGGAAGTGGAAGCAGAGATTTTACAGAAACTGGAGGCGGAACTGGAGGAGAAAGCTGTTCCTGTCGCCACAACACCACCTGAGCACACAAAACTCCTGGCGCGAATAAATGACATGGATGAACGAGTGGAATTCGTCGCAGGAGAACTCTGGCAACGACAGGGCGAAAAAATAGGTTTCACAGTCGGTCTTTTATACGGCGTAATGATAGGAATAGTTACGTATGTGATATTCCTGATGGCATAAATAGGAGGAGACGGAAAAAAATGTTTTTGTTTGATAGAGAACAGGATGTATATGATATTGCGGGATTGAAGGTAGGAGGCCAGCCAGGAGAGCACGCAACTGTCCTTTGTGGCACGATATTCTACGCGAAGCATTATCTGGTCGAAGATGCGGATAAAGGGATATTTGACAAGAAAGCAGCGGAAGAGGTGTTGAAGAAGCAAGAGGAGTTCTCTGATTTGACCGGGAATCCATGCATAATGCAGATATTTTCGGAATCACCAGAGGCGATGGAGAAAGAGATCGCGTTCTGCACCGAGGTGAGTGACGTTCCTTTCTTGATCGACTCGACGGTGGCGGATGCAAAGGTTGCAGGGCTCAAGTACGCAGATGAAGTGGGACTGATAGAGAAGGCGGTGTATAACTCAATAAACGTTTCGTGTTCACCAGAGGAGTTAGAAGCGATCAAGAATTCCAGAATAGAAGCAGCGATTATACTGGCGTTCAATCCAAAAGATTCCACGGTAGCAGGGAAGATTGACCTGTTAGAGACAGGAGCAGGCACCTTTGAGAAAGGATTGGTCTACTTGGCGCGGGACCTGGGCGTAACGAAACAGATGTGTGATCCAGCTACACTGCCCATCGGCGCAGGGTGTGGTTCGGCCGTTGCTTCAGGCTTTGCGGTCAAATCGAAATTCGGTATTGCAGTAGGATTGGGTATCCACAATGCACCTTCCGCGTGGACCTGGCTGAAGACGTTCCGGAAGGAGCACGCGGAAAAAATAGCTGACCCTGAGAGACCGGGTAAAACTAAATGGGCTGGACTTGGCGCAGACGTGTTCCATACATGCGACATAGCCTCTAATATTATCCCGGTAATAGCGGGTCATGATTTCGTGCTTTACGGGCCAATAGAGAATGCACCGACGGTGTTCCCGCTGGTCGGCATGGCAGACATGATTGTCGCAGAAGCGAACAAAACAGAACACGAGATTGAACCAGTAGCACCGCATCCATCTATAAATATGGGCGCATAAGTTTTTGGGGGTGTTTTTTTATCAATCCCCTCTTTTTTCTTTTTTTATTTTTTATTCATGGCACGAATCTTTATAGGCTTGTAACAAATCCAGATGTAGCGGTAAAACTATGAATGAAACTATGAAGATGGAGCAACAAGAGACTGAAAGTGGGTATGTGACCGCAAGATGGCTGGAATGGGGGGAGATTTGATGTTAGCAGAACTCTTTATACTTTTTGCGTTAATTGTAATGGTAATCGTGGTGTACCTCGTGTTCAAGGTGGTTAAGCATCTCATTGTAAATTCGATCCTCGGGTTGCTCGTTCTTTTAGCTGCAAACCTCGTCCTTGGATTGAAGATCGCATACACCTGGGTGGTCCTCCTGATATGTGCGATCGGAGGCGTCATCGGTGCGGCCATTGTCATTCTTTTACATCTATTGAGGGGAATGTTCTGATAGATAGGGTTGTTTTAAGCTAAGCGTTTCTACACTGTGTCTCCTCTCTCGCATTGACTTTTCACACCTTCTGGCTTTATTACGCCGATGCCGTGGCACGGCATCCAAACACCAAAAGTAGAAAAGATTTAAATATTTGCGTGCTCTTGTAGTCACTATCAGGTGAGTATATTTGTTAGAAAGATTGGACTCCAGATTATATGAGGATGGTAGCTTTGAAATAAAGGAGGAACCATTTTACTTACCGCAAGGAAACGAAGTTGCACTATTTGAAGCCGCCTATGAGAACAAACTTCCAATTATGCTGAAGGGCCCTACAGGAAGTGGTAAAACACGATTAGTTGAGTACATGGCCTGGAAGTTAGGTCGGCCACTCTTTACCGTTGCCTGTCACGATGATTTAAGCGGGAATGACCTGACGGGAAGGTATATCATCAAAGGCGACGAAGTTGAGTGGATTGATGGTCCTCTTCTTATGGCGGTAAAAAATGGTGGGATCATTTATCTGGATGAAGTCGTGGAAGCACGAAAAGACACCACGGTCGTCATTCACCCCTTAACAGATTATAGAAGATCTTTGTTGATAGAGAAACTCGGTATGATATTCCACGCCCCGGATGAATTTATGCTGGTAATTAGTTACAATCCCGGTTACCAGAGCGTCTTGAAAGAATTGAAACAGAGCACAAGACAGAGGTTTGTAAGTATCAATCTTGGCTGGCCAAGTGAAGACTTAGAAACTCAAATTGTTCATCAGGAGACGGGCGTCGAAGAGGATACTGCAAGAAGGTTGGTAAAAGCCGCGAATAAAATACGAAATCTCATAAATCAAGGACTCGAAGAAGGCGTTTCTACCAGAGAGCTAGTTTATGCAGGCACTTTGCTCAAAAGTGGCGTGCCAATGAGAGACGCGCTCTATTCGACTATGACAGAGCCGTTAACGCACGATGCAGATCTCAAAAGAAGCATAGAAGAAATCCTTAAAAATTACTTTAACCTGTAGCTTGATGTCAGATTAACCACAAGTTCACGGAGAACGCAGAGGATGTAGGTTTAAAGGGTTAGGTTTTAGGGCGGCTACTAATACCTGACAACTAACCCCTAACCCGGCATCTAATTTCCTCTGTGAACTCAGCGTTCTCGGCGGTAAATTTTAAATGTGACAAAGTAAAGGTAACTATTGTGGTCTGCCAGAAGATGGTAAGGAATTCTATCAAACGTGCTCTTGGAGAGAGGAAAATAAAGAAACTGCTTGAGGCGTATTACGAAGGTGAAGTACTTGAGAAACTGGTTAGCGAATTATATCCGTTGCTCGATAGAGTTGGTTATGACGGTTTAGAGCAGGTTGCAGGTCTCAGTACCCAGGTCGCCAGGTATAGTGGAGGAACCGCGGTTAGGTTGCTGGATAAGAGTCCGGGTCTCATTGATACTTTGCTGGAATACGGCGATAAAGAATTGGTGATGAAGGTCTATGGCCTTTGCCGTCAGGTCGCCCGGGATACTATTCTTGCTGCTGCGCGGTTGCTTGATGAGAGTCCAGAGATTATTGATCGGTTGCTGAAGCACGGCGATAAAGAATTGGTCAAGGAGGTTTACGGTCTCAGTGGTCGAGTCGCAAAGTATAATTGGAGAACTGCGGTTAGGTTGCTTGGGATGAGTCCAGAGCTTATTGATCGAGTAGGTTATGAAGGTTTGGAGAAGGTTGCAGGCCTTAGCAGTCAGGTAGCCAAGGATCATAGTGATGTTGCGGTTAGGCTGCTGGAGATGAGTCCAGAGCTTATTGATCGAGTAGGTTATGAAGGTGTAGAGCGGATTGCAGGTCTTAGCAGTCAGGTAGCCAAGGCCCATAGAGAGATTGCGGTTAGGCTGCTGGAGATGAGCCCGGAACTAATTGACCGCGCGGGGTACGAAGGTGTAGAGCGGATTGCGAGTATCAGTACTCAGGTCGCCAAGTACAGTTGGCGAACCGCGGTTAGCGTGTTGGGGATGAGCCCAGAGTTCATTGATCGAGTAGGGTACGACGGATTAGAGGAAGTTGCGGCTTTCTGCAGTCAGATTGCCAAAAAGGATAGTTTTGTTGCTGCTCGGTTGCTGGAGATGAGTCCGGAACTCGTTAATCGAGTGAGTAATGATTGCTTGGAGAAGATTGCTGATCTTTGTCGTCAGGTCAACAAGGATGATGGTTTTGTTGCTGCTAAATTACTTGATGAGTGTCCTGATTTCATTGTGGAATTGCTCAAATATGGTGATAAAGAGTTCGTTACGGGTGTGTATGGTCTCAGTTGTCAGATAGCGGAGGATTATAATTGGAGAACTGCTGTTCGATTGCTTAACGAATGTCCTGATCTCTTTAAGCAATTGCACAAATACGGGGATAAAGGGTTGGTGAACGATGTTTACGCTCTTTGTACTCAGGTCGCTGAGTATAGTGGGAGTACCGCCGTTAGTTTGCTGGAGGTGAGCCCCGATCTCATTGATAGGGTTGGTTATGACGGGTTCGAGAAGGTTGCCGCCCACGCGGCTGAGTTGGCGAAGATAGGAGAAGGGAGAGCAGCCTCGTTTGTGCGTGGCGAGTCTTCTGAATATGCTGCTTTTATTGATGCACTCACCCAAGGTCTTGCGCTGAAGAAAGTAAAACCCGTTCTTGCAAATTATCTTAATGCCCTGTTAGGCTACCGAATCGAGATTGTGGAAGCACGGGGAGCCTCAACCGACGGTGCGAGGATCTATCTTCCAGAGCGAGTTCAGGAGTTTC
>Ga0307380_10005947_pt1 | contig 16147 bp, 11 predicted proteins | sample UN3MG_FD_202239 | JGI IMG/M metagenome (GOLD analysis project Ga0307380, IMG submission 202239) | Soil microbial communities from Risofladan, Vaasa, Finland - UN-3 | ecosystem: Environmental > Terrestrial > Soil > Coastal area > Acid sulfate soil | place: Finland: Risofladan, Vaasa | collected...
GGACCTGAGGGGCCTGAACACGCTGATGTTCGATTTCTTCGACGACCCGGCGTTCGTCCGCGACCTGTTCGAGTTCGCCATCGAGATGGAACTCGCCTTTGCGCGGGCCCAAATCGAGGCCGGGGCCGACCTCATCGGCCTGGGCGATGCCGCCGCCTCGCTCGTCGGACCGCAAATCTACGAGGAGTTCATCTGGCCCTACGAGAAACGCCTCGTCGACGGCGTCCACGCGATGGGCGGCCGGGTGCGTCTGCACATCTGCGGCAACACGCGGAAGATCCTCGACGGGATGGGACGCCTGGGCTGCGAGATCGTCGACCTGGACTTCCTGGTGCCCGTGGCCGAGGGGCGACAGGCGATGGGGCCCGACCAGACCATCCTCGGGAACATCGACCCCGTCCACGTCCTCCGCGAGGGCACGCCCGACGGTATCCGCCAGGCCCTCGCCCAGTGCCACCGCGAGGCGGGGCCGCGGTACATCGTGGCCGCCGGGTGCGAGGTCGTCCGCGACACGCCCAAGGCGAACATCCTGGCCATGCGCGACTACGCCTTCGGGGCCGACGTGAACCAGGCGTGACTGACGGCTGGCCGCCTGGCTGCCGCCCCGGCCAATCTGAGATCTGAGATTTGAGATTCTTACAGCCCCGGCCCCACCTCCAGCACCTCCCACTGTTGGGCGTTCGCGCCGTCGCCGTAGGTCACGGTGTCGCCGGCGCGTTTGCCCATGAAGGCCAGGGGGAGAGGGGCACGGTAATAGTAGATGTGGTTCTCGACGTCGGAGTCCCACGGTCCCAGGAAGGTGAACGTCTCCTCCCGGCCGGTGGCGGCGTTGCGGGCGCGGACGCGACTGCCGATGGTCACCGTATCGCCGGCGGCCATGCTCGGTGTGATGGCGATGGCCTTGGCGATGTCGGCCTGGAGCCGCTGGGCCCGTTCGGCCAGGCGGTCGCGTTCTTCGAGGGCGGCGGCAAACTCGGCGTTCTCGCTGATGTCGCCGTGCTCGGCGGCCTGGGCGATGGCCCGCTGGTTCTCGAGCACCTTCACCGTGACGAGTTCGCCGTAGACCTCCTCCTGCTTGTTCAGGGCCGCCGGGGTCGTGTAGATGACCTGGTCGTCCTCCCACGGCTGGAGCACGGCCACCGCGAAGTGCGCAGGATGGATCTTGCGGATGAGGTCGAGCACGCGCGACCGGATAACGTCGGTCAGGGCGGCGTTCCGCTCGATGGCGGCCCGGATGTCCTTGGCCTGCGTGTCGTCGGCCGACTCGAGGACCGCCCGAAGCGGCCCGCCGTCGCGGGCGCCCACGGCGGCCCGGACCTCCGACACCAGCGGCCGCAGGCCCCGGTCGTCGCGGGCGTCGCGGCCAAGCCGGTCGGACGCCAGCAGAAACCGGATGGTGAGCGACGTGCGGTCGACGCCCGCAAAGGCCTGGGCGAACCGGTCGGCCGTGACGGCCGTCCAGAGCCAGAAGATGGCGGCGCGGCACTCGTCGGGCCGGCGCATGATCTCGGCTGCCGCGCCCGCCAGAAGGTCGTGGTGCCCGGCCTGGGTCAGGGCCGACGCCAACGGCTCGCACACGGTCGCCGCGCCGCTCGGCAGCGCCGACGCGAAGACCTGCGGCCACGCCTCGGGCAGGGCCTCGCGGACGAAGGCCAGCACGCACTCGGCCAGGCGGGCGTCGGTCAGCGGCGCCAGGACCGCCGGCAGGTCGACGCCGGCCAGGAGCGCCGTCGCGTCGGCCTCGGGTGCCGGGCAGACGGCCGCGTGGCTGCGGTGCATCCGGGCCAGAACGGCCAGCGAACCCACGAGTTTGGCCGGGCTCGTCTTGGCCGTACCTTTCACGGCGCGCGCGAGCACCTTGGCAAAGTGCGTCAGCACCTCGGCCTCGGCCGCCGGGTCGTGGCCGGTCTCGTCGAGGTACGCCAGCACAAAGGCCAGGCGGGCCCGGGGCGTGGCGGCCTCGTCGAACGTCTCGCGGACGCGGTCCTCGAACGAGCGCGGCCGCACCCGCATGGCCAGTGTCGGCTGCGTGCCGGCCGGCACATCGAGATGCGGCGACCGGCGCACACGGTCCCTGGCGCCCGACCACCACTTCGACCAGGCGGCGGGGCGGATGACCGGCTCGAGGCAGGACTTGAAGTCGCGGAACTTCATCTCCGGCCCGCAGGTCTTCAGGACCACGCGGGCCAGTTCGGCCGGGTCGTTCTCGGCCAGGTCGGCCAGACGCTCGGGAGCAAAGGCCACCAGGGCGCGAAAATCGTCCGGGTCGCCCGGCTCGATGCTCTCGATCGAGACGGCGTCGTAGCCGCGCTCGCTCTCGCCGAACGAGACCTTCAGGACCAGCCGCTCGGCGTCGACGCCCAGAACGCAACCGGGATGGCGGCGCCGGGGGTCGATCACGAACGTGCCGGGCGCCAGGTCCAGCAGCCGCTCCATCCGGGCGAGGGCGGTCGCCAGGGGCAGGTCGTCGCGGCCGAGGGCCATCGCGACCAGCGTGTCGATGCCCGGCGCGTCGTGGCACACCCGCCGGTACAGACCGGCTATCTCCTCGCGGAGTACGCCGCTGTTGGGGAGCTGGTCGGCGACCTGCCAGACGACGTCGAGTGCCGCCTCGGCCCGGCCCTGCTCGGCCCACGTGGACGCCAGGATCCAGACGAGCGATTCCAGGGCGTCGGACGCGTCCTTGGCCGCCACCACCCGAAGGACGGCCATCGCGGCCTCGGTGTCGAAGGCCTCGTCGTCGAGGACGGCCATCCAGGCCGCCTCAAGGGCCTCGAAGTCCAGCATCTCGGCCAGCGCTGCCAGCCGGGCAACGGGGTCGTCGTGAATCGGGTCTGTCATGCAAACTGTCCTTGCGGTGATAGCGGTGTCATGGGCCGGGCTGACGTCTCTGAGCGTTTTCGCGGGGCACCCTGCCCCCCGTGGGCGTGGCGGCGGCCGCGGCATCCGCCCGCGAACCGGCAGTGTAGCAGCGCGGCCCGCGCGCTGCAATGGCGGGGAACGCTCAAGGACTGGCCGAGGCCACGGCGATTCGGCAAGACACTGTTGCACGGACCGGCCGATTCGGGTATTGGAACCCAACGGGGTCGGCCATGCGGCCGGCCGGAGCACCTGCAAGGAACGTGGCCATGGACGAGATGGATGCCCTGCGGGCCGAACTCGAACACTACAAGACCCAGCGGCAGCGGATTCGCGACATCATCGGCCAGATCGGCGGCAAGGCCGGCCGGCGGCTGCACGCGGCCGTCAACATCCTGTTCCTCATCCTGGTTCTGGGCGCGTTTGTGTTTGACGTCGTGCGGCACCTCGTGGGGTGGGAGATGCCCTACCTGCCGACGACGCTGGTGCTGGAGATCGCGGTCCTGCTGGTCTCGCTGAAGATCATCTGGATGATCCACACGCAGAGCAAGGTCGACCACTTCCAGTTCTGGGTCCTCAACACGATCGAGTTCCAGATCAACATCTTGTCCCGCCGCTTCATGGCCCTGGAGAAGGACCTGCGCAAGCAGCTCGACACCCCGGAAACCGGAGACGCCGGCGGCCCCGGCGCCCCTTCCGACCCATCGTGAGGCGGCCGCGATGCCGGCGGTCGCTATAGCGGTCTAAGATTGAGTCTTGGCGCGGCGGGTACGGGGACCCGCCGCGCAAACACGCAAAGTCAAAATGCTGTAGCCCCCCCGCCAAACCGAACGGCCGCGCCCCGCTCGGTGCGAGGCACGGCCGTTGTGGGTCGATGTGCTGCGCGTCTTACGCCGGGTAAACCGGCAACTGCGCGCGCAAGAGTTGGTAGATGGTCTTGTCCTGCTTGATGGCCTCGCGTGCGGTCTGGCGGAAGAGGGCCTGGAGTTCGTCGAAGTCCATCTTCTGGAGTGCGGCGGCGTCTTTCTTGGCCGCGTCGGCGGTGTTGGCGGCGATGAACTTGGCCATGGTCTCGGCGGCCATGTCGCGGATGAGTTGCCAGAGTTCGCGTCCGTCGCAGGCGGCGATGGCCCGGCCGAGGGCCAGCGACATCGACAGGATGGCGTTCATGCCCAGCACGCCCTTGCGCTGCATGACCTTGATTTTGTCTTCGGCCGAGGCGTTGGCCGCGAGGCGCCCCAGGGCGATCGCCTGGTCGAGTTCCAGTTTCAGCAGCGCCCGGTCGGCATCGAGCAGCGTGCCCAGTTCCGCCAGCCGTTTGCCCGTAAAGGCCTTCGCCAGGACGGTCTCGATGTGCTCGACGGCGTCCATGCAGCCCTTACCGTCGTACCGCTGGGCCTTGCGCCACAGGGCCGTGAGGTCCTTATCGTTCTTGGCCCGGACCTCGGCAACCGCCAGGCCCTTGCGGAACCGCAGGGTGCCGTCGCCGGCATCGCTGAAGAGGTCCGTGTACTTCTTCGTCAGGTCGCTCGGCAAGATGATGCTGTCGACGTAGTGGATGGCCTCGTCGACGCCGGCGCTGGTGCCCAGGGGCGTTGAGCCCTTGAAGCGGATGATGCCGCTTCGGCCGAGGAACAGCGTGGCGGCGGCCGACGGGATACCGGCGTTGGTGGCTTCCTCGGTGCCGCTGACGGCCTCGATGGCCAACATCTTCAGCAGGAGACTCGTGATGTCGGTCTCGGCGGCGCCGGCGACAAGTTGCACGTCGGCCTGCCCCGTGAGCGACTGGACGAGTTCCTTGAGGGTTTTTTCGAGTTCGGCCCGATGCTGGCCCGAGACCTCCCTGGCGCCGGCGCGGGCCAAGGCCAGGATCTCCATGACGCGGCCGTACTTCTGGAGCCGCTCGGTGTTGGCCCCGCCACCGGCCTTCATGCCAAGGGCGTTCATGGCGGTCGCGATCTCGGCCTCAAACGGGTCGTTGGGCGACTTCGAGCGGTGCGAGACGACCAGGTCGACGTCGTAGGCCAGGCTGGTCAGCATGGCCAGGACGGTCTCGGAGAGGGTGCCGATCTGGTTGGCCTTGATGAGCGAGGTGTTGATTTCGCCGTTCTTGGCGCACCGCTCGATGTTCTCGTCCTTGGTGGTCACGAGGTCGTCGCCGATGACGAAGACCTTGTCGCCGAGTCCCTCGATGCCTTCCTTGGGGTTGCCCTTCATGAGGAGTTGCCAGCCGACGTGGTCCATTTCGCCGAAGCCGTCCTCGATGGAGAGGACGGGGACGCCGGCTTCCATGGCCTGGCGGTAGAGTTCGAGGACCTGGTCGCGGCTCATGTCGAGTTTGCCCTTGTCGCGCCAGAAACGGTACATGCCGGCGGCGTCGGGCTGGTCGGTCTCCTGGCGGTAGGCGTTTTCGAGTTCCGAGGCGGCCGGGTCGAGCGCGATGGCCACGTCGACGCCGGGGGTGTACTCGCAGTCGAGAATGGCCTGCTTCATCAGGCGCCACATCCGCTGCTCGGGCACGAGGTCGCCGGGCTCCTTGTCGATGTAGGGTGCCAGGCCGCCCTCCAGGCCGATGCCCATGACCTTGGCGCCCGGGGCCGACTCGATGATCTCCTTGAGACGGTACTGGAGTTTGACGGTCATTTCCTGGGCGTCTTCGTAGGTCTTGGCCGAGAGCGGAATGAACATCGACTCCTGCATCGAGATGTTGCTCTCGGGGTATTCCTTTTCGGTGTGGCGGCCGCCCATGGCGCAGTTGCGGAACTGCCACGGGGCGTTGACCTTGGTCCCGTCCTTCAGGGTGACGCCCTGCATGCGGGTCGCGAGGAGCCGCTTCTTGACCTCGCCGACCTTGACGAGCCACGACTCCTTGTCGGCCGCGGCGGCCGCGGTGGTGGCCTTCTCGGCGGCAGCGCGCTCGCGCTCCGTAAACTCTTTCAGTTTGCCGCGGTCGGCCAGGAACCGGTCCAGCAGGCCCACCACGCCGGGGCACAGAAACAGACGGCCGATGTAGATGGCCGTCTCGCTGTCGACGATCAGACCGACGGCGATGCCGACGGCCGCAATCGGCAGGCACACCATCGCCAGGGCGGCGCTCCAGCGGGGCGCGGCCGCGGCCACGGCCAGGTTGTACGGCGCGTCGGGGGTATAGTTGCCGCCTTCCTTCTTGACGCCCTCGAACTTGCCCCACGGAATCGTTATCAGCATCCGGGCGTACCACGCCAGGCGCGCCCCGAAGCCCTTCGCCAGCACGGCGTCGGCCGCTTCCTGCGATGCTTTGTTCAGGGCCGTCAGACGGACGGCCGTCAGGTAGTGCCCCATCTCGTGGATGGCGATGCTGACGTGCCACGAAAGGTACAGAAAGAGCGCCGAAATCAGCGTCTCCCAGTGCAGGAACATGAACCGGAGCACCTCGTACTTCGGGTTGGCGTCGGCCTGGACGGCCTCCCGGAGTTGTGCCGGCGGGACGCTGAGGACCGACGAGATGAACGCGGCGTGGAAAGAGACCAGTTTGTGGTTGGCGATGACCCAACCGCGTTCGAGGTACCCTCCGGCCGGTCCGTGCATCCCATACCCGGAACCGGTTCCGGCGTCTTTCATCTGCGCCATGTCAGCCTCTCCTCCTGTTCCCATTCCACAACCGCCCCACGCGCTCAGAAAAGGGGCCCCTATGGCCCCATCATCCAGCAGGCACGCCCTAACCCGGGCTCTCCCCGGCCAGGGGAGCGAGAGTTGTACCATCTTGTGCAGGGCGTTGCAAGAGGTTACCCGGGTCGGACCACTCCTGGCCCGGGGGCTCTCGCGCGCCGGGCGGCGTGCGAAATTTCCTTGCATTGCCCGCCGGCCGTCGTAGGCTTCGCGCTCCAACGCGCAGCATGCGCCCCGGGGGCCTGGCAGGCCCCTCTACACGTAATGGAAAGGGCAACCGATGGCGACGAAAAAGGCGGCCGGAAGGGCATCGAAGAAGGCGGCTGGGGCGGCACGGGCACCCGCGCGGACGCGGACCGCCGCCAGGAAGGTCCTCATGCTGGTCGGCGGACCGTTCCACGCCAACGAGGCCGCCGGAGAGGTGCTCGACGGCCTGCTGAAGGCCCGCGGCAACCGATGGAAACTCACCGTCACCCGCGACCTCGACGCCCTGGCGGCCCTGCCCACCAGCGACTATTCGGCCATCGTCATCTACACCACGGGTTTCCGCGGCGACCTGACCGGGCCGCGCGAGGCGGGGCTGCTCGCCTTCGTCAAGGGCGGCGGCGGCCTCATTGGCGTCCACTCGGCGGCCGACAGTTTCCGCGACAGCCGCGCGTACGTCGAGATGCTCAACGCCGAGTTCCTGACGCACCCGCACTTCCACGAGTTCCCCGTCACCATCGTGGACAAGGACCATTACCTGACGGTCCGGATGCCCGACTTCACCATCGCCGACGAGATGTACCACCTCCAGAGTTACGACCCGTCGAAGACACACCTTCTGGCCGAGACGTTCTGGCAGGGCAAGAAGATGCCGATGGCCTTCGTCCGCCCCTACGGCAAAGGACGCGTGGTGTACCTGGCCAACGGGCACGACCTGAGGTCGTGGCGGCATCCGGAGTTCCAGCGGCTGCTCCTCAGGGGCCTCGAGTGGACCCAGGGGGCCGAACTGCCGAAGCGGACCGTCCGTTGCGGCGTCCTGGGGTACGGCCCGGCGTTCAACATGGGCAAGGGACACGGCGAATGGATGAACGCCACGCCGGGTCTCGTGACCGTGGCCGCCTGCGACACCGACCCCGCCCGCATGGCAGCCGCCAAGAAAGAACTGCCCGGCATCCGCACGTTCACGTCGCTGAAGGCGATGCTCGGGATGAAGGATCTGGACCTGGTGGTCAACATCCTGCCGCACAACCTCCATGCCGAGACGAGCCTCGCGTGCCTGCGGGCCGGGAAGGCCATCGTCAGCGAGAAGCCTTTCTGCATTACGACCGACGAGGCCACGCAGATGATCCGGTCGGCCCGGCGCAACCGGGTCATGCTCAGCGTGTTCCACAACCGTCGCTGGGACGGCGATTACCTGGCCATCCGCGACATCCGCGACCGCGGCCTGCTGGGCGACGTCTTCCACATCGAGTGCTACTCGGGCAGTTACAGCCGGCCGGGCACTTGGTGGCGGAGCGACAAGACCATCTCCGGCGGCGCCCTCTACGACTGGGGCGCCCACTTCACCGACTGGATCCTGCGGCTGGCTGACAAGCGCGTCACCCAGGTGACCGGCTTCTTCCACAAACGCCTGTGGCACCACGTGACGAACGAGGATTCGACGCAGGCCGTCATGCGGTTCGAGGGCGGCACGATGGCCGACCTCCAGCAGTCGAGCCTGGCGGCCGTCGGAAAACCCAAGTGGCGGGTCCTCGGCACCCTCGGGGGCCTCGTGGCCAACTGGGACGAGACTGTCGACGTCACCAGTTACTCGAGCGGCCCCAAGTTCGAGGGCAAGATCCCCGCCAAACCCTCGTACGGATGCACCGAGTACTACCGCAACGTGGCCGACCACCTGCTGCTGGGCGAACCGCTCGCGGTCACGGCCGAACAGGCCCGCGAGGTCATCGCCGTCATCGAGACGGCCGAACGCTCAAGCGCCGAAGGCCGCAGCCTGCCCCTGCCCAAGGAAGTGTACGACGGCTAGGCTGGAGACCGGAGGCCACAGGCTGCAGGCTATAGGCCGCAGGCCACAGGCTACAGGATTCAGGGTTAGCCGCCGGGCTTGCCCGCGTGTGCCACGGCCGGTCTTGCCCGGCCGTGCTCTTGGCGTCGGCCGAGAGGCCGACTTGCGCCCTCACTTCGCGGAGGCACTTCCTGGCAGTATCCGCGGCTTGCCGCTAACGTTATAGCGCCCGGATACCGAGGTGTTTTTGCAGCAGCGGCTTACTTTCCTCATGTACTGCTGTGAGTACCTTGGCGGGGAGCGTCGATGCAAGCATCCAATCAACCGGATCCACGCCCCGGTCCGAAGGCCCATCATTAATATAATCAAGGACCGAACTACCAAGCCAATGCACCCAGCCCGGGTGATCATCCCTCTTAATGGCCTCGTCGAAGTCCGCGAACACCTGCTGCAGCACGCCAAGCCCGGATTGGGCGCAAGATTCATCGCCCTGGCACAGTTGGCAGACGACGCCCCTCACCTCGTCGTCGTACGCGATCAGTATGTGGCTATACGCAGAATGGTCGCAGCAATAGGAGAATATCACGCGCCTAGCGCACCACATGTAGAAGTGGAATGTGCGCATCTGAGCGCCGAGAGGGTTGATGTTCTCGCTTGTGGCGCGTCCGTATCGCTTCAGGACATACTGCATTAGGGGGCAGTTGGCAGAGCCTCTTGTGCGGAGCATCAACAGGGCTCTTGCGAACTCGCGACACGGGCGACTCTCGTTCTCCGACATTTCCGGCCTCCCACGAGCGATCGCTATACCACTCGCGTTCCGTTCACGCCCAACAAAGCCCTAAAACGGGCAATCACTTCAAGCGGTCCTTCCAGTAGCCCGGCCGGCGGTGTCCATGCATGACTGCCAGCACCACGATCTCATCCGGGTCGTGGCGGAAGAGGACGGCGTAAGGGAACCGGGCGACCAGTTTCCGCCGCACGTGGCCGCGCACCACCGGCGCCGCCTGTGGACGCGAAGCGATGCTTCGGAAGGCCTTGGCTACTTCGTTGGCGAACGCGCGGCCCAGCCCCTTGGCGCAGGACTCGTAGAACGCCGCTGCCTCCGTTACCTCATTCTCGGCCTCGGCGAGCAGCGAGACAGGTTTCATCGCAGTTGGCGCCAGAGGTCGCGCAGAGCCTCGACCGCAGGCCGGCTGGTGGTCTTGCCTTGCCTGTAAGCCCGGTACCGTCGCTCGGCCTCCTGGACCCAGGCGTCCAGGACGTCCGGTTCCCGGCCTTCATCGAGGCTGCGCAGCAGGCGCTTCGCAAGCCGCGCCCGTTGCCGGGCGGGCAGTTGCAGCGCCCGCTTGGCCAAGTCTCTGACCGTCATGCCGAACCTCCACCCTCGCCCGTACGCCCCACGGCCTCATTATACCCGCTGGGCGCGGACGGTCAAGCCGCGTGGGCGCAGCGCCTGCGATCCCTCACCGCCGACACGGCACCCGCCTTGGGGCCGACCGCGGGCGGCGCGCCGCCGTTCATCATTCATCATTCCTTGTTCGACATTCGTTATTCGTCTTAAATGAACTGCTCGAGGTATTTCTTACCCAGCAGGACGCCGTCCTTGGGCGGAATGAAACCGTCCTCGTGTTCGATCGAGAGGACGCCGTCGTACCCGATCCGCCGGAGGCGCGCGACGTACTCGCCCCACTTCACGCGGCCCTGGCCGGGGATGCAGTACCGCCACCAATCCGGGCCGTCCACGCCCACGCGCCGCACCACTTCGTCGCGCACCTCGGTATCCTTGGCGTGGGTGTGGAAGATGCGCGACGCGTACGTCTCGACACCCGCCAGGTAGTCGATGCCTTGCCACAGAAGGTGCGACGGGTCGTAGTTAAACCCCAGGTTGGTCGCCGGCACGCGTTCCAGCACGCGGTCCCAGTGGTCGAAGTGCATGATGAGCGTGGCGTACCAGTTTTCCAGGGCCACCTTGACGCCTTTGCCGGCGGCGTGCTCGCAGGCCGGGCCGAAGATGTCGGTGAACGGGCCGTCGATGGCGTCCTCGCGGCTCATGCCCTGGGGGGCGATGCCGGCCAGCGCGCAGCACGTGTCGGTGCCCAGGCGGACGCACCGGTCGATGGCGGCCTTCAGGTCGGCCAGGCCCTTCTTGGGGTCCTTCAGCAGGCCGCCGTCGTACGCGGCGATGCTCGAAAGGGCCACGCCCGCCTTCGCGAGGGCCTTGGCGAGGACCTCGTCGCGCTGGGGCGTATCCTCGCCCAAATGCCCGGGCGGGATCTCCAGTTTCCGGACGCCATTGGCGCCGGCCCAGGCGATGATCTCTTCGATGGGCGTCTTGCCCATGCACGCGGTGAGGAATCCGACTTCCATGACGGCTCCTTTCAAGATCCAGGCTCCCCGGTCAGGGGGCCGGTCGAACGCTCGCAGATACTGCGGCAGCGGGAGACCTGCAAGCAAAATCGGGACGAATCCGTGGACATTCGGCCAGGTCGCCAGGCACTGCCAAGGCCCCCGCCCGCCCCCCTGCACGCCGCGGCCGGCTTGACAGGGCGCCGGGGCCTGCCTAGACTATCGGCTTCGACGAGCGACGTCTCCGTCGCCGAGGGACGCAACATGGACCTGTTCCGCTATCGCGAGGGGCGGCTGTACTGCGAGGACGCGGCCGTGGCCGACCTGGCCCGCCGCTTCGGCACGCCCCTGTACCTCTACAGCGCCGGGACGTTCCGGCGGCACTACCGGCAACTTGCGTCGGCGTTCGCGGCCCTGGACCCCCTCATCTGTTACTCGGTGAAGGTCTGCTCGAACGTCCACATCCTGCGCTTGCTGAAGGACGAGGGCAGCGGGTTCGACATCGTCTCGGGCGGCGAACTGTACCGCGTCCTGGCGGCCGGCGGCGACCCCGGCCGGTGTTGTTACGCGGGCGTCGCCAAGACCGACGCCGAGATCCGCTTCGCCCTCGACCGGGACATCCGTCTCTTCAACGTCGAGAGCGAGGAGGAACTTCAGAACCTCGCCCGACTGGCCGCCGAGTCCCGACGGCCGGCACGGGCGGCGCTGCGCGTCAACCCCGACGTCGACCCCAAGACCCACCGGTACGTCTCGACCGGCAAGCGAGAGACCAAGTTCGGCGTCGACCTGGAACGGGCCGAGCAGGTTTTCCGCGACTTCTCGGCCTCGGACGGCGCCCGGCACGTGGCGCTCGAGGCCGTCCAGGCCCACATCGGGTCGCAGATTACCACGGTCGAACCGTACGTCCAGGCCCTTGAGAAGATCGTGGACCTGGTCGAGCGCCTCCGCGGGGCCGGCCTGACGATTACGACGCTGGATTTCGGCGGCGGCTTCGGCGCCGAGTACGAGGGCGGCAAGGCCCTGGACGCCGACGCCTTCGCCCAGGCCATCGTGCCCATCCTGCGGGGCCGCGACCTTCAGATCATCATGGAACCCGGCCGCTTCATCGCCGGAAACGCCGGCATCCTGGTCACCCAGGTCCAGTACGTCAAGCGGGGCGGCGACCGCAAGTTCCTCCTGTGCGACAGCGGCATGCACCATCTCATCCGGCCGGCGCTGTACGGGTCCTATCATCACGTCTGGCCGGTGGACCCGGGCGAGGCGTTCGCGCCCCGGCAGCGGACACGCGACGAGGCCTTCCCCGGCACCGAGGTGGTCGACGTGGTGGGCCCCATCTGCGAGTCGTCGGACTTCTTCGCGAAAGACCGTCACCTGCCGCCGGTGGTGCGCGGAGGGTACCTGGCCGTCTTCAGCGCCGGGGCGTACGGCATGTCGATGGCGTCGGAGTACAACGCGTTTCCGCGCCCGGCCGAGGTGCTGGTCGACGGGGCCCAGACCCGGCTCATCCGGCGGCGCGGCACGTACGAAGACCTCGTCGCGCCGGAGCAAGACGTCTGACCCCGGCCGGGTCCCGGCCGTGAGACCAGGGCGCCGGTACCCCCCTTCCCCGCGTGCCTCTCACCTGGCCGGCGGCAGGACGACCTTCACTTCCTTGGGACCGTCGCGGCCCAGGTGGACGTCGAGGGTTGCCTTGCGACCGCCGCAGTGGGCGCTGATGCGGTACGCGCCGAAGAAGGCCCGCACGCGTACCGTGCCGTCGGCGTCGGTCCGGCCGGCGGCGTCGGTCCGCCACAGGTGGTTGATGAGCCGGTCGAGGACACGGTAGGCCGGCTTGGGTGCCAGGTCGGCCCGCACCAGGCCCGCCGGGGCGTTCTGCCACGCGAACCGGTCCGAGAGGTCCCACCACACGATGCTGGCCACCTTCGGATGGGCAAACGCCGCCGTGTAGAAGTGCCGGACGGCCTCGGCCTGTTCGGCCTCCGTCTCGGGGTCGCCCAGGATGGTGACGGCCGCCACGTGGACCGGCCGCCCGGACGCCGCGGCCCGGTCGAGCGTCTGTCGGACCTGGTCGAGCGGCCAGACGCCCGCGTGCTGATGGAGGGTGATGCCGACGCCGTCGAGCCGCGCGGCCGCCAGCGCCGGGCCGACCTCGGCCAGGGCCTGGGCATCGTCGCCGCTGACGAGCAGGCCGCCGTCGGGGCGGGCCTCGGCGGCCCACCGCATGGCCTGGGCGGCCTCGATCTCGGCCGCGCCGATGCGCAGCCGCGCCGCCGGCTCGTGAATCACGTCCCACCACGCCACGGACGTGCGGTAACGCTCGATCGTCTGGCGCAGGTGGGCGGCCACCGCATCGCGGGCCTGGTCGGCCGAGAGGTCCTCCAGCCACCGCGGGGTCGTCTTGCCCCACAGCAGCGGATGGGCCTTGACCTGGATGCCGTTCTCGGCGCACCAGCGCAGGGCGTCGTCGAGCCGCTCAAAGTCGGGCCGGCCGCGGCGTTTCTCGATGACCGACCAGTACAGCGGCACCGTCGCCAGGTTGAACAGGCTGCGGAACCGGCGCTCGTACAGGTCGTTCTTCTTGTCGTCGTCCCACCGGTGGAACGCGAACAGGTTGCAGCCGAACAGGAAGTCGTGGCGTTGCTGGACGATCTCGACGTCGGCGCCCGCCACGGCCCCGCCCTCCGGGTCGAGAACGCGGACCGCGACGTCGCGCTGCCGGAAGTTGCGGATATCGTTTTCGAGGCGGGCCGCCTGGATGCGTTCGCTCTCGATCCGCGCGGCCAGGCGGCGGCTGCGGGCGAGCAGGTCGGCGACCTCCAGCGTGGCCGCCGCCAGGTCTCGCTGCGCGAGTGCTTCCCCGCCCAGCGTCTCCCAGACCCGGTGTTGGCGGACGAGCGACCGGGCGATGCGGTCGGTCTCCTGGGCGAGGACCTCGGAAAACCCGCGTGCCGCCTCGGTGGCCATGTGCTGGGCGGCCCGGAACGCCTCGGCGTCGAGATTCTCCCCCACGGACTCCCGCCACAGCAACACGAGCGACTCGAAGAACACCCGGCCCAGGTTCCGCGCGCCCTCGTACTCGGCAAAGGTGACGTATCCCTCGGGCGCCTCGGCCAGCCGGGGGATCGCCTTGTCGAGGTCGTCGATGAGGCGGGTCACCTCGTCGCCCAGGAACGTGGCCACGTCGGCCCGCTCGCCCACCGTGACGGCCTCGGCCAGGCGGCACGCGGCCTCCATCGGGCGGGGACACGCCGCCTGGTGCGCCAGGTCCAGGGGCTGGTCCTTGGCGTCGGCCGCGCGGACCGACACCGCCCACTCCCCGCCGTAATCGACCACCCGGACGAGCATCCGGTGCCAGCCCCGCGCCAGGTGGACCTCAATCCGGTCCTGGTCGGCCCGCCACGCCCGGCGCACGTCGTTGCGATGGACCGTGCGGCCGTCGATGTCGACGCGGACGGCATCGTCGCTGCCGATGCGGAACCGGTACGTCCCGTCGGCCGGAATCTCGAAGAACGCGTGCAGCAGCGCGGTGCCCGACGCCGCGCCGGGGTAGAGGGCCCTCAGGTCGAGCCGTCCCTCGGGCGCGGTCTCAACGGGCAACCACACGCCGCCCGCGGCGAAGAGGCCGGGGTACCCGGCGAAGTCGGCCGACCGCTCGGGCGTGTCGAGCCGCGTGCCCTCCAGGGGCCCGCACGCCGCCCACTGACGGAGGAACCCCCCCGTCCCGCGGGCCGCGCACGGCCTCGCCGCCGTCAGCGGCAACGCGGCCGCCAACGCCAGCACGACGAGCAGCCGCTTGGGCGCACCAGGCATAGACGTTCCTTCGAGTCCGTGGAACCTCCGGTTAAACCTACACATTTCATGCCGCCTGGCGGCCTTCCTAGGCCGCCAGGAACACGCGTCAGACCCCATCGCGGCGGCCTGGGAAGGCCGCCGCGCGACAAGTAGCGTTGTCGGATTAAACACCGGCGGCGGGTCAAGGTCGCGGGCCGTTCGGAGGGACGGCGGGATGGACGCCGGAAGACGCGGCGGGTCAGGAGACCCGCCGCGCACGAACTTAACAGAACTTGCGCCGGACCGCTTACCGTTTGGCGTACAGGGCCAGGGCGGCGATGCGGGCGGCCAGGCGGGCCGCAGCGAAGTCGCTGGCCCGGTCGCCGCCGGCCGAGAGTTCGACCACGTCGGCACCGACCACCTCGTGCCGCGCAAAGAGGGTCTCGAGCAGTTGCATCGTCTGCCACCAGCCCAAGCCGCCGGGCTCCGGTGTGCCGGTGGTCCGGATGACCGACGGGTCGAGGCCGTCGACGTCGACCGTCAGGTAGACGGGGCCGCGCAGGGCGTCGACGGCAGCGTCGATCCAGTCGTCTGAGGCGGCGCACTGGCGTCCCCAGAAGATGGGCAGGTTCTGGCGGCGTGCGAACTCGACCTCCTCGCGGCAGGCGTTGCGGATGCCGACGTGGACCGTCCGGTGGCCGTCCTCGACGCACCGCCGCATGACCGAGGCGTGGCTGTACGGGGTGCCCTCGAACTCGGACCGCAGGTCGGCGTGGGCGTCGATCTGGAGGATGCCGAGGGTCCCGTGCTTCTCGGCCGCGGCGCGGACCAGGCCGAGCGTGACGGCGTGTTCGCCGCCCAGGCCGAGGACCCATTTACCGTCGGCCACCAGGCGGGCCGCCACGCGGCGGATGCGGTCCGTCATGGCCCCGGGCGACGACAAGTCGGGCACCACCGGCGCCGCCGTGTGGATGGGCGCCTCGACGAGGTCGACGTCCAGGTCGCTCTGGTAGGTCTCGACCTGCCGGCTGGCCGCCAGAATGGCCTCGGGTCCCTCGCGCGTGCCGGGGCCGTAACTGGTGGTGGCCTCGAATCCGATGGGCACGACGACCACGCGGGCCTGGGCGTAGCCGGAGGTGGCCTCGGGCAGGCCGAGGAAGTTCAGGGGAATCTGATCGGCATCGCTCATGGGACTCTCGTCGCGGCGTGCGGTACGGCTACAGGATCGGCACCGGCGCGTGGCCGACGAACGTGGCGCAGGCGATGCACGTAGTCCAGAGGCCGTTCTTGTGGCAGCGGGCGCTCTGGGTGATGTTCTGGGTGCGGACGATCTTGCCGCTGATGCGATAGATTTCTTTGCGTTCGTCGTAGGCCGACTCGGGGTCGAACTCCAGACCGAGCGTGGTGGCGAGCATGGTGGCGGCCAGGTCTTCGGCATAGTCGCCGGCCTTCTCGTCGGTCTCGCCGAAACTGTGGTGCTCGCTCAGGTACCCGTACTGCTTGCCGTCGGCGGGGACGGCCAGGCCGATCGAG
>Ga0307380_10005950_pt1 | contig 16146 bp, 20 predicted proteins | sample UN3MG_FD_202239 | JGI IMG/M metagenome (GOLD analysis project Ga0307380, IMG submission 202239) | Soil microbial communities from Risofladan, Vaasa, Finland - UN-3 | ecosystem: Environmental > Terrestrial > Soil > Coastal area > Acid sulfate soil | place: Finland: Risofladan, Vaasa | collected...
ATGATCGCCTGCTGGTCCTCATCCGCATCCAGGAAGTTTGGCCAGATCGCCGGGGCCTGCCCTGGATCCGCTGATTTTACCATGATCCGCCCCCGGCTCTCGGGCCGCAAATGGCAGACGCTGGCGGTGAAGCCGGAGAATTTGTGCAACCCCTCGATCCCAAGGCCCGGCCGGTCAGTGCTAAGCGGGAAGATATGGAACTGGATGTCGGGCGCCTCGAGATGGGGGCGAGACCGGGTGAAAATGCCGACATGGCCAGCCCCGATCGACATCGGGCCAGCGCGCCTGAGCGCGAATTCCGCCGCGATCCGGGCCTTGCCGGTCCAGCTCCGCAATTGGTCGTTCAACGTGATCGGCTGGGTGCAGCGGTAATACATCCGCACCTGGAAATGATCCTGCAGATTGGCGCCGACCCCTGGCAACTCATGCGCCACCTCGATCCCGGCCGCTTGCAACGCCGCTCCCGGCCCGACGCCCGACAATTGCAGGATATGCGGCGACCCGATTGCCCCTGCCGCCAGTAGCACCTCGCGCGAGGCCCCGGCGCGGCGCGGAGTGCCGTTCTGGCGATAGGCGACGCCGACCGCGCGCTGTCCCGCCAGCTCGATCCGTTCGACCAAAGCGCCGGTGCGCACTTCCAGATTTTTGCGGCCCTTTGCCGGGCGCAGGTAGCCGGTTGCGGTCGAGCAGCGAAACCCGTTGCGCGCGGTCAGCTGGTAATATCCCGCACCCTCCTGCGCAGCGCCGTTGAAGTCGGCATTCGGCGGGATACCGATTTCCGCTGCCGCCCGGACATAGGCGTCGCAGATCGGATGGGTCATCCGAAGATCCGAGACCCCCAGCGGCCCGCCGGCGCCGTGCAGTTCATCCGCACCGCGCTCCTGATCCTCTGCCTTGCGGAACATCGGCAGTACGTCGTTCCAACCCCAACCGGTGTTGCCGAGCTGGCGCCAGTGGTCGTAGTCGGCCGCTTGGCCGCGAATATACACCAACCCGTTGATGGCGCTGGTGCCGCCCAGAACGCGGCCCCTCGGCCACGGCATCCGGCGGTTCGCCGTGCCCGGCTCCGGTTCAGTCTCGAAGCACCACGAGAAACGCTTGTCCCACACGGTCTTGAAGTACCCGACCGGAATATGCAGCCACGGATTGCGGTCCGGCGGCCCGGCCTCCAGCAGCAGCACCCTGGTGCCGGGGTCGGCCGACAAACGGTTGGCCAGAACGCAGCCCGCCGACCCGGCGCCAATGATCACATAGTCGAATTGCTCGGTTTCCATGGACTGTTCCGCCCCTGCATTTTCAGCGCCGATTGCGATCCCGAGCGTGACCGGGTTCGCGGCAGCTTAGCGCGTTCCGCATTGCCCGCAATCCCGCATGTTGATCGTTACCGTGATCAACATGAATGTGGCCAAAAAGCTGAAACTGTTCACGCCCCTTGAGCTGCTGCAAATCGCCGAGACGGTGAACTGAACCCTCCACAGTTGATTCCGCCGCCCGCGCCCTCTAGGAAAACCGTAAGGTTCTGCGGATGAGGTGAGAGATGGCTTTGAGCGACCCCAACCTGCTGGTCTCGACCGATTGGCTGGCCGAGCGCCTGAATGCGCCCGACATCCGCATCCTCGACGGCAGCACCTATCTGCCCGGCGCCGGCAAGGACGGCCATCAGGAATACTTGAAGGCTCATATCCCCGGCGCCCGCTTTTTCGATATCGAGGAGATATCCGACAGCCACTCGCCGCTGCCGCACATGTTGCCGCCGGTCGAGAAATTCGTCAGCCGGGTCCGCAAGATGGGCATCGGCGACGGCCACCGGGTCATCATCTATGACCAACAGGGCCTGTTCTCGGCTGCCCGGGTCTGGTGGATGTTCCGAATTTTCGGCCACCAGGATGTAGCAGTGCTGGATGGCGGCCTGCCTAAATGGCTGGCCGAGAACCGCCCGGTCGACGACGAGGAGCCGGACCCGCGTGAGCGCCACTTCACCGGCCGGCGGAACGCCTCGATGGTGCGCGATGTCACCCAGATCGCCGGCGCCACCAAGCTGCGCGCCGAGCAGATCGTTGACGCGCGTTCGCCCGGTCGCTTCCGTGGCGAGGAGGTAGAGCCGCGCGCCGGGCTGCGCTCCGGCCACATTCCTGGCTCGAAGAATGTCCCCTATGCCAGCCTGCTGAACCCGGACGGCACCATGAAGGACGTCGACACGACGCGCGCGATCTTCGAGACCGCCGGGGTGGATCTGAAACAACCCATCGTCACCTCGTGCGGGTCCGGCATCACTGCCGCCATCCTGACCCTGGCGTTGCACCGCATGGGCCATACCCGCAATGCGCTCTATGACGGCAGTTGGGTCGAGTGGGGCGCCTATCCGGATCTGGCGATCGAAACCGGGTGAGGTCATGCTGCTGAATTGTCCCACTCTCCGAATTCGTCCAGTTCTGGAACGAGATCAGGGAGCCTTGCGGCGTGGGCAATCCGCCGCTGGCATGTCGATCCCGAGCGTGTCGAGAGCGTTGGTCTGGTGCAGAAATTCCTCCAACGGCGCGGTTGCAATGATCGCGTTGTGAACGCCCAACAGGATCGGCTGGCGCAACTGGCCCGACCAGGGACGGTAGCTGCCCGCCGCTCCCTTGTAGAGGTCGAGGAAGAACGCGTCGGAGATCATGAATGCCCGCAATGCCGCGATATCAGTTGAGCGAATGCGTGTGATCGCCTCGACGACGCTGCGCACCGCCGCCCATGCGGCCCAATCCTCCGCCATCATCTGACGGCCGATCCGTCGCTCAAATCGTTGGTTGAGTTGAGGGGCACCGTTGCGCTCCCACGTCCAGTGCCAAGTCATCGGCCGCAGGCCCTCGGTGCCAACCCGGTGCTCGACCCTGAGACCCCTGAGCGACGCGCAGTAGAAGCCGCCGGATGGATCGTTGCCGATGACGGTACGGAGCTGACGCTATGAGCCGCACACCAACACGCAGCGAATTCGAGGCAAGGCTCTGCGAGATCGGCCGGCTGCGCTATCACGACAAGCACCCGTTCCACGGCCTGCTGCATTCGGGCGGCTGCACGCCCGACCAGGTACGCGCCTGGGTCATCAACCGCTACTATTACCAAAGCCGCATCCCGATGAAGGACGCCGCCTTCATGTCGCGCTGCGAGGATCCGGCGATGCGCCGGGCCTGGCGATCCCGGATCGAGGGTCACGACGGTACCGAGGGCCGCGAAGGTGGCATCGAGCGCTGGTTGCGGCTCGCCACGGCTGTAGGGCTCGCACCGGAATACGTCGCCTCCTGCGCCGGAGTTCTGCCCGCGACCCGGTTTGCCGTGGACGCCTATGTGCGTTTCGTCCGTGAGCGTTCGATGCTTGAGGCGGTCGCCTCGTCGCTCACCGAGTTGTTCGCGCCGAAGATACATCAGGAGCGGATCGCCGGCCTGTTGGCGCATTACGATTTCGCCAACGAGGACTCGATCGCCTATTTCACCAACCGGCTGGCCGAAGCCCCGCGCGATGTGGCCTTCGGCCTGAGCTACGTGCTCGACCATGCGGATACCTCCGAGAAGCAGGATGCAGCGGCGGCGGCTCTCGAATTCAAGACCGACCTGCTGTGGGCGCAGCTCGATGCCCTGTATTCGGCCTATGTGACGCCGGGCCGGGTCCCGCCGGGCGGCTGGACGTCGGGCACTGGGCTGTTATGAGCTCCGAGACATCCCTTCCGGACGATGCCCGTCCGGTTCTATTGCGCGGCGTCAGAATCCATTGGGACAAGGTTCGGGGCAACTGGGTTCTTTTGGCGCCGGAGCGGGCGCTGGCGTTGGACGAGATCGGGGCGGCAATCCTGGCCGAGACCGATGGCAAAACCTCGTTTGCCGAGATCGTCGAGCGTTTGGCCAGCAAGTATAACTCACCAGCCGAACAGATAGCTGGCGATGCTCGCCGTTTCCTGGTGTCGCTGATCGACCGGCGCATGGCGGAGGCTAGGCCATGAGCGAAACCCCAGCGACAGCGGTCCCACCGATGGCGATGCTGGCGGAGCTGACCCATCGTTGCCCGCTGGCCTGCCCATATTGCTCGAACCCGACCGAGTTGACCGGGCGCAAGGCGGAACTGACGGCGGAGCAATGGGCCGATGTTTTTCGGCAGGCGGCGGAACTGGGTGTCTTGCAGGCCCACATCTCCGGCGGCGAGCCCGCGTCGAGGCGCGATCTTGAGGAAATCACCAAGGCCGCCGCCGATGCCGGCCTCTACACCAACCTGATCACCTCGGGCGTGGGCCTTTCCCGCAAGCGGCTGGACGCGCTCGACGCCGTGGGGCTTGATCATGTCCAGCTATCAGTTCAGGGCGTCGACGCAGCTGCGGCCGACGAGATCGGCGGCTATCGTGGCGGGTTCGCCCGCAAGATGGAGGTCGCCGGTTGGGTCCGTGAGATCGGTTTTCCGCTGACGCTTAACGCGGTGATGCATCGGCGCAACCTCGACCGGCTGGAGGACACTATCGACCTCGCGGTCAGGCTGGGAGCCCGGCGGCTCGAGGTGGCCTGCGTGCAGTTCCACGGCTGGGCAACGCTCAACCGGGGCGCTCTGATGCCGTCGCGCGAGCAGGCGCTCCGAGCCCGAGACACGGTCGCGGCCGCCCGCATTCGGTTGCAGGGGGTGCTGGCGATTGACTTCGTTCCGCCCGATTATTACGCGAAATTCCCGAAAGCCTGCATGGGCGGCTGGGGTTCGGTCGGCCTGAACGTCACCCCCGATGGCCAGGTTCTGCCTTGCCATGCCGCAGCCTCGATCAACGGACTGACGTTTGAGCGCGTTCAGGAGCGCAGCCTGAAGCAAATCTGGGAAGACAGCGCCGCGTTCAACGCCTTCCGGGGCGATGGCTGGATGCAGGAACCCTGCCGATCCTGCGAGCGCAAGACGCTCGATTGGGGCGGCTGCCGCTGCCAGGCGATGGCGATCACCGGAGACCCTGCCGCGACCGACCCGGCCTGCTCGAAATCGCCTTACAATGCGGCTCTGCGGGCATCAGCCGAAGCCTATGCAGGCTCCGGCACCGACCTCACCTACCGGGTCGCGCCAGCCTAGGCCGGGACAAGTTCGGCCTTGACGATTCACACCCGTGAATCAATATGGCCGCCCGGTTGCCCGGACGGCCATTCTGAGATCGGCCCAGTATCAAATCGGCCCGGTATCAGATCGCGCCGGAGGCCATTTGCCCGGCGATATGGTCTGCCTGACGGATCGCCAGCGACACGATGGTCAGGGTCGGGTTCTCCGCCCCGCCAGTGGTGAACTGGCTGCCGTCCGAGACGAACAGGTTGGCGATGTCGTGGGTCTGACCGTTCTTGTTGACCACGCCGTCCCGGGCATTAGCGGACATCCGGTTGGTGCCCAGATTGTGGGTCGACGGGTATGGCGACGTCGGCAGGGTGCGCACTGCACCAACCGCGTCGTAGATCGCCGCACCCTGCTGGTATGCGTGATTGCGCATGGCAGCATCGTTCGGACGGTCGGTGAAGTTCGCGTTCGGCACCGCCATGCCGTACTGATCCTTGATCGTCGGGTGGAGCGTTGCGGCCACCGGCCTCCAGTGCCACCACGTCGATGCCCTTTTGGGCGAGTTCGTTGGCCAGCGTGCCGCCACCGGCACCGGTGCCGATAACAACCACCACACTGCCGTCATTCAGATTATAAGACGCAGCAGCGCCACCCGGCCGATCTCCCAGCCCATGCCCAGATAGGACGCAGCACCGGCACCAACCGCCATGTTGTTCAACGTGGCGATGCCACCCTCGATCATCGATTTATAGGCGGCATCCCCAGCCGCACTATCGTCATGGCCTTTGACCGCGACGGCATAGTATTGGTCGGCCAGCCGTTCATGCGGATAGATATCGCGCGCCATCTGGATCAAGGTCGCCATGGCCTCCGGCGACAACGCTTTCAGCTCCATCGCCCAGGCATCGGTGCCATGGGCCAGAAAGCCGGCACCTGCGACGAAGGCGGCGCTGAGCGCGGTCCCCCGCTGCAGCAGCGCCCGGCGGGTCATTCCGCGCGGATTTGGTTGTGTGGTCTCCTTTTGCCTCCCTGGTCTTCCTTGTTATGTCGCCGAAAATACGCGCACCCGGCCGGACGCGCGCAGCCTCATTGATATCGCCCGTGCTTTTGCAGAACTTCGATCTTGTAGCCGTCCGGATCCTGGACAAAGAAAAACCGCGCCAGCAGCGCGCCATCGCGATTGAACGCGACGATGTCGCGTGGCGCCAGCCCGGCCGCCTTGAACCGCGCGTGCTCGGCGTCCAGATCATCGACGGCGAAAGCGATATGGCCGTAGCCGGTGCCCATGTCATAAGCCTCGGTGGTGCCCTTATTGACGGTCAGCTCGAGCTCGAAATCCGCCTCGGCGCTGCGCAGGTAGATCAGCGTGAAGCTGTCGAAGTCGAAGCGGTCGGCAATGTCCAGCCCGAAGGCGGTTTGGTAGAACTGAACTGAACGCGCCTCTTCGAGGACGCGAATCATCGAGTGGATGGCTTTTGCCACGGCGTTCTCCCCCGTAAGCGCAATTGGAAAAGACTATCGCCGCTGCGGGAGCGCGGGTGTTAGCGGGCTACTACTCTGCCGCCAATCTGGCCGCCGGCGCTGTCTTCAGCGAGCGGTTCAAGTGTACCAGACAGGCGCAGCGCAGGAGCGAAGTAAAATTACGCGCCTCGCCGTGCAATTCGAGCACCTCCGAGTGCAATTTCGAGATGAACTGCGGGGTTGATAGTCCCTCCGCTTCAGCAATCTGAACCAACTCATCCCAAAAGGCCGTCTCCAGCCGGATGCTGGTCGATTGCCCGTTCAGCCGCAGCGACCGGGTTTCATATTCGTACGTCGTAGAATCCTGGCCGGCAAACATCTGGCACATGATGATTCCTCCCATATTTTGGTCAGGATTATTGGCCACATAAGCTGACAACGCAACAACAGAAGGCCGCCAGAACGCGGGCCGAAACCTATCGATGCAATGAGGAAGATATCAGTGGAACGTTGCCTATAACGCGGAAAACCGGGCTGACGCAGTTCGCTGCAATGGAAGTAGTTTGGTTGGGTTGAATGAAAGGGAAGGAAAGAGTTCCGCCGGGCTTTATTAAATGACGTTTGCCTGAGCAAAATTAATAGTTCGGGCAACGCCGCACCTCAGCGGCGTTGCCCGTTCTGGTACTGTCGGATCAGGCTGGCGGCACTGAGCCGCTTGGCGATGTCGGGCTGTCAGACGAGTCGCCGCTGTTCGACGGCCCGCTACCGCTCGACGCTCCGTCACCGCTGCCAGAAGCGCCACCGCTCGAGTCGCCATCACCTGAACCGCTATTATCTGAACCGCTACCACCTGAACCGCTATTACCCGAACCGCCACCGCCGCCTGAATCGCCACCCGACCCGCCACCGGAAGACGCGCGTGCTTCGCTGAGTTTCAGCATCGCCGGTGCGACATAGGCCAGGGCCGCTCCCAGCCCGAGCTTTAACAACGCAGCACGGCGATTAACGTTTGCGACCGGTTCAGTGGCCAATACATCTTGGTTTTTCAGCTCAGTCATTTTGGGTTCTCCATGAGATTCGAAAAGTCACTCACAACAATTAGCGCAAGCCGTCTGAACCCAACCTTAAACGACCCGTAACCCTAGGTTCAGCTTCGCCATGCCGGCATTTGCGGAAGGGTGGACAGACTGTAGAAGCGTGACGATCAAGAGTTTCACGAACCCCAGCCCGACGACCGAAAGGCCAATTATCAGAGTGGGTTTTCGGCGATGGAGCAGCAAGACGAGATGGGATTATCCGGCTAGCGCCGCCGGACAGGGGCATACATCACAGCCATTGCCATCCGGTCCGATCCCAGCCGTCTCGAATGCGGCGAGGCCAACGCCAGGGCTGTAGACATAGCGCTCACAGGTCAGAATTCGGCCTGCCGCATCGGCGATGGTCAATACGTAGGCCATCGAATGCGGAACGTCGCGGTAGGAAAAATCGATTTTCGCAATCACAATCGTTATCTGCCGGCGAGCGGGCCCCAGATCGGTGTGTTCTGTGGCCACGAAACTGCGCCGCTCGCCCTGATGCCAATTGCCGAGCGGAAAAACCAGGTCCCCGGAAAATTTCCGGGCGGGGAGGCCAGCGCGCTCGTCGAGGAGCCGTCCAAGACCAGCGCCTTCGTGGGTTTGAGAAAGCAGTTGGCGCCTCGGTCCCTGTGGTGTCGTTGCAACCCGCTCATAGGTCAGGGCGATCTCGCCAGTGACGGGGTGGGGTAAATGTATCGGCCCGCTGATCGTCACAGGACCCTGTCGAACAATGGTGGGTGCTGCCAACCCGACGCCTGAACCCGTTTTATCCAGCCCAACCCAGAGCGCGACCGAAATTAACCTGCTGGAGGGCGTGGCACCGTCAAAATTGGATGTCCGTTGCGTAATGATCGGACTACACGCGATCGGCAAAAACGCGAGTATGATCAATGGTAAGAGTGCCCGCCGGTTAGCTGGATTCTTGGTGCCGACGGCATGGCCAAGGAGCTGTATATTCCTTACCATCTCGTCGCCTTACCCAGTCGCCTTTGCAGAGATGCCAGGGAGCGTGAGGCAGACGCAGCCTCCACCACCGTGCAGGTCACAAATCTCAACTTTGCCGCCATAAAGCGCAGCGAGGCTGTTTACGATGGCAAGCCCGTGGCCGTGGCCCGGCGCAGATTCGTCCAGCCTGACGCCCCGGCGAAACAGGTTCTTTCGGACGACGTCGGGGAAGCCCTGGCCGTCGTCTATGACACGAATAGTCAGTTGCTCTCCCAAGACTGTTCCCTCAATCACGACTGATGTACGGGTCCACTTACACGCATTCTCAGCTAGATTTCCAAGAATTTCCTGCAAGTCCTCCTCATCGCCAATAAAATGAGCGGTGGGTTCGACAGTAACGGAGATCTCGATTTTGCGGTCTGAAAACAGTCTCGACAGTGCGAACGCAACATCATTCACCACTGCTTCGACATGAACTCGCCCATGCCGCGACCCCGAGGCCCGGCGGTGGCTCAAATGCCAATCAATCGACCGGGAAATTTTATCGACCTGTTGGGCTATCGGTCTCGATACCTCTTTGTCCATCGTTTCTGCGGCTTGCCCGATGATCGACAATGGCGTCTTCAGCGCGTGCGCAAGGTCCGCGGTTGCATTCCGTGATCGTTCGAGCGAGCGTGCAATATACGCGTTCAGGTCATTCAATTCATCGACCACCGGAATGATCTCGGTCGGCCAGCGCTGATCAAGAGCGCCAGTGTTGCCGTCGCGCATCGCCCTGACGGCATCCTTCAGCCGCGTCACTGGGGTCAGAAGGATTCGGGTCAGCATCAGACTGGCGGCGAACATCAACCCGGCAAAAATTGCCAACGAATAGATCAGCAGTCGGGAAAAGTAGTCGAGGTCATCTTCGATGTCAGAACGCGGGCCAGCGACGGCGAAGGTCAACGGCGAACTCGACCCGCTGAGCACGACTTCGCGCGTGATGCCGCGAGACGGGATATCCCCTGGAGCAATGAAATTGGTCGGATACGTACTTTGACCAGGTATCCGCAATGGCTCGGCGAACCCAATAATCAGCGGACCTAGCGACAGCGACTGCTCAATGATCGTGTCACCGCGACGTACCTGCCACGCCCAACCTGAAAAGGGTTCATCATAAACCGGGTTTTCAGGCCGCGGAAAAACGCCAACTCTCTCTCGCTGAAAATCGACTGTCCCACGCACCAGGGCGACCAGGTCTTTGGAGATTCTGTCGTCAAAATTCTGCTCGATGTAATCGCGGAACAAATCGACAAGAATCAGCCCAATGCCCAGCAGAGCGACCGCGCTCCAGATCGAGGTAATCACCGCGAGGCGCGCGGAAAGTGAGTATCCGCGCCGCTCAGTCATCCGTCGGGATCAAGTAACCGAGGCCGCGCCGTGTCTTAATGACTGCCGGGCCAACCTTTTTGCGCAGCCGGGCCACGGTCACCTCGATCACGTTTGAATCGCGTTCGAATTCCTGGTCGTACAGGTGGCTGGTCAACTCGGATTGCGAAATTACCCGCCCGCGATTCAGCGCCATATATGCGATGGTTCGAAATTCGTTCGCAGTAAGAGAAATCTCCGCACCGTCACGCGAAAGGATCCTGCGCGACAAATCGATCTCTAGTTCGCCGAATTTCACTACCGACGCCGAATGCCCCTTTGAACGGCGCACCAATGCCTCAACACGTGCGAGCAGTTCCTCGGTTTGAAACGGCTTGGCCAGATAATCGTCGGCACCAGCGCGGAGCCCGGCGACCTTTTCGCGCCAGCTATCCCTGGCGGTCAGCACAAGCACTGGCGTGCGAACGCCTTGGTCGCGCCAAGCAGTCAGCACAGTCATCCCATCAATTACTGGTAGGCCGAGATCGAGGATGATTGTATCGTATTCGGCAGTCGCGCCGAGGTGCTTGGCGTCCTCGCCATTGTCCGCCTCCTCGACAATATACCCAGCCGAAATCAGAGAGCGTGAAAGCGCTGCCCGCAGTTCGCCACTGTCTTCTATCAGCAAGATTTTCATGGTTATTCAGCAGCATAAAGAGGTTGGGCCCGCTGCCTCAGTCCCCGCTGCCATCGCCCCCGCTTCCGCTGCTTCCGCTTCCGCTACTATCGCCCCCGCTTCCGCTGCTTCCGCTTCCGCTGCTATCGCCCCCGCTTCCGCTGCTTCCACTTCCGCTACTATCGTCCCCGTCCCCGTCCCCGTCGCCGTCCCCGTCATCTCCAGAGCCGGAGCCGGAGTTAGAGCCCGAGCCTTCGTTTCCTCCTGGGGTGCCCGCTTCGGCGCCTTGCCCGGCATCGCCGTACTCGGCCCAACCCCGATCGTTCTCGATCGTTACCTGTTCCAATGTCCGCGCATCAAAAGTCATCGAAACGATCGAGCCGCCCGACAGCAGTCGGTCGACTCGAAAAACGAACCTGCATTCAGACGGGTCGGGCGATTCCAACAACCAGATCGCCAGCAACTCGCCCGAAGTGCCGTTGCGCAACTTGGCCATCGCGCGGCCAAGATTGGAATAGGACGATAGTCCAGTCGGAACGCATTCACCGCTAAATGCTTGTAGCGGTGAAAGAAACTGAATTGCTGCCACCAAGGCTGTCATCCGCAATGATTGCACGACCATACGCTTACCTGTTCTGCCCATCGATGGAGCTTCCGTCAGGACTAGCAAACTTAACCTGAATGGGGAATGACAGACTGAAATACACCCAAAAGAATTGTACAGCGACCTGATAGCCGATGTTGTCACCTTTGCTCGCGAAATTGGGGGCCTTCCGCGCAAGGACCGGGTCCTCCGCGTAGAAGGGCTAGTCCACAAAGGCGGGCAAGAGCTTCTTGGAAGTTCGAGCCGTGAAATTCTGTGTTTGTTAGCGGCGTCAGGGCTTTCGCCCTGACTTATCTCAAGCGGCCAGCGCTGCGTCCGCGGGAGTGTAGGCATAGCCAAGGTCGTCGGCAACCGCCTTGTAGGTGATCTTGCCGTCCCATACGTTCAGGCCGTTGCGCAGGTGCGGGTCGGCCAGCAGCGCCGCTTTCCAGCCCTTGTTTGCGATGCGCAGCGCGTGCGGCAGTGTGACGTTGTTGAGCGCGTAGGTCGAGGTGCGGGCGACGCCGCCCGGCATGTTGGCGACGCAGTAATGAACGATGCCGTCGACGACATAGGTTGGGTCGGCATGGGTGGTGGCATGCGAGGTCTCGAAACAGCCGCCCTGGTCGATGGCGACGTCAACCAGCACCGCGCCCGGCTTCATAGTGCTCAGCATAGCGCGGGTTACAAGCTTCGGTGCGGCGGCTCCAGGGACCAGCACCGCGCCGATCACCAGGTCGGCTTCGGCGACGCATTCGGCCAGATTGGCCTTGTTCGAGAACCGGGTCTTGGCGCGGGACTCGAAGAACATCGCTAGCCGCTCGAGTACTTCGGGGCTGCGGTCGAGGATAGTGACATCGGCGCCGAGGCCAGCGGCCATCTGCGCCGCGTTGAAGCCAACGACACCGCCGCCGATGACGGCGACCTTGGCCGGGACTACGCCGGGCACGCCGCCCAGCAGCACACCGCGCCCGCCATGGGCTTTCTCAAGTGCCGTGGCGCCGGCCTGGATCGACATCCGGCCGGCGACCTGGCTCATCGGCTTTAGCAGCGGCAAGCCGCCGTGGTTGTCGGTGACCGTCTCGTAGGCGATGCAGGTGGCGCCGGAGGCGATCAGGTCTTTGGTCTGCTCCGGGTCTGGTGCCAGGTGAAGATAGGTGTAGAGGATCTGGCCCCGGCGCAACATGGCACGCTCGGCGGGCTGAGGCTCCTTGACTTTTACGATCATCTCGGCGGAGGCAAACACCTCGGCGGCGGTATCGACGATGCGGGCACCTGCGGCCTGATAGGCAGCGTCATCGGAGCCGATGCCGTTGCCGGCGCCGGTCTCGACCAGCACCTCGTGGCCATGGGCGGTCATCTCGAACACGCTTTCCGGAGTCAAGCCGACGCGGTATTCGTGGTTTTTGATTTCCTTTGGAGCTCCGACGATCATCGCTTGTATCCTCTCGCATGTCCGATGGTTGTTGGCAGGCATTATTCGCGAGAATCAGTGAAGAATGGTTCGAAATATCCTGCTATATCGCTCGATTTATGGTAAAATATCTGATGAAAGTGCGAATAATCAGGAGGAACTCCAGTGGACCAGATCGATGCTCGAATCTTGCGTGCCTTGCAACGGGATGCAAGCCGGCCTGTTGCGGAGCTGGCGGTCGAGGTGGGGCTGTCCGCCTCGGCATGTCATCGCCGGGTTAAGCTGCTGGAAGAATCCGGGGCAATTGCCGGCTATGTCGCCCAGTTGAACCCGTCCGTGCTGGGGCTTCCAGTTCAGACATTCGTCGAGATCAGCTTAAGTTCGCAAAGCCAGGAAGCGCTGAACGCATTTGAGACTGCGGTATCGCGGTTCGAGGAAATTCTGGAGTGCCATCTGACCACCGGACAGGCCGACTATATCCTGCGGGTCGCGGCGCAGAATGTGGCTGACTACGACAATATCCATCGCAATTGTCTGGCGCGGCTGCCGGGGGTCGCGCGGATGCAAACGATTTTCGTGCTGCGGTCGATCCGCGAATGGCAGGGGTATCCGATCCGGGTCTGAGTGTGCGACAGAGTTCCCGGTAGCGATTGCGCGGAACAGGAGGAAACGCATGGGGCCGCTGGAGGGGATTCGGGTGCTCGACCTGACCAATGTGCTGGCGGGGCCGTTCTGCTGCCATCAGCTGGCGCATTTCGGCGCTGAGGTGATCAAGGTCGAGGCACGGGGACGCGGCGATCTGGCCCGCGACCTGGGCGCCGATCCGGAGTTGAACGCGCGCCTGATGGGCACGTCGTTCCTCGCCCAGAACGCGGGCAAGAAGTCGGTCACGCTGAATTTGAAACATGCCGACGGCAAGGCGCTGTTGAAGCGGATGGTCGAGGGCGCCGACGTACTGGTGGAGAACTTCCGGCCTGGGGTGATGGATCGGCTCGGGCTAGGCTGGGAGGTGTTGCGGGTGGTCAATCCGAAACTGGTCTACTGTGCCATTTCGGGATTTGGGCAGGACGGGCCATGGCGCGACCGGCCGGCCTATGACCAGATCATCCAGGGTTTGTCGGGCGTGATGTCGATCACCGGCGACAGCAATAGTGCGCCGCTGCGGGTCGGCTATCCGATTGCCGACACGATTGGCGGGCTGACGGCGGCCTTCGCGGTCGCCGCCGCGCTGAACGGTAAGGCGCGGACCGGCGGCAGCTTCATCGACGTCTCGATGCTGGAGTCGGTTCTGGCGACCATGGGCTGGGTGGTCTCGAACTGGCTGATCGCGGGGATGCTGCCAGCGGCTAACGGCAATGAGAATGTGACAGCTTCGCCCTCGGCGACGTTCCAAACCGGGGCAGGGCTATTGAACATCTCGGCCAACAAGCAGGAACAGTGGGAGATTTTGTGCACCTATCTGGGCCTGCCGAAATTGCCCGCGCGGCCGGAATACCGCACGCGCGATGACCGCATCGCCAACCGGCTGGCGTTGAAGGCGGAACTGGAGGCGGTTCTGATAACCCAGCCGGCGGGAGCCTGGGCCGATCAGCTGAACGACATCGGCGTGCCTGCGGGTGCAGTCCTGAGCGTCCCGGAGATCCTGGCCCATCCGCAGATCGCTGGGCGCGATTTCCTGGCAACTTTTGCGGACGCGCCGGGGGTCGGGCGCGACTTGCGGGTGGCCCGGACCGGCGTGAAGCTGGACGGCGAGGCGCCCTCGGTCAGCGATCCGCCGCCGCTGCTCGGCCAACACAACCGGGAAATCTACGGCGCATTGGGGCTGAGTGCGGCGGAGATCGAGAGGTTGGAGGCAGGGGGCGTGATATGAGCGCGATCATGCCGCGCGACGTAGTGAGGGCCGGCTCTAGCCACCTGATCCTTGGACTTTCACAGCATCGATATGCGCCAAAATGTTAATCTTCGATTGACACTGCCGGTTGATCATTGCTCATCGTTGGCGGTTTCAGCAGGTGGGCTCCAGATTGAACAATCAAATCAATTCCTTCGGCCAGGGCGATCTCACGCGCGCTGCTGGTGGAATGCAATTAAGCATCACGATCTGCTGCACGGCGAGATCGTCGTTTTAGGGACGATGCAAGGATCTGAATGTGAGTTCAGGGTCAAGGATGATGGCCCGGGGATCGAGCCGAAATTTCGTGATCGTGTGTTCGAGATATTCAAGACACTGCACCCGCGTGACGAAGTCGAGGGCAGTGGCATGGGGCTGTCAATCGTGCAGAAAACGGTCGAGCAACACAGTGGCCGCATATGGATCGAGGATAACGGGGATGCGCGTGGTGCGTGCTTCGTGTTCACAGTAACCTTGGGGCGACAAAATGTCTGAAATCTGTATGGGCGATGATGTCAGTATCCTGCTGGTCGATGACGATCAGATCTGCCGGCATGGCGTGAAGCGGGCGCTGGCAAAACAAGGTTTGTCCAATCAGGTCTTCGAAGCCCGGCAGGGCATTGAAGCGCTGGAAATGTTGCGTGGAGCGAATGGTCACAAAGGAATCCCGCGTCCCTTCACCATCCTGCTCGATCTAAACATGCCGCAGATGACTGGCCATGAGTTCTTGCGCGAACTCAGGGACGATCCGACCCTCCACGATGCAAATGTTTTTGTTATCAGTATGTCGGTGAATTCCGCCGACATGAAGTGCTGCTATGAGAAAAATGTTGCCGGCTATGTAACATAATCCAGTGGCTCTGCCGCATTTTCCGACCTCGCGCGGATGTTGCGCGAATACTGGCAGGTGGTGAGATTAATCTGAAATAGACATTTGACCGGCATGCTCCGCCGTGATGAATTTTGCGGCAACCGCAGGACCACACCATGAACGGTAAAGCTCTTCACGCCAATCGCCCGGAGGCCACTGGCTTTAGACCGGCATCTTCTTCGCAAGCTGAGGACGTAATAGGCGCCAAACCAATCACTTGCTTGCTGATTGATGACAATCAATATGATCGGCAGCGCGTGCGGCGAATCTCGGAGCAGACAACGCTCGAGCTGTCGTTCAATGAAGTATCCAGCCTCGACGAGGCGCTCGATGTCCTGCGCGTTCAGGACTTCGACGTCATCCTGCTTGATCAGAACCTGCCTGACGGAGACGGCATCGTTGCCGCGGCGTTGTTGCGAAAACATCTCGGCGGCCAAACTCCGCCCATTATCATGGTATCGGGCAGCGTGGAGGCCGCCATGCCGGCCCGGGCCTTTGCCTCGGGCTGTTCGGACTACATCAGTAAGGACGGCCTTTCGATTCCGAGTTTCGAGAAAGCGATTACCGTTGCCGTTTCGAAATTCAAGGCCGCAGCACAGAAACCAATCGGATCTACCATCGAACATCGTGCCACGCTGCAGTCTTTTGCCGATGACACGGTCTTGGAGTTTCGTATTCCCCTGTCGCGAATGCTTCGTTTGATCTCCCGTGCGACAGACCTGCATCCATCAGCTGCTTCAGAACTTGGCGACCTCAAAGCGGCCTGTCGCGAAATGTGGGACTACCTTGACAACGTTCATCAAACGGCCGCAGAGCGAAGGTAGATGCACGAGAACAA